>SDBT01001752.1_pt1 | contig 38659 bp, 34 predicted proteins | sample 2277101 | NCBI WGS metagenome assembly SDBT01 (sample SAMN10404973, study PRJNA504765) | marine sediment metagenome | isolation source: marine sediment core GS10_PC15, 103 cmbsf | place: Arctic Ocean: Southern Knipovich Ridge | collected 2010 | reverse complement strand
GAATAACTTCCCATTCGTGAGATAACACTATTCATCAAGGGTGGGTAAACATTTTCTGATTTCATCAGAAAATGTTTACCCACCCCTACAAAAAAGGGAAGTTGTTTCTTTACAGGCACTAAGAGCCTATCCGAAAACCTGGTTTCGATACAGGCTACGCCTACTCAACCGACGGTTTTCGGATAGGCTCTTAGTCATCTAATTCACTGCAAGCGAGTTCCATCCCGGTCACTTTATTCTGCATTCGCTGGATAACAGCATTGTCAAACTCTTCGGCGCCATGATGTCCCAGTTTCTTCGCCCGTAAGTTCATAGCAGCTACCTCCACAAGGATTGACGTATTCCTTCCGGATTGGACAGGAATAGTTACGTGCGGCAGCTCCTCATCCAGTATACAGTATTTCTCTTCATCCATGCCGGAGCGGTTATACTCCTTACTTTCATCCCACTCTTCCAGTGTAACAGCCATGTCCACTGATTTTTTTGCACGCACTGCTGTTATTCCGAACAATGTGGACACGTCTATAACGCCGATCCCGCGCACCTCCATATAGTGCCCGAAGGAGTTTAAGCTGCTGCCAAGTACTCTGTGTCCTGTGACACGCTTCAATAGTACCGCATCATCTGCGATTAGTCTGTGACCACGTCGGATTAGATCCAGTGCACATTCACTTTTTCCGATGCCGGCCTCACCCAAAATTAGCACACCAATGCCAAAAGCCTCGACAAACCCTCCGTGGACAACGGTGGATGGGCCAAATTCATCCTCAAGCCGTGGTACCAAACGACCAACGAAGGCAGGTGTAGACAGATGTGAACTGAAAAGCGGAGTCGCAGTGCGCTCACATTCCTCTATTAGCTCCTGCGGCACATCAAGCTCCCTGGTCACCACAAAACAAGGAACATCATAGGAGAGCATTTTGCGGAAAATCTCCCTCCGTTCCTCAGAACTGATGGTTCGCACATATTGTATCTCGCCCGCACCCATAACCTGGATTCGATCATTGGCAAAGTAATCGTAATGGCCGCACAGAGCCAAGCCTGGTCGATTCACCTCCGCTATCGCGATGATTTTCTTATCCAGTCCCGCGCTTCCTGCAAGAAGCTGCAATCCCAGATCATATCCCAACTGCTTAAGCAATTGGCGCAATGTTACATTCCCTGCCATTTGAGCCACCTCACATACTCTAATGTACCCATACTAGCTCTCGGTTTCACACATCTTCAGGATCTCTGCCTTATCTCTGGCGTCTATCAGCCCTCTGCGAAAGTCCCTGTTCTTAAGGAGACGAGAAATGCGAGCCAACGCCATAAGATGAGGGCCGGTAGAGTCCTTCGGCGCGACAAGCAGGAAAAGCAGTTGTACCGGCTGGTTATCTATGGAATTGAAATCTATTCCTTTCTCAGACCTGCCAAAAGCAGCAACTAATCTGTCAACAGCATCAGACTTACCATGTGGTATGGCAATACCTTCGCCAATACCGGTGGTTCCCAATTCCTCTCTACTTAAAATAGCATCAGCAATAGGACCCGCATCAGCAATAGCTCCCGAATTCTTGAGCAGCGCCACCAATTCCTTTATAGCTTCTGATTTCGTGGCGCTCTTCATATTTGGCTCTATTGCATCTGAAATAAGAAAGTCCATCAGTTTCATAATCTCGCCCCTACTCGGAATCTGGCTCAAGCCAACCGTAGTTACCGTCTTTCCGCCTGTAAACCACATTCACCTGATCTGTTTCGGAATTGGAGAACATCAAAAAATCATCACCCGAGAGCATTATCTGCTCCACAGCATCCTGAACAGTCATAGGCTTAGAAGCAAACTTACTGACTTTGATTATCCGAGGCTCTGCCTCTGAATCTGAATCTGAATCTTCTTCGACAGTGAATATCTCTTCCCTGGATTGATGCTTCCGATCCCTGATCTTATTTTTATATCTTCGTATCTGTGTGTCTACTTTTTCCATTGCCCCGTCGATGGAAGCATATAGATCCTCAGTTTCCGCCCGAGCATGAAATGTCGCACGCTTGGCGCTTAACGTGATCTCAGCTATTCGACGATGCTTCTCTGCAAGTAGAACCATATGCGCCTCGATTATACCATTAAAGTAAGTCTCAGCCTTGTGTATTTTCTCTTCAGCATACGCTCGCATATTATCGTCCAAATGCAAATGACGGCCATCTATGATTACCTTCATACCTCAAAACTCCTCCAATTTACAGCAACGAACATAAACAAATAATGCGATTGCATAAAACGACTAATCTGATAACTTGGTTTTCATAAGTAGCTGTAAAAGAATAACTTCCCACTCACGAGATAACGCTATTCATCAAGGGTGGGTACAAGATTCGCCCCTACGTCAGTAAGCGATACTTATTTACCGATTAAACCTAATACCACAAGCTGCCAGCTTGTTTCAAAATAGTGCTGTAAACACTACTCTACAAGCGGGTCAATCACCACTGCAAATTAAGTTGTCAGAGCACTACCATTTCTTTCTCTTAGTGGAGGATGGAATATTAAGCTCTCCACGATACTTAGCGATTGTCCTCCTCGCGATGTTAACGCCCTTATGGCCCAACTGCAACTCAATATCGTTATCGCTCAAGGGTTTCTGAGGATCTTCCTCATTGATCATGCTTTTAATAATTTCCTTAACACTCAAAGAAGAAGCCACCCCACCACTTTTAGTCGATAAGGCACTGTTGAAGAAGTATTTCAACTCAAAAACCCCGCGCGGCGTTTGAACGTACCTATTTCTGGTCACTCTGCTGACAGTTGACTCAGAGATACCCAGATCATCGGATATATCTCTCAGCGTAAGAGGTTTAAGATGAGTTGGCCCTTCGTCCAGAAAACCCCTCTGCACCTCAAAGATACTCTCAGTAACTCTCAGAACGGTTCTGCGTCGACGTTCAATACTCTCCATAAGCCACCGAGCCGATTCAATCTTCTTTCGGATATATTCACGATCTTCAGACTGCAATGAACCTTGTGAACTCAGTCTCCCATAGTATGGGTTCAGCCCAATCGATGGGCCAGAATCATTCATAAATATCCTGTATTCACCCTCAATTTCCTTCACCGTAACATCAGGAATAGCATACTCCGGCTTGGTTGAATTGAACTGACATCCCGGATACGGCTCCAGCAAAGCGATAGCACTCGCCGCCTGACGCACCATCTCCAGGTCCACTCCGAGAGATTTGGCGATCTGAGGCAGGCGATTTGCTTGCAGATCCTGCAGATGACCCTTTTCCACAAGTTCATACTCAATCGTGTCCTCTGCCCCCAGTTGCCGAAGCTGTATAGACAAACATTCCTTCAGATCCCGCGCTCCTACACCTGTTGGCTCAAAACTCTGGATCGACTGCAAAACCCGTTCTACCTCAACAACGTCACACTCCAACAGTTCTGCAATATCTGCAATATCTACCATCTCAGTCTTACCAGTAGCATTGCCATTTTCATCAATAACCTCGGTAACTAAATAACCATCTCTGTCCATACTTCCGATAATAGCTTCGCCGATAACATAGTCATCCTCAGAAGTTACGGACATTCTCAACTGCCAGAGTAAATGCTCCGCCAGAGATTCCGGCGGCGTGACAGTAGCCAGAGCATCGCGCATATCATCATCCGGCGGTGCTTCCCAATCGCTTCTCGCTATAGGAGCCTCATTAGCAAAATATTCCTCCCAGTTAAAGTCGCCAAAATCATCGTCAGTAACATCCATTTCTGGAGTATCGCTTTTGGAGGCAACTTCAGTATCCGGCAAGCCAGTTTCCAGATCGATATCTATCTCAACTGTCTCATCTTCTTCCAGATCAGATGTTTCATCCTCAGCCTCACCATTTTCGGCCTCATCTTCTGACTCATCATAAGGCACTTCCTCAAGAACAGGATTTTCTACCATCTGTTGGGAGACATACTGAGCCAATTCCAGCCGGGGCATCTGCAGAATCTTGATAGCCTGCTGCAGTTTGGGTGTCATCACCAGCCTTTGAGCTAATTGCAGATTAAGCGTTGTTCTCAAATACATTTCGCTAAATCCCTCACAGTATGAACCTGTCGCCAAAATAGAGCTTCCTGGCTCTTTCGCTGGCTAACAGTTCTTCAGGCGTACCTGACATACTTATTTTACCATCGGCTATCAGATACGCTCTATCGGTTATTTCAAGGGTTTCCCTGACACTGTGATCAGTGACCAACACACCCAATCCAAGACCACGCAATCGGGACACAATTTCCTGAATATCTATCACCGCAATCGGGTCAATGCCCGAAAACGGCTCATCCAGCAAAAGGAAATCTGGCGACGTAACCAGTGATCTGGCGATCTCTGTTCTGCGTTTCTCTCCACCAGAAAGCGTGTAGGCTTTCTGTTTAGATAAGTGCGAGATGCCGAACTCCTCCAGCAACTGGTCTGATCGAGCTTTCTGTTCAGCAGGAGAGAGATCAAGCGTCTCTAAAACTGCCATCAGGTTCTCCTCAACCGTCAACTTACGGAAAATAGATGGTTCCTGCGAAAGGTAGCTTATCCCTTTCCGCGCTCGTTTATACATAGGCAGCGTGGTAATATCTTCATCACCGAGAGTAATACTGCCTTCGTGAGGTCTTATTAAACCCACAACCATGTTGAATGTTGTGGTCTTACCAGCCCCATTGGGTCCCAGTAATCCAACGACCTCACCTCTGTTGACATCTATATTCACATGATCTACTACGACACGCTTTGAATACGCCTTTACTAAATTTTGGGTCGCCAGTTTCATATCTGTATTAGCGATCTATTTCAAGATCTACTTATCCTTCTCCTCCACGGCCTTTTCTTCTGTCGCTTCTTCTGCTGGTTTTTCCGCGGGTTCTTCTGTTGATTCTTCTGTTACCTCGACTTCCTTCACCTCAATCGTAACGCGTGCTTTAACGCCGCCGCTGGCGCTTATGCGATCCTCTTTACGGAAGTAGATTATAAACGGTGCTTCTATCCTGTTATAGCCGTCATCAATAACTGCCAATTTTTCCTCCGAACCTTCCAGTTCGATTCGATCTTCTTTTTCGTAAAAGATGGAGCGTTCACAGGTTGCCTTCATCCCTTTCTGATTCATATCAACATTCCCGACAGACTCGATCCTGATCACTTCATCTGTCTCCACATCCTTGTAAACGGTGATCTTATCTGCGTTCAGAAAATCCTCGCTATCCAGCACTTTGAGCTTGGCATCACCCTCAAATACCGTCACACCTGTTTTCCTGCTGACGTCCACGCTCTTTGCATCAATATCATAGACAACGGTTCTGGTTGTCTTATCGGGTGTCTTACCGGGCGCTTCGTCGGCCACATCCTCAGATGCTGTCCAGGCAGCGGGACAAAGGCTCAAAGCAGCCATCACCACCACAAGCAGGACGCTCATGCCATGAAACAGATCAATCTGCCACTTTCTCACTTTCCTCTTCCCTTCCCCTTTTTGCTCAAGCTTTTTCTAAAAGCTTGATCGGCGACCCGAACATTTTCTTCCGAGCGAATCGTACCCGTCACGTCTTTCAGCTTTGCAGTTTCCAGTTCCGGATCGGCATCCAGTTCCTCACCGACGATAACGGAATCCTCGTAAGTAATAGTAACCTCTACCCCCGGCAAAGTATATATTTTCCCTGTTCGATCGCGCCAGTAGAGTTCCTCTGTAAGCAGTTGTCCACCGTCAGAGGAGGTTCCCACCACATTCCCAGTTATTTTGATATTATGTGTTCGTTCGTTTACCTCGCCATGATCACCGCGGATAATCATCTTTTCGTCGCCCTTATCACCGAATATCCGCAACTCAGTTTTTCCCAGCCTGACCCGTTCCGAGTCCAAAAAAGTTGATGTATCAGCTTTCAGTTTCCACTTCGTTTTCCCATTCAGCATCCGCACCAGCGAGAATTGGCGAATCTCCTGCTGAACTTCGTCTGGCGGCTGAGATGCCTGATCATCTCCATCATCCCCGCAGCCAGCGAACACCAGAATCATAATTGCAAAAACGAAAAATAAATTACATGCTATCTTTATCAACGCTACCCATATCCTGTAAATCACATTTCTTAGCTTCTGACTCAGCCCAGTTTAGAGAACTGACGAACTTTATACCTCTCTCATTCAACTCTTCTTTAATAATTGGATGCAATGAAATGTTTTCATCACAATATTCCTTAGTGTTAGAACTCGCGAAAATAATTCTTTTACGAAAACCACTCTCTTTTAAGCGACTCGAAACATGCAGCACTTCCTCATATATGATACAATCTTTGGTTGAGTCTTTTCCTTTTCTAGCAGGTGGACGAGTATCTATAACCCTGGAAAGTACCAAAGCATCAACGCTGTTATCTTTTTCACACACATAACTACTATTCATTATTCTTTGAGAAATGGCTCTCAATTTCTGCTCAATTTGGATCTTATCAAAGGCACCAAAATTAAGAACTACATCTGAATTCAATTTTGCTAAGACTTCCTTGATATTCTTTAATGCTCTGAATTGCTCCTCAATAAATCTCTCTGCCTCTAACACAACTGTGTCAATATTATCTTTCCATTCTTCTGGAACGAGTGAAGGCAGAACTATACTAAAACTTAAATCATCTCCCTCAATAGCATTGGAAATATTCAGCGCCGATTCAAATACCGGCATATTTCCTCTGGTCAGGCATCTCACAATATCCAACAAGCAACAGGTATCCAGGAATAAAACATTTTTGTCATCTTCAATCAGCCTTTCCACAAGGCGATTATATGATAGACTTTTCATGATTATGTTGCTACTATTTCCTTAGCGGATTCCTCATTGTATTGCCTTAGTAGATCCAACTCACGCTCGAATTCAATCACAAGCTCCTGCGCAGCATAGTTCTCCCAACCATCAACCTCCCTTAACCATCTGCCAAGGAAACTTGGCGGAAGTTCCTCACCCGCCTTGAAAACGCTGAGAACAAATCTATTCCATCTCCTGCGATCGGAAGGATGAGCAGAACCAGTATTCTTATTTGCGAGGTGAGAAAAATCCTTCAACAATTTTATACTCTCATCCGATAAGTATTCATTCAGCGAAATTTTCGGATCACTCAACTCAACATCTAGATTGTATTTCTTAGACTTATTCTTTATAAACAGATCATAAAAGGTATTCAGTATCCTGTTATACTCGTCATAGTCTAATGAGGGCTTATTAAGTGGAATTATATTCGTTATTTCATACCTATTCTGCGCCTTTCCCACCACACTCAAAAAAATTCTTGCCTTCAGATCACCTTCCAAGAATGGAGTTATAATAATCTTAATAAAAATGGAGGAACTCTCATATGCCTTCTCTTCACCTATATTACGCGTCCATCCTTCTAGCTTCAGCTCGTCAGTTAGATCCCTGAAAAAATTGTCTAAATCACTTTTACTACCTTTAATCACTAATTCTTGGAAGGTTACAAGAGAATTGTCCATTATTCACACCCCCATTCATAATCCATGATAGAATTCCATTAGTCCAATTCGCTTTACAGCGATAATATGCTTCTCAATTTCTCCCGGTCTGCCTTAATCACAATACTATAGTAGTCCTACAGCAAAATTATCGTGCGCGGAGTAGAGACACGACTATGATTGATGCTCCTGCGGGGGTCGAGTTTTCCACCTTTGATGCATCCAGATCCACTGTTCCGGGTATTTTCGGATGTAAGATTCGATAATCTTTGTGGATCTCGCCGTATTCAGCCGTATATCTTCTTCCGAATCCCCGGTGATTTTCAGATCCAACGCCTTCTCCGCAACGATTTTATGTGTATCATCCTCCTGACGAACTAAGAAAGCGGGAACCAGAACGGCACCAGTTCTTAGCGCGATGCTCACAGGACCGCGCGGAGTAAAAGCAGAGCGTCCGAAAAAATCCACAAATACACCATCGACTTTAGTGTCAATATCAAGCGCAATTCCCAGTATTTCGTTTCGTCTCAAGCACTTAAGAGCGCTTTTTGTCGACGGTCCGCGTGGGATAGGCGTCCACCCCATGCTCTTCCGATTCTCGTTGACGAGCAAATCCAATCGCGGTGAGCGGACAGCACGAGCGATAAAGTTCACTTCATAACCTGAGAGCGCCAAACTCGCGGCCAAAAGCTCCCAGTTGTTGAAGTGAGCAGTAAGAAGAATAACACCTTTTCCCATTTTGAGGGCATTATCTATATTCTGCCTTCCCTCGAACGTGACCAATCTGCCCAAATTCTCCGAAGTCAATCTGGGGAACTGCAAGAATTCCATTAACCCTTTTCCCAGATTGCGGAAGCAATTATGACAGATTCTTAAGATTTCGGCGGAACTCTTTTCCTCACCAAAGGCGATAGACAGGTTCTCAAGGGCTTTTGCCTTATCACTGCTGGGAAACCAGAACAACAAATCCGCCAGCAAAACACCCAGATTAAGCGCCGTTTTCCGGGGAAGAAGCAAGACGATCCGCCTTATTACTACCGCCAACAAATAATAGATAAACCACCTGATAGATCTAAGCAGAACATCGCACTCCTTTCGCTGGATAACCCGAAGCTAATTATAACACATGACAGGCGCGTAGTAAAGCAAAAATAGAGAAAATCCCGAAAATATGGCGGAGCGTTGAAACATTGGCACATTTCATGCTAAGAGCCTATCCGAAAATCTGGTTTCGATACAGGCTTCGCCTACTCAACCGACGATTTTCGGATAGGCTCTAAGAAGCCAGCTGCAAGCCGCCACAGACTCGAAAAGACTGGTAAAGAATGATAATATATTGTAATATATCATCGAAGGGACGGATCAGCAATTATTCGCTACGAAAGCCAAAGCATATCACGGAGAAACGACATGGAATACAGCGATCGATACATGGCATACATGGGTATGGCACCCAAACGAATTCCACACTGGGAGCACTGGTCTTGCCCGGACGCGGAGACATATCTGACAGGCATTAACTATTATGAACATCCACGGTTATGTCGTTTGAAATTGCGCGAATTATATCCCCAGCTTGGGTTAGGAATACCCCAAACAGATGACCCAAAGCAGCGGCCAGGGCTGGATCTTAAAGATCAGAGTTCCCGGATAGACGGAGAAGGAAGGCATCACGTTCGCTGGGGCGACGGCGAAAGCAGTCAGTGGGACTGGGGAAGACAATTCAAAACCGCCGAGGACGTCTTTGCCTTCTCACCGTTAGAGCAGGGAGATTTCACCAACATCCCGGTCGTTGAATCGCGCGATTACTCAGACGAAGAAAAGCTCTACGAAATGTATCGCAGAGGCTACCCGTCCGAATGGGGCGACAAAGCGCCAGAAGGCTCAACCGCATCTGTTGGATTTTACAACACCACGTTCATGTGGCCGCTGCTAACTTTTGGGTGGGAGTTGTTCCTGGAGACTTGCATGGATGAGCGTTTCCAGCGCATCATGGATGAGTTTGCGGAGATCAATCGCCGTGTATTCAGAACATTCGCACGACTGCCTGTCAATTTTGTTATCTGCCACGACGATATAGTCACCGCCCAGGGTCCCGTATGTTCGCCAGAGTGGATGCACAGGTATGTATTTTCACGCTACGAGGAGTATTGGGCTATGCTCAAGGACGCTGGCAAAGAAGTGATCTTCATGGTGGATGGGTGCATTGATAAGTATGCTGACGATGTATTTGCCTGCGGAGCCAGGGGGATCATCACCGAGCCATACACGGATTTCAAGACGATCGCCCGCAAACACGAGAACTGCTTTCTGGCAGGCGAAGGCGACAACCGCATCCTCACGCGCAACGATCCTGACGAGATCGAGGCCATGGTAAGAAGCATGGTAGAGACCGCGAATATAACCGGCGGATACATGATGTGCATAGGCAATCACATACCCTGGAACGTCACGCCAGAGGGGATAAAGCGATATTTCGACCTCTCCAGCGAACTGGCGCACCGATAAGAACCACTAAGAGCCTATCCGAAAACCTGATTTCGATACAGGCTTCGCCTACTCAACCGACGGTTTTCGGATAGGCTCTAAAACCCCTCGAAGATAGTAAGATGAACGCCGTGTGAGTCCTCGCCGAAGGCGAGGTCAGCTCTCAGATTGACTCCTTCATCGCGGTTAAACTGATAGCGAAGCCCCAGGCCGACAGTAGGCTTGAAATCCTTGAGCTTGAAATTGCCAAATTTATCACTCACATCGCCGTATTCCAGAAAGCCAACCAGACCGACTCTCCACCACACAGGCATAACGCGGTATTCAATCTGGGCAGTGATCAGCTTCTTATCTCTATAGCGTCCCAGGTAATATGCCCGCATGTAATACCCTCGTATCACGTTTTCGCCGCCCAAGAATGGTATTTTGTGGAACGGCGGATCGCCTGACGTAAAATCAGCAAGGCCTCGCAAAGCCAGCGTGTGGATGCGGGCAAAAGTGGCGTATTGTCGGAGATCCAGGCTATATCGGGTATATTCATAGTCGCTTCCCAGGAAATCTCTATAGAACATGGTCAATACCTGACAAAACCCACCCCACGTTGGGGAGAAAAGCCTGTTGCGATTATCCCAATTCACCTTGAACCCGACGCCTGAGCCTTTACCTCTTTTGCCGCGTAAAATCCCAATTTCATCCAGTAAGCCCTTCGTTTCTTCCAGTGAGAACTTCGTTTCAACGAGTTTAGCCTTCTCGAATTCATACAGGATACCCACATTCAGCGCCGTACCTATCCTCTTCTGGAAACTCGCAAAGATCGCGCCCCTTTGCAGCGTATATGGCTCCTCATCATCGTCTAATGTTTTATTACCGATCCCATAGAATTTCCTGGGGAATTTCCGATAGAGAATATCGCACCGCAACTGGTATTCGCCGTCTCTAAAGTAGACATCAGGGACAAGTCGGAATTCATACTGCCTCTCCTGTGTGTATTTCGTTGATAACGTAATACTGCTGGGTCGGCTTTCTGGTGAAGATCCTGGAAGACGGAAGGTATAAACACCGCCCACACCGCCAGCGAATTTCGTCTCCGGAGTATAGGACACGTATGGGAGAAAGCTAAAATCAAGGCTTCGCCCGGCTTTTTTCTCTGTCCCGGCTGCGACAGAATAACTGGAGCTCAACAGGATAACAAGCAAAGCAAACACGACTTGCAGTACAGCCACAAAACTTCGATTTCTTCTCATCCGGGACATCCTCCTATTCAGCAATCAAGCAAGCTTTTGTCCGGGAGGGCGAAGCTCCCGCTGAGCCGTTGACAGCAAACGGTTCGCCGGGAGGCTCACCCTCCCACACGCTGACCAGAACTTCAAAGGAGTTTCGCAAACAGCATCTCCTTGCTGTATGAAACGCATAGTTCCGCGGTCAATACAAAAAGCTATATGTAACTCGATGCACTGGATAATAACACAACCGGATCAAAAGATCAAGCGGGATCAGAATGCAGGCACAACAGGGCAAAGAAAACAGTTGACGAAATGGCTTGAGATATGCTAATAACATAGTTGGGAAGAAAGCGCATCTCTTGTCACGCTGAACGAAGTGAAGGATATCCGCTTCTATATGGATCGCGATCGCTTACAGGTCATTGTGGGGAGAATTGAGGATGGATGTAAAGCAAGAGTTTCTCCATCGAGTTGATGAGGTCTTTCCAGAAGACCAGCGGGGAAAGATCCGCGAAGCTCTGGCAGTTTCTGAAGAATGCCACAAAGGACAAACGCGCGATGAAGGGACATCTTACATCGTTCACCCTATCCGGGTAGGACTAATCCTGCTGGATGAGTTGGGCGTTATTGATGCTGAGTCCATCACCACTGCGCTTCTGCATGACGTGATGGAGGATTCGGACATCGCCGAAGCAGAGCTTGAGGCGAGATTTGGGGCGAAGGTCGCCCATGCAGTGAAAATGCTAACAAAGCCAATAGACGATGATCTATCAAAAGATGAACGCAATAAACTTTATATGGAAAGCTTGGCGAAGGCAGAGCCAGCTATCCAGAGGATCAAACTATCCGACCGATTGGATAATGTCAGGGGCTTGCATCTATCGCCTAATGTGAGCAAACATGGAAAATATTGGAAGGAGACGCAGGAATTATATCTCCCACTTGCCAGGAACTCCGGGAGTAAATATCTATATGAGGCATTGCGGAAATGGTGCGATAAGTTTGGCATGGAGCGAGGGGATGGGGTATGACGGAAAGCAGTTATCGTCCTCCAACAGCTAAGATTCTTATATGCCTGTTTCTTATCCTATCCATGCCCGGCTGTGTTCCGCAGGGCAAATCTACACTAAAGCCTGCGGTAATGAGGCAAGATGCGCCAAAACCTCCATCGGATGTCACTGTCGAAGCGGACCTGGAAGCGATGAAAACGTCGATCCGCTTCAAACCAGACAAAGGGAATACCAACTGGAATAGCGCGGCCAGATATTGGTCTGACGGGGATATAAAGCAAGCTGCCGCGCAAATGCGGGAATATGTGGAACTCGACCAAAATAGCCCGGATAGCGCGGAGGCGCATAATATTATCGGGATCGATTACTACGGTGACAGGAACTATGACGTTGCTCTAAAGGAGTTCCGGATAGCCGTAAAGCTGAATCCAAACGAGCAGCAGTATAGCTACAATGAGGCTTTGACTCTGGCAAGGCTGAACCGATACGATGAGGCAGATCGGGCATTTGCGCGGGCGCCAAAATTAAAAGCAGGTCAGTATCTACGCCAGGTGTATGCGGAACGCATTCAGGTAAACAAGGCGAGAAGGCTGTATAATACTGGTTGCGTTGCTATGGATGACCGCGATTTTTCCCGCGCCATAGAGCTTTTCCAGAAAGCGCTTGAGCTTGTTCCTGATATGGTGGAGGCACACGTCAACCTGGGTGTCTTGTATGGAATGCAAAGCGGCAGGAGTAATCAACTACGTCATCTCAAGACAGCCACCAGGCTTAGTCCTGATGATCCGAGCGTGCGCTATAATCTGGGATTGGCTTACTACGATGCCGAGAACTACTCTAAGGCCAGAGTGGAGTTTATACGAGCTATTAAACTTGACCCATCGCTCAGAAACGCACACTTCAAGTTGGGGATGATACTGTATAAAGCCAAGAACATCACTGAGGCTGCCAGGGAGTTCGAGAGATGCCTGGAATTGTTTCCCAACTGGTTTGAGGCCCATACCAATCTGGGAACATGCTATCTGAAAATCGGCAACGCGAAAGGCGCTGTAGAACACTTTGAGGAGGCAGTTCAACTGAGACCCAGGTCTGCGGAGGCGCACTATAATTTGGGTGAGGCTTACATAGGCACTGAAAACTTTGATATGGCACTCGTGCTCTTTCGGGAAGCGCTGAAGATTAACCCCGGCTATGGACAGGCGCGAGCGAGATTGTATGAAGTGGAGAAATATCAGAGCAAATAGAGGAGGAATTGAGATTTTGAAAAATCCAGAATCAACTCGTGAGCTTGCGCTGGAAATATTATCGAATGTGAACACCGGTCGGGGACGCGCGCGGGAGATTCTTGATTCAACCATCCAGAATCACAGCATCATCGATCCGGATAAATCCCTCCTGACAGAACTGGTGTATGGTACACTTCGATGGCGCGGGAATCTGGATTGGGTGATGGGAACTTTCATCAAACGTCGCAGGCTAAAGAAACTCCATCCAGAAGTGATTGAGATACTGAGGCTTGGCCTATACCAGTTGCTATTTCTCGACGGCATTCCGGATCACGCGGCGGTTAATGAGTCCGTTGAACTGGCTAAAAGATACAGGAATACGTCAGGATTGGTGAATGCCGTGCTCCGCAACGCCGCGCGGAACAGAGGCTCAATCGCCTATCCTGATATTCAGGCGGAACCAGTCAGGCATATCGCCGCGCGGTACTCGCATCCCGAATGGATGGTGAAACGCTGGGTGGAAAAATATGGTGTAGATGAGACTATCCAACTGTGTTCCGCCAACAATCTCCGCGCGCCGCTGTTGGTCCGGACGAATATCCTGAAAACTTCGCGCAACCAATTGCTGCAATCACTGCGGGAAGATGGCGCAGAAGCGATGGCAAGCTGTAACTTATCGGAAAGTATCAAGATTCTTAATCTTCCCTCGGCCATAAACCAGCTATCAGCATACAAACAAGGCTGGTTTCAGGTACAGGACGAAAGCTCCATGTTGGCCAGCCACATCCTCGATCCTCAGCCGGGTGAAACTGTAATAGATATATGCGCAGCTCCCGGCGGAAAATCGACTCATATAGCTGAACTGATGCAAAATAAAGGACGGGTTCTGGCATTTGACGTGGACTCACGTCGGATCCCGCTGGTGCTGGAGAGCGCCCGGCGTTTGGGTATCACTATCGTGGAGGCATTAGAAGCTGACGCGCGGGAATTGGGTGAGCATCTTATGGGTGAAAAGGCTGATCGCGTTCTGGTTGATGCTCCGTGCACAGGGCTGGGGGTACTTCGGCGGCGCGTGGAAGCTCGCTGGAGGCGAACACCGGATGAACTGAAGACATTTCCCTTAGCTCAGTATGAAATCCTCGCCAGCGCCGCGCGCCATGTCAAATCCGGCGGCGTATTAGTTTACTGCACATGCACCTTCGAGCCGGAAGAGGACCAGCAGGTAGTGGAGAGATTTCTCCATGAGAATACGGAATTTCAGGTTGAAAATATTCTCCCATTTCTGCCAGCGGAATTGCAGGAACAGCAGTCTGAATGTCTTGTGTCAGCGGAGGGATATATGCAAACCTATCCTCATCTGCATAATATGGACGGCTTCTTCGCGGCCAGAATGAGACGCAGAAGCACGGAAAAGGCCGGAAAGCCAGAAGGTAATGATGTGATGTAATGAGAAATATTTCAGAATATCTTCACTCTCGACTGCTATCGGTCAATCTATGGACTTTGGCTTCCATCGTTATCTCGCCCCTCCACTAAATCTGAACAGCATCCAAAGACGTTAAAAGCATTGTAGTAATCCAGAAGTCATGCTATAATTGTTTTATGCTGGATCTATATGAAAAATCCATCACGACAATGTAATCGAGTATCAAAGGAGGTATTGACGGATCTTGGGAAATTCTTATGAAAAAGGCGGCTTACTAAAGCTGGGATTGCCTATCTATGAAATTGAGGATATTGACGAAGAAAATCTGCTCAGGCATATTTACCCGTATGTTGAGGTACCAAAAATACGTTTCGACCACAAAATTGTGCCGCTTGAGCCGGCAGAGGATATGTTTATTACTGATACTACATTCAGAGATGGGCAACAGGCGCGCCCCCCTTATACAGCGGAACAGATATTAGACCTTTTTGATCTTTTGCATAGACTGGGCGGCCCCAAGGGTGTCATAAGACAATCAGAATTTTTTCTCTATAGTGATAGGGACAAGGAGGCAGTCGAGGAATGCCTCGCGCGCGGATATGACTTTCCTGAAATAACAAGTTGGATAAGGGGAGTCAAGAGCGAGCTTGAACTTGTGAAGACTATGGGAGTAAAAGAGACCGGCATACTGATGTCCATCTCGGACTACCATGTGTTTCTTAAATTGAAGAAAAATAGAAAGCAGGCGGCAAAGGACTACCTGGAGGTGGCAAGAGCTGCGCTGGAAGCCGATATTACACCCAGATGTCATCTGGAAGACATTACCAGAGCCGATTTCTACGGTTTCGTGATTCCTTTCGTTCAGCAGCTTACGCGGCTGTCAGAAGAATATAAAAAGCCTGTAAAGATAAGAGCTTGCGACACTCTAGGATATGGTGTCACCTACCCCGGAGCGGCGCTGCCGCGCAGTGTGCCGAAGATAATGCACGCACTTATGCACGAAGGCGGCGTTCCCTCAGAGCAATTGGAATGGCATGGGCACAATGATTTCCACAAGGTGCATATTAACGCGGCAACTGCATGGCTTTACGGATGCTCCGGAGCCAATGGAACGTTGCTGGGTTTTGGCGAAAGAACAGGTAATCCGCCTATTGAAGGGCTTGTTATGGAATACATCGGTCTGATGGGGCATACTAATGGTGTGGATACCACAGTTATTACGGAGATAGCCGATTACTTCCGTGACAGGTTAAAGGCGCGTATACCCGCTAACTACCCGTTCGCTGGGGCTGAATTCAACACGACCAGAGCCAGTATACATGCTGACGGCATTCTGAAGAATCCCGAAGTATACAGCATATTTGACACAGAAAAGATCCTGAAACGATCTCTGGAAGTGACTATAGCTCATAAATCAGGTCTGCCAAGCATAGCTCACTGGGTCAATCGCCATCTAGGACTTGAGGGCGAAGACGCTCTGGATAAACGCCATCCGGGCATAGTAAGGATACACGAATGGGTAGAAGCTCAGTATGATCAAGGCAGAATAACCGGTATTTCATCGGAGGAAATGTTGCTACAGGCTCGCAAGTTCCTGCCGAATCTATTCGAGTCGGATCTGGATAGGCTGAAGGTGAAGGCCAATGAAATAGCCTCTCATATCGTTGAGGACGCAGTGGATATGTCGGAAATGAGATCTATGGAGGCGGCGCAGCAGGAACCTGTGATGCAGAAAATACTCAATGATAATCCATTTATACAATGGATCTATGTGACCAATCTGGATGGCTATCTGGCAACTAAAATCATTGTGCATCCAGAGGACAGAGCAAAATATCGCCAGGTCGGCATGAATGACGACCACTCAGACCGCCCCTGGTTTATTGGCCCATTGAAAGATGGTAAAATATTCACGACTGAATTCTACACCTCCAGATACACAAGTGATTTGTGCATAACAGTCTCTGCTCCTATCAGAGATAACGATTCTGAGGAGATAGTGGGCATATTGGGTGTGGATATGAGGTTCGAGGAATTAGTCAAACTGGAAGAACAGGATTAGCTGGGCATTCTCGATTTTTGATTGCTTCGGAATCGGGACAGGAATGATACTGTTGGCGAATTCGGAATTGCTATTCGGTCGGGGCTGGAAAACCCCGACTATCGGTTAGCGGGAACTTCATTATTACTGATAGGCGGGACTTTCCAGTCCCGTTAGATGAATTCGCCAACAGTATCAGGAATCTCCCGACTATCGACAATAGACAAGGTTGAGATATGGGAAAAACAATAACTGAGAAGATAATCGGAGAACATGCTGGCAAGGAAGTTTCGGCTGGCGATTTTGTTGTTGCAGCGGTGGATTCATACTTACTTCAGGATGGAACAGGCCCGCTGTCAGTTCAGGAACTTCGGAAACTTGGTATGGAAAAGCTGGCCAATCCGAAACAAACCATTCTATTTATAGATCACGCTTCGCCCAGCCCAAGATCAGAACTGTCCAATAACCACGTCCTTCTGAGGGATTTTGCCCGTAAAACCGGCGCGGTGCTGTCGGATGTAGGTGATGGCATCTGCCATCAAGTCATGTCAGAAAAGCATACGAATCCCGGGGACATAGTCGTTGGAACAGATTCCCATACCTGCACAGGTGGCGCTCTGGGGGCTTTCGCGACGGGTATGGGTTCCACCGACGTGGCAATAGCCATGGCTCTGGGCAAAACGTGGCTTAGAGTGCCAGAAACCTACAAGATCCACGTGACAGGCCAATTTAGCGATGGAGTCTTCCCCAAAGACCTCATATTGCACATTATCGGTCTGATCGGGGCTGATGGCGCGACATATAAAGCTCTGGAGTTCTGCGGTGATACGATAGAAAACATGGGAATGTCCGGCAGGTTAACATTGTGCAATATGTCAGTGGAGGCAGGGGCGAAGGCTGGTATAATCGCCGCCGATGACATCACATTAGAGTTTCTAAAAGATCACGGACGTGCGGGTAAATTCCGCAGGATCACAGCAGATGATGACGCTGTCTATGAAAGAGTGATTGAGATCGACGCTTCGGAACTACCCCCAATTATTGCGTTTCCGCATACGGTGGATAACACAAAACCCGTAGGCGAGGCGAAGGGCATTAAGATCCAGCAGGTATTCCTGGGATCATGCACCAACTGCCGTCTGGAGGACATCCGCATAGCTGCCCAGATTGTAAAAGGCAAAACTAAACACCCGGATGTCAGGCTGCTTGTAACGCCGGCTTCCAGAAGAGTATATTTGCAGGCGAGTAAGGAAGGTCTTCTGGATATATTGGTGGAGGCAGGTGCGACCATAAGTTCGCCGGGGTGCGCTGTCTGTTGTGGCATACATGAGGGCATACTGGCTGACGACGAAGCCTGCATATCCACCTCCAATAGAAATTTCCTCGGCAGAATGGGAAATCCCAAGTCCTTCGTGTATCTGAGTTCTCCCGCGACGGCTGCCGCCTCCGCACTCGCCGGCGAGATTGTAGATCCGAGGGGAAGCTTATAGAACTAATGCAGGCAAGATGCCTGCGCTCCCAGCACTCAGTCGTCGACCCATAATTATGCGCTTGGAATGGAAATACACACTGATCGTAAACGTTTTCATCCTGGCAACCATGAGCATCTTCTTCATAATCAACGACAGGATTGTGAAGAAGGAGAGCGTGTTGCTGGTGATACGAGATTACTTTAAGGGTGCTGCCATGCGGGAGATAGCGACTGATATTCAGGAGCGGATAAATGGCAAACGTGATGCATACGAGTTGGAAAAGGCGATAATGTCCACCGATCTAAACAGGATGGAACTGGCGATAGTTGATATAAATGTAATGGACCCGGAAGGCGTTGTGATTGCCAGTCTTACGGGCAAGGCGCTGAATGAACGGCTTGATCGCGATGGGCTTCAGCAGGTGATGTCAAAACAAACGAGAGTGCAATATCCGCCCAAAGGCTACTACGGCAAATGGGTCATTGAGTATACTCTGCCGTATATCCGGTCTACGCCGTCTGAAGCAGATACAGAATTGGGCATTCTCCAGATAATGTTCTCAGCACAGGGAATTGCCAGCGATTCCCAGCATTTGCGCATGAGGTATCTGATCTACATTACTGTCGTTACTGTAGTTCTCACCATATTTATCGTTCCCTTCACGGGCTATCTCATCGTGCGCCGGCTGGAGCGGCTGATGGAGACCATTACGGCGGCTGAGGCCGGAGACCTCGCGGCTCGCGCTAAAGATTCATCAGAAGATGAGATCGGACGCCTGGGCAGGAGTTTCAACAGGATGGTTGATCGTATCCGTTCTGAGCATGCCAGCAGGCTGCGGGCGTTGGGAAATCTAGCGGCAGGAGTGGCGCACGAGGTAAGAAATCCGCTTAACTCTATCGCTATGACAATACAATACCTTAAAGAGACTATTGACGCTGGCTCCGATGGCGAAGCTCAAGAATGCCTGGATGTGATCTCTCGGCAGGTGAAGGAACTGGATAGCATAGTGGAGGACTTTATACAGTTGACGCGCCCGGCAGAGATGAACTGGCAAATGGTTAACCTGAATACCTTCCTGGATGATGTGATGCTCGGCTTTGCCTCGTCTCTGGAAATTGCAAACGTAAAACTGATACGCAAATACTCCGAAGGTCCACTGTATGCCAAAATTGATGGCGATAAGCTGCGACAGGCTCTCTCTAACATAATCATCAACAGTATTCAGGCTATGCCGGACGGTGGCGAACTTCAGATCGCCACAGCGTGGAATGCTTCTGAGAACAACGTCATCATAGAGATCACTGATACGGGTATGGGCATATCCCAGGAGGATTTGGACAGACTCTTTGAACCGTATTTTACTACGAAGCCCGATGGAACAGGGCTAGGATTGGCTATTACATACAGGATAATCGAAGCCCATAACGGAGAGATCAGTGTAACAAGCGAGGAAGGACAGGGCGCTACTTTTACTATATTGATTAATACTGCTACAAGAACGTAAATCACTAATATTACGACCTTTTCGGTTATCGGTTATCAGTTATCAGTCATCGGCAATTATCAAGAAGACCTGTATTTGCCAGATTCATAGGGTTTTGAGGCACCATTCTCTGACTGAGCGTTACCGATTCTTTCAATCAGAAACCATTATAGGCTTACAAGTCAAATCCATAATCCTGGTCAATCTGCGGAGTTGACCTAAGAGCTAAGAGCAGAAAACTGACAACCGATAACCAATTACCGACAACCGACAACCGACAACCGAATGACAACAAGTGGGAATGGCTGGTTAGTTACAAACCAAGATAGAATCCTGGTGCTCAGGTAGATGTAACAAGGTCAAGTTAACACTGGAGCGACTGGCGATGAAACCTCTGGTTCTGGTAGTAGATGACGAGGAAACGCAGCGAAAGATGCTGCAAAAGATATTGATCAGGGAAGGCTATGATGTGGAAATAGCCGCCAACGGACGGGAAGCTCTGAATAGATTCAAAGAGCAGCCAGCGGACGTGGTGATTACCGACGTCAAGATGCCGGATATGGATGGATTGCAGCTTTTCCGCAAGGTAAAGCAGATTAATCATGACACATCGGTTATACTGATAACCGCTTATGGAAATATACCATCTGCGGTTCAAGCTATGGCGGATGGCGCGTCTTATTATCTGACCAAGCCTATGGATGAAGATCGCCTGAATCATTTGAAAGCGCTCATTAAAAAGGCAGTGGAAAACAGGTATCCATCTGCCGAAGAGGAAGTCGGCGGCAAATATAAGTTCGGAGATATGGTGGGGCGCAGCGGCAAGATGGAGGACGTTTATGCCGCTTTGAGGAAGGTGGCAGAATCTGATATCACTGTCCTCCTTCTGGGCGAAACTGGTACAGGAAAGGAACTTGCTGCACGCGCGATACATTCCAACGGCCCGCGAGGACAGTATCCATTTAAGAAAATTAGTTGTGCATCTACCCCGGAAGCGCTGCTGGAAAGTACCTTGTTTGGTCATGAAAAAGGCTCGTATACCGGAGCGGACTCTCGCCAGATTGGCATGTTTGAAAGCGCCAATAAGGGAACAATCTTCCTGGATGAAATTGGAGAGATCAATCAGAACGTTCAGGTAAAGCTGCTGAGGTTCCTCCAGGAAAGAAAATTCGAGCGAGTGGGTGGAACTCAGACCATTGAGATTGACGCGCGAGTCATCGCCGCCACAAATCTTGAGATCGAGAAAGCGGTTCAGGAGGGCACGTTCAGAAAGGATCTATATTATCGGCTTAACGTCGTACCCATCTCCATGCCTCCACTCAGGGAAAGGAAGGAAGATATACCTCTTCTTGTGGATCATTTTCTGGAAAAATATAAGAATAAAGCAGGCGGAGCGGCAAATCAGATCTCAATTGATGCGCTTCTGGCTCTAACAAGCCATGACTGGCCGGGAAACGTGAGGGAATTGGAGAATTGCATAGAAAGAGCTATCGTTATGGGAGAGGGGGATATGATCCGCATTTCGGACTTGCCCGTGGTGGTTCGCAATGGAGCCTCTGAGCATGATGATGGCGAAGTTGTTGATAATATAACGCCTGATGGCACTTCTATGGATCAGCATGAGAAGACACTCATGGTAAGCCTTATTGTAAAAGCGCTGCAACAGACTAATGGCAATCAGGCCGCGGCTGCTAGAATGTTGGGTATCTCCCGGCGCAAACTCCAGACCAGAATGATTAAATATGGAATATCAGCAAAGGATTTCACTTAATACCATTTCTGAGTTCAAATACGACATAAACTCAAATCAAAGCGGGACAGGAATGTCCCGCCTATAGACGATAGACTGGACATTCCTGTCCAGTTCCTAATGACAGATTTCAATTCAGAAATGGTATAAAGCAAAGAAACGGATAAAGACTTATGGACATATTAGAGGGACTGAGTGAATCACAAAAGCAAGCTGTCCAGTATGGTGACGGACCGCTTCTGCTTCTGGCTGGCGCAGGCAGCGGCAAAACAAGAGTGCTTATACATCGCATTGCGTATCTCATACAGGAAAGAGGCGTATCACCTACCAATATCCTGGCGGTAACATTCACCAATAAAGCTGCGGGAGAGATGAAAGCCCGGCTGCAGGAACTGGTGGGAATCATGAGTTCAATTCTGTGGGTGAGCACGTTCCATTCAAGCTGTGTGCGCATTCTGAGAGATGACATTGAGAAGCTGGGATATACACGCAATTTCACTATCTACGATGGAACCGACCAGATAACGCTGGTGAAGCAGGTCTTAAATGAATTGCAGATCGATAGTAAACAGATCAGGGCCAATTCCATCCTGAACGCTATCAGCAACGCTAAGAATAAGCTCCTGGACTACGATGCTTATGCCGGTACTGTGGGGAGCTTTTTTGAGCAGAGGGTGGCGGACGCATACAAACTGTATCAGCGGCATCTGGTTGAGAACATCGCTCTGGACTTCGACGATCTCCTCATGCTAACAGTGCGGCTGTTTGAGGAATTTCCCGAAGTTCTGGAGCATTATCAGGAGAAGTTCAGGTATATTCTGATAGACGAATACCAGGACACAAATCGCGCTCAATACATGATAGCGAGGCTCCTCGCCCGGAAGTATAGAAATATATGCGCCATCGGCGACGACGACCAGTCTATTTACGCGTGGCGAGGCGCGGACATCCGAAATATCCTGGATTTCGAGCAGGATTACCCGGACGCGGGTGTATTCCGGCTGGAACAGAATTACAGATCGACGGCGAATATTCTGGAAGCTGCACATAACGTGGTCGTGAACAACCGCAGAAGGAAGGATAAGAAGCTCTGGACAGAAAAGAAGCCGGGCGATAAGATCATCTGTTACGAGGCTGTTGATGAAAAAGAGGAAGCTGAATATGTGACGGATGTGATTAAGAAACTATGCTCGGATAAAGCCAATCAATATAACGATTTTGCGGTGTTTTACAGAATGAACGCCCAATCGCGTATACTGGAAAATGCCCTGCGACTCGCTCGGATTCCTTATATTATTGTAGGCAGTCTGAGATTCTACGAGCGTATGGAAATAAAGGATATTCTGGCGTATCTTCGATTGCTGGTGAACCGGAGAGATGCTATCAGCCTCAAGCGCGTGATCAACGTCCCCACCCGCGGCATTGGCAAAACGACTATCAACAGGTTGGAGGAGTTCGCTTATGAACAGCAGTTGTCGCTGTATGATGCGCTGAAGAAAGTAGAGCAAATGCCCAATCTGCAAAGCCGCGCTCAGAAGGCAGTGTTGGGATTTGTGGATATTATAGAGGGCCTCGATCCCAGCAAAAAAACCAGTGAGATTATCCAGGATGTTCTGGACAGATCAGGTTACATAAAGGCTCTGGAAGAAGACGGCACAGTAAAGTCTCGGAGTCGCATCGAAAATGCCCGGGAACTTCTCTCAGAGGCCAAAGAGTTCGAGGAAAATCAGGAAGACACTACGCTGGGAAGCTTTTTGGAGGGTATCACCCTGAAATCTGATATAGATAGTTACCAAGAGCAGGTTAATCAGGTGTCGCTTATGACACTGCACAATGCGAAGGGATTGGAATTTCCCATCGTATTTATAACCGGAATGGAGGAGGGGACGCTGCCTATATGGCGTTCTCTGAGTAACGATGTAGAGTTGGAGGAGGAACGCCGTCTTTGCTATGTTGGAATCACCCGGGCAAAGCAGAAGCTCTACCTTACTTCGGCATCTGAGCGACGTCTCTTCGGGGATTTGTCCAGTAAAATAACGTCACGCTTTATTGATGAAGTACCTTCGGAACTCAAGCAGATTCACAGAGATACGGTGGCATTCGCGTCGTCAACCAGCGCTGCTACTACCACAACGAATGGAGAATCTACCCGTGCGAAGAGGGCGGCTGGAGATTTTGCCTACAATAGCGGCGATCGGGTACAGCATTCCAAATGGGGCGGCGGGACAATTGAGAGTACCAGTGGACGCGGTCCCGGTATGCTGATAACCATCAATTTCGACGCCGGTTTGCGGAAGATACTTATGGCTGAATACGCCAAACTGGAAAAAATAATCTGATACCACGTCCGTAGGGGCGAATACAAGATTCGCCCCTACGGAATGTCAGGAGAATATTATGGCGAAGATCACAATGCAGGAAGTAGAGCATGTAGCAGAACTGGCACGTCTGGAATTCAGCGAGGAAGAAAAGAAAGAACTTGTTGAGCAATTAGGTCAAATACTGGACTACATCGACCAGCTTAATGAATTGGACACAGAAAACGTGGAACCCACCTCCCACGTTGTACCTATGAAAAACGTGGTCAGACCTGATGTCGAAGGCACCGCGCTCACGCGGGATGAAGCCCTGGCCAACGCTCCCAGCAATGTAGATGGGTTGTTTGAGGTGCCAAAAATAATTGAGTGAGGTTACCTCTTGTCCGGGATGGCGAAGCTCCCGCTGAGCCGTTGACAGCAAACGGTTCGCCGGGAGGCTCACCATCCCACCCGCTGACCAAAACTTCAATGGATTTTCTAAAAGTTGCTTAGTATTGAGTTATCCTAATTGAGGCGATATTGCTGTAAAAATTTTCTAACAGCCGTTAATAATATTTAACAGCCAAAACATTTATATAGGAGTGTAAACAATTATTGACAGATGTTAAGAATCATTGATGGTATACAGCCTTTCATAGAGGATAACTATAGGCGGATTAATATCAGGGAATACGCAAGGATCCAGGGCATTAGTGCTCCTACCGCTTCCAAAATCCTGTCCAGCCTTCATAGGGAAGGACTGCTGAGAAAAGAGAATGAGAAGCAGTATATTTACTATTATGCAGACAAAGAATCTGCTTTATTTATTGATCTGTCAAGGACATATTGGAGACTATCATTAGAACGTGACGGTTTAATAGGCTTCCTTGAGGATGAACTCCTGAATCCCATAATAATCCTCTTTGGCTCATTATCCAAAGCAGAGACAAAGCAGGACTCAGATATCGATCTTGCAGTATTCTCAATCTCAAAAAAGGAAATTCCTTTAGAGAAATACGAAAAAAAACTAAAGAGAAAAATACAGCTAATGCTGTTTCAGAAGCGCGATGATGTGAAAAGCCCAGAATTGCTCAACAATATCCTTAATGGCTATATCATAACCGGAAGCTGGTAAAATGGACTGGAGAGAATGCATAAAACGAAGGATTGTGAAGGGTGTTAAGAAAGATAAAAATCTTATTGCCTCCACAAAGGAAATCGCTGAGATAAAGATAGAGTCAGCAGGGGTATTGCCTGATATATACTACATAGCTAAAATCAGCTTGCTGTATGATGCACTCAGGGAATATCTTGAATCCCTATCGCTGGAAAAAGGCTACAAGATATATAATCATGAATGCTATTCAGCTTTTCTTAAAGAGATTCTTAATCTACCATACGAGGCTGATTTGTTTGATAAGCTACGCAAAATAAGAAATGGCATCAACTATTATGGGAGGAAAGTGAGCGAGGATGAGGCAGCACAGGTTATTTCAGACTTAAATTCACTCATAGAAAGGATTAAGAAAGTACTCAGCTTGTGACCAATTTGTGACTAAGAGCATCCAAAAAGGTCTAAAAGAAATGAAACTATCAAAAAAACGAAAAAGGTGCAGCGCTAAGAAGTAGCAAGCTATTAATAACTTAGTATGTCCGCTCATCATAGTCCTGGGGCAATTCATCTGTCGCCGGCATAAATATCCAGAGGATAATGTAACCCAGAAAACCAGTGCCGCCAATCACTACCAAGCCAACTGCCAGAGCGCGCATTACCCAGGTAGGGCAGCCAAACCAGTAGGCAAGTCCAGCGCAAACGCCTCCCAGAACGCCTTTCCGCTTAATTCTCATCAGCCGTATGGATCTATCGTTAGCTGCCATCGCTCGCATCATCTCCTTCCAGCCATTCGACCAATCTCAACCCGGAACCTGTCTTATCGTCCAGAGTGCGGGCAAGCTCCAGCGCTTCCTTATAAATATCGCTCTCCCTATCCCATTCGCACGCCGCCATAAACCCGATGATCGTGAAAGCTCCGGGGCATATACCCAGTGCCATGCGCATCTCGTTATCAGATGGCACAGTGTTCTGGATAACCAATGAAAGCTGCTGCACAAGCTGCGCTGGTATCGCAAGCTCACCGCCCCTGAGCATATTTTTACTGACTTCCAGGATGTTCCTCAACGAATCCATAACAAATCTGGAATGAATCTGAACGGAGATCTGGAAGGACTCAAGACACGCATTCGCCGCCTCCATCCATTGCTCCTGCTTGCTATGTGCAATACTCAGATTATGCAGAGCTTCCTGCTGACCAACCCTCTCGCCGATCTCTTTCCTGATGTCCAGCGAGTCCTGATAATATTGTATTGCCTGCTCTAGGTCTGCCTGATTCTCATGAAGTAAACCGAGATTGTTCAGTATCTTCCCTAATCCCTCTTTATCACCAATACTATCATAAATCTTGAGGGCCATATTAAGGTATTCTTTCGAGTCCTTGAACTGTCGCAAAATCCGGTAACATTCACCCATATTGGCCAGCGCATTCGCTTCCCCAAGCTTCTCGTTGCACCGTTGGCATATTTTGTAAGAATTTACAAAACTCTGGGCAGCCTCCTTCCATCGACCGGTATTTCGATGGACTATACCAAGGTTATTTAACGCAATTGCCTCACTCCGCTCGTCGCCAAGGGCCTGGAATATCTTCTGAGAATCCTCAAAATACCTTCCCGCTTCGTCCCACTTCCTTTGCTCCCCGTAAACCGTTCCCAAACCTGTCAACGTGTGCGCCTCTAAACTCCTATCCTGAGATTCCCGTGCCACTTTGAGAACATTCTCATAGCATTGTATAGCATCTTCCCATCTGCCCTGTCTGTCATACATCATGCCCAAATTGCGCGAAGCAATCGCCTCGGAGTGGTGTTCTCCCTTGTTCCTCCAGTTCTCGGCCATCACCTCAAGATAACGTGTTGCAGTATCCCAATAGCCGCGAGCTGTCAGAAACTCACCTAGGGCACTGAGAAATTTCTCTGCCATCTCCAGATCATCCTTATCCAGCGCCCAATCCAGCGCGAGGAGGCAATTTGGCAAATCCGCCTCAAGCTTTTCTATGGCTGGTTTTACGAATATCTCTACCGCCGCATCCTGTATCATCTTTTGTCCCAACATACCCGCTGGCATCTGTTCTGTCATGGCTTTTACTGCTATTTCCGGCTTGGTCATGGGAGCCGTCGCGTTCACAAACTCCATGAAAAACTGAGCCGCGCGCTCGCGATAGTTTTCTCCATCCAGATCCGCTTCCAGCAATTGTTCAGCTTTCGCCCGCGCCAGCGCGTGGAGGCCGAAGCGCTTCGCCTGGGTGTAGCTTTCCACCAGAGACAATCCCACAACACGCTTTATTATTTTCTCAAAGTCCGCGTCACTCAGTCCACAAGCCGCCTGTAGAGCCTTTCGACCTCCTGTTGGCATGAAGATCGCCATCGCCGCGAACAATTTCCCTCCATCGCGGCCAGCAAGAGCCAGCGATTGGCTGAATATATAGTCGAATATATCCCCCTCGGCTTTTCGCAGATCCTCCAGTGCATCCTCCAGTGTCTTTTCAGCAGTCACCACCTGAGATACTAGCAGCCGCATAGCCATCGGATGACCGCCGGTGATGTGGATTATCTCACTCATCTCTTCTGAATCCAGCCGCAGATTTTTGAGTGCGCTGTAAGCTATCAGTAGACGCGCTGAGTCGAGGCTGTTCATGGGGCCAATGTGGATCATCCGCTCATCAATTTCCAGCGATTCGCGGCTGGTGATGAGAGCTTTGCAGTTGGACGGCAGATTTGTCAGCAAACTTCTGACCAGGTCTGACCCGGTGAATCGCTCCATGCTGTCCAGCACCAGCAGTCTTCGCTGGTTATCTCCCAGGCTTTTGAGGATGCCATCCCGTAGTTGCGAAGACTCCTCGCCGCCGGTCAACTCAAATCCGCATTTATTCGCCAGCGCCACAAGAAATCCCTCATCGTCGCGGATGCGCGTCACCGGATCATCGCCCTTGATATGCTCTCTTAGAGTCTTCGGCGGCGCAGTGCGTCCTGAAAGCCATATCACGTCAACGAACCACTCCGACATGCGGTGAGCCGCCTCGATAGCGATAGCCGTCTTGCCCATCCCACCGTCGCCGTGCAGACATACGATCTGCCCTGGGAGCGCGGGCATCTTGCCTGCATCGTCTGGGAATGCAAGTATGCTGCCTGCATCAGGATCAAGAGATAAAAGGACATTGCTTAGTTCCCGCCGCCTGCCGACGAATTTTTCATCTCTTGTCATCATGGGATCCAGAGATGCCTTCCATGCCTCAACAATGCTCACTTTTGGAGAAGTCATCATCCCGGCCATTCCAGCGTCCATGAGGTTCAGCGATGCCTCCTCTTCCAGCAGGGATTCGTTGATAAACAGAACAGGCGTCGCCCATTCCCATGCTCCTATTTGCCGATCAGTCGCCATAGCGCGGCGCGCGTCCATTACAGCCTCGTCGATGGGTTTTCCCTTTGCCAGTGCATCGTATAGATTCCTCACGAATGTGAGGTCAGCAGGTTCAGATATTTCCCCTTGCATAGCGATCACCGCAGGCACGCCTGTTTTCAGGATAGTCGCCGCCACACCCGGCATTTCATCGCTGGCGTCCGCCGAGTGGCAGGAGTTCACCACCACGAGACGCAGACCGCCTCTCAATGCCACAGTCACCTGTTCGCGTATCCAGTCTTCCTCAGCCAGATCCGCGATGCCGTGTCTGTTTTCAAATACGAGTCTGCCGACGGCGCCGTGTCCCACGAAGTGGAGAATGTGATAATTCTCGCTCACATCTCGCGTTAGCATCTCCCTTGTGACGTGCTTTCGGAGCTTTATCTCCGCGGAGAACTGCTCTCCCTCAAGCCTATGAAATATCTCCGCCTGGGCGTTTACGTCCACAGGCCCTGGCTGTTCATCGTCTGGCAGAGATCCATCGTCGTATAAGAGCGGCCCGGCTATAGCCGCCAGCACCTTAAGAGCGCCGGACTTGGGAATAATGTCCGGCGGCGACTGATCGCTGAATGCAGCCCGCATAACGCCGCGAGTTCTCGCCACCCAATTTTCGCCGTCGTGAAGAAGTTCCCAGGGGAGGAGTGCCAGATCATCCATCACCACCAGCGCCAGTGCCGCCTGATCTGCTGCCCGATACTGATCCAGAGCCGCCTCGCTGAAAACGCGCTGGAAGAGCCGCTCACCGATCTGCCTAATCTGCTGCTCGTCGGATTCCTCGGAGCGTCTGCGGATCGCTTTTATCTCATCAGCGAACTCTTCAAGCGAAAGCGGCGGATCTATTGCTGCCATTACATCATTAATAGTGATGTCCTGAGGAGTTATGATACACTTAACAGCCTTCATTGATTTTCACCGAATTTAACCACTAATTGCACGAATTATCACGAATTTCTTAATCAAGAAACTACAGCACTGACAACTTAGTTTCCAATAGTACCGTTCGTTGCCGAAGAGACGGGCATTTCGTAGAACGCGGCTGCCAGCCCGTTTGGAAACAAGCCAGCGGCATGTTCTACGGAAGATCGCCCAGAAATTGAGTCAAAGCCTTGAATTTATTACTTCGGCGATGGTATTAAGAATTAAGTTGTCAGTGCTCTACAGGGAAATGATTTCCCGCTTTTCCGCGGCTTCCCGCGCCTTGAAGCATATCTCCGTGAGACGGAAGGCGTCCTCCATTGGAATCAGATGCTCATGCTCGCTCTTCAGACTATCCAGAAAATCGCCAAGAAACGACATAGATGGTGGAATAGCTGCTAGTTCCGGCGGATGATTGTTAGTCAAAAACATCACGTCCCTGCTATCATTTACTACCTCAATAATGCCCTTACTGCCTGCCAAACGCAAAGTCGCGTCCCCGTGGGTAGGAGCCCTAGGTGGGCGCAGATAGTCCAGACGCACCGCCGCTGTGCCACCGTTATCCATTTGCAGAGCTACCGTAGCGTTATCCTCCATGTCGCGGATTTCTGGACGAGAAACGTTGGATTGAAAAGCGCTGACGGCTACAAACTCGCGGCCAGACGTCCACCTCATAAGATCGATGGAGTGTATGCCGATATACGGTATAATGCCGCTAAACGTATTTTTGCTTTTCATCCACTCCGGCCGCTCGCCCAGCTGATAGGATTTCTGGGACGCCATCTGGACAACCTCCCCGATAGCCCCGTTTTCCACAATCTCCTTCACAATTAGATAAGCGCCATCGAACCGCATCGTCAGGAGCATAGACAACCGGACGTTATTGTCTTCGACAGCCTTCCTTACAGCCGAAAGCTCTTTGAAGTTCATGGTCAGCGGCTTTTCCGAGATAATATGAACGCCGGCATCAGCACAATCCTGGAGAACCTGTGCCCGTTCGCCATCCGAGAGGCAAACCGTTACAATATCCAGTTCTTCCCGATCCAGCATTTCACGATAGTTCGGGTAGAAGCCAGTGTTTGAGTCTGCCGCCTCAAATCCCTTCGCCCTTTCCAGCGCGCTTTCATTACTGGTCGCAACAGCCGCCAACCGCGCATCCTGCCTCGAAGGAATATCCCTCATTACTGCGCCATAATGACCTTCCAATCCGATAAATCCCAATTTAAACACGTTTTCCCTCCCATGTGGTATCTCGGAGATCCTTCACTTCGTTCAGGATGACAAGAATATGTTACTTGTTGAGCAATTCTCACAAGCCACACACACAATGACAAAGATAGCAATGCTGACAAAACGGGCTGGCAGCCTCGTTCTACGCTGTCCGACTTTCTGGCCTTCCGGTTATCTGGCTCTCTCTTTATTTTTGCAGTAGCGGCCTGACATACTCAGGAGAGTAGCGGTTAGCGCGGTAAGTTGACATGCCACCTACCTTTTTATATGGACTCCTGAATTCCCACACGATCTCTTTGTCCGGGGTAACCTCAAATAACCTGCTTGGGCCTCCTTCGCAGATAAGTATATTTCCGTTGGGAAGCTGCTGCGCGCCGGAGATGAAACCGCTGTAAAAGCTCTCTTTTGGCGTACCGGTATACTCCCAGACGATCTCCTCTTTCAGCGGATCAAGCTGAATAACGCGTGACCACTTGCGGAGCGTACCGTTATCGAATATCAGGATGTTACCATTAGGGAGCATGTGCGGCTTATGTTGACCGTCCAATTCGCCAGGTCCCCATGCCCAGACGATCCTGCCGGTGTCTTTATCGATCACGCCGATGATATCCAGGCTTCGGTAGCTGAATATGATGTTGCCTTTTCTGAAGCGAGAGTCTTTTTCGCCAGTTGGGTTATCGGGGATGATCTGGCAGGTATTGTTATGCGCCCAATCGAATGAGAATCTACCCTGAATTCTATCCGCAACCCAGTCCCAGTGCTCCTTCAGCAGTTCCTTCAGCTCATCCAGATGATCTTCTCCGCGCCACTCCCACACCAACTCCTTACCGCGGGTTATCTCCACTATATAAGGCATGCGCTTCAATTCATTGCCCAGGCGCGGATCCATCCTGTCAGTTATGCAGTGTATCATGAGGTTGCCGTTCTCCATGACCTGATAATCATGGTCAATGCGGCAGTGATAAGACCACACAATCTTGCTATCAGGATCAAGCTCCCGGAGACCTGCCTGGTTGAGGTTCGACCTGTCACGGGTGGGATAGAGGATGTTGCCGTTGGGTAACATCCGCAGAAAGCCCTGCTGTGCCGTTTTTGTCGTCCACTCGTGTACGATATTTCCTTCCATGTCGATCAGGTTTATATGCCCAAGCCCATCTTCGCTGTCGTTTTTTGGATTCTCATAACTGTGGCAGAACAGAGTATAGCCATTATAAAACTTGTCCGGCTTATACACCGTGATACCGTTTTCTTTCCGATCCTGAGCATAGCAGAAATTAGCCTTGCAGAACATCGCCACCAACATTATTGACGCCAGAATAACACACTTCGCCATCAGAAGCATCTGAAACCTCCTTCAATATACACTGAAACTCACTGGTAATTTTCGACACCTTTCTTATGCTATAGTAAATCATTCTCCGAGAAATGTCAACGCACGAACGTGGAAACCAAGCATAAAGTTTATGTCCCAAAGCCGTCGGGACAGGAATGTCCCGACTATCGTGGTTGTGGAGAATATCACTACAACCGATAGACGGGACTTTTCAGTCCCGTTTGGCAGAATGAAGCATCCCATCATGCCATTACGCCATATTATGGACGAAAAATTTATGCTTGGACGTGGAAACATGGGGCTTTTTAATTCTCCACGGAGCGCCGGTTGAGTAGGAGCGTTAGCAACGTATCGAAACCCAGCGGAGTCAGTTGAGCACACCTGTTCACTTGGTTTCGATACGGGCTTCGCCCTACTCAACCGGCGTTCACTCCTCCGCCCATATTGTGAATTTCCTCAGCATTTTCAGCAGCTTACTGCTTTTGACCACTATCAATTCCGGATTGAAGGCTGCTTCGTATTTTCGGATCATCCGGAGGACATCAGCCGGGTCTCTGTTGCCTGAAATATCAATATAGATCCTGCTAAATTACTTTCCCAGCTTGAGGACACTGGAAACGTCAAAGCCGTCCAACTGCTCGAACCGAATACAGGGATAGTTCTCCTTCGCTTTCAGGATGGTTTTTCCCTTGTCAATGCCTGTGACTTCCTTGCAGTGCTCTCGCAGTTTTTTCGTCGTCGTTACTTCCGCACAGCCGATCTCCAAGACAACATCATCCTCGTTGACGCACTGAGGTATTGCTGCTCTGTATTCTCTGGCGTCCTTGGTAACGATGATGGTTGATTTTGCCATATTCATACGAGTTTTTCAGTTAGCATAGTAGAACGTGCAGCTTGCTCGTTTAGAATGTTGATCAGCCATGGGAACAAGCTGGCAGCATGTTCTACTCATAAACAAGCCAGAGGCATGTTCTACTCAGCAGGTTTCGCCCGTAAGTGAAAAACTTGTAATATTCACACACGATACTCTGATGGCATTTCCCCTGTCGCGATGAGTTCAGCGATGAGGAATCCTGTGATCGGCGACAGCGCGATCCCATCTCCCTCGTGCCCGGCAGCGACGATGAAACCCTCAACGCCGTCCATTTTTCCCAGTATGGGCATTCCGTCTGGCGTGTAGGGTCTCAATCCAGCGAAGGATCTGATTATGTTGAGACTCGCGATGGCAGGGACGAAATTCGACGCGTGTTCCAGAACAGCCCGGATACCTTCCGGCGTGACGTTCTGATTATATCCCACAAATTCCCGGGTACTTCCGATCAGAATTGTGCCCGCCCGCGTCTGCTCCAGCGCAAGTCCCACACCCAGAGAATTCTGTCCGCTATGGGAGCTGAATTTCGACGTTATATACCTGCTGCATATCATCACTCGCCTCAGCATCTGCGGGACTGGCTCTGTAACCAAGATTTGCCCTCGCCGGGGTTTGATGGGCAGGTCTACGCCGACCATATTCCCGATAATGGGAGCATAGACGCCGGCGGCGTTGACGACAATATCCGACTTTATGACCCCACCGGGTGTGACAACGCCATTGATCTTACCGTTCAAGATGGAGATATTTGTTACTTCGGTGTTGGTGAGAATCTTAGCTCCCAGACGTTCAGCCGCTTCCGCCAGAGCCAGACAGAGCGACATGGGATTCACCTGCGCGTCCATAGGTGAATACGTCGCCCCGGCGATGTCAGGCGAGAGACAGGGTTCCATCTCTAGCGCCTCATGGGAGTCCAGCAGATGGACTTCCAGACCGATTTTCCGCTGTCGCTCAACCAGCTTCCGCATCTCCGGCATATCCTCCGGAGACCTGATCACTATCATCCCGCCATTTTTCTCATACTCAATATCCCTTTGCAGCGTGGTTGATAAGCGCTCCATCATCCTCGCGCTCTCTAATGCCATCTGGAGATGAACGCCCGGCTTTTTCGATTGCAGGAACACAAAACCGTCGCACGCTCCAGAAGTCCCGGAGGCAATATCATCCCTCTCCACAAGAATGACATCCATGCGCCGTTTTGCCAGATGATAAGCAATGGACGTACCAATAGCGCCGCCGCCGATTACTACCACATCGGCTGTCATATCATGACTCGATGAGATGGTCATTTTCAAAATGGAAAACTAAAGGGATAGACCAAAAAATCTGCCACTATCTACTGGCATATAGCAATCCGCGTCTGATAATCTCCTTTGCTTCAGGGACATCAAAATCTTTGTAAGTATGTCCCCATGAAGCAACAAAGACCTTTCCATCTCCATAGGGTTTTATCCAGGCGTAAGGCATTACCGTTCCCGGACGAATGACTCCTTCAGCATGCTCGCCAGAAAATGTAGTTTCGCAAAGCATACGATATACGGAATCTTCACGGCTAATTGAGGGATCTACATGACAATAGTATTGCTCAGTTTTGGGCAGGATGAAGGATTCAATGCCCTCAGTTATAGGATGATTCTGATCGATAATATCAACACTATAGGTCATATCAGCCCCACCAGGATGAGCAACCCACTGGGCGCCGGTCATTAGCTGATACCTTTCCTTTTGTCGAAAGGAATCAATGATGCCACCATGCCAGCCCCCAAGTCCCACGCCTGATTTAATGGCAGCAAGCAATCCTGCCTCTTGCTCAGATGTGATATTTCCCATCGTCCAGCATGGAACGATAAGATCATAATCCGTGAGATTGGGATCAAGATAGGAATCCAGAGTATCAGAAAGCTCTACGTCATATCCTTCTTTCTGAAGTATAGGAACAAAAACTTTTACTGACTCGAAAGGTGTATGACCGTTCCATCCGCCATGTACCATTAATGCCTTTTTCCCCATTATTTGAGACCTCCATTGTATTATCAATTGAGTGCAGATTTAACCAGCGAAGTTTTCCTTTATCTTCTTTACCGCCTCAACTATATCGTCCATATCTTCCTGATCGCCCAACATCATAGACTGCTTGAACCACACAGCTTCCTCATTGCAGATTTTCTCTACCACGGGGAGGTGAAGTTCGGAGTAGTCCACCGCTCCATCAGCGCTGAACGCGTCACTCTTATAGAGCGGATGGTATCCTCGCGAGCACGGGATTCCTTCAGCCGACAATGCCTCCAGGAAGCGTGCTCTGGGAGCGCCGCCGAAAGCATCAGCATTGTACCTGAACATATAGAGATGATAGGCGTGTGCCGTGATGCTGTCATCGCGTCTGGTGGGTTTTATACCCTCTATTTCCGAGAGTTTTTTGGACAGGTAAAGCCCATTGCGATTTCTGGTCTCAGTCTGTTCCACCAGTCGCTCCATCTGGGACAACAATATGGCTGCCTGCCATGCTGTCATCCTGAAGTTCGCGCCTAGCCCACGCTGCTCGTACCGCGCTCCGTCTTTTACTCGACCGCAATTGTGGTATGACCAGCACTCATCTGCCAGGTCCTTATTGTTGGTGGTTATGATCCCACCTTCACCAGCGCACAGGTTTTTGCTTGCCTGGAAGCTGAAACAGCCAATATCTCCGATGCCGCCGACCTTTTGGCCGCGCCATTCCGCAGCGTGAGCCTGACAGGCGTCTTCGATGACGATAAGATTATGTTTCTTCGCCACTTCCATTATTCCATCCATATCCGCCGGACCACCACCAACATGGACGGGCATGACAGCCTTTGTCTTGTCGGTGATAGCCTTTTCCATCTCTTTCGGGTCGAGATTAAACGTGCCCGGATCGATGTCCGCGAACACAGGGGTGGCATTCACCATGAACACACTGCCAGCGGTTGCCGTAAAAGTATAAGGCGGAATTATCACCTCATCACCACGACCAACACCAGCCGCCATCAAACCGATCACCAGTGCCATTGTGCCGCTGGTGACAGCAATACTGTGCTCAACCCCCATAAGTTCAGCGTATTTCTCCTCAAACTCCTGTACTTTTGAATTATTAACTCCCCATTGGCCGCTTTCCAGCACCGATTTGAGTGCGTTCATGTCACTTTCGTTCCACATAGGCCAACCGGGGAAAGGCTTTGTTCTTACCCTCTCGCCCCCGTCCATTGCTAGTTTAGACATTATATCCCTCCATCGGGCACTATATGATTATTTGCCCTTGATGATGTAATAATTGCTGTTTGCTGGTCGACCAATTAGTTTTTTGGTTTGATAACAGCATTCTTGATCTGAAACTTATGCAAAGCTAGTTCAATACTGTTTGCATAACTACTTCGCGCCCACAACTTCCAGCGCGTAATTCGTGCCAGAGACGGCGTCCTTGCCATAAAAATCACAGCCGGTTTTCTCGCACACCAGTTCAGTGACCGGGCCACCGCCGATCATTATGGACACTTTATCTCGCAATCCCGCCTCCTTAATAGCGTTGACAGTAGCAGTAGCGGCTTCGTAAGCCATTGTCAGAAATACACTCATCCCAACTACTTTCGCGTCGGTTTCTTTTATGGCTTCCACGAACTTTTCCGGAGCAACATCCACACCCAGATCGATAACCTCAAAGCCGGCCCCGCGAAGCATCAACGCGACTACGTCTTTGCCCAAATCGTGTATATCGCCCTTAACGGTTCCCAATACCACTTTTCCGATGGCAGTTTCCGATTCTGACTTTCCACTTAGCATGGGTCCCAGAACTACCATAACGTCTTTCATGATCTCGCCAGCGTACATCAACTCAGAAACGAAATATTTCCCTTCCTCGTAGCGATTCCCTATTTCAGCCAGCCCTGTTTGACATTCTTTCAACACCTGATCCGCTGAAACTCCCGCCGCTATCCTTTCCTTGATAAGTTGCTTGGCTTTCTCCTCAGCCAGATCAGCTATGGCCTGAGACAGACTTTCCTGTTGTGCCATCTAAAATATCCTCCTCATCACTTTATAATAATGCAAGGCAGAACCAGATATATTGATACGCCAGATCGTCAATATCTTCCCATACCTTTTTTACTATTTTCTCGTCCCCCATGATCTTCTCATACTCTTTAACTTTCTCTTCCCACGATACACAAACGCCGGGTTTCTTAGCCATCTTTTCTTTTTCGTCTGACATTATTTCACAAGCTCCTCATTATTATATCAATAGCCCCCATACTCCAGAGTGAACTCAATCATAGCTTTAACGTTTTCGATCTTAGCATCCTGCTGGATGATAGCCCCCGCGTCCATGATATATCCGCCGTCCTTAGCCACTCCGTCGATTATTTCCTTACAGCAGTCGCGTATCTGATCCAGCGTCCCGAAGGTCAACAGGTCATTGGGGATCCCGCCGCTCAAGCAGAATTTATGACCAACCTGCTTGTGAACCTCAGATATATCACCTCTATCCACGTGGTAGATAATGCTCCTATCAGGAAGCTCAGCAGTATATTTAAGATTGCGATCCCAGTCGCCTTCCGCGTAGAACAATATCTGATGTCCCTCCGACCATATCTCTTCGATTATCTGCTTTAGTGTAGGCCAGTAGAACTTCTCATAAGCCTGGTAGGACATGAAAGGAGCACAACCCCTGTGAAGCCAGACTGTTATGGGCACATTCTTGTCGGGATCTGCCCCGGCGAGAGCGTTGTATTTCATGTGCGGCATCAGGGCCTCACAAGCCGCGACAACTTTCTCCGGCCGTCGGTACATATCGGCTGACAACTGCCGGTAGCCGCGCAGCTTATCCGCGAGTATATCACAGGGAGCCTTCAAAGCGCCCGCTATAGCGGAGACAGTCCCACATTCTGTTTTCAGCAACTCGCCTTGCTCTCCCAGCTTCTGGAAATATGTGAGCATCGCCATGCCGCCCTTCAGCCACGCCATGTTGGATCGATGGGAAACCTCTTCACCAGCCTTGCTGAGATCGTTGCTCACCCGGGGCAGCCAGACAGTGGCAAGAAAATCGGTGGGATCAGCGATAAGATGATCATATTCGTCCGCTTTCATATAGGCGTCTTCTTCGTTCTGAGGCTCAATATACTGGAAAGCGTCGTCCGGTGATACGTCAATGCCGGGCATAGTGTAATATTTGAGTCCAATAGCGTCCGCGATGCCAGTCCAGACGAAGATCATGTTTCCCACGATCGCGTCCACCTCAAAATCCTTTGCGCATTTTCTCACAGCTTCCAGCGCCTTATCAGCGTCGTGAGTTGCCTCCTGCATGGTAAATCCGGCATACTTAGCGACAAATTCCGCCATGAACGGTCTTATGGGAACCCGATCGGGTTTTTTATTCTGCATAGCTGTAACGTAACGTTCCAGCTTTTCCTCGTATAGTTTCTCCATTTCTTCTGACATCCAGATCACCTTCCATCCATTATTTTTTCAGCAGTTATAGGGAATCCAGAATTCCCTTCTTATTACGAGTTTTTCGGTTAGAGAAGCAAAGTCCTGGTAAGGGTGGGTAAACGGTCTTTGATTTTACCAATCAAAGACCGTTTACCCACCCTTACAACTCTACAAATTGCATAAGTAAAAAGGTCGTATTCTTATTTGACTTCCGCTTGAGGTCTAGTTTATCACAGTTGAGTAGCTCGATCAACAGAAATCTTACTGAGTCTTACGCGATCTATCCAATTTTTACACTTGAAATTTACGCTTTTTCTGGTATCCTTCTTGCGAGAGTGAGGCTTTCTGATTTCGCCTCAAACGAGATCAAAAATGCAAGGTAACTATTCACCTCCTCTCGTGCGAGCGTCTCCCATTCATAGGTGGGACACGCTCAGATTGTCATTCCAGCGAAGGCTGGAATCCAGTGGTTACAGATATGTATTGCGTATATATATCTGT
>SDBT01001751.1_pt1 | contig 38680 bp, 36 predicted proteins | sample 2277101 | NCBI WGS metagenome assembly SDBT01 (sample SAMN10404973, study PRJNA504765) | marine sediment metagenome | isolation source: marine sediment core GS10_PC15, 103 cmbsf | place: Arctic Ocean: Southern Knipovich Ridge | collected 2010 | reverse complement strand
AAATTAAAGAACCAAAAGACATTAAACTATTCACTCCAAAATACAGGACATATAAGCAGGTTTGTACAATTCCTTACCTATAAAGCAGAAAAAATAGGTAAGAAAGTAGTAAAAATTGATGAAAAGGATACTACCAAGACCTGCTGTGTATGTGGATTGAAAAAAGCACGGAAACTATCTGAAAGGACTATTAAGTGCAATTGTGGTAATCAAATGGATAGAGACTTAAACTCTGCTGTTAATATTATGAGTAAGTTCCTACAAGAGAAAAACCTATTGCATCAATCCTCTGTGAACGAGGAATCTTTCTTACATAAGTGGAAAGGTTTTCTGCGACACACAGCCAATGGTAAAGAGAAATCTTCCCTCTCTGAGGTTCAGCGGACTCGCAGGAAGCCCCTTGCTTTAGCTGGGGGTAGTTCACTAGGGCATGAATGAGCAAATATTAGAGCTACTACGATTCAAGTTGGATTTAAATTATGAGTTACATGCAGTACAAATACGAAAAGGAACTAACTGATCTACAGAAAAAAGAATCTCCCGATGGAAGTACATGCTTAATTTCACTTTATGTACCACCTAGGAGAGCGATATCAGCATTTGCTCAAGAGTTAACAGAAGAAATAGGTACTGCAACGAATATAAGAAGCAAATTTACACAGAAAAATGTCGTATCAGCTCTTAGAAACGTAATCGGAAAATTAAGATTATATGGAAATAAATCTCCCGAATCGGGATTGGCTATATTTGCAGGAGTAACTTCTGATTCAGGTCATAAAGATTATAAACTTGAATCTTATATTTTTGAGCCTATTCAACCTATTTCACGGAAGCTATATGTTTGTGATAATCGTTTTCATGTTGAGCATTTAATGGAACGATTGATAGAAAAGGCTACTTTTGCTCTATTAGCGATTGATTCTGCTAAAGCAACGATTGCACAATTGAAAGGAGATAGTGTAGTAATTAAAAAAAGTACGAGAAGTGGAGCTGCTAAAAAACACCGTAAAGGTGGTCAAAGTAGTGTTCGTTACGCTCGATTGAGAGAGGAAGCCGTGTTAAGGTTTATGAGACGAGTATCAGACGATCTAAAGCAAATATTTCTTGAAGATGAGAATGTTAATCTGAAAGGGGTTATTATTGGTGGGCCAGGCCAAATTAAAGATCAAATTGTTGAACATTTTGATAATCGTTTAAAATCTAAAATCGTCGGAATAAAAGATCTTGGATATGGAGGCGATAAAAGCGGACTAAATGAGCTTGTAGAGAACTCACAAAATATCCTTGAAGGAGTAGCGATCATGGAAGAAAAGAAGCTTGTTCGACAATTTTTGGACGCCTTAATGGTTGATAAAGCTAATTATGGGGAAAGAGATGTCCGTCAGAATCTCATAACGGGAGCTGTTGATATTTTACTTATCTCAAAAGGTATTGATCAAATAAGAGTAAAAATCAAATGTCAGAATTGTGATTATATAGAAGAAAGAACAATGAAAAGATCAGAAGTAGATAATTTCATTTCTATTCAACAGAAAAAGCAATGCAAGCAATGTAACCTAGTAAAATGGGATATTGAACAAAAAGATCTAATTCTAGACCTAGGGGAGTTAGCAGAGAATTCTAGTACTAGGGTTGAAATAATAAGCAATAAGACTGAAGAAGGTCGACAAATATTGAGTTTTGGAGGAATATGTGCAATCTTGCGGTATGCCGCAGTATAGGTACATTTATGACAAGAGAATGCGCCGACCGGGATTTGAACCCGGGTGACCAGCTATCTCCTTTCTGGTGAAAATGGAAGGCTGGAATCCTAACCAGACTAGATTATCAGCGCGATATAATTAAAATAAATGTTTATTCTACATCTGTAAGTGATTACACGTTTTTTTTGCAATAACTAAATTCTTTTTGCTGAACTATCGAAAAAAAGCGTTTAAAGTAACTTTTTTTAGACTTCCCCTTTTAAGCAAGATTTGACGAAAAAGGGTTTGATTTAATCCAAATTCTCGGAGTAAGGAAAAATAATGATTTCTAGGAGTTATCGTTGCCTATTTATAGTAATTCTAGTATTTAGCGTTATTAATAGCGTTTTTACTAATTCAGCTCTTCTCAACACACAGGATTCCTCAAATTGTCAATCTCTGTCAATTGTGGAAGAAAATTCTCCTGATTTAGACTTTCCTGTGATCGAATTTCAGCTTTCTAAAGCGATAGCACAAAATGATACTACGAATACTACTACTACAACTACTACCACCATCTCAGATGAAACAACAAATGAAACTGATACTAAGATTCATTCTCCCTGGGAATCACCATTTGTAAATGAAGGTCTTTACTATCCCTTGGCATTACTATTTTCAATATTGGGGATATTTTCAGCTATATGGTTAATCTTCTTTGTGGAAACTAGTAAAGAACGAACGATACGTGAAAGAATTATTGGATCTGCAATTCGATTAGTGATCATGAGCCTTCTCTTAGGTTTTGCGTTACATTATTGGATTCTATTCGAACCAATTTAATTCATACCTTCATTTCTGTTCTTTCCTGTTTTGATCATCTTTAAAAAATAACAGGATAATGATAGACGCTTAATTATTAATTGCTCAACAATAATAAAACTTCTAAGGAATAATCGATAGGCGATTACTCGTTTTATAGGCATTTATCAATTTCACCCAAAGCTTTTTTAATAATAAAACAAGAGTTCACTTGATTTTCATCCTGATAGGATTAAATGGAATAGATCAATTGACTCTTCTAGATCATTTCCTCAGAGAGGAACAATCATATTGGAGCATACAATCACTATTACGTAAAGCGATCTGCCGCGGGAAATGGGTGCTTCTTTTTGGAAGTCGTGTTATTGCAGTATCAGAAACCAGAGATGAAATTATTCGCCATTTCAGAGATTGTTCTGAAAATTTAGACCCTCGGAATAAACTTCCTGGTGCAATTTGCGTTCAAGTCGGGAATGAAAGTAAAATCTATCGAATCCCAGTGATATCTGAGAATAATACCGAGGAAGAAACCAAGCCAGTACGGCATACAGAATTATATTCACAGATTTAAAAAGATAGTAGACTGGTTGTATATTATTATTCAACAGTAACAGTCTTAGCTAAATTTTTTGGTTTATCAGGATCAAACCCACGACGTGTAGCAGTATAATAAGCTATCATCTGCAAAGGAATGACGTATGTTATAGGTTCTATAAGGGGAGAAAAAGCTTTAGGCAAAATAAATGGATAATCAGAGCGTTTAATGATATTATGATCTTTTTCTGTAATCGAGATAATATATGCCCCTCGAGCTCGCATTTCTTCTGCGTTTCCTAATATTTTTTTAGCAGTCCAGTCGTTAGGAGCGATAATAATAACAGGAAAGTCTGGTTCGACTATTGCAATAGGGCCATGTTTGCTCTCTCCTGCAAGTAACGCTTCTGCATGAATGTATGAGATTTCTTTAAGTTTTAAAGCTCCTTCTAAAGCAACAGGCATACTATTCCCCCTTGCTAGGAAGTATGAATGCTGTTTTTTTTCTATTATCGAAGCTAAACGTTTTGCTTTAAATTCATTTTGATTGATTACAGTCCGAGCTATTTGCGGGGTTTCATTTACTAATTTATTTTTATAATCTTTAAAACTGCTAGAAGAAATAAGATCAGTATCATATTCGAGTTGAAGCGCTAATCGAGCAAGCATAACTACTTGAGAAGTATGTGTTTTTGTTGCTGCAACGCCGATTTCTGGTCCAGCTTTAGTGTATAAGGGTAGTTGACTTAATCGTGGGATTGATGAGTCTATTACATTTGCTATTGAGATAATTTTGCTACCTCGATTTCTTGCATAAGAAAGTCCCTTCATAACGTCTAAAGTTTCTCCTGATTGACTTATAGCAATAATAAGAGTCTCTTCATCAAATAAATGGGAATATGTTTCGTATTCCGAAGCTATAACAGAATAAATAGGTTTTTTTTGAAGAATTCGTTGAAATTGATGATATCCAGATAATCCAGCATAGTAACTAGTACCACATGCCAAAAACACTATTTGTTGGGCATTTAAAATCATTTGAGATGCTTTGTTTATCTTTTCGGGATTAATGTTGAGAGTATTTCTTATCGAGATCGGTTGTTCATGAATCTCTTTTAGCATAAAATGAGGATAACCACTCTTCTGCGCGCTTTCTGCAGTCCAAGAGACAGTTATAGTCTTTGGTTGGATTTTAAATCCATTTTTTTCGATATTAACCGTTTTAGGAGTTATAGTGGCGATTTCATTGTTATTTAAAACAATAATTTTTTTTGTATATTCAAGAAAAGCGGGGATATCACTTGCAGCAAATTTCGTATCTTCTTGAACTCCAATAACCAATGGACTGTCTTTTCGTGCTAGAAAAATTGTTTCTGGTTCATTAGCATGAATAAGAGTAATAGCAAAAGTTCCTTCAATTTTCTTTAGCACCCTCTTAAAAGCACGTAAGACACTGGAAGATATTTTGGGATTTTTCAGTTCTTCCTCAACATAATGGGCAATTACTTCTGAATCAGTTTCAGAAATAAATTTATGACCTTTTTTCAACAGTTCCTGTTTTAATTCTAGATAATTTTCTATTATTCCATTATGTACAACTGTAAGATTACCTGTACAATCCGAATGTGGATGAGCATTCTCCCTATTAGGAGGACCATGAGTTGCCCATCGGGTATGTCCGATTCCTATTGATCCTCTCAGACTTTCTAAATCTAATTTTTTTTCAACTGTCTCAATTTTTCCTGCATCTTTTAACGTCTGGATTTTTCCATCGTTTATCAATGCAATGCCAACACTATCGTACCCACGATATTCAAGCCTTTTCAGACCTGTTGTAATCATTTTGGATACATTTTTTTTAGAACTTGTTGTTATCGCAATAATTCCGCACATTTTAATAATTTCAACTCTTTAGGAAAAGAAGAGAATCATATTAAATCCAAGGAATGAAATTTAAATCTTTTCGCTTTCAAATTTCTTGAAGCTGTTATTTTATTTTGTTAATGTAATATTAATTAAAATGAATAAGGAGACCAAATAAATGGTTATTCCTATTTTTTTCATCCACTTATTTTTTAAAATAATAATAAAATGATTAGAGTAGCCTTGATATCTAACTGATCTAATTTCTTTTTGATCAGTTATCAGGGAAATTTATGTTAGGAGTCAGATTATTCATACTTGCTATAGCAAGTCATACGAAAATTCTATAAACATTGTAAATGAGGTTTATTATGCCATCACAGCGAATTCGTCTAATAACTCCAAAGAAAGCACGCATTTTATCTCATAATATCCGTTGGAAGATTATGGAACTTCTTATCAATGATGAAACGCTGTACATAAAGAGTATTGCTAAAACCTTAGGATTATCTGAACAGAAAATTCATTATCACGTTACTTTGCTTAGAGATGAGGGATTTCTTATCCCAACAAAGGTTGTTCATATAAAGAGGGGTCGTGCTAAGCTATTCAAGCCAGTATCTAGTAATTTCTTATTAACCTTAGGGAAAAAAATTCCAAGTTTAAGTGAAACAGCTTTTGGTATCTTATTCGAAAAAGAATTTGTGGATCAAGGTCAATTTAATGGGAAAATTATTGTTGGGAGTGTAGAACCACATGGAAATTATGATGCAGTATCTAGAGATGGTTATTTAGCCGGGGATCTTTGCTTATATATCGGAACCCATCTCCCTTTGCAACAAGGAATTACTCATAACCATTTTGTTTGTACAGACTTGGATTATATACCAAGAAACAGAAATCATCGTGAAAATTTGATCATCATTGGTGGGCATATTACAAATATTCTAACATCCCAGTACAATAATGTTTTAAAATCAAAATTTGACATAAATTTTCTTGAAAATCGAATTGTAGGGATAAAAAATGAATTTACTCAACCTACTCATGGTATGATTGCAAAATTTAAAAACCCACTAAGAAAAAATTCGTGGATATTAGTTTTAGCTGGTGTAGGAAGTCTTGGCACTCGCGCTGCAATTCATTCAATCATTTTTGACTGTTGTGAAATATTGGGTTCGGAAGATGAGTTCATTTCAATTATACAGGGAGAAAGTAAGGATGGAGTACATATAAGTGGAGTTAAAGGTTTAATTAAGAAATCTGTCCAGCTGAACAGTTAATAACGGAATTTTTAAGCAAATTCCATATTCCGTCTAAGTCATTAGAAAAGGTGCAAAATGTTGTCTGAAACTCAAAAATTGATTAAAACTGCAATAAACCATAAACGAAAAATATTAACAGTTCATGAATCTAAGAAAATATTAAAGAAAGAAGGATTTCCAGTAAATCCAACAAGTTTTGGACAAAACTTGGATGAACTACTCATAGCAGCAAAGAAAATAGGTTTTCCCGTTGCTCTTAAAATCAGCTCAGAAGACATTGTTCATAAAAGTGATTTTGGTGGAGTTGTTACTGGAATTCGAAGTGAAAGTGAGCTGAAAGAGCAGTATAATCAAATGCGAGAAAAAATTGGTCAGAAGTTTCCCAGTGCAAATATTGAAGGATTTATAATCGAGAAAATGGAATCTGGAGTAGAATTACTAATAGGAAGCACTTTAGATCAAATGTTTGGACCTATTTTAGCATTTGGTTTAGGTGGTATCTATGTTGAAGTCTTGAAAGATGTTGTTTTTCGGTTGATTCCTATCGAACAAGAAGATGCAACTGAAATGATTGCAGAAATAAAAGCCGCAAAAATACTTGATGGAATTCGAGGCCAACCACCTGTGGATAAGAAAGCGTTAATAGATTTACTAATGAAAACATCATCATTTATAGCTAAATATCCTGAAATTGAAGAATTAGACCTGAATCCTGTTTTTGCTTCGGAAAAAGGAGTTTCTGTTGTGGACGCGCGAATTATTTTGAAGATTCCAAAGTGATACTGCTAGAATACAACAATAAAACACATGTAATGCCCATGATGGAGCCTAATGAAGTAAATATTAACGCTAGAAAAGAAAAAATCATATTGGTGTCTATAATCATAACCATTTGTCCAATGATCATTGGAATTAAGGCAACACCTCCAATAATTACTAGAATTCGAAATAATGTCTCCAATTGATTAAATGAAATGATTAATTTCTTCTTTATCAATATAAAAACAACAATGATGCCAATAATTGAGCCAAGGATGATAGGTACTCCCATAATATTCCATGTTTCAAGGCCAATGATAATCAATCCAATTAAGAATATGAAAATCATGCTGAAAAAGAAGGCCACAGGGATTAATATTAACTCAAGCCGCTGAAAAGAAGTTAATTCTCCCAAATCAATCGTTTCCTTCTCTCTTTAAATTTCACTTTGTTATACCATCAAATAAGAGGATGCAGATTAAACACAAAATTTCTTAAATATCTATAAGATTTTTTATCAGGGAACACTATGCCAGAGAAATCACCCTATTCGTTAAAATCTATTCAGGAAGAGCTGAATGTGAAGGCACTAATTCATCTTGAGAGGCAGGAGGGAATAATGGGAAAAATTGGCTGTGAATCTATTATTAATGCACTAGTAAAGTCAAATCTAATGGTTGTATTAGATTCTGAAATAGCTATGCCTATTAGACTTTCAGCAAATCATGAAATCTATGAAATGGTGTTACAAAATAATCGCGGAATAGTTGCAAAAGAAGGAAGATCAAATCGATATCTTGTGGCTTTGAAAGTAGACTCAGACAACGTATTAGCCGCAATCGGTGATGACTTAGATCCTGGAATAGCATTGTTTGAAATGATGCGCTTCAGCATGCAATAATATTGATGAAGAAATACAAGAGTTCAATTTTAAGATAGGTGTACTATTCACATGGATTTTCAAACAGATAATCAAAATGAAAGTTCTAAATTTTCATTTAAAACACGTTTACATGCCGTTATTATCCTTTTACGACCCCATCAATATTACAAAAATCTACTGGTTTTTTTCGGAATTTTTTTCTCTGGAAATCTGTTTTGGTTTGATTTATGGATACCAATACTGATAGCATTTAGTGTGCTTTGTTTGATTTCTTCTTTAAGTTATATAATAAACGATTTTCGTGATAGAGAAAAAGATCGTCATCATCCCGAGAAATGTCACCGTCCCCTACCTTCAGGAAAGATTTCTAGTTTTCAAGCGATAATAATCGCCTCATTACTCACTATTTTAATTTTGATTCTTATAGTAATTCTTCCATTAACATCCGAAAATCCAGATTACGCAAATATTACCTTACCTTCAAAAACGGCGTTTATATTAGTTACAGGTGGATTATTCATAACAAGCCAACTATATTCGCTGATTTTGAAACGTATTGTGTTTGCAGATATAATCACAATTTCTGTAAACTATGTTTGGCGCGCAATAGCGGGAGCAGCGTTAATTTCTGTATATATCTCTCCCTGGTTAATTATTTTATGTTTTACAACAGCAATGATGCTTTCATTGGCCAAGCGAAAGGGAGATCTTACAATTCTTGGCGATAAGGCGAAAAAGCATAAACAGGTATTCGAGGTGTACTCTCAAGAATTGTTGGATCAAAGTTTAGCTATAGTAGTCGCAATTGAGCTTCTCGCGATCTTCATCTACCTGATAGAACGTCATGAAAATGAAACCGTCTTTATTGTGTTAGCGCTTCCATTATTTACTTTTACGATTTTTCGATTCTTATTTTTAGTATCTAGCAATAGCGTTGAAGGACGAAGAGCAGAACTACTCTTCTTAGATCGACAAATTCTATTCACTGGAAGTTTAATAGCCATTCTTTTCTTCTTAGCAATTTATTCTCCCGATTTTTTAGATAATTTCCTCGGAATTCCAGATCCAAAAATGTAATTAAACAAGTCTTCTCAAATCATTAGGAAACTAAAAATATAAGGAAAAACGGGAGATTACTATATTATTTAATAAATATAAAAAAAAAGGGAAGATTTAGTGAGAATTAGAACTATGGTCTAATCATCATCTTCTTCTAAGTCCTCATCATCGAGGTTGAGGTCATCTAAGTCAATAGGTTCTGGAGGTGGAGTTGTAGCCATTGTAATGCCTATCCAAGCGATAATAAAACCTATCAACAATGTTGCTAAATATACAGGCCACATAACCAAATCAGCAACTTGTAATTCAAGAGGATTTAGCATAGTGATGATATCATGTGCTGGGCCTAGAAATGATTGGAGTGGAACATAGATTGTATATAATATCAACAGTATGATTGTGATAAAAAAGATCCCATATCCATATATTTTATCTTTTGACATTAGTTATTCATTCTCCGTTTTTTAACACTTTACTTACTTTATTTTTTGCTTATTATTATCAACTATTAATTAAATCAAGTGAGAGAGACACTTATACATAATTTTTATATATATTTATTTTTGTTTACATTTTCGGATAAAATTTCTTAATTCTCTTTTTTATAACATTTTGAGATTGAAGGAAATAAATGAGTTTTTCATAATTTTTAATATAACTTCCCCTATAATGATTTTATGTCAGTTGTCTTAACTATTTTAGTATTTACTCGATTAAAAACCCAGTCCATAAACAAAGGATATTGCCAGTCTACGCACTTCATCAATAGTACCTTTATCAAATAAAACAACTGCATAAAAACGAACAGTTCTAATACCATGGATGGTAAGGTCGATTTGTACATCCACTGTAGCAATACCATCAGATGTTGAGATCATATTTCCCACAGGAGTACCTGTGTCCTCGATTCTTCCAGAATCATTCTCACCATCAGTTCCGATATAAAATTCAACGTTTACATCCGATAACGGGATCCATGAAACAAGTGAACCAACTCTCATAAGACGAACAGAGATATTTATATTATCACCATGCGAGAGAGTTTCCCCATTTACAAACATACTGTTATTAACGGTACACCGTCCAACAATAGGGTCATTGGGATCAAAAACTTGTGCCGCATAAGCGTCTCCGAGAGTTTTTGTGTATATATCATAATCTGGTCTTATTAATATAGATTGTTGAGAAGTAGAGGTAGGGATAATATCAGATGGTATATCAAAACCATATTCCTCTGCAAAATAACTTAGTAAAGGATCAAAGCTAACCCATTCCACATGGGGAGAACCAAGAAAGGGACTGACAGGGATCAATACTTCAGACCAGGCATGGAGAAATCTAGAAGAAATCATACGATAAGGGTAAAAATCTACTGAATCATTACCAGCTAAATATCCAACAACAACTCGACTTGGATATCCCATCATTCGCATGATTGTGGTGTATAAACTCGCAAAGTGGAGAGAAACACCTTCACTATTACCTAAAAACCATTCATTGTAATCCTCATACGCTTCAGGACGAGCCATTTCAATACCAGTTTGCTCTCCTAACCACATTTCTTGACTAAATTGCAGATTTGATAAATTTCCATCACCAAATTCCTGCATGACTGCATAAGCTGTACCAAAAGCACTTTGACCCGCAAATGCTTCTGAAAAACTTTCTGCGTGCTCTGCAACCGTAGGGGCCCATATAGCATAGTCATTAGCATCATTATTAACGTTGGCATCCCCACCTACATAACATGTAGGGGGAAGCTGACCTGTATCGTTAGGTAGTTGAAGATAGAGTGATTTTATTGAATTCCATTCAGCAACAGACGAGCAATCTACATAATCTTGATCATCACCATTTAATGAAAAAGCTGCAGCTGTTTGAATAGATTCCTGCAGGTTTTTGTAATCGAATGAATACTCTAAAACTCCCTTTTCAGTGGAACTTTCTGAAAAACCCTGAATATTAGCATCAATTCCAAGAAGATCATCTGCGGAAGCCATTGGAAATACTTCACGAGTCTCTGCTGTGGAAGGGTTCAAAGGATTTCCATTCGTTAATGGAAAATTCTCGAAACTACTTGTATCATCATATAAATTGAATGTATCAGAATCAATATATGATCCATATTCACCATTCCAAGTCGTGGGAAGGTAATTGTCAAAATATGGATGAACAGATACATCAGCTATAGAATCGGAATAATCTAAAGGTAATCTTATAGTGAATTCAGCTTCACGTTCCCCTCCAGGAATTTCTTGTGAATATGGCGTGCTAGATTCAGTAGGTGTTAAAGTCCGTTTTAGATCATCAGTATTATCCCAATTAGTGGAATATGGTGCTTTATCAAGATATTCATATTTTTCCAAACTACCTAATCGCCAGTAAACAACAGGTCCTTGTGAATCTAATTGATCACTTTGAGCATAAAAGAGCGGTGTATCAGGTTGACTTAATCCAGCTGTAAACTGATCTAATAAATTCTCTAGCAAATAAGTGGCATCCCAAGTGGGAGTATTGAACATAGACCAATCTATAACTTTGTCAGTATAATCAGGAAAGCTATTTCTTTGTCTAGGGACACCGAATCCAGTAATTTCTGTAGCATACGTGCCAAGAAATACTAGTAAAATTAAAAGAGTAGGTAACAGGTTTAATAGATTTCTACTAATATCTTTCTGAGCAAGATTATCAATTCTTGATCTAGCCACTTTTGTTAATGCGAGGAGAAAGATTATAGTCAAAGAGACAAGCTGGAGAATAAAAAAATCAGAGTAAGAGCCACCAGAAACCTGTTGCAGATAGTAATTGCTGCCAACATTAAATAAAAGGGTTTTCAAAAATTCGATTCCAAAAGCAAAGCCATAGGGGCCTATCATTTTCCGTGAACGACGAAGTACAAACCATTCAACCATTGTAATAAGAGAAATAACAATAAATGCTGGAATTGCATTTTCGTAAAAGTTCTGTTCATCTGTGGAAGAACCACTAATCTCTGGAATGAATGAAATGGCTACTATCAAGGCAAAAAATGCACTTGCTAGTACAAGATAACGTATCCCAGCTGGAGCAGAATCTCTTCCATGTTTTTCGGTAGTACTCATCTGTTACACCAATAAAGCGCTAGAATAAATTGACTAGTATTAATGGTTATTAGGGATGATATTCATTGTTTTATATTATTCGCAATGCTAGTTATTAATTAAACTCGACTTATTAAAAGCTATTATTTTAAGTTTTTAGGACTTGAGCAATGTCAACATATAGGTTTAAATTGTTTTAGTTACTATTCTCAGGCTTCTCGAAAAAGAAGAGGGAACAAAACACACACAGTTTGTAGGGTTTCTTCCCCATTTTCACTATAGACAGTGTTTTCCGGCCACAATTTGTACATGAAGTGCTGGGAGTTATTGATGTACCTTTTCGTATTTTTGGCGTTTTCCATACTTTTTTACATTGCTTGCACTCAATATGAGAAGATTCATCATTGATAGCTAAAATCACTGACCCATTACATTCAGGACAGTTACCAAGCTGTTGTTCAGAAGAAGAAACAGTCCAAGATCCAGAAAAAGGACATTCCTTATTGTTACAATCACTACAAAACCAAGGTCGTTCTTTTTGTGCTTTTCTAGTCCAGCAGATTGGACACATAACCCAACTATGATATTTAGTTGATATTAATAGGGGAGTACCTGTGCAAATTCTACATTTTTCCTCATCGATTGGAGAAATGTCACCTTTCTTGGGAAGAGGAAAACTAGCCTCACATAAAGAATTAGAACATTTTAAAAAGCGGGATTTTTGTTTTCCTTGCTGGAAAATAAGATTACTATTGCAATCAGGGCATTTTCCTAAAGTAACGCCAATTCCTGTCATGGATTTAATACTTTGAACCAATACGGAAAAAATTTCTTCTTGGTTTGCTTTCATCCTTTGCAATCCGCGAGTTGTTAATTCGATAACTAGGTTATCAACATCTTCAGGAGTTTTTTCATGATCTTTAATCTGTTGGGTCCATGATTCAACTTTTCCTCTAATTTCAGGTAAAATTAATTCCTCAGCATTCTGTGTTAAGACTTGAAATAAGGCTGTACCTAGTGTTGTAGGTATAAGAGCTCTTCTCGGGCCTTGAACAACTGTGTAATTGCGTTTTTGAACTGTATCAATATGTGTTGAACGTGTTGCGTCAGTACCGAGATTTAATTCGGACATTTTCCGTATTAATTGGGATTCACTCCATATCTGTGGAGGTGTAGTAAAACCCTGATGTTTATAAGGTTCAAATGGATACTTTTGTCCCTTTTCTAGAAGAGGAAATTCTTTTTCATTAACCGTTTTAAATTTATAGAATTTTAAGAATCCCTCATCAATAATATTGGTTCCAACGGCATTAAATTCTTCTGTTCCAGCTGTGAGTATTATATATTGATGCATTACTTTAGCTTCAGTATGAATGGTTGCTAAAAATCTCCAAACCACGTAGGAATAGATGTCCCATGCATTATTGATTAAAGAAGGTGTTTTTGAAAATGATTTTTCAATATCAGCACGATTAATTGATTTTACAGGTCTAATCGGTTCATGATCTTTAGTAAATCGGCCCTTACTTGGGTTTTTAACCCCATCACATTCAATGCACTCCTTTGCTGTTGTACCAAATTCGTTATGTTTAAGAAAAGTTTCAGCTAATTTAGTAAAATCTTTTTCATGATAATAGGAACTTTCTGTACGAGGGTAGGTGATAAATCCATTATTATATAATTTTTCAGCGATATCTGCAACCCGTTTTGGGCTGATTTTAAAGAATTGAGCACACTCTGATTCAAGAGTATCAGTATCCAGAGGTAAAGGGCGTTTTATTACCCCTTGTTCCTCATTATAATCTGTAATTGTTCCTGTATTGTATTTTTTCAGATCATGAAGTATAGAATCAACTTTATTCTCATCGGTAGAAGGATTTCCTTTCCATTCTAGGAAGATAGGCTCTTGGAATGAAATAATTTTAATCGATAACTTCCAAAATTTTTCTGGGACGAAATTTCTATTTTCAATAAATCGTTGAGTAATTAACCACAGAACACTTGTTTGACATGGTCCATATGAAATAATTTGACCACGAATTCCAGAATTCTGAACACCAACGGTTAAAAACCTCGTTAAAGATGAACCCATACGTAAATCCTGTTTCCGAAGAGAATCGACCTGTTTTATCCAGTCCCAATTCAAATTGGTCTGAGTTTCGAATGCGTTCTTCAATGCAATTGGATTAGTACTTGTAAATCGCATTCTACCATGACGAATACGCTTATTCTCTTGTGAAGCGATCTCAACAATTTGACGACCGATCGATTCTCCATGACCATCCCAATCAGTTGCAATCACAATCACATCTGATTCAATACCTATTTCTTTAACATGTTGAACCATTCTTTCTTGAATTGGTACCTCAATAGGACTAAGATCGATTAAATCCAAAGGATCTGAATTTTGCCAATTTGTGTCTTTATCAAAAGGTGGTGGATAATCAAAGTTGAGAAGATGTCCTATAACGCTTGTAATCATAATATTATCACCCTCTCGAAGTCGATATTCGTCATTTTTAATGTTAAAGCGAATTTTTTGATTTTTAATTGGAGATTGAAAGATATAATTATATTTTGAATGTTTACTTTTTTTACCCTTAAACTTAAGTTTATAGGCAATTGAGAATGCTCGAACTAATGCTCGTGCAATAGAAGGTTTTTCAGCAACAAGTGAAATTGTAGCGACCATAATTAATGCCTAATCCAGAAATTTCTTCTTACTCTTATACAAAATCCAGATTTATAAAAAAGTTTTAAAGTTAAAGAAATTTGATTAGCTTTCTAAGTGTGTTTGATGGAAAATTCATCTCCTCTTCGAGTGTATATTACAGGTGTACCTACTACTGGAAAGACAACTATTGCAAAAAAACTCTGTGATATATTATCTCTTCACTATTTAGAAATAAATTCAATTGTTTTAAAGAAGGGCCTATATTATGGTTATGATATTAACCGTGATTCAGTAATAATAGATGAAGAATTACTTCTTAAAGAATTAAATCTTACACTCGATAATATCAAGCGAATTTGCCTTGTTGGTCCAATGATACCCTTAGAAAATATATTCAATTTGATAATTGTTCTACGTTGTGGAATTGATGTTCTAAGGGAACGGTTATCCGCACGAAATTACTCAAAAGCTAAAATTGAAGAGAATGTCGAGGCTGAAATTATGAATATAATCTATTACGATTCTATAAACTTTTTCAAAGAAGAAACTGTTGTTGAAGTATTTACTGATCAACATTCAATAGAAGAAGCATGTAATGAGATAATTTCGTTAATACGCCAACATCATCTGAGCATTTCGTAAGGATTCATTAATTGAGTTCGTAGTCGAATTAGTTGATGAAATAAGAGGGGGCATATGACCAGGAAGAAGAATTTTCGTGTTCAATTTTGATAATCGTTTGAGTGATGATATTAAATCTTTGCTGTTTCCCGTACGTAAATCAGTTCGGCCGAAAGATCCTTGAGGAAACACGGTATCGCCCGAAATAAGTATTTTTTTGCCTGGTTCCCATAAGGAACATGATCCATGTGTATGGCCAGGAGTGTGTAGCATTTCAAAAATGAAGTTTCCAATCTCAATGATAGCCCCTTCCTGAAGTTTTTTGGAGACCTTTAACGATGGACATTTTGAACCAAGAAATGGTTCAATATATGCACTATCTCCTGTTTCTAAGTGTTGTGCTTCAATTTCTGAAGTTATAATATGAAAATTATGTTTCGCTTGAAGGGCTAGAACTCCTCCAACATGATCAATATGGGAATGCGTTAGAAATATTTTTTCTATTTTCTTTTCAAATATAACTTTCTCTAAAACTCTGTTACTATTTTCGTTGTTTCCAAAGGCTGAAGTCATTCCTTTTCCTAGTCCTGAATCAATCATTAGGTTTTCATCTTCTGATTCAATGATAAAAACATTACAATCTAAACCCTGGCCTAGTAACCACGTTATACCACTGATTATTTCTTTCATCTAAACCTCTCATTGAATTACTTGTGTTTTATGGATTCAAAAAATAAGTGAGAAAAATTAATCGGTTAATAATTTTTGAAAAAAACATCTTAATGAAAAAGAGGAATGAGATATTCATAGACTGGGCTTAATTGGTTGGTAAAACCTCATAAACCCAATCAAGAATGGAGTTGAAAGTTAATCGTTTGCTCCTTCAACAACAATCATTGTTAAAGTTGAACGGACGTTTTCTAAACCACGAACATTCGTGGTTATTGTTTCCTTTAACTCATCCATTGTATCAGCTTCAATTTTGGCTACAATGTCGTATACCCCGTAAACGATCCATGAACCAACAACACCAGTAGTTCCTTTAAGTTCTTCCAATACTTCATCTTCAGAACCTATTTCAGCATTGACTAAAACAAAAGCAGCGGGCACTTTTTTTCACCATTTATAGAGTTCTTTTTTTTTGAAAAATATCTGTGTTTTGAGTATTTACTTCCTTCTTTGATGAAAATAAATACTTCTAGATTGTATGGTCACTATTAAAGTTGTACCCCTTAATACTTTAAAAAGTATCTATATCCGTGATATTAAAATTAATTAAAAACATAATCAATTTTATTCACTCATGGTCATTACTTATCTCGTTACCGAAGTTGGTTTCCTTCGTGTGGGATATAACCTGACTGCCTCTATCATGCCAGCTGCATCAGCGTTCAGGAATGCTTTTTTCTGGAAGTTAAAGGCAGCATTCACATTGATATTGATAATTATGCCTTCTTGGGATTTAATTAATCCTCTACTAATTCTTTTCCTTCGAAATTTGTCGTGATGTTCAATTGGTTCGTCATCCAAGAATGAGTACTTACTTGAATGGTTTTTTCTTGTTTAAACATTGTTGTTCCCTGTTCTGTAGCTTTGAGAACCAATTGTTCAATTATATTGTAGTAAGAATAAGTTGAATTCAAATTTGCTTTGTTAGTGTTGAAGAAACCAAACCATTTATTTCGTTCTGAAAGATTTATCCCAATAGGACAATAAAGAACTATTAAGGCAATTATCCCTTAACCTCACAGAAACTGTTCTTCCTATTTCCTTGATGCATGCCCATTCGCAACCTTAAATTTACTAGATAAATGATGATGGATGATTGAATCCATTAGAAAAGATATTCTTAGAGAGATCTCTTTTGGGAAAAGATAATGCGATTTTCTTAATCGTTTCCTGATATAACTCCATTATCTCTTAGAAGTATTACTTTACTATCGTTTTAACATTCTTTTCTCCTTCTCTTGCCTGTAATATTTGAGAAGCTCATCTGATTCTATAAATTATCAATTTTAGTGCCTCTTTTGAAAATACTTCAATAAATCATTGTGTTCTGATAATACCAAGATAATATTTCACTTATAATTCCATATTGATCTTTTGTAATTGAGGCCTCTTTAGTATGAATAATCCATTTGATAATATCAAAGGTCAGATTTTGGTTAATGGTCGTGTTTATTCAGCCAAAGAAGTCATACGTGGGTTATTAGAACAGGGAATATCGATTACGGAAACCGCAGAAGGTATGACAATCGGCCTCAAGCAATTTGAGCCTACAACATCATCCTCACATGAATTTACTCAAAGCAATGATCTTCTAGAATGTCCTTTTGTCCCTCACATGTCTAAAGTTAATTCATATCTTGAGGAGATAACATCTAGATTAGATTCTCAAGACTCTCGATCGTCTTCTCCATCCAAGAGTCAATTAAATCTTTCTCAACAGGATAAACCCACATCTTCATCCTTCTCACCGTTTAATACTACATCATTTCATACTGAAAAGAAAAAAAACTCGGAAAAAGAGAATTTTTTTAGTCCAGGAGGAGGATTCCTGGATAAACATCAAAAATGTTCTTCTTGCGGAACAGCTTTACCCCAGAACGCTTTCTTTTGTAATAAATGTGGAAATCATGTGAGATCTGGATGAAAAATAGCTCATTCTTTCGAATTAATACATTTGCTTGGAGTTTTCCCAAAATCAACCAAAATGATAATTATTTGGAGAAATGTAGCAAATAACAATAGTAAGAAGGGATTATCAGGGAATCAGAAGCTTATAATTGTAATTTTTTCTTCCTTCTGAATAAATTTTTCCCAGTATTTCTCTAGCAGCTAATACACTATCATAAAAAACAAGAAATTAAAAAAAATCGAAAAAAAAGAATATCATTTAGAGGATAAACGTGTCTTCCAATCATAAATCTTTTCTAGTAGCTCCTCTTTTTCTGCAGACGAAATTGCGCTAATTCTCTTAATCTGATCAGCATATCGTCCCATTTCATGGAATGCAGGATGGAACCCTACTCCTGCGGATTGCATAACTTGATCTCTAAGACGAGATAAAGCTTCTGCAATTTCTTTACCATCACTCATTGATTGAACTTGACCATGAAAAGAATCCAACAACCTTCCAGCTTTTGAACTAGTGGCTACAGGCTGGCTTCCACGAGGAGTAACCCTACTTGGTGGAGACGTTGAAAAAGAATCTAACCGAGTTGATGGCTGGTTGGTAGCAATTGTCCCAAGAGATAAATCCGTTGGAATTTGAGATTCATCTATAGAACCTAGAATAAGAATAACTTTTTTAGATATTTTATCCAGTTTAGTAGCAAGAACTTTAGCTGTTTTAGTAACTAACTCAAGATCTGCTTTTAGCTGTTCCACTTCTTTAGACACGATGATTCACTTCTTTTTTCATACTCACATTATTCCTACTTCTGGATTAATTGTTTAATTAATCTTTTTATCACTTACGATTCTCAATTTACCAAGTTGCATTTAGCATTTTTTTTTCAAATTTCATTTAAAATTAATCTTCTCATTCTCATACAATGCTTCTATCGCAGGAAGATGACTGCCCATTAAAAATAGTAACAGTGCTTTCCCAGCAGTACTTATATAGGAAAGCGAAATATTATTTTTTTCGATAATTGATATACTATGCCCTCCACCCGCAAGTGAATAACCTTTTGACCTTCCCATTGCTTCAAAAATACCAATTGTTCCATTTTCAAATCTAATATCTTCAAATTTTCCCATTGGTCCATTCAATACAACTGTAGATGCATTTTTGATAATATCTGCATACTCCTTGATTGTTCTATCTCCAATATCTAAAATCGGAGATTTTAAAGGAAGATCTTTCATTGTATAAATTCGTCTTCCTCCTTCATCGACCGCAAAATCAGATTGCATCTTAATTGATTTACCAAACTTCTTAACTAAAATTTTTGCCTTATCCATAAATTGTAGAATTTTCTTTTTCTCCAAAAAATCCTCACTGGGCTTACCTAAAGATTTCCCACTTGCTACTAATAAAATTTGGGAGACAGTTCCACCGGTTAAAACAGTATCTGCGATTTCATTCGATAAAACGTAATCAATTATTTTTAATGAATCATCGGGTTTTATTCCACCTAAAATAAATACACATGGTTTTTCAGGATTATCGATAACTTTTTGAAGGTTTGTAACCTCTCTTTCCATGATTAATCCAGCAAAAGATGGCATTAATGTTGTAAACCCCACTAAACTTATATGAGATCGATGAGCAGCCGAAAAAGCATCATTAACAAAAATTTGACCAACTTTTGCTAAACTAATTACATAAGGCTCTTTAGCTTGCTCTTCAGGAGACTTATTCACCATTTCCTGTTGTACATTTCGAACATTTTCTAGAACTAAGACTTCTCCAGAATTCATGTTTTTGATTGATTTTTCAGCCTCTAAACCATGTGTAAAGGGGCAAAAATTTACCAAATACTTATCCCCTAAAATATTTTGAAGTGAGCTTGTGTGGGATTTTAAGCTACTAAAATCAACACTTCCTGGTCGACCTTGATGAGCAATTACAACAACTTTTCCATTTCGATCAGCTATATACTTAATAGTTTTAGAATGAGCTTTAATACGAGTTACATCAAGGATTTGTTTATTATTATCAAGAGGACAGTTCAGATCAACCCGAACTAAACATATTTTATTTTCGAGATCAATATCTGAAAGAGTTTGCATAAATATTTAGAAACCTCCTTACGTTTTTCAAGTTTTTTCCTCTACTAAGAAGTGCTCGAAAAATAATAAAAAGCAAATTCATTTCTGTTAAAGAGTGAATTAATTTAATCTTAGGTGAAAATATCAATGGGAAATGGATCTGGTTTTGGTAAAACTATTTTATTCGGCGAACATTTTGTTGTGTACGGTTTACCTGCATTAGCATCTGCAATAGGCGATAAAACCACATGTGTAGTGGAAAAGACGGAAGGTACTGGATATCAATTAAATGATGATAGACCAGAGATACCTGGATATAAAGAAAAAAAATTTGAAGAACAGAAGGTTTCCATTCAGAATGTAATCGAATTTATGAATATAAACTTAAAAGAACAAGGTCTAAAGATCACGCTAGGTGGGAATCTTGTTTGTGCTAGCGGAGTAGGAGCTTCAGCCGCGAGTTGTGTGGCATTAGCAAGAGCTATTAACGATGAATTCCAATTAGGTTGGGATGATACCAAAATCAATGAAGCAGCTTACGAGGGTGAGAAAGGTTATCATGGAACTCCTAGTGGGATAGATAATACCGCGTCAACATTTGGAGGTCTAGTCTATTTCATCCGAAATCTTGAAAGCGGCCCAAATACAATGGAAACAATCAAACTGGAAAATCCAATTGATATGGTAATTGCAAGCTCAGGAATGACCGCAAACACTAGTGTTGTTGTAGCTGATGTGAGAAAAAAGAAAGATGAAAACCCTGAATGGTTTGAACGAATTGTTAATGAATACCAAAATGTTGTAAAACAAGGTCGAGAAGCTCTTGAGAATATGACCCTAGAAAGAGTAGGAGAGTTGATGAATAAAAATCATGAGCTTCTTCAAAAAGTTACTGTATCTAATGAAGTCCTTGATAAAATGGTAAAGATAGCTAGAGAAGCAGGTGCTTTAGGAGCCAAAGTGACTGGAACAGGTAGAGGAGGAAATATAAATGTTCTAACACCTGATCCTGACCTTCAGGATAAAGTATTTCAGGCATTAAAGGATGCAGGTTATGCTGCCTGGAAAACTAGAATAGGTGTGTAATTCTAGAAGAATAGGTGAATACAATAATGTATTTTAGAGAATATATAAACAAATTAGATAAAGAAGGATCACTGATCAAAGTTAATAAAGAAGTTAGTGTTGATATTGAAGCTGCCGCGGTTTTAAAAGCTGCAGAACCGGCTCAACTTTTATTCGAGAAAGTAAAAAACTATCCAGATTTTCGCATTGCGGGTAATATTTTTTGTGCGAAACAAAGTATAGCTGATTATCTTGGGATTCCTACTTCTGGTTTAATTCCAAAACTAACTCAAGCAATTGATAATAGGAGCCCTCCAGAAGAGATCAGTGACGCTCCATGTAAAGAAGTAGTAATGGGAGGTGTTGACCTTGATAAACTACCAATCCTTAAACATAATGAACGAGATGGAGGACGATATATTTCTTCTGCTGTTGTGGTGACCAAAGATCCTGAATTTGGTCAAAATTTAGATTTTCACAGAGCAATGCAATTTGATCAAACAAAGATGAGTACACGAATAATCAAAGGTAGAGATTTTTACAAATTCTTAGAAAGAGCAGGAGAGCTAGAAGCTGCATGGTGTGTTGGAAATACACCTAATGTTCTTGTAGCTGCCGCTACATCTGTAAAAACTGGAATAAATGAATTAGAAATCGCAAATGCATTATCAGAAACTCAAGTGACAAAAGCAACATCTGTGGATCTGATTATTCCTGCAGGAGCCGAGATTGTTCTTGAAGGTAGAGTTTATATGAAAGAACGATCAACTGAAGGTCCTTTTATCGATCTTACAGAAACATATGATATTGAACGTGAAGAACCAGTATTTGAAGTAAAGAAAATAACTCATAGAAAGAATCCCATTTGGCAAGCACTCCTCCCTGGTGCTTTAGAACATAAGGTTCTTATGGGTATGCCTCGAGAACCAACCATATTTAAATCTGTGAATGAAGCAGGAGTAAAATGTTTGGATGTAAATGTTAATCCTGGTGGATCTTCATGGTTACATGCTATTGTAAGAATTGATAAACAACAAGAGGAAGATGGTAAAAAAGCAATACGTGCTGCTTTTGATGGACATAGAAGTTGCAAACACGTTTTTGTTGTTGACAAAGACATTGATATTTATAACCCCTTAGATGTGGAATGGTCTATGGCTACTCGGTTTCAAGCAGAAAGAGATCTGGTAGATATAGGCAAAGAACCAGGATCAAGCTTAGATCCAAGTGCAGAACCTGGAACAAAGATTACAAATAAGATTGGATTTGACTTGACTGCTCCCCTAGTTACCAAGGGAAAAAGCTTTGCTAGAGCAGAATTTCCTAAAGTTGATCTAAAGAAGTATATTGAAGATTAAGTGTAAAAAAATGAGGAATGAAAATGGAATTAACTCCTGAAGAAAAAGACATGGCTAAAGGGAAATATGGAAAAGCAACTCAAAAAGCAATGGAAATCCTAATTACTCTAGGCGAAATATATGGAGCAAAACGTTTAATTGATATCTCCTCTGTTCAAATTGCTGGAGTTAGCTATGCTAATCTTAATGAACCTGGATTAAATTGGTTAGCTGACATGGCAAAGGACGGAAAAGTTCGGGTTTTTACAACTTTAAATCCAGCAGGCATGGATCTGGAGGAATGGAGAAAATTAAATATTAGTGAAGATTTTGCTAAGAAACAGCAGCGTGTAGTTGAAGTGTTTGGTCGTATGGGTGTGATCACAACGTGCAGCTGCACTCCTTACCTATATGGTAATTTACCTCATTTTGGACAGAATATCGCTTGGTCTGAAAGTAGTGCGGTTTGTTTTGCGAATTCTGTTATTGGTGCACGAACTAATCGAGAAGGAGGACCAAGTGCTCTTAGTGCTGCTCTTGTTGGAAAAACACCCGAATATGGTTTTCATTTGGATGAGAATCGTCAACCTGAAATTACAGTTGAAGTTAAAGTAAAGATTGAAGGCACATATAAGTTTGGAGCTCTTGGAAAGGTACTTGGGGATAAGTTAGGTAAGAAAATCACTTATATAAAGGGAATACCAAAGGCATCTGTTGAAGAACTGAAATCATTTTGTGCTTCCTATGCCACATATGGAGGAGTTGCCTTATTCCATATGGAGGGTATAACTCCTGATAAAGTGAAAACTATACCTTCAGAAATTACTGAATTGACCGAGGATGATATAAAGAAAGCATTGAGCGAATTAGATGATGAAATAGAAATTGATTTTATCAGTTTAGGCTGTCCACATGCATCATTGGCTGAATTAGAATATATTGCACAAAAACTCAATGGAAAGAAAATTAATCCTAAAAAGGAGATTTGGATTACAACAGCACGTCCAACTAAGCAAATTGCTGATAGAATGGGTTTTACAAAAATGATTGAAGATACTGGAGCGAAAATTGCGGCCGATACTTGTTGCGTTGTCGCACCAATTAAAGGACGCTTTAAAGGTCTTGCTTCAGATTCCGCTAAAATGTGTTATTATGGATCTGGACGAAATAAATTTGCAGTCAAATTAATGTCGATGGACGAGTGTATTGAGGAGGCGCTAAAATAATGAAATTAACAGGAAGAAAAATATATAAAGGAAAAGCAGAAGGAGAAGCCCTTGTTACAAGTCAAAGTATTTCATTTTACGGTGGTGTGGATCCCGAAACGGGAACTGTTGTTGAAAAGGGGCATGAATTAGAAGGTAAAAGTATCAACGATAAGATTCTCGTTTTTCCATCAGGTAAGGGTTCAACTGTAGGTTCTTATGTGATTTATCAAATGGCAATGACTGGAAAAGGTCCTAGAGCACTGGTTCTCAAAGATTGTGAAGCAATCGTTGCTGTAGGTTGTATAATATCTGATCTACCTTGTGTTGACCAAATAGAAACTGAAAAAATTAAAACTGGAATGAAAATTATCTTAGATGCTGATAATAGTACAATTGAGTTTAATTGAGCTTCTAGGAGAAAATCCATTTCAATTACACTTTTTACAATTATACTTATTTCTCTAAACAAGATGTGATAATTCTTGAAACCCAAACGGATTATTGTCGGAATATCAGGTGCATCAGGAGTACAATATGGCATCGAAGTAATTAAAGCGCTCACACATTTTGAAATTGAAACCCACGTTATTCTTAGCAAGTGGGCTGAATTTGTTTTAAATGAAGAATGTAATCTTGATAAATCAGCTATCAAGAATTTAACCCCCTATATCTACAATGATTTGGACATGAGTGCCGCAATTGCTAGCAGTTCAACATTGATAGATGGTATGGTTGTCATCCCTGCTACAGTGAAAACAGTGAGTAATATTGCTACAGCTAATACTGGTAATCTCATAGCTCGAGCCGCGGATATAGCTCTAAAAATGAGGAGAACCCTGATAATTGGTATTAGAGAAACTCCTATAAGCCCAGCATGTATTCATAACTTGTTGCAACTATCAACATTTGGAGCAATTATTCTTCCATTAAGTCCTGGTTTTTATCATAAACCACAAAGTATTCAAGATTTGTATGATTTTATGACTGGAAAGGTGTTAGACTGTTTTAATATTCCAAATAAGATGTATAAAAGATGGGAAGAAGAGAAGGAATTGAAATGAATTGAAATGAACTGAAATCAATTCAGAATAAGGTTATATAAAATGAAAACAGAATCTAAAAAGCTAGTTGATGAGGAAAAACAGAAAATAGGTGTAACATCAGATAGGAAATTAGCTCACCTTCAGATCTGTTTAGAAAATGATGTTCAGGCAAAAAAATCTACAACAGGTTTGGATAATGTCTCCTTAGTGCACTGCGCAACAACTGATCTTAATTTTAATGAAATAGATTTATCTGTAGAAATATTTGGAAAGAAACTAGATCTACCTTTGATTATATCTGGTATGACAGGAGGACACGCATTTGCTCATAAGCTAAATCATTTTCTTTCAGAAGCAGTTGATCAAACAAATGTTGGTATGGGAGTGGGAAGCCAACGGGCTGCATTAGAAGATAATGATGTTAGGGAGTCATTTGATATTGTTCGCGAAAATGCACCAAATTCGTTAATTATTGGGAATATAGGAGCAGGGCAAATCGCTCAGAACTTAACCAATCTAGAATTCCAAGAATTAATTGATATGATTAAAGCTGATGCCATCGCAATTCATTTCAATCCATTACAAGAATCAATTCAGCCTGAAGGAGATACAGAATTAAAAGGATTGCACGAAAAAACCCATTCATTAATTAAAGATTTCAATATCCCAGTTATTGCAAAAGAAGTAGGGTCTGGATTTGGTTCAAGGGATATTATAGATATTCAGAAACTAGGATTTAGTGCAATTGATATTCAGGGAGTAGGAGGAACTTCTTGGGCTGGAGTAGAATCTATTCGTACTGTTTCTCCAATTCACAAAAATAGTGGGGAGATATTTTGGGATTGGGGCTTATCAACAAGCATTAGTACGATTCTAGCGGTAAATAATTTTAAAGGGACAATAATTGGATCAGGAGGAGTTAGAACAGGATTGGATATTGCAAAATTAATAGCACTGGGAGCAAATGCTGCAGGTATGGCTATTCCATTTTTATTTTCAGTTCAGAAACATTCTACTGAAGCTGTAATTAAATTTATAAAAGAAATTGAATATCAACTACGCTTAGCTTGTTTTTTAACAGGTTCCCAGAATTTATCGGAACTAAGTAGAGCTCCTCTCTTAATTGAAGGAAAAACTGGAGAAAGATTGCGAATTTATGGGATAGATCCATCCGATTACCTTCGACGATAGAATTACTTGCAAGTTTTTAGAATAACGGGTTTGCTCTGAGAGACCAAGTGAAAAAAAAAGTGTTGGAATTAATGGAGATGATTCCTTGGGATCCGCATCTGACATTTGGCGAAAAACGGTTAAATCAATTATGAACGATCGATCCATTTTCAAATCTCCTTTGAACACGGCGTACCAGCAAGGGGAGTGACAATAGAATTAAATGAAGGAATGAGAAAACAATTTAATTCAGTACTGAAACTGGAGGAATTGCCCGACCAAGGACAGAGAGTCGCTATTCATTTCGAAATAAGACCCTGGAGGTCGTAAAAATATGAGTAAACCATTTTTTGTAAATTATGATCAGCCTGACGGCTTAGATAATGATGCTTTAGCGGTATTAGAAACTGTTAGCAGTGATCCAGGTAATATCCGCAAAGGTACTAATGAGACTACAAAAAGCATTGAACGTGGTGAAGCTAAACTTGTCTTCATTGCATTAGATGTTGATCCACCAGAAATTGTTGCACATCTTCCACTTCTTTGCAAAGACAAAAAAATCGCATATCTATATGTGAGTGGTAAGGAAGTCTTAGGAAGAGCTTGTAATCTTGGAGTAAAAACCGCTAGCTGCGCTATTGCAAATGAAGGCGAAGCTAAAGCAAAAATTGACAATCTTGCTACCCGAATCAAGGAGTTAGCTGGAATTTAAGGAACGTGCTTGAACTATGAGTGAGGATAATATCTCCCTTCCAGCCGAAGTATTACAGATCATAGGAAGAACAGGTGTAACTGGTGAAATTACCCAAGTCCGTGTTCGTGTACTAGAAGGTCGTGATCGTGGACGAATTATTGTGCGAAATGTGAAAGGCCCAGTTAGACAAGGCGATACCCTCCTCTTGCGAGAAACTGAACGTGAAGCTCGTAATTTGAAGAGGCCATAAACAAAAAAACGCAAGATAGGTGTATCAAAATGGTAAGAATATTTCCATGTGCTTTCTGTGGACATGATATAGAAGGAAGTGAATAATAGATGGTACGAATGTTTCCCTGTAATTTCTGTGCTAAGGACATAGAACCCGGAACCGGCATTACTTTTGTACGTAAAAATGGTCAAGTATTTCGATTTTGTAGTCGAAAATGCAGAAGATCATTGCTTGATTTCAAGCGTGATCCCCGTAAATACAAATGGACAAAGAAATATGTACAAAAGATGAAGGTTGAAAGTTAGAGAAAGTCCCAACCATTTTTTTAACAATCACTTTAACCTATTTCTAATCTTTTTTAGCTAAAAAGATGTGAAGAAAGTGAGGAAATGACATAAAATTTTGTGTCAATTCAAAAGAAATTCAAATCTATTCTTCCTCGCTTGAAGAGGAGTCAGTTTCTTGAGTTTCTCCTTCAGTTACTTCTTCAGCTTCTTTTTCACGATAATCAAATCGGTCAATAAACTCGACTATTTTAAAGTCTAAAAAGTCACGAAGCTCTGTAGCAAGAGAATATTTTGCGATTGGAAGTCCTTCCATAAATATAAGATAGTTTGGTAGGGATATAGATATCGTTTCTTTGTCCTCAGAAACATTGACTTCAACTTGAGAGAAATCCACGCCTGGTATTCTTCGTGAAATGATTTCTTTCTGGATTTCAGTTTCATCCTCTATATGTTCGACAATGGTAACGTCAAAGATTAAATCTTTTCCTGCAAGAGGGTGGTTAAAATCTATACGTGATCTACCTCCACCAACCATAATAATCGTTCCAGATCTTCCTTGAAATTGTATTCGCGCACCTACTCGTGGGTCAAGATTCGCTTTTCGTAGTCTCTTTGTGGGAACCATCTCAATTTTTGAGCTATCCCTTTCGCCATACGCATCTGCAGTCGGGATCTCGAAAGTTTGGGGAGAATTCAATTCAATCCCTACTAAATTTCGTGCTAATCCTGGAATCAGAAATTTCTCATCCCCAGCACGACATAATAAAGGACTGTATCCCCTTTTTTCATCATGAATATGCTCAGTACGAGCTATATCCTCTAAAGTAGTGTCAAAAATTTTGTTGTTTTCTTTCAAACGACCTGTATAATCAATTTTTATCCATTCATTTTCAGCTATAGACATTTTACTACCTCAAAATAGGATTCACTTATCGTTAGAATTCACTCGATCAGCAATGATCAATTTCAATTGATAACCTGTTTTACATTCAATAGATTTATCAGAAATATCAAGAATCTTCAATTTTTCCCCTTCATTAAGAAATTCTGGTCGACAATGATGAGAATAATGAGGACACTCAATTATATCACAATCACGAGGAGTAAACGTCATATTTGCTCCTTCCACGGCTAATTTAGCTCCTGTCGTTACAGAATAAGATGGTTCAAATATCTCTACTGAACAGACGCCTTCTTCAAAAACATTACATGCATGAACGGTATCTCTAACACTATCTACCTCATACAATCGATTTTCATCTAGTTTAAGACACGCTCCACGTAACCTACACTCTTTACACTCACTCACCTCACCTTTGAAGATAAATTTATTCCCCGGTTTTGACTGTTTAATGCCCAGTAATGTTACTTTTAAAGGCTTATCTGAGGTCATGGGGAATCTATTCCTGAAAAATTAATTTGTTTTGTGAATTAAGGCAATTTGAAGGCTATTGGAAATTTAACTTATTTGTTTCTTATTGTAATACAAACCAAAAACGAGTCAAAGCAATTGAATAACGCAAAATGATAAAAAATTATGTACCAAAATATTCAATTTCAACTTTTTTCACTTCTTCTGCATTATAACAGTACGAATAATCATTTAATAAGTTTGAATTCAGAGATAGGAACTGGGATCCCCAGTGAAAGACTGATAACAATTCTTTAGATATTTCTGGGTATTTTAATAAGAAAAAAGCTGCTGCAAGAGCTTCCACGCTAGTTAGCTTACTTTGTTTTCCGTAGTTCACTGGATTTGCTGCAATAAAATTAGGTAATCTTCTTGAATTAGGAAATTTCTTTGTAAAAATTGATTCGGCCTGTTTCCATGAACAATCCAGAACAGTTATTCCAGATCTAGCAAATATCTCGAGATCTACTATTGTAAGAATCTCATTAGCCAAAGGGTTTAAAATTATTGAATAGCGCATAATTTGTGGAATTCGTTCCACAAATCGCATTTTATCAATAGAAGAGATTTTTTTTTGTTTAAATGATTGCCAGAGTTTTATTCCAGTACACTTTTTTCGGTCACACTGATTTGCATAATAAATTGTAATTAAGGATGTTTTTAAGGGCTTATTTTTCATAATAATATTCGCCCTGGTTCTTTTGTTGTCGATCTAGTTTCGAGTCTAGTTTATTCACTCGAGGACGTCCTGATCTAGGATCACGTCGGAAAGTGATCATAATATTTCCTAAAAATCGATTCATTCCTATTCTAACGGATGATGGTGCATATGCTTTTCCTAATTTTCCAGGGGTTCCTAAAAATACTATGATTCGATCACTAGCATAATCTTGGGTAACTATGTCATGTTCTACTACAAAGGCTGCTGCGTTTCGTCTTTGGATTATTTTCCTAATCGATTTGGCGGCTATTAGTCTATCTTCAATGGATAGAAAGGCAGATGGTTCATCAAATAAATAGAGATCAGCTTCTTTTGCTAAAGTACCTATGATAGCTACTTTTTGTAACTCCCCTCCACTTAATTGGTTTACAGGTTGATCGAGAAGACCTTCCATTTGAAATGGTCTAATAATTTCACTCTTAAATTGTGAAGTTGTTACAATAGCTCCTGCTTCTTTCATTAGATAAGTCTCAACAGATAAATCACTATTCAATGAGATATGCTGTGGTTTATAAGCAACTTTGAGAGATTGAGCTGAATCATCATTTTGAGAGTTTGAATCGTCAATCAAACTTAAATGATCCACTTCTCCTGTGGTGGGTTTTTCTAATCCTGCTAACATCTTGATAAACGTTGTTTTACCAATTCCATTTGGTCCTAGAATGCCGATGATTTCATTTTTATGAATCGTTCCACCTCGCACCGTAAGTGAAAAATCACTTTTTTCAAATGTTTTCGTTAATTCGTTATATGATAATAAAGCATCTGAAACAATCCTCTTTTCTCGGACTGAAGATTTTTCAATCTTAATGGAATAATCTCTAAATCGCATATTTTCTGAGGGAATGAATCCATCGAGAAAAACATTGATCCCTTCTTTCACGGTATAAGGTTGTGAAACAATTCCATATGAAGCTGGAATGCCATAAAAAGTTGTTACATAATCAGAAAGATAATCTAAAACAGCTAGATCATGTTCTACGAGAACAACAGTCTTTTTTTGATCAACTAGATTTCGAATAGCTTTACCAACCCGAAGACGTTCATTAATATCTAGGAATGAAGAAGGTTCGTCAAAAAGATAAATATCGGCTTCTCTAGCTATAGCTACGGCGATAGCTACTTTCTGTAATTCTCCACCAGAAAGAACGTTAACTTCACGAGACCATATTTTTTGTAAGGCAAGTTCATTCTGAAGAGAATCAAGAACATCTCTCTCATCAAACCGTTTGATGATATCTTTTACTGATCCCTTTACATGCTTAGAAATGCTCTCAATATATTGGGGTTTCCGAACACATTTAATTTCTTTTTCAATCATTTGTTGAAAATAATTTTGAAGTTCTGTTCCTTTGTAATATTGGTAAACGTGCTCCCAGCTAGGTTCTAGGTCATGATCACCAAAATTAGGAATGATATCTCCTGAGATAATCTTTAGTACAGTTGTCTTCCCTATCCCGTTCTGTCCCACAAGACCATTCACTTTCTCAGGTTTTATTATAGGTAAACGAAACAAATGAAAGCTATTCCGACCAAAACTATGAGTTAATTCTTCATCTAATCTTTCTGGAGTATTAATTAACGTTAGAGCATGAAATCGACACTTCCGAACACAAATCCCGCATCCTGTACAAAAATTCTCATGAATGATTGGTTGAGAGGTTGGGGTAGCAAATTCAAACATTTCAGTACCAGATCGGACAACGGGACATGACCCACGACACTCTTTGACACATCGCTTCGGTTTACATTTTTCAGTGTCTAAAACTACAATACGCATTTGTAAGGTTTACTCCATTGGTATTTAACTTAAATAAACAATCTAGATTTTAATTAAATAACTTTCAGAAGTATTTATCAAATTTGATGAATTCAAAATAAATCAATACAGAAGTATATTAGATCATTGATTGTTTAAGGAAGGATATTTAGCTAAAATGCTTCTTTATTTGAGATCACATGTTCTTCTGAAGGTCTCGCTTGTTTTAGAGTTAATGGTTTGTAAAGTATCAATATATTAATGAGAATATGCGCAATAACCAGACTTAGTTGAATTAAACAAACTTTTTTTGTTTTTTGTCCACCTGGAGAAAAGGGCTGGTTTCCTTCCAAAAGATTACTCCCAATAATGCACTTAGTATCATTTATTGCCACTACTAGCCTACTAAGGGGGATTATTCCCATATATAACTAGAGAAATGTGAAAGAAATGGAGAGAATATGGACGGTTGATCTAGAATCATCGAAAATACAAAAAAGTTTAAAAGTGTAGGAACTCACTAATCATTTAGGCGTCGAAGCAGAAGTCTGACTCCGGGTTTATCATAAACCTGAGGAAATTCCAGCCATTCAAAAAAGCTGAACAGTAGATTAGACCCTAAAAAGTACTAATTGCTGTCAATCGAGAGGTTGGGCCCTGGTACAGAAACGAAACGCCCCTATTCAAATGGCAAGGACGAAGTGAAGTCACTGGTAACAGATGATGAGTTAATCTTCAGAGGACGAATAGGGAAACGATGAGACGAGCATCCTCAGTGAATGCAAGCTGAAAAACAAATCTCTTCGGAGATTGTGGAGAGTAGCGCTAAGGTTGATGTCAGAAACTCTGTCGAGGTAACGACACAGAGCTAACAGAAGCTGGATTACTCACTGCAGCGGCGCCTTTTTTATTAATATACTCATTTCCTTTGTGTTTGGTGTGAATACGGAAAAAAAAGACATAGAATGCAAGAAAAAAAATGACACTATTGCGAGGAGAAAAAAATAACTGGAAAAAAAATTCGAAAAATGACTGAAAAAAATTCGGAATCCATATGAAAATTCGGAAAGATGTCGTTGTTAGCCATATGCAGCTGCTAACCATCGTATATTTGAGTATGTTGTACGTTTAAGTTGAAAGTAATTCTATCCCTATTCTACCACTTCCGGCCAGCTATTAAAATGAAAAAATTCCCCTTTTGGTTTATCCACTCGTTCAAACCCATGGGCTCCGAAGTAATCACGCTGGGCTTGAATAAGATTTGTTGGTAAAATTCCACTCCGATAACTATCATAATAAGATAAAGCTGAAGAAAAAGCAGGGATAGGGACTCCATGTTCAATAGCTGTTTTAATAATATGCCTCCAATCATTATGCATCTGATTAATGGTTTTAGCAAAATAAGAGTCTAGTAGAAGGTTAGCTAGTTGGGAGTCTTTCATGTATGCTTCCATTATTCGGTCTAAAAATTCTGCTCGAATGATGCATCCTTTTCTCCATAATGAAGCTATGGAATATAGATTAAGATTCCATTTAAAATGCTTTGATGCTTTATTTAATAAGAAAAAACCTTGTGCATAGGAACAAATTTTCGCTGCAAATAAACCATGTCTTAGTTTATTGATAAAAAGCTCCTTATCCTCTAAAAATTCTTTATTCGGACCTGTTAAAATTGAACTAGCTATTTCTCTTTCTTCTTTATAACTGGAGATGTATCTAGCAAATACTGCTTCCGTAATACTAGGAATAGGAACACCAATCTCTAAGGCTTCTTGACTTGTCCATTTACCAGTTCCTTTTTGTTCAGCAGTATCTAAAATCACGTCAATCAATGGTTTGCCAGTGTCTTCATCTTTTACCGTTAAAATATTAGTGGTAATTTGCATTAAATATGAATTCAATTCCCCCTTATTCCATTCTTCAAATATTTGGGCAATTTCATCGATTTGAAGGTGTAAAACTTCTTTTAATATGCAGTAGGTTTCAGCAATCGACTGCATATCGCTATACTCAATACCATTATGCACCATTTTTACATAATGTCCTGCTCCATCAGAACCAATAAAGCTACAACATGGAACCCCATCGATTTTAGCTGCGATTTTTTCAAAAATATTTTTCGATAACAGCCATGCTTGCTCTGATCCTCCTGGCATAATTGAAGGCCCTTTTAAAGCTCCTTCTTCTCCTCCTGAAATTCCAACTCCTAAATAGAAGATGGATTTTGATGCAAGCTCAGAGAATCTTCGAATTGTATCTCGAAAGAATGAATTTCCTCCATCAATGATAATGTCCCCTTCATCTATTAGTGGTAATAACTCTGTTATAGTATCGTCTACTACTTTTCCTGCTTTTATCATTAATAATATCTTTCTGGGTCTCTTTAACGATTTACAAAAATCTATGAGATTGAATTTTCCTAATATTTTTTCTTTGTCCACATTGTTTTGAATAAATTCTTCAGTTCTACTTGAGGTCCTATTATAAACCGCGGTTACAAAATTATTCCTTTCTAGATTTAGTACTAAATTTTGTCCCATTACTGCTAATCCTATAACCCCTATATCTGCTTTGATCACTTTTTCTCATCTTTATTTGAATTTATTTTTAGTAGTCCATAAACCTAAAGCCGGATTTTTAATTACTAGAATCTCCTCCCCATCAGGTAATGAATTTTTTCCTTCTTTCAACTTTCTTATATCATATATTTCATTTATTTTCTTTAATTCTTGGTAATTATAATTAACATTTATGATTTCTGATTTTGTTAAGTTTCCTGGAGAATAAGTAATTTTAAACTTATTCTCAGAAGAACCGTGTATTAAATGGGCTGCTGCAGACAAATTTTCCTGTAAATCTTTTTCCTTCCTAACTAGTTTCAAAATATCATTTGTTGATAAATAGCCATACTTTCGAATTATTCGATCAACAGATTTGTCTTCACCAAATCTATTTAGTCCTGGAGCAATAATAGTAAGTTCTCCATCTGACTCGATAGCCATTCTTGTTCTATATATTGCTTTATTACCTAACCAAGTACTTTGATATTCTTCGGGATCTAAATATACAAGAATTTTATTAAAGGCGTTACTGATCAAATTTATATTTAAATTCTGACTTAAATCTGCAGCTTGATCAAATGCTCTATTATCTTCACTAGTAAATAGTCCATTCAACTTTTTCTTTCCATTAATATCAATTGTTACAACGGTTTGAATATAAATTATAGGTAACTTATCAAGGAAATTGTTGGAAGCGTAATTAAACACTTTCCTTACTGGATTCTCCTTTCGACCCATGATTCTCTCCATGCCGTAACAAGCACCTAAAAAATGACTTTTATTTATCATATCACTTCCTCCTACACCAATGAGAATATTTTTTGCCCCATTAGCCATTCCTGCTACTTCATGTGGAACAACTTGACCAATCGATAAAATTTGGTCGTAATTATTTTCCAAGAGGAAACGATTTATTTCAACCTTTATTGAATAGTCCAGTATACCTTCTGAAACTTCTTGAATAAATGATTCAGGAATTAAGCCTATTTCGATTACATCATTACGCCAATTATGTGTTATAAACTTATTTAAAGGAATATTTGTATACATACTATTAATCTGTTCTGTTATCATAGGGATATGAGTACCTAGAGCTGGTAGAATGTCAATCGAATTATTTTTCAACTTCTCAACTAAGATTTGGGTTATTTCGTCTGCATAAGAGTGTAATCGTGTGTAATCTGGAGGAATGAGTAATATTCTCTTCTCTGATACTTCAAGCTCTGATAATAATTCCTCGAGATATTTTTCTAACATTTCTCTTGAAATACCAGATTTGACCTTCAATAGTTCTTTATACATGTTATTCTCCCTTTAGTAAATTATCTTCGCAAAAAACCATGGAATATTCTTCGTGGTTATGATAAACCTCAAGATACTGATGATGAATATCCTTTAAGTTAGAATACCATTCGATTTTTGGTTTAATCGGGGATTTAGTTTCGAGATTTGGCATATATGGTATTTTATCAATATAAACAAGAGCTCTCATACCGGCCGCCCAAGCTACACTTTGTTCTTGTTTCATCGTTGAAACATTTGTTTTTGTGAGGGTAGAGAGTAATTGAAGAAACATCTGCGATTTGTGAGCTATGAGTCCAGTTAATCGAATTTCTGTAATGGGAGCACTAATTCCTAATACATCTAAATTGTGTTTAAATAAATTTACGATTCCGATAATTACACCCATGTATAAATTTACTGGATCAATGATACTTTCTTTCTCAAGAATAAAACCTCCTCTAATTCTACCCCTTCCTTGAGGGCCTCTAAATTCCCCTTCAATATATGGGAAAAATAAGGGAATTATTTTAAGATAATTACTTATTTTAAACTTCTCAATTCTCTCTAAGGATTCTTTTTCAAGCCTTTCCATGTTTAAAGTGTCTTTTTCAATAACATAATCAGAAAAGTAATTGGTAAAGTTTTTAATTAACCAAATCAAAGATGTTCCAACATTATTAAATGGAATTAATTCTATCCAGTTGTTTTCATCAATTTGACAACATTGTATTAAGCGGCTGTTGAATTCAGTTTTTGGTGATTTTCTCCATCTTCGTATTGCACCCGTTGTACTTGCAGAACCTACAATGATATTCTCTTCGAAAGTATTCGTTGCCCAAAAACTATCTAAACCATCTAATGTTCCAGCAACAACCAATGTTTCCTTAAAAAAGTTGTGTAGCTTGCTATAATTACTTTTTAGATTGTAAAAAGATCCTAGAGGAATTATTTCGGGTAAAATAGAATGAGGAATGTTGAAGTTGTCTAATAATTCAAAATCCCATGATTTTTGAAAGGGAGAATACATACCTGTGTAAGAAGCGTTAGGAAGAGTAGCAAAAATATGATTGACATTTAAATCTGTAAACTTCCACGTAAGATAATCATTCATCGTGGTTATTTTAAAACAAGAATCAAGTAATCCTTCATCTTTAAGCTTCAACAATTGCACTAGTGGTAGAGCTCCACTTTGGAGACAACCAGTTCTTTTTTGGAAATCGATATCTGATAATAATTTTATATAATCATGAGCTTCTTGATAAGCATAAGTATAAGCAAAGGTAATCGGAGTTCCTTTCTTATCCAATAATATCAAAGAAGGTCCTATACTAGAAAAACTTAACGTATTTAACTGTAAATCCTCATTTCCTTCAATAAAATTTAATAAACGTGATTCGAAGACTCTTATTAGAGCATCAGTATCCATTCTGTACTTTAAATCCCAAATTATCTCTTTAAGATCAGAATATAATATTACAATGCTTGATTTTATTTCACCTTTCTCATTTAAAAGTAGTATCCTTATCCCTGATGAACCAATATCAATTCCAATAGTAAGATAAGAATGGTATTTATTCATCAGTTTCTCACTTACACCTGATATTCTTTCTTAAAATAAAGAAAATCCATGAGAGATAAGATAAAATATTGAGTGTAAAAACGGATTTAGGAATCTGGTTGGTGTTTCATTTATATATCAAAAGGAGCTTGTGTTTCTCAGGATTATCTTCCTTAATCATTTCAGCTGCAGGTTTAACATCAATTTGTACTACAGGCTCTAATTTTTCCCTCAATTCTTCTGGATCACCTGCTTCTCGTGCTAATGAATATAAAATAGTCCAAACTTTATCTTCAACAAGTTTATATGCCTCTTTTGTATTTATCTTGAATATCGGTTCATAGATTTCTTTAAAAGAATTTTTATTGCGATTATCTCCAGTAGAAAACGATAAAATGTTCCATATGTGTTCTTTAGTTTTCCCTGTATCGATTTGAATTACTGGTCCTAATTTAACCTTTAAATCACTTGGATTTTTAATTTTGCTAGTTATGGAATATAATATAGTCCATACGTGATCTTCTACTAGCTTGAATGCTTCTTTTGAATTTATTTTGAACGCTTTAGAAAATTTATTTTTGAATGCTTCATCATTACCAATTTCTCCAAGTTTGGAATTTACTAACATCCAGAAGTGCTCTTTGATTTTTTTTTCGTATTGTCCCATATTATCACCTATTTGTGACCTAAAAAATTATTCTTGTTAATATAATTTATTGAAAAAAGCTAAAGAAATTAATTTTCCACCCAGATTACGATGAGTTTTATTTTCATATTTTTTTAATCCAACAAATTTCAGCTAGTTTTTCAGTATAACCAGTCGTTTCTTACAATTGGTTGGCAGCAGGGGTATTTACAGCTCCTCCAATATAAAAAAGAGATGGTTCAATCATCATAGTACGTTTCAAACCTTCAGTAATTAAAGTTTTAGCTAATCCTAATCTTCTATAGTCAGGATGAGTTCCCATTGGTTCAAGATTGGTGATTTTACTAGCTGGGTCCATTCTAAAAGTACAAAATGAGACAATATTGCCATTAGGTTCAACAGCAACCAGATCAAGCTCTTTCTTGTAGAACGAAGAATCTGCAATTTCCTCTAATATTCCTGTGTTAAACCATTCCCCATGGCCAAAAATTAATCTAATTAATGCTGCCAGCTGAGTATAATCAGAAGGATCCTTAATATTGCGAATTTTAACCTAACTTCGCCAGAAGTCCCCTTTCTTTTTTTTAGGAAAAAAAGGGGATGAATGGCAAGACAAAAATTATCTCAGAGACAATGAGAAGGAGAAAGAAAGAATAATAGGATAAGAAAGATGGAAAGGAGAAATGATTGCTACTTAAGTTGGAAGAAGTGGTTAGTAAGGTTTATATATAGCAATGAAGATATAAAATCTCAGGTTGGTTGTATGGTAACTCTCACAAGGAAGTTCACAATTATTCCCACTCAACAGCAGGAGAAGATACTCTGGGAATTATCAGAAACGTGTCGGTTACTGTACAACCATGCACTAGCTGAAAGAAGGTATCTATATGATACCTACAACTATTGTGTTACTTATATAGAGCAGCAAAACGCCTTACCCCAATTAAAGAAGCTGTTTCCAAGGTACAAGCAGGTCTACTCCAAAGTCCTCCAAATGACGCTTAAAAAGCTTGATGCTGCTTACAAATCGTTTTTTTCGTTAATAAAGAATGGAGATAATACTGCTCGTCCACCAAGATTCAGAGGAAAAGAATATTTTTTTACTCTGTGTTTTAATCAGAGTGGATTCAAGTGTAAAGACGGTAACATAAATTTATCACACAGACATCCCTCTAAAATACCTCTTACTTTTGAATTAGGATTTAATCCTAAAGGAAAGATTAAACAAGTAGAACTCTTACAAGACTATAAAGAACGGTGGTTTTTAGCGTTTAATTGTGAAATATCCTCCTCTAGACCGTATTATGATAATGAATTGTACCAAGCAATTGATTTAGGAATAAATAACCTTGTTTCTGCAGTTAATTTACATTCGCGATTTATCCAAATACCTAATAAACGCCCCGATAACTACTGGCGAAAGAAAATAGTTGAAGTGCAATCCAAACGCGACCATTGTAAGAAAAAAAGCCATAAATGGCACTGGTACAACCATAAGTTAGCTGATATGAAAAGAAAACAATCTAATCAGTTGAAAGACTTTCAACACAAAATTTCTAAAGTTGTATTGACTAATACTAAGGCCAACACTCTCATTGTTGGCAACCTAGCGGTTAAACAAATGGCTAGGAAGAAGAAATTAAAGAACCAAAAGACATTAAACTATTCACTCCAAAATACAGGACATATAAGCAGGTTTGTACAATTCCTTACCTATAAAGCAGAAAAAATAGGTAAGAAAGT
>SDBT01001750.1_pt1 | contig 38681 bp, 56 predicted proteins | sample 2277101 | NCBI WGS metagenome assembly SDBT01 (sample SAMN10404973, study PRJNA504765) | marine sediment metagenome | isolation source: marine sediment core GS10_PC15, 103 cmbsf | place: Arctic Ocean: Southern Knipovich Ridge | collected 2010 | reverse complement strand
TCCCATGTTCAAAGCGCCGACCATTAAAAGAGTGCTTCCGTCCCAGGTGAAGTTCGGATCCCCCTCAATGGCGGTTGCGCTCGTCCAGACAGCCAGTTGGTTATCGAGGGGCGTTCCCGTATTGACCACGCCGGTCCCGGCCGTGAAGGTCACATTGGCATCCGGGAACGTATAAATCCTGGACGCGGTGAGCGAGGCCATGGTGAGCGTACCCGTATTGGCACCGTCCGAATCGAACACGATCATGTTCGTGGCATCGGTGATGGCCAGGGCCTGCACCGTCTTCGTGCCAGGGAACGACGCGTTTTCACCTACCGCGCCACCAAGAACTGCAATTCCAGCTACGCCCATTTATTCCTCGAAATACTGCACGTTGACACCGTCCAGGCCGACGTCACCATGGATAAAGATTTCATTCAGATTGATCGAATCATTCCCCGGCGCCGGTAGCCCAATAAACGGGAGCTGAGAGCCGGTGACCGGGATCTGAAGCGTTGACCCTGACAGTCCGTCGGCTGTGATCCCGCTGTCTCCCACGTAGATTTTCCCGGCGTTGTCTTTCAAGACTTGAATCAACACCCAAAACGTAGGCGTCGAAGCCGCGGTCAACGGCTTCGCAGCGGGACTGGCAGCCAAAGTGACGTTCGACAGGAGCCTGAGTGGCATCTACTTCTCGCCCCCCTTGCCAGGGTTGTTGGAGTCCCATTCAAATCGGCTCTTGCTCCAAGGGAGCTTCGGCGCAGGATCCGGAGGTATGCCGCTCGGAGTTATCTCTCCGGTCTGCGAGGAAATCGGCTTTGCCGTGGTCATGATTCCAGTACCGTTGTCGAACTTCTCCTGACTGGTGCTCGGATAGTTCCCCTCCATGGGGATTTCAGCAAGATAGCTTTTGTTGTTTTTGTGGTTGTGCATGTTTCCTCCTACCGTCGACTGCTGCCTCTGTTTGACTGACGTTTCTTGTTTTGCCGTTTCAGTTCACGCTTTTCGCCTGTGGCTGACCCGACTTGTGACTTCGAAGTACGGGTTTTCTTTCTCAGACCGATGCTACCCCGCTCAAAAGGAACTCCTGGGCTTTTGGGGGTTCTCCCCTTCTTCGTTCGTCCCAAGCCGATATATGAAAACCGCTTGAATTCCTTCTTCTCAAGTTCTTTCGATTTGTGTGACATTAGCGCCGTCCACCCCTGGTGGATTTGACTCGGTACCCCTTCCGATAACCTTTCCTCATCAAACTCGTCAGCTTCCTGGCCTTGGGTGTTTTGCCTTCCTGCCGACCTTCTGCAGCCTTTGTTCCAGGCTTTCTTAAAGGCAATATCTTGACTCGGCCGCTCTCCTTGATTGGCTTGAACCTATGAGGCTTTCCCTTAAAGCTCTGGGTTACCATCTTCATGCCGTGCGGTCCTGGACTTGTTGATTTCTTCTTTTCTGGCATAGATCCTCCTAAGCTGCTGTGTTAAAGAGACTGGACGCCAGATCACCTCGCGCCAGCATCATCGCTTTCACAATTTGAATCCCCGCTCTGTAGCGCATCTGGCAATACTGCGCGCGCGCTAGATCCTGGCCCTCTCCCTGCTTGTTGAGCATTCTGTAAAGGACTCCATAGAGGACGTAATGGCAAAAGGCATCAGGAACATTCAAGATGTCCGTTGTGGCGGTCCTCACCACAGGGAGTTTCGTGTAGGTCGTCCCAATGGTGCCCGCCGTGACAATCTCTCGATCCAACTCAAACTTCTTGGTGGCCAGGAGGTCCTGGTGGAACTGTCGCGGTCGGCCTGTCAGGTTTTTCCAATCCCGGTTTCCTGCGTCCAGCTGCCAGCGGTTCGTCCTGAAGAGAGGAATGTCGTTGAACGTAATCCGGTCGAGCTCCATCGAATCAGTGGGTTCGTTGAAGAGGCGTTCTCCAGCGGTGCCGGTAATATCGACCTGGGCCTTGACGGACCCTGTCAGTTGAAAGAAATTCCTCTCAACGATGTTGATGTAGTCAATCACCTCAGTCTCCGACCAAAACCCCGAGGAGAAGGTTGAATCCTCCTGAACCATGAGAATGATGGTGTCGAGCAGGTCCTGGACGGTTTTGGTCGACAGCCCTGTGGAGGGGGTGCCCGCGACGATCTGGGCGTAGACGACGTTCACGCCATCGGTACTGGAATCGGCATCGATAAAGATCAGATTGAGATCAAGCAGGGACGTCAGAGAGCTTGTTTCCATGGTCTGAAAGGGCAGATTTCCGGCCAAAAACGGCGCTTCCAGCGTGATACCACCCAGGCCGGTATTGAGAACAGTGAGATCCCCCACGTAGATCTTCCCGCCGTTACCAGCGAGAGCCTGGATCAGGATCCAGTTGCACAAGATCGTCGTAGCGGAGAGCGCCACGGGCGTTCCCGCCGAAGCCACGGTCCTGTTGTTAATCGTATTCAGTGCCATTTTTATGCCCTGTCGATCGTTGTATCGCTCTTTCCTGTGTCCACATTGGGCTCTGCCGCGTGGATCTGCGGTTGCTGGGTTGTGACCTTGGTGGACACATCCCCAACTCTCGAAGCGAAATCCTCGAGTGCCGACATAGCGTTGGCGAATTCCGGTCCACCCTCCTTGAACCTGGCAATGTGAAAGCCGTAATCTTCAATGAGGTCGACAAACTCATCATCGAGATCGATCGCCGTGGCATCATCGGTGACGTCTACCGGTACCTTCAGGACCGTGAACTCCACCGATTCGGTTCCGCTGGCCGGCCGGGGATGAACAGCGAACAGATTGACTCCAATCGGTACCCATCGTTTCGGTTTTCCCGTTGCGCTCTCCCATTTGCTGTCTCGTCGATCCAGGGCCTCAAGATTCGTCCGGACGAGCGCCCTTCCGTCTATCGAAGCGTGCATGACGGCCACTGTGGCGTCAGGGGTGTTGTAGAAGTTATCGGTTGAAACCACCACGCTATCGGTGGTGTGCAGCTTGCCAGCGATGTTGTTTAGCTCGAACAGCCCTTCGTTGACGTAGCCCAGGATCTCCGCACGAGTCCAAAAAACGGGAGTAAGAAGGGGCTCCTCCAGCCTTTCCAGGATTGTATCGATGACGGACTCTCCTGAGATTGCCAATTCACTCTCCTAAATGTTCCCGTAAAAGCTGTCTGGATCATGGCTCTGCCAGAATTCCGAACCCAAGCGCATGGGCCAGTTGCGGTAATCCCACATCATCCTCATGATGTGGGTATTGTCGTCGTCTTGCGCCATCTCCTCAGTCTCTACGTGGGCCTCGCCTATCATGTCCCGAGCTATGCCAGGGTCGTAGTAGATGCCTCCAGCGACCTTCTTGTGCTGCGCCCAACGGAAGGCATCGGCTTCGACAAACTTCACAAGCACGTCGGATCGGATCCCGTTCGGTAAAAACTCATTGTCTTGCGTCATACGAGCCGCGACCTTGATGTAAAAGAAGGGGAAGGCTTTATCGGTCAGTGGGCGCGGATAGAGCTCGAACAACGGGGATCCCCCCGGGTCGGTCTCGTGAAAGACAGCCATAAACGTGGATTGCGTGGCCGCGCGCTGCGGATCCGAAAAGTCCAGGACCTGCTTCGTGTAATTGACGATGAGTTGGAATCGCCTGGTCAGGTTGACGCAGGTATAGAGCCACTTCAGATCTCGGCCGAAAGTGGTCCAGACCAGGGCGATGGTGTAAGACCTGGCCGTGGTATCGCCATTGGCCCACTCCTTTTCCAGCAAGAGCCGAGTTGGTGAAGAAACACCCACCACAGTGATGAAGGGTGCGTTGAAATCGGTGCGAAACTGTAAGTTCGTCAAAGAGGACCGCTCAATCGTTTCGGCCGAAGCGTGCACGTTGGCAAAATCGGCCTGAAACGTGTTGGTGTTAGTGTTGACCTGGAGAACGAAAACCGCTTCTTCCGCTGCGCCACCCCCATCGATCAACAAGTAAATGCCTTCCTCGATGTCGGTCATGGAGGCTGGCGTCATATCAATGATTCCAGTCTCGGTCGTGGTGACACTGACGGTCGTATTGGTCTTATCGTTCACGGGCCAGCCGGTCCCGACCCCGGTCACGACGTTGCTGCCGAGAGTGTTGCTGACGGTTCCGGTCTTGAACTCGTCCGGAACGGCGAGTAATCCATACTGAGTCAGGCCGCTCCAAGGGCGCTTTGCCATCATCTTTTGAAGATGATCGTTGATGGATCGCTCAACCGCCTGCTCGGGGAAGTGAGGGAAATTCCCCAAAACATGGTCGATCATTTGCCTGAAATTCTCTTGTTGTCGAGTGGGCATCGTTACACCACAACCAAATTCTCTCCCAGTTGGTGAACCGGGATCCTGGAGTCACACCAGATGGAAACTCCAGCTTCTTGAGCTGCTTTGCAGAAGTTCACATCCATGCTGTGCTCCCCCTTGTCGAAGAAAAACCAAGGTTCCGATATCTTTTTGAGTACAGACGTCTGTACGAGCAGCACTCCGCTGCCGACACCGTCACATTCAAACAACTCGTTCTGGGGATGGTCGAACCACTGCTCGGGCTTCCCGTTCCCGTTCTTTTTGAAGACACACGGGGGCGAGTTGGCGTTCCAAACATGAAACAGGGGAGCGACAATCTCCTGCTCCGCCTCCAGCAACCGCTCGAGTATGTCCTCGGGCGGCATCATGTCGTCATCGATGAATAGAAAAGCGTCTGCTCCAGAATCGATGGCGATTTGGGCCGTTCTATTGCGAATCACCCGAATGGGTGACCGGGGACCAAACACGACGGTCTTGGTCGAGTATTTCCCTAACATTTCATCCTTCATGAGTCTCCTCTGAAGCATGAAGTTAGCGAAAAGAGGCCTCGGCTTCATTGCCTCGTACACGGGATAGCTCACGATCACCTTTGGACCGCTCACTTGTGCACCTCGGCCAGAATTCTGTGATCCACAGAGACCATCTTGCCCGAGCCCGACTTTGGAAAGACGGAACGAACAAGATCCCGAAACTCAAGCGGTGTGTACTTCCTCAAGTGTTCCGGTTCGTCTTCAGGACCGAGACAATCATCCGGCACACTGAAATAGCCCACCCCTCCTTCTTTGAGAAGGGAGTGAGCGATTTTCAGCGCCTTTTTAGGCTCTTCCAGATGCTCCAGAACTTCGACCATCATCACCACATCAAAAAACTCGCGGTCCAGTATGTCGGGCGCGAATTCAATGCTGCAGGGGATGATTCGGCAGTTGTTGACCTTGTCGTTGAAACGATCTGCGGCACTCTGGCTTAAATCGATTCCAACGCAGCTGCACTCTTTGTAGATGGAGAGCAGCGACATCAACAATCCCGACCCACATCCCAGATCCAGGACATTCGATCCTGGCGGACACGTCGCAGAGATTACTGCGAACACGGAATGGAACTGGAATAACCTCCGGTCCCACTCCATGTTCCAGTATTCTGGAGTGTTGATGCTGGTCGCTATCACACGTCCTGCCTACCTGCTACACACCACCGACGCACCAGATACGGCACGTAATTGTCGAGAGGTCGGTTGTGGCTCCCGGTTCCTTCCCTCGCCCACTGGTTTCAGTGAGATCGGGCTGGGCAGCTGTCGAAGTGACGGCTGTTCCGCCACTAGCAACCGCAACTGTGGGGTCGGCCAGCGTTGTGGTCGCAGCCCCTCCAGTGGGAAACCAAGCCTTCACTTTGTCGGTCGAGTGAATGAACTCGAACATCAAACCTCCCGAGGGAGCAACGAGCACCAAATCAAATGAGCCCATGCCCAGGTCACCGGGGGCCAAAGGCTCCCCGGCTGCTGGATAGGACGCATCGAATTGGATGTCCGCTCTTACGACCTTCTTGTTGCCCATGATGGTTTCATCGACATTGGTAATGGTGAGAGACATAGTTTCTTCTTCCTCCTTTACCAGTCAAGGTTTTGTAGCAACACCGTCGCTGTTCCACTGGTGCCAGTGGTCAAGGCCGTGCCATAGAGGGTTCCCCTCACATCGACTGCCTCTGCAATTCTCCCAAACTCCAGATCAGTGGTACTACCGATGATGGCATCACCCACGGTGACAGCCGTATCGACAGTGGCCTCTGCGGGACCCGAAATCTGGATGAAGCAGTGAAACAAGTCGGTGACTACTCCTCCAAATATCCCGGCCACACTCTGGATTGTGGAGATTGCATCGGTTTGATCCGATGTGACTGTGAAAACAGGCGGATTCGTGGTGGGGGTCAACACTTTCCAGTGAGCCGCACCATTGGCCGCCGAAGCCACAGCAGCACCGTTGTCGAACTTGACATACCGGTACTTCAAACCCTTGAACAATATGACGATGCCCAACTGATTCTGAGCTACCTCATCATTGACAGAAGTAGGATCTCCGGTGGAGATCTGCATGGTCTGTGTCTCTAAACCGAATCGTTCATTTGGCATTGATCTCCTCCGTTATCCTGTTATGTCTTTGATGCGAAAACCCAACCGAGGGCCAGTCCACAGTAGGTTGCCGGCAAACAGGTATTGCCCCGCAACGTCGTCTGTGTTTTGCGCCTCTTTGAATCCCGTGAAGCCGAATTGGTATTTCGGCAACGTCGAGATCCACAGTTGGATGTGCTTGGTGTTGAAACCGTACAGATTGCCGGATGGAGCGTACTGATCCACCGTGATCTGAGCACCATTCCAGCGAAGCGACATAAAGCCGATCTTCGCAACATCACTGGACTCCTCCATGAACCTCTGTTGAGGCTGGATCTTGTTCCAGAAGATGTCCCAGATGGTCTGGGTGGTAGGCATCAGGTCAACGTGCTCCGCGCCGAACCATGCGGCTCCGAAAGCGGTCTGCACCTCTTTCAGCGTCAGCGTGGCGACACTCTTCACGTAACCATTGATACCCGTGTTGTTGGTGCCATCAGCAACGATGTCGCTACGATCGATTCCGGCATAACTACCAAAAATGCTGCCGTTGTCGAGCCCAGCGTTCGCACCGTCAATCTGAAGGGTTCCGGAATCGGTCCCCTGGCCATCGAGATAGAAGTCAGTCGCCAGCAACTTGGCCATCTTCGCCGAAGCGTTGACCAATTTGCTTTCAACATAACTCATCGAGGACTCAGGGCCCCGGTTGAGGACGTTGTCCGTACCGAAAAGGGTGACGTTGACGTAGTAATATTTTACGTCGACCTCCAACGCTGTGTCGGTCTGCACGTAAGATGTGTCAAACGTCCCGCCTCTTCCAAAAGCCGCCCCATTAAGCTCCGCATACATGATGGGATGCTTGATGGAGGTACCACCCTCGAACCGTTCTGCGTTATTAGCGCGGAACCGCACGAAGACGGGAGAGCTCTTGTAGACTTGGTCCACCAGCCGAGGAATGATGAATTTGCGAGTCTTTGAACTCACATCATCCCATGTAAAAGCCATGGTTTATCCTCCTTCGCTGTCGTTAACAATTACCGAAAATACGGTCCTCTCAACGAGAGAAACCTGCATCTTCCCTGGCGGTAATCTCGACTTCCCGGAGGGCCTTTCCACCTGGCCAAAGGTGGCTTGCGGCCTCTAGGCTGGGACGAATGACCGTTGGTCAGACTCTATTCGGGGAAAATCTTCCCCTCTGCACGGAGCTCTGCGGCTGCGGCTGCGGTCGCTTCACTAAGCGACGCATCCTCCGCGAGTCCGTCATCGTGTTTGCCCTTTTGGACCCGCTGCTGCAGATGGCCGAGCGTTGGCGGCGTATAGCCATTGCCATCAGTGGGATGCCCCTGTTGAGACATAATCTTCTTGCGTTCATCCTCGCGGATTTCTTTTTCTCTCACTTCACTTGCCTCATCGTGGGTCATTTTGGAGTAGGCATCGTCTAAATTCTGGATTTTGTTCTCCTGGGCAAACTTCAGAAGTCCCCTGCGATCCAGTCTCTTTCCGAACGTCTTTTGATGGGCGTCCGAAATGTCATCCAACGTGAGGATGACTTCACCGAAACTGTCTGCGAACTCGGTGGATTTCTTCTGCAACTGTGCTTCCATCTCGGTTTGGCTGATATAACCACCGTCCTTGATGGCCGTTTGCAGCTGAGAAATCTCGCTTCGCAGAGTGGTCACTTCCTTCACTATTGCGTTTTCCTGCTCCTCATCGAGCTCACCACCGGCGAATCTCTCGGAGAGCTCCTTGATCCGCGCATCTCTGGCGCCGATGTCCTTGTCGTACTTGGCTTCGATTGCCTGGGCGCGTTCATAAGCTGGTCTCGCTTCGTCTGTGTGCCATTTCTGCCAACTCTGCTTGGTGGTGTTGAAGGTATCCTGATCAGTTTTGAAGGCTGCCTTGTCCTCGTTGAGCGTATTGAAGTTCTTGTCGAACTCGCTCTGTCGGAGCCAACCCTCGGCCATCTCTCGGCCTTCAGGCTTGCTGAGAAGTTCCCTCATCTGATTTCGATACCCCTCGTCCGGGATCTTTCCTAATGCTTCTTCGAGTGCTTCTTTGAAAGCCATTGCTTTCTTCCTCCTCTGCTTCCCGCCCTGCTTCCCTGGGGGGCTGTGCTGGGGGGCTGCGCGTCGGTTATTACACGGCCACGGCTAATCCAGTGGACCGCTCGTCGGGCCTATCCGCGACCGGGATACGGCGCGGAATAGCCGATTCGTGAACTTTCGGAACTTGCTCCCTCATGCGAACAACGAAATATTGAATGTCTGGAGCAATGTCAGGGTTTTTGCCGGCCAGTCTGAAGAGTTTGAGTTCTAATTGGACGGCTTTTTGAAGAACGCCGCCTGCAGGTTGCGGACTGGCGTTGGGAACCTGTTCAGGTCCCATAACGGCGCTGCCCATGCCTGGGCCACCTGGATCTGGACCTAAAGGAGCTGCGCTGCCTTCGCCGGTGAGACCCCCTGCCTCTGGCGACGGTAGCCCCACTGGATCTGGCGGTAGTGCGCTCTGTGGCCCTGGTAGCGCGCCTGGTCCTGGCCGCTGATCCGCTCCAAACGGTACCGGGCTCCCTCCTGGCGGTGCTGGAAGGTTCGCAGGCATCGTGGACTTCAGCTTCGTCAGCAGCAAATCCACATCGGGAGCCAGAGCTGGAACGTCCCGGGCGAGATCGCTCATCAATCCTTCGATCATGAGCATATCTGGATCGCCAGGGGGACCACCTTGGGGTGGAGCGAGTGCCCCTCCCATGCCAGGAGGTGCTTGCTCTGGCTGCATCTGCGCTAAAACTTCAGGGGGCGGCATCGGTGAATCGCCAATGCCTGTTCCGTAAGCCAATTAGTACCCCATTCCTCCGCCCCTGTTACCCCTGTCGCCTACGGTGCCGCCTCCAGCCCCACCTTTGATGGCCGACGTATTCTTCGAATTCACAGACGTCGCCTCGTTACTGATGTTGCAATGAGTGGCGGGAGAAGTGTACCCATTGGGAGACCTGGTGGGGGGCTTGGTCCCCGAGTCGTGACCTTCGTACTTGTGTCCTTTCATTTCTTCCTCCTTTGAAGTTAAATATTTTCCTTCTGATCTCAGTCTAAGGAAGTCGTCAAGTGCCGAGACCCATCCCGGCCATTTTCACGCCTGCACCGACGCCTTATGCGCTGTCTTTTCTTAGCGGCGCGATACCGCGCGGCGCGAGCTCGCTCGACTTTTTTTGCGTGTCGTCTTCCTTTTGCCGGTTCTTTTTGCACTTTTCCCCTTGATGCGGATCTTGCCCTCCCGAATCTCTGTCGCAATCTTCCTCTTCTTGGCTTCAGAAAAGGGAGATTGATCGCCAAAGAACAATCCCTGCTGCTTTTTCGTGATCTCTTTGGGCATTATCCTGTTGTTTTCAAAAGGTTTTCGATATTGACCGATCCTTTGCCTCCGCCACCAGCACCCCCAGCACCCCCAAGAGCATCCCCAAGACCACTCTGTGCTAGGGCCTGCGTGAGGAGTTCTTTCACAGCCGACTGGAAGGCGCTTCCTCCCTCGTCTTCGAGCTCCTTGATCACTGTCTCGTATTTCGCGCCAATGCCAAGGTCTTGAAACAGCGACCGGAGGCTGTAATCTCCCTGTCTCCTGAGAGCCATCTTCAATAGAGTCTCATTGCCCTTGTTGGTGTTCAGCAAGCTGCCAGGCTGGATGGAGAAAACGAAATTCTTGATGTGTTCTTCCGGAGGAATCCCGGTCGGGACCATCGTTTCAGGGTTCCAATCAAAGACGTCTTGCCCAGATACGCCCCCGGCTCCGAACATATACATGCGTCGCTGGACGGTATACATCTGCATGAAGTTGGGGGCCATCTGTTCGCCAATTTCCCTCATGGTGTACTCGATGAATCGCCCGCGCAGCCGCATGATGGTTTGCTGGCTTTCCTTGAGCTCTTCCAGGGTGTCCCCTGCAGGAGTCACCTTCTTGCGCCCGAGGCCTGCTAAATCGAGAAGGCCCGAGTCGTCGTCCATCTCATTTTGCATATACATGAGCGTGTTGAAGACCCAACTGGGCAGCTCCGGGGGTCTAGCGTATTCGGGCTTGCTGGGAGCCAAAGGAGAATAGCCAATCTTGGCATTCGGCATGGACGGATCCATGTTCTGACGCACGGAAGGGCTAAAGGCGTTGTTCGGGAACAGCAAAGGCGGGTTGATCGCCTTTTTGATCATATCCATAGTTCCGGCCAGGATATGATTGATGATGTCCTGGTGAGGAATTTTGGTCATCAGTTCCGAAAGCCCGTGGAACTGCCAGGGCACAGGCTTGATCCGAAGCGAAATAAAGGGCCATCGTCCGTGCCATCTGGGGTTGGGCCCATCATCCATGATCTCGAAAGAGTCGCCACCGGTGACCAGGACTCGCCCGCGAGGGTAAAGTAAGGCACCAGGCGGAACTTTGTAGGACCAATTCACATCTGCAGGTCCCATGAGCACTGTGTTGCTTGAAGTGTTTCGGCTCCAGTCACGGATCCAGAATTCCGTGTACGGGGCTTGGGGAACAATGCTGTCAACGTATTTGGGGGATCCACCCAGAATTCTTTTCATCTGGGGGGAAAGCAGATCGAAAGAGTGCTGACCAATCCAGCGGGGTCGGTTGAACGACATCTGGTAGCTGCTGTACTCATGGCTGGGCTTAACCAGGTGGCCTCTTGTGGGAAAGGTTCTTTGGAACCAGCTCATCGGCCGAATGGATCGGAAGATGACTCCTTCCCATTTCTGTAAATGAAAACTGGGGCCGATTGGCATGACCTCCGAGATACCCAGGGGTTCGAGCTCAAAATCACCCATTCCGCCCGCGAGGGTAGGGTTCCACTTAATGCGCAGGTAGCCTGTCGAGAGATAGGCATGGATCACCGCCATGGCCAACTGCAAGTCATTGTCATTGGTCGTCCACCAGGACTTGGTTGTCTTGGTGAGAATTTCGGCTTGATCCGTGTAGGCAGCGTTGTGGGTGGAGACTTCGTAGGTTGGCTTTAGATCCGTCAAGACCGCTTCCAACTTTTCCATCTGCCTCAGCAAGCGGTTGTTGATCGGTGTCGCCTTGTAGGAGGGCCGATTCTTGGGCCATTGCTTCCCCAGCAGGTAGCCAATGTATTCATCTTGCTTCTGGACCTCTTCGGAACCCTTCATGAAATACTTGCCTTCTTCGAAGGCGTAACGACACCACATCTGCCGACGGACCATGTTTTGCTGTGGAGTCAGATCCGCCCGCTCCTCGAGAAGGTCAACGGGACTTGAGCTACCGGCTGGGGGAAAGGGTTGTGCCATGCGTTTCTCCTAGTATCCCGGTACCCGGGTGATGTGTCCTGCTCGCTGTTTTTCCCGTTCGAATTCCTCTGGGGTGACGATCAACGTCTGTTCTGGAGCCTCGGCCTGGGGCTTGCTCACTTCAATCTCCCGGCCGCAACCTTGATTGCAACGGAAGACCAGAACCCCATCGTCCATCTGGTAGAGGGCATTGACCACGCACTGATTGTTGCGCTTGAGGCAACCTGGGCACTTAAATACGGCGTAATCGCTGCCCTTGACGCGTTCCCCCGTTTGCGGGGAAATGAATCCCGCTTTTGTGGTGATCTTGATGGCTTGGGTTTGGAACACCAGTTGAGTCAACGGCCCCTCCTTCCGAGGTCGAAAACATCTTGCTTCTCTGCGGTCTCTCTCACAAAGCGGCCCTCGTCAGCCCTCAGATGGGGATCATCGACCCGTTGGCAGCCCATCTCGTTTTGAAGGCGTGACAACTGCGTTTGGGATGTGACGGTAATCTCTTGTCCGTCAGGATGGAGATTGGTCGTCGTGAAAGACTCAAAGACCGTGACCGGGTTGTTCCAGTTGCCGAACAACATCTCCATCCGTTGACCGCAACAGCTGGGCCATATGAGTTCTGGGTCGCACCGGTGGTGGACAAGGTCAAGCTCTTTTTTCTTGCACTCGGAACACTCAAAATCCCATCTAGGCATCAGGCTCCCACGGGCGCGACCGGTTTGACGGCACTGAGGTTAGCTTCCAAGAAATTCTCGAACTGCTCCTGGACCCAAACGGTAGCCAACGTACCCGTGAATGTGGCCTGTTCTTCAACAGCGGATACGCCCCACTCTGGAATCGTGACGATGACCTGGCCAGGTCCCAATGCGCCCGTTTGCTGACTGGTCACCTTTTCGGCGCTCAACTTAGCGCCTTGCGCCTCTAACCTGGCCTGCTTCAGATCCTCCTGCATGGAGTAAATCGCCCCCTTGAGGTCCTGAGCTCCTGTGAATGCCACTCCCAGCACTCGTTCCAGTTCTTGCTTGTCATCCATGCCAATCGTTAGCGTTGTTGGCACTGGAGGCGGAGGCGCGGCTACGGCCTTCTGCGGAGCAGTTTCCGGGTAGGCTTGTTGGGCAGCCGCAACTTCCGCGCGCAGGCCCTCGGTATCCGGGAACTTGTGCCCGTTATCGCAGAAGGCTTCCCATCGACCCTCCTGGTTCTTGAGAAAGTTCGTGTGAATGCCACCAAACTGGCATCGGGGACAAAGTTCTGTACTTGTGACTACGTCAGCCATAACGGCCTCCTTTTGCTAGGACTGCCCGCTGGTCAGTGAAGGCCCGTTGGTCAGCTACACCAACACACAGTCGGCAGTCCTGGGTTCATTGTCTCTGCGGAGTCAATTCCGCTCAGATCTCGGTCAGCTGAAACGTCGGCCGACGGAATGTCTTTCCTGATGCCTCGCAGCTTGCTTTCTTCGGATGCTTCAGCGTCACTCCGCCTTTAAGCACAGATCCACAGGAACAGGTGAACTCAGTAGGACTAGCGGCCACTACGGTTTTCGTCGTTTTCTTTGCCATGATTTCTCCTTAAAGCAAATCGATTCGTACCACTGGCGTTTTGAAGATCTTTCCCTTGAATCGGCACGGCTTTCCTCCTACCGGAGGATCGCCAAAGGGATGCTGGAGCTGCCTGTTCTTCAGGTTCGTGGAGGAAGCTCCCTGGAGCAAAGCCCCGCACTCTGGGCAGACAATGTCCATGAACGCGGGAGCCAGGAGGAACGTCGGAAGAGGTTCGGTCTTGGGGGCCTCTGTGTCAGGTACCTCCGGCTTCATCAGGTTCAGGTCCACCGTGGTCGTCGGACTGTCCGAACTTGAGGCGGTCGTGGTTACTGCCGTTGCCTTCTCTACTGGTGCTGCCGCCTTCTCTACTTGAAGCGGATTTGGCGGTGGCATTTTGGGCGGGTGCCGCTCATCCTTGGGCGGTTGCCGCACGTCACCCTTGGGAATGAGCGCATCTCGCGCTTCAACTGCCGGGGCATCTGGGGCTAAGTCTCGTGTTTCTTCTCTCATGATTTACTCCTTTTTTTGGTTAAAGCATCGCGTAGTCATTTTCTTGGAGATCGTCGGTCTGCTTGTCGTGAGCAATGGAATAGTCGGTATTGTAGAAATCAGCGTTGGGATCCACCTCTGCCTCTTGCTCCGATTCGCCGGCCGGGGTCACCATAGGCATGATGGTTTTGAGGCAAAACACGCTGATCATGGCCGCAAACAGCACATCATCGTGGGCGTTGTCGCCTACGGGATCGAAGCGGCCTGTGCCGTCATCCACAAAGGTGAAGCACTCGTCCAGAAGCCGCTGGGAGCGAATCTCAATCGATTCTTCGACCATGAAATCTCGAAATCGATCAATGAGGGCATCCCGGCTCTTGTGGTTGGTGACCCACCCGTAATAGTTGGTGTAGCGGTTCTTGATCTTGTCTAAATGCCGCCATCGATAGAGCTGTTCGTACTCGTGGACGGAAATGAGCTCATCGATGACGGTGGGCAAGTTGTATTCGATCGACAACTCGCAGGTATTGAACAAATAGCCAAGAGCCACAACGGTTGCCGCGAACTTTCTGGCTCCCCGATACCCCATCCATTCACCCACCTGGCGCATCGGTTGGTGGACGCCCCCTTTCGACATAACGTCAGGAGCCGCCCAGATGGAAGCAGCAGAAAAATCCTTGCCCGGGACCCCGTGCCCAGGATCTCCCCCCAGGTAGTAAGTCACCCCTGGCCTTGCTGTCTCCCAGAGCCACAGAGGGGCATCGTGCATATCTTGATAGCGGATCAGCTTGGGAACGGTTTTCCCGTTGCGACGACGGACGAGTTTAATATCGCCCCACCAGACCGGGGACCGGACATCGCGCACTTCAACCAGCTTGAGAGTGCGCTTGGGGAAAGCCGTCAATCCCTGGAGTTGGAAGGCCGCGTCGGGATAGGAGGGATATTCCTGCTCAAACCCTTCCTGGTCCCCTTCAGCCGCCTCGAAATCCGCTGCTTCCTGTCGGCGCCAGTGGAATTGCTCTTTACTGACTTCCTTTCCGAATTCGTGCAGGACTTTGTTGTAAATGTGGACTTCTGTAGGCTGAAGCGAAAAGCCTTCTTTGTGTGCCGGCGTTTTGAAGGGCTTACTGTAGGTCTTCTGTTGCCACCAACCGACAAACTTGGCTCTCCACTTCAGGGTGGCCCCCTTCGCTTCCGCTGCTTTGTAGAGCCGATGGTAGAAGTTGTTCCGGCCTTCCGCGGTGCCCTCGATGGCCGCAATGGTCAAGGGGTTGTTCTTGGTAATGGCCGGGAAGACGTGGCGCGTGAGGACCTTCACGTTATTGAACAGGTTGGGCTCGGTGATGTGCACGTTCTGAAGGGTGAATCCCCGACTGGATCCGGTGAGCTTGTTGGCGGCATCGACAAAGAAATGGGACCTCAACCCTGGCCGAATGGATCTCTCTTTCTTGTCTTTGCGGTCGAACTTCAGGAGCTCCCCGAAAATGTCATTGGCGATTTCAGGGCACATCCACCAGGGGATTCGCTCTAAAGCCAGATGGCTCATTTCGAAGATGTGATTGGAGCGCACTTTTTCATCCGCGAGAATCAAGCTGTTGGTGAGGCGGTTGAAAATGGTACGGGCAAAACACAGCGCCTGGATGAGCGTTGACCATCCCACCTGGCGGGCCTTCAGGAGTAGCCAGAAGACCGGCAACCCTTCTGCCCAGCAATATTCGAGGTCTTCCCAAAGGATTTCCTGAGATTCCCAAAACGGATAGAGCGTCCTCTCTTCCGGAGGTTCCCAATCCTCTCCCTTGGTGGCGATGACGTGATAGTTTTCCAGATAGTAGCGTAGGGAGTCCGGATCCGGGCTCTGCACTTTGGCCAGTTCGCCGTCTATGACTTTCAATTCAGAGGGAGTCAGACTGGCCCAAGCATCGTCGATAACGCCATTACAATCGAGCAAGCGATTGTCGAAGTAATCGACGATCTCACTCACGAACGGGTCTTTTCTGGGAATCTCAATGATCACTGGACGCTCTCTTCGCTATCTTCGCTCTCTGCTCCTGTGGCCCTTGCCCTAAACTCATCCATCTCGTCTTCAGTAAACCCGTACTCTTTGCGCATGTTCTCCAACTGGGTCATGACGTTGTGCTCTTCTTCGTCGTAGGGAGTCCAACTGCTGGAACCGTCCTTCTCAGATCCGGTGCCCATCTCTTCTTCCAACTCGGTGATGGCATTGGCTTGGGTTCTCTGGCCGAGCTGCGCACCCATGCCGCTCCTGAGCATTTGCAGACTGGCCGTCATGAAATGGAACAAGACGTAGAGGGTCAGGGCGAAAGCCAGCAAGAAGAACGCAAGGGAAAAGAGAAAGGCTGAAATGACTGCCAGGGACGAGGTTCCAATCGTCTGCTCTACTCCCACGAGATAGGCAGCGACCAGGTGAAGGTGGGAGATCACAAACCAGGCCGCGATAACGGCAGCTACCAGGCCGAGCGTTCTTATTCGGAAAAGACCGGCGAATCCGAGAGTGATCCGCTTCCAGGATCGACTGGATGGCCTCACAATGAACCGATCAGCTGCGACAACGGCCCGCTCGAGTAGTTTCATGATTCCCCTCTGTCTTCTTTCCGAGTCTGAGTCCGTGCTGCCTTCTTCTTTTTCTTTCGAGGCTTCTTTTCCGGGACAGGCTCTACGTCAATCACCTTATGGGCTTCCAGTTGCATCTTGCGGATATGGGCGATCCTCTCTTCCATCTTTTGAGGAGGACCGCTAGATTCGCTGATGTTGGCATTGGTTTGCTGCACGTTGACGGTGGTGGTGGGGGCCATGGGTTTTTCCTCCAAGCTCACCACTTTCAGGTAGAGCTTGACGCCTTCGACTTTATCTTTGGGATCGTCACTCGTCAGTAATGACTTGATCGCCTTTTTGTTCGCTGCAGCCAGGTCTTTCCGGTATTGGTTGCGGATCTTCTCGTTGGAGATGGCCCCGTCAAACTTCAGTCTCCGCAACTCTCGCAGCTTTGAGAAATCAATCCGCTTCTCTATGTCCTTGATGGAAGCAGTAACGGACTCGACGGAAACCCCATCTTTCTCCGCTATTTCGTCAAGGGTTTCACCGCCCTCATAGCGCACCAGGCGGTCGTCATTGATCTTGGCCAATACCGCTTCGTGCTGCTCGGTCGGGGTAGGGTGATGATTGCTCATGCTAGATTTGCCACGAAAGAGTTGAGTTCGGCCAGGCGTTTCCTGGGAATCCGGTCATGAGCCCAGCCGCTCACCAGCCTGCGTATTTGCTTGATTTGATAGAGGCGTAGGGTTTCCGGAGAGCAGTCCTTGAGTGACCCGTTCCCGAGCGCCATCCACACGGCAGCCTCGGTGATCCCCAGAAGCCTGGCCGCTACAGGGACTGGCAGCTCATGAATGGTCCGTGGGTTGAACAGATTCTTCTGGGTACTGACACCTTCCGCGTAGACGAAACGGTCCAGGTCCGCGAGTCTGATTCTGGCTATGGGCTTTGAACCATGCCTGCCGGGGGGAAGATAGAAAGGGGTCAGGATGCCCCTTTGAATGTAAAGATAGAGCGTTGAACGGGAAACTCCGATATAGGCTGCAGCGTCAGTTGTGTTCAAGGCTTGGGTCTCGATGTCAGGAGCCATTACGACTCCCTTCTAGGCGCACGTATCGTTAACAACCAGCAATACTCCTCTTTCAGAGTATTGGCGCTGTCAAGATATGCGGTTTGAAAAGGCGGGGGTTTGTGCTATTCTGAGGGCTGAAAGACTCAGGTTGCGAGCACCTTCCAATGCCACGTCAGTGGCGCTTGAATGTTCTCCTTTCCACCCTGAGTCTTTTGCTTTTTGAGGAGTTACCTCCTGCTGGAATTGCGGGTCGAGACCCGCGCAACTTTTCGTTTGGGGGCTATCCTCGACGTAGCGATCGGTAGTCCAACACTCCCCACGGGCCTCGTAGCGGGTAGTCCAACCTTCATTCCAGCACCCCTAGCAGCCGCCATCCTAGCGGGCTCCGTTTTGTCCACAGGTGCTCGCGCTCTGAACGCTGCGGCAGTAGTACCGCTCTTGGTCACGACGCCTCCGCGACCGACCGATCTGATTCCTTGTTGCGCTCTCCCGACGTTACCCGTAGCTATCTTGGCCGCTTTCGCAACCTGTCGGTTCCGAGCGTGGGGGTCCTGTATTTTGGTCCTGGCCGTTCTTACGCCTGCCCCTCTCACATTTGGAGTTCTCATACCTGGAGTTCTTCTCGCCATTATCGACCTCCTTTTTTGAGTTTGAGGAGAGAAAAACGGAAAGAGTGTAATACGGTTTCAAAGCGAAGTAACTCTTCCCTCACTGCTCCCCAAGACTACTCCTCGGGTTCTTCTTCTTCCTCGACGACTACCGGCGGCGGGTCACCCAGGATCTCAGCCGCTTCTGACCAAAACTTCGCCTCCATATCGAGCATCCCGTTCCTCCAGCGTCGATAGCGACGGATGAAGTCGTGGGCCTTCTTGGCCTTCAACTCCGCTCCAATCGCCTTCTGGCTCATGGTTTCCAAGTCTTCCAAGTCGGAGGCGAATTGCTCGGCGTCAGGGGCGTGTCGGACCAGGGCTGTTGATTTTGTTCTCTTAGCCATAAGAAAGTACCAGATCCAATCTGCGATCTTCTCTCTGAGCCATTTCACAGTGAATATGGGGTGAGTGTAATGCCTGGGTGTGGGTTTTTCAACCGGGAAGAGAGGAGAGAAAAACGAAAAGAGTAAACAAGGCGCTCTAACCAAACTGAGCTACACAATGCGCGTGGCATCATGGCAGGATTTGAACCTGCGACCTCCCTCTTGCATAGAGAAGTAACTCTTAACTCACTGCTCCTCCCTCACGTACGGCCCCAGCAAAGCAGGGATAGTATAAGCGGCAGGAAGAAAACTTGAAAGGGATAACAAAAGCTCCCTTTCGGGGGCCTGTTCCATAAACAGGTGTCCAGCATGTGGACGAAGTAACCCTTTCATCACTGTCCTGCCACTAATTCGACAATTTCAGAAAACCCACTAAAGTTCCCTTCCACATCCCTCGCCCGGAGCATGGCGTATCTCTGATTACCAGTGCCACGAATCTCATCTGACATCGACTGTTCATAGGAACTGTAAAACGACCACACTCTCTGCTGAACGTCGGCCACATACACATCGTAGGCAATCGCTGTCGCAACATCGTCCCAGTCAAGAATGAATCTGTTTGCCTGCACTTGCGTTACACGGAGATTCGTTGGGTCAGCAGGAGCGTCTGGATTCAGCCATCTGACATTTAATTCGTTCGAAAAATTACTGCACAACCCGCTCGTGTTGCAGGCCAGAACTCTGTAGTAATAATCCTGAACAAACACGATAGATCCGGATTGAATCCACTCAATCGGATCAACGCCTTGCGGGACCGTTGCCTCTAAAACATAAGCTGGGCAAGTGGTCGGATTCGGAGTTGGATCACTACAAATCGAGGGTGATCTGTAAATCTCATAGCGGTCCATGTCAGACTCTACGTTGGCATCCCAATAGAGCGGGTCACCAAACGTCGGGGTTCCAACCTGGCCGAAGGCTGGCACCATGAAAAGCGCGAATACGAGAAGCCGTTTCATTGCGTCCTCAAGCTGAAGCCGGAAGAAAATCGAAGAGAGTATCCAGGAATGGTCTCCCATTCCCTTCTGGAGTTGAACCAGTCCCCCGGGTTACGGGGGTTAACCGAAGTAACTCTCTACTCACTGTCCGGCACAAAAACCGCCGAGAGAAAAACGATGTCGGTGTATTCTTGAGCGAAGTATCCGACATCTCACTGCTCGGCACAAGGTGTCCCCAGAAAGGACCGAAACCCTATTTCAAAATATCCCTTCGTCCACGGCCTCGAACCGCTTTCTTTCAGGCCGATTAGGACCTCAGTTGGCGCGCCAACTTTGGTTCGTACCACAAGGGTCTGGGGGCTCAAAAACAGCCGCCCTGCTGTGTGTAACACCGAAGCGGGGTTGGACATCCAGCTTCTATATTGACCGTTATGGTCCAGCAAGACGGCCGCTCAAATAACTACTTTATCGATCTCATGGATCAAGGCTTCTCTGTCCTGTTCCAAGAGGCCCATGATACCAAAGATTTTCTCGCTGAAGCCAGCAATCGCAAAGACCTTGTTTTCCGGAAACATCAGCGTCCCGTAATCTGCCAGGTTGAAGCTGTAGATAAACGGGTTGCAGCTGTGCAGACGTCTGTACTCCGCCAATCCTCGATCCGGGGCTCCACCCTGCATCCAGCCCTGCATATCGCTGAAAATCATGATCCGGTCGTAGGCCCGATTGGCCTTCGAGAAGATCGAATGGAAGTTGGTCCCATGACTGTACTTTCCAATCAGACGATCCGCAGCCACAGCCTGAAACAATGCAGGAACCGGCCCGATGGTCTCGTAACCGGCTTCCGACGCAAAGATCATGAAGTCGGCCTCCTGCGCTTTGGCCAGGGCCGCTCCAAGTAGAAATCCGATTTCAACCCTCTTGGCCGTGCTCTTGTCCGACATGGTCGCTTCCATCGAACCGGAAGTGTCCACGACCACCAGCGTCCTTCCCTCCAACTTGGGAATGTTCGCCAAGCAGATGTCACAGGCCGAGCAAATGGCTTCCAATGCCCCCTGGGTTCCCGCCACTTCCTCGACTGCCTTGTAGGCAGTCAGGTATCTAAATGGCAGCACCAGCGACTTTCGGATCCGGGGCTCGTCGTTCAGGAGCTTGAGGGCCATGTCCCGGGTCGACTGGTCGGCCTGTTGAAAGATGTTCCTCAAATTCCGCAACAGGGCAAAGTAACCGATCTTCCCGGTTCCGACGAGTTCGGCCCAAGCCTGAGACTTCAATTCTGCCTTCTCTTCGTCGGTCTTGGCCTCTTTACCGGCCTGAGTCAGCTTGCTCTCCCAGGTGTCTTTCGACTTGAGATCGCCCTCCATCAGCTTCTTGAAGATCTCTGTCTGGGCACCCACGGGAAAAGGGTGAACCAGGTTGAAGAGATCGACCATCTTGCAGTCGGTACTCTCCCCCCGATACTTCGCCAACTGGTACTCGTCGAATTTTCCAAGAGCCAATCGCAGACCCTTCTTCAACGCATTGGGAATCGGCTTGCCCACATAGGCCAGGATTTCCAGGGCATCATCAGGTCGCCTGATAACCATGGAAACGGCATGTTTGAGCCAGGTGCACCCTGCGCTCTTGTTGTAGAGGCGGGGCACTTGCTTCACCACTTCGCCCATGAGCGCGTGGCTGATCGAGCGCATACCGAACTCGTTTCTGGCGTAGATAGCTGCCTTGGCCGGGAACATCGGATCCTGCGCAAGCACCAATGTCACCAGCTCGGCCAGGCGATCCAGTTGGCCCTTGGCGGATCTGTAATACTGATCCTGAACGAAACTCGTCAGAACCAGTCCCACAAGCTCCAGTTTGGGACTCTCTGTGTAAGCCTTCCCGCCCGCCAAATTAACGGTATCGGGAGTCACGGTTGCGGTGTTGGATCGGAATCTAGCCATCTCGCCCTCCTTTTTTAGAGATGCCGAGAGAAAGCTATGGAAGGTGTTTTCTAAGCCGAAGTAACCCTCACAATCACTGCTCGGCAGCCGCATATGTTAGCGCGGGCGTTTTGGCAATGTCAAGAATAATGAATTAATCTTGACAAAACTATTTGCTGGAAACGATGTTCTCGGGCGGGACGTGCTGTGAAGAAAGGCCAACCACAGAGCTTCCCCCGTGCGTGGCCACGGGATCGACCAAGGTGGTGGGATTGACGTTTTCCGTGATGTCGGTGACGACCGCGGCGACCGAAGCTCCGACGTCAATGGTCACGGAACTTCCTGATCCGCTGTTGTTGATGAATTCCAGCTCAATCGCCAGGAGGTTGGTTTGGTTTTCTTCAGCTTCCCAGGTGGGAGCCACGGGCATGAAGGTCCGGTCTGTCGATAAGGCCTGGACGGCCGTGAACGCCCCTTCTTGAATCACGGTCTCTGTGTCGTCCATTCGGACACAGCGCACCCGAAGATCCACGTTGGCATCGGTGACGGTCAGTTCTATGGGGACCGTCCAGGTTCCGGCGTCTTCCCAATCATTGGAGTTGGGTCTGCCCGCTGAAGTGATCAACCCACCGCTGTCGGTTTCACTTCCACTGAGGCTGACGACGATCGTTCCACCAGAGTTGGGACCGCCCATGCGTTTGTTGAACTTGCCGTAAGTGCTGCCCGCACTGTTGGTGGAGGTCGGTTTATAGCTTGGCATGTCAAAGCAAGAGAGAAGTGCAACACATCAGAATGATCGAAACCACCGTGCCGTGGCCAATGGTCTCGGCCGGCGTGTGATGTTTGGAGATGCCCTGTTCTCCAATCGAATTGATCCCGTCTTGCGGATTGAAGTTCGTCGGGCCCGGTTCCACGACTGGTCCGCCCCAATCACTCTCTTCCCAAAAGTACATCCAGATTCCAAGCATTTTTACCTCCCCACTCCCAGCAAGGTCTGTGACCCCGCTTCAGGTCCAGCCGCCGGTGCCACGCCGACGACCAGCCCCCTGTAAAGATACATCTGAACTCTGTCGCCCGTATCGACGTCGCTATTGGGTACCGGCAAGATTCTCGTGATTGCCCAAACGTCGAGTGTCGACCTGCGCCGATCCTCGGTGTTGATCTGGCTGACGGCAGGAGCGCCGACCAAAAGGCCCGAGTAGGTATAGCCGACTTCCTGTCTCCACTCCTGATCGGGAGTGGCAAGAGGCGTGACTCCAGGGGTGGATGCCGGTCCTGGTATGCCGACGATGGATTGTCTTTTCTCTGGAGTGTCAATAGCCATTATGGACCTGTGACAGCCTTGCCTTGGTTGAACACTGTTCCGTTGTCAGCCATGGTGGCTTTCCAGATGACCACATCGGCATCGTTCTTGATCCTTCTTTCGGTCGCTGTGGCCTCACTGTCGTTTCTCAAAGCCATGTAGAGATACATCTGCATCTGCTTGTAGGTGGGCGCCACGGGGGGCAAGCCTTGGGCCTCCTCAGCCTGAGTATCGGTCGACATCACATCGACGACCTGGGCGTTTACATCGGACGCTTGGGTTGTTGAAAGGGCAATATCATCGGTTGACTGAATATTCACGTCGGGAGCTCCTGCGCTCAACGTCACCAGGGTATCCAGCCAACGCTCAACATTCACATCCAGGATGCCGGTGGTCGTCGGGGCAGGAACGGCTCCCCCTTGGATTGCCACTAAATTAACCGCAGGACTGAGATCCACAATGATCGGCCTCATCAGGGTGTCATTCCCGGAGGCAGCGACGAGCTGGATGATCACAAAGTCGACGCCTGTAGCGAAGGCAAGATCAGGAACGTCCAGGCGATACAGTCCCGGCATGTTGGTGTCGTCGATGAGAATAAAGCCGCCATCCGTGTGTACGCCCGCGACCGCTACTGTGACCAGGGCGAAGTCGACCCGGGCCGCTCCCTGGCGTTGGTACGAGGCGGATCCCCCGGTTTCGATGTCAGAGAAAAGGAGTCCGGTCGTAGGTTCACCTGTGGCCGTTCCGCTCACATCATCCACGAAGTAAACGGGAACGGTGACGTTGAGTTTTCCGGCTTCAATAATCACAGTTCCAAATTCTCCACTGGAAGGTTAAGGAGTAGAAGGCTCGGGGCAGCCGCAACCCTCAAGAATTTCTCGTCGTAGATGGCATCATCGCCGCCCTCGCTGTAGAACCAAGCAAGAACGATATTGCCATCCCGTTCGAAGATGTTCGAGCTAATGTTCCTGGCGGTCACAGCATCCGTTTGTTCTGCTTCCGTGTCCCAACCCCCTGAATTGACATTGAAATTCACAAAGATGTCACCGTCTGAGTCTTGGGCCCAGATCGCCCATACGGTTTTTTGATCCACTGCGAGAGAGATCACAGCGTAATCAAAGGACGATTCAGTGAAGATGGCTACGTCCTCCCCAAAAGTCTCCGCTGCCAAAGGAGTGCCGTCGTCCTCTACTTCCGCTGATCGGCCTTCGGAACTCGCGGTGTCGCGTCTGAATCCTGATGTGATTCGCTCGACCCCGCCATCGTCATAAAAGACAGGAGCGCAGACGAGATGGTCGGCGGCTGTCAGAGCAGTATCATTCAAGGTCTCCACGGAACTCAGGGTTCCATCGACGTCCTGAACGCTCTTGTGCAGGGCATCGGTGTTGGTGTTGTCATAGTAGGTGATGTGAAAAAGATCAGACGCCCCACGAACGATCCCCGGTCCGAAATAATCGACCTTCCCTCCATCGTCCATGGCAATGTTGGAAGTCCAAACTCCTGCGACTCTCCTGGCGTAGTCGACGCGTTGCCGAAGGCCCATATCGTCTTCTTCATCGCCTTGATAGACCACGATGATATCGCCATTGGTTTCCAGCGCGATGTCGTTTACCTTCAAGCCAAAAGGTGAGGCCTGGAGGGCTGAAGTCAGTTGTTCGTTTTCGGTCGTGAAGGTGTCCGTGGACATATCGAAGATGTGGTAAAAGAGGTTTTCGCCGCCAGTCCCACAGACCATATGAATCTCATCATCGGTATCGTCCTCCCTGAAAGTACAAACATTCGACCACGAAGAACTGGCCCCTTCCTGCACGAAGTCCTGCTCAGTGAAATCCGTCGTCGCAGGGTCCGTAGACTTGTAGGCATTCATCTCATCCCCGTCTGTCAGGGCGCCCCTGAAGAAACCATAGGTGTTTCCAGTGGTGGATATGTAGGGACGGAACCGACCTTCGGCCTGCCTAGCGAGCATGTCCACATTGACGATCGTGAGTGGTAAAGCCATTACGTTGCCACTATCCAGCGAATATAGTCCACGAAGGAGTGAGCCGGCCGAATGGCCTTCCACTGCGCCAACGTGTTCTGGTTAAACTGTGCGCCAACCCCAGGCGAGGGGTAGACCATGTGAATGATTTGGTCTAAAGGCTCACCGTTGGTAAGCCCTACTTCGGCAGCATCCAGAATGTCATCCATGTCAGTGCCGTTTTCGTAGCCCTCGAGAACACTCTCGGTGATGATCCACTTGAAGTTATTGGCTCCGGTGACAGCAATCAGCTTGGCGTTGAGTTGACCCGAGTTCTTGAACTCCTCGTCGATGATCTCTACGTCGCCACGGGACTCTGTGGCCTTGATGGAGTCGATGTAGGAGCTGCTATCCAAACCCCAAATTTCTGTGAATCCAGCATCGATGAACGGCTCAATCGTGAATCCAAGACCGCAACCCGCGAAGATGATCCTGTCTCCCGTTGCCATCGAGAATAGGGCAGTCAGGTTGTCAAACCGCTCTTGGTACGCCGTCATATTGTCGTCGTAAGGGCCTTGGGATCGCGCCATGGCCTCACGCGTGTAACTGAGCTTCTGGCCGAACTTGGCGTGGGACGGATCCCTGATACGGATCTTGTAAACCCCGTCATATTCTGCTTGTGTGTCAAAATCTACTAAGGCCATTATGGTCCTGTGATCATCTTGTCTTCACGATAGGTTGAGCCATCATCCGTCAGAACTTTCTTGGTGATCACGACGTTGGCATCGTTGTAGACTTCCTTGTGATCCGTCCCCCCAGAGGTGTCCACGTCCAGCCTGTTTCTCAGAGCCATGTAGATGAGCATCAAGGCATCTCTGTGGGTTGGAGTTGCCGATGGAACCCCTTGAGCAATCTCGGTGAGCGTATCGATGCTCATCACATCCAGGACCTCGGTGTTGACGTCCGCCTTCTGCGTCGTCGTGAGGGCGATATCATCGGTGGACTGGATATTCACATCCGGAGCCCCGGCGCTCAGTGTGACTAGGGTATCTAGCCATCGCTCCACGTTCACGTCGAGAACTCCGGTTGTGGTCGGTGTGGGTACCAGGCCCCCCACAATGCGAATCATATCGATCAAAGGAACGCCAACGGTATTGGGCGTGACAACGAGGTTATGTCGCCACTCCTGGATATTCACATCGGGGATGCCGGTGGTCGTAGGCGTCGGGACCAGGCCCCCGACCTGGTGCGTAATATCGACCTCCGGGACACCCGTGATGTTCTGCGCGGGGATCGCTCCATCGGCCCAATGGGTGGGATTCGTGTCCGGGACTCCGGTGACTGCCGGTTGGGGTACCACGTCCCCTCGAATTCTTTTAATGTCAGTCACGCGGTTCTCGATGGAGAAGGTACCGGCGATAAAGCGAACCGTTTCCGTATCGATAGTGATTGCATTCACAACCACCAGGTAGTCGGCCTGGGCTACCCAGAATCCGGCGTCACCCGTGTTGTTGTTGGTATCAAGGCGGATCATGTGGATGCCGACGCTGCCGTCATGATCCTCGTCAATCGTGATCCCGTCGGTGGTGATTCGTTGGGTGAGATCGTCGTCTTTGAAGACTTCAATATCGGAGACAGTGAACGTACTTGGGCTTACACTCGCGCCGTCCTTGTCGAAGGTATCGAAAAAGATGAAGACGACAGAATCTTCTTCAAAATCGCCCTTGTAGTTCAGTCCCATTTTAGCCTACGAGCCTCCTCACTTTTCCCCCCAACAAAACGCTATTCGTGAGTCCTCTTCCCACTGCCCCGGCTGCGGCGGCAACAGGGTGAACGGCGATAGTGTGGGCAGACCAAAGCTCCGAGCGTGAGATTGTGAAGGCACCGGGATTTAGAGTGCTGGCGTTGAGCAATCTCTCAGCGGTACCTGCTGAACATCCATTAGCGGCACCAGGAGTTCCAACATTCTGAAGGTCGGTGAAGTCGGCAGGAGCAGAATCGAACGAAGCTCGACCATCCCCGGTGCTCGCCACAGCTAACCACAGATAATCTTTGGCTCCACCTGTGGGGGTAACGCCAGAAGGATTCGGGCCAGTGGAGGTTCCCGTTGATACGGTACTGCGTTCCGGGAACTGAGTTGAAGGGTCTTCGGCTCCTGTTATGCGTAGAGCAATGGAAAGAAGTCGCTCGCTCGAGACATTGTCAAACGAGGGGTTAGATTCGCTGGCCCCAATCTGCTTAAAAAGGCTGACTTGTCCATTGGAATCTGATCCTGTTATTTCCACCCAGCCTGTCGTACCGGAAGTCTGGGACCATCTGTTGCCCCCTTCAGTAGCGCCTCGAAGGAGGATGAAGATGAGGTCGCCGTCCGCAGATCCAGAGGGCAGAGTGACAGTAATCGACGCCGCATTTGCTGTGCCTGTGCTTCTGGTTACGACTGATGGGAAGGCCATGGTTTACGCAGAGATGTAGTATTCCGTGATGTTGAAATCGACATCGCCACCACCTGATAAATTGGCAAAAAGAGCTGTGTTTGCCGTGAGTTTCCAGCCGACATCTCCAAAATTAAAGAGTGAGCCCCCGCCCGTGGAAGCCAATTCAGCTTGAAAGACAACCGTTCCGCCAGATCCATCCTTCAGCTGGACAGTATTCGCCGTCACATTCGCGTTGTGGACGCTGCCTTTCTTGATGTAGAGGCTCAAGCCGCCACCTGGGGTCGCAATCAACTCTGTATTACCGGAGGAAGTCACATTCGTGGAGTTGGGAGTTTCGGGGCTGGGATGACCGGCAACGGTGATCTGTCGGCCGAAGCGATCCATCCAGGCAAAGACAGCCTCGTTATCTGCGCTGACCGCCGTGGGCTCATTCGCATTGGAGCGGCCCGCGATCACGACCGGATTACCGGCAACAGCCGCATCGTGCGCAGCCTGACCCTGGACGAAAACAGCCGAGGCCCCTGCGGTATTGTTGATCGTCACGTCACCGATATCCACACTCGGCTGCGCGGAAGCAAGCACGTTGAGCTCACCGGCGCCGGTCACCAACGCCTGGTCGGTACCATCTCCAATTTGGACATTGACCGGCGTTCCAGTCGGGGCATCCACGGTGAGAGATCCGGCGTTATCGTCAACCGAGACAACGGCCTGGTCGGTGGCCAGCACGACACGCTGAGTTCCCGCGTCGACGTTTCCTGCGTTGACAGAAGTGGCTGTGCCTGCGATCTGAAAGAGGTCCTGGAGCATGACACGGTCGGTGTTCATGCGCGGAGCGCCGATTCTGCCGTCAGTGATTGACGGCGGGGTGGTATCGAAAAGCGCACCCATCGGAGTGACCGAGGTGGATCCACCCGTGAAAACCGAGTCGTCCGTTTCTGAGGTTCCCCCGGCCGCGCCAGCTGCGACAACGCCCTTACCGCTGGCAATGTTGGCTTGCAGATCGACGTCCACTGTCCCGGAACTGTGGGCATCAGCGAAAGCGCGGATCTGATTCAAGCCGCCGACGTTGACGTACCAAAGGCCATTGGCGGCAGCGGTCAGGACCGCAGTGGTACTCGCTGAGGGAACAACCTGGAGATCTACCCAGTTGGTGCCGTCCACCGTTCCGTCGAACCCTACCGTGGCTGTCCAGGTCCCCGACAGTTGGATGGCGACGGATCCGTAGCCACCCACATCAATCGTGACGCTTTGGGAAGGAGCGGTCAGGGTACCCGTGGCAGTGACCGGCAACACGCTGGTTATTTGAGTGCTCAACTCTCCGGCAGTGGTCACCAGGGCGGTGTCGGTGCCGTCGCTGAGTTGGACATTAACGGGAGTTGCAACGGGAGCATCGACCGTGAGGGAGTTGCCACCATCTTGAATGTTGACAGCTGCGCCGGCGCCCCCGTTATTGATCGTGACGTCACCAAGATCCACTCCGGGTTGGGCCGTGGCTAAGACACTGAGCTCGTTGGCTGCCGTGACTGCAGCTTGGTCCGTTCCGTCACCGATCTGGACGTTAACGGGAGTTCCTGTGGGGGCATCGACGGTAATGGAATTGCCGCCGTCTTGGATATTGACCGCTGCGCCGGCCCCCGCGTTATTGACGGTGACGTCACCGATATCGACGCCCGCCTGGGCCGTGGAAATGACGTTGAGTTCGCCTCCTGCGGTGACCGTGGCCGTATCCGTGCCATCCCCGATCTGGACGCCTACCGGTGCGGCCGTGGTCCCGATCTCGGTACCGGCGACATTTCGAAGATTGCTGTGGAAGGCTCTTTGGGCTGTGATCCGAGCGGGTGAGACATTGCCCTCGGTGGCCGCTGCGGTGGCCGCATCGTCGAGCTCCCCGCCGACTGCAATGGACTCTGCGAAAGCCTCATTGCGCGTGTGCGAAGCGGGAGTCATCACATTGAGCTCACCGGCTGCGGTGACGAGGGCCTGGTCGGTCCCATCTCCGATCTGCACGTTGACCGGGGTTCCGGTCGGGGCATCGACGGTCAGGGATCCCGCATTGTCGTCAACGGAGAGCAGGCCCGTACTGTCATCGGCAATGGTGACCCGCAGGGCCGTGGCTTGGGCGCCACCCCCTACCACGGAGAGGGCCACATTATCCACGGTGATCGAATTGCCGCCGTCCTGGATGTTGACGGCTGAAGCACCCGCCGCGTTGTTGACCGTCACATCACCAATGTCGACGCCCGCCTGGGCGCTGGAAATGACATTGAGTTCACCGGCTGCAGTGACCAGGGCGGTGTCGGTTCCATCTCCGAGTTGGACGCCTACGGGCGCGGCCGTGGTCCCGACCTCTGTGCCGGCGACGTTGCGCAGGTTAACGTGGAGGCCGCGTTGGGCTGTGATTCTAAGCGCGGCCAGTTCGTTCTCGTCGGGCAGTACGGTCGCGGTGTCGTCGAATTGGGCCGAGATCCCCATGCCCTTGCCGTCCGGATCGATCGGGAAAACCGGAACGGTTGCCGCCGAAGAAGTGATTTTGAAAGAGGTTTGGCCGGTCCCGCCGTTGGTGTACTGGATTCTCCATTTTCGGGCGGTGATGGTGGCGTGAAGGAAGGTCGTGGTGCTGGCGGAAACGTCTTTCGAAGCAACGGTCTCGGTGAAGTTTCCGTCGGTGTCATCGTCCGTTTGCTGGATCACGAAGCCATCGGCCGCTGCGGCCTGGTCGGCCCGGGCAGCCGCTTCAACCGAAGTGGTGCCGTCTTCGTTGGCGTCCTGCCAGGCCTGAGTGAAGACACCCGAGATCCCCAGGTTGGAAGTGCTGATGACTTGACCTTCTCGCCGGGGGGTATTGCGGACGACCAATCCGTAGTCACCGGCAATGGGCGAGGTATTTAGAACCTCCGCAATCGCCGCGTCGGTGGCTTGATCTCCAAGAACGATGACTTGCCGGTGATCGCCGTCGGTATCGGTGGTTCGGGTGTCGACCAGTTTACCCGCGCCATCTGTTGGGACCTGGATGAAACTATTAGCCATTGTTTAATCCCTCTGAAAAGGCAGGGGCACACACCACGCAGCGAATACTGTCATCGCTATAATTGGTGTAGGTGTTCACCCCTTCACCACAATCGGTACAGACAACGCCCTTGGACGCACCATCGGTAAAGCCCAGCTCATGCACTTTGCTGCTTTTGATTTTCCGAACGGTAGGAGTGGTTCTTCTGGCTCTCCATCGTCGGAAAGCCATCTCGCCTCGGAGAATGACAGTCACCGCGAGAATGGTGATGAGGATTTCTTGCCAGTTCAGGCTAATATCCATTGCACGGCCTCATTGATGGCAAAGAAGATGGCAATTCCCCTCCCGACACCCAGGAGAAGCAGGGTTCCAGGGGCAGGACCGACTGCCGGTGCTCCCCAGTCATTCTCAACCCAAAAGAAGAACCACAAGCCCAAGGTCGCTTGGAAGACCGACAAGTCTTCCATCAATACTCGTCAAACAGGACGGTCACCGCATCGGCGCTGGTGTCGGCGTTGATGAAGTAATCCTTCAGGTTGTAGACGTTCTGACCCAGCGTAGGAGGAGCCGAATAGGATTGCTGGTCGGCCAGCTTGACGCCCCAGATCCCGCTGGTGGCATTCCCTACGGCTGAGTTTCCGATGTAGATGAGCCCTGTATTGGCTTGTGAGGCTCCGGTTTTGGAAGCCTGAATGGTGAAATGGTTCACCGTCTTCGAAGTAGCGGACAACGGAACGGCTGTCCCGGCCGATGCCACTGCTACGGCAAGTTGACCTGATGCCACAAAAAACTCCTTCCAGGAGAGCGTTTCTCCTGCTTTCATACTATTGATTCAGTCAAGGGGGGTTGACGCCTTAGATACCATAGAATTATTAGACTTCTTAGATTTACAAAGGAGACCCATGAAGAAAAAGACAGAAGATCGCATTGATTTGACCGTGGTAGTGGACCGTAGCGGGTCCATGTCCGAGCTCAAAGAGGAAGCCGAAAAGGGATTAAACGCCTTTTTCAAGAAGCAGAGAGAGGCAGCTCCCAACACCTACGTGACCCTGGTGCAGTTCGACACCGAGTACGAATTCGTGCACAACAACGAACCCATCACTCAGGTCGTCAACTACTCGCTCATCCCGCGCGGCTGCACGGCGCTTCTGGATGCCGTGGGAAAAGCGGGGGCCGAAGCCCTGGAGCGTTTCAACAAGCACAAGGATATCGCCAAGAAGATTTTCGTGGTGCTGACCGATGGCCACGAGAATTCCAGTCACGAGTGGACGAAAAAGAAGGTGAAGATTTCCCTGGACGCTCTGAAGGACTGCGCCTGCGAAATCATCTTCCTGGGAGCCAACATCGATTCCTTTGCCGAAGCGGGCCCGTTGGGTGTCCCCCAGGCCTCAACCGCGAACTATGCCGCCACTCCCACGGGGATGAGCAATGCCCTACTCGCCGTCACCAACAATGTCAGTAGCTATTCGACGGGCGTCACGTCAGACGCGAGCTTCACTTCGGCGCAGAGATCGTCCATGACCGGGGACGAGTCACCCCCGGTCGTCGTTTCACGGACTCACCTGAATCAAGTGCGCGTGGATGAAAAGCTGTCCTGGGCGGGGTTGGAACGAGCGGCCGGCGTGGGCAATGCCACGCTCAAGAACTACGCGGCCGGCAAAACCGCCAAGCTCTCTGCGACCACTGAAGAGAGATTGCAGGAGGCTTTTCCGGATCGCTTCACGGTCTGAGTACAGACGTCTGTACGGAGTTGCGGGTGTTTGGCCCTGTGCATCCCGCCCCAAGATGGTAGTTGCCACCGACAAGGCAGAGAAATCACGGGGCCTTCCGTTCTGTGTGCACGATGAATTGATCTCGGTGAACATAGCTCTTGATGACACGATCGCCCAGGGCCTCGAGTATCGATTTCCGGGTGACGTGCTCCCAGCCTCGGCCGGATTCGTGCACAGCTAGATCCGGTCGTTTCTTCCCGAAATTGTGAACGTCGTCCACAATCACGAGATCGGCATAGGGATGCCGCGCGGCGGCATCCAACTCTGCCCACAAGGGAAACTCACTTGCCGCCACCTGGTCGTCGGCGCAGTAATGGGCGTCGAGATACAGAACGACAGGTTTGCGGATTCTCTTCAGAAGCTCGGGCAGTAGTTCTGCGGAATCCCCTAGAAGAAAATAGATCCCCCCCTCTGTGGAGAGCCCGAACTTTTCGCGGGCTGCGCGCCACAGGTCCGGGGAGAGCTCGATACTATAAGCCCGCTGGAACCAGGGGGCAAGACGAACCACGTTTTGACCTTTCAAGGTTCCGGTCTCAATGAGAATGGAGGGATCCGCCTTGGTCAGCATCCAATGTTGGAACATGAGCCGCAGCATTTCGGAGCTGGTCAGATAGTGCGCAGCGAGCCGGGATGGGTCGACCTTCTTCATTTCCTTCAAACGGCAAGGGCAGGAGGAGATGTCAATGCGTGTTGACAAAAGCCCGCCCTCCAACTCCTCGGTAAAGCTGTTAGCCGTCGTCTGACTTTAATATGGGTTTTGCTGTGAAAGCAAACTTTAATATGGGGGGAAATGAAGGCGGCGGAACGCTGTGCGCACTCAGCCCCAACCGCCTCGGCCGGTACCAAGGCTTTTATAGCATTTTGTGAGGGCAAAAGAAAAGCCCCCCGTTGCCGAGGGGCCAGTAGCACTGTCTTGATGTCAAGGACAATATACCACAATTCTGTGACTATTGGCCCCAGGGCGGCACAATGTCAGGCCGGAGGGTTTTCAGGGCCGCAAGGCAAATCGCGTGAGGGGCGCTGGTGCCGTCCCAATCCATAACCTTGCTGTTGCCGTGACCGTCTTTGGGGTCGTAGGGTTTGTTGTGAGGACAGTTGAGATCGCCCGCGCGCATGTCCACCCGATAGAAGTCCAGGGTGGGTTCGAAGTGGACCGTTGAAGCCCAATGGCCAGTTTCGGCCAGATACTCCAGGAGTTCCCAGGCCGCTCTGATTTCGGTGGAGTAGCAGGGCAGATCCAACTGAAACCCGTTCTCATCTTTGTAAACATTCTGGCCATCTTTTGACAACCAGAAGTTGTCAATGCCGTGGCACTCGTCGGTTTCGATCACCTGGTAGCCCATCAGCTCTGCGATGGCCTTGTCCAGGTCGCGGCCCGCTTCCGGGGTTCCTCCCAAAAATACCTGTTCCAGCATTCCCATCATTCGGGTCCGATTTCGATGAACAGAGGCATCACTATATCCAGCAATTCCTCTCGGTTCAAGCTCGGGTCGAGTGCTGATTCGTTATCATACTCGTCCAGGGTGAGCTTGGTCCGATCCTCCATTCCGGTAACCCCTTCGGAGACCAGATCGATCGGGCGGTTGATCCTCCAATAGACCAACGCGTCTTCGTAGATGTCATCCCATCTCTGGCGGGTCCAGTCCCGGTCCAGCGGCCTCGGTTCAGCCTTGTACTCGTCAATGGTTTTGGCCATCAGTCAAGAGTGGGAGCCCATGGGCGAGGATCTTTGGTGGAATTGAACCACCAAACAGCGACGGATTGGTTACCTCGATCTATCAGGCCGAGCAGGCCTGACGTTGCACCATGCAAGACCGATTCGCCGGGACCCCCATAAAATCATCTACGGCTGCCGCCACGGGTCGCGGGACGGCGCGCCGTGCGCCTGGTTGTGCGCTTGGATGCGCCGGGAAGGGCCTCTTCAATCTTCTTTTGCCGATCCCTTTCAGCCTTGGGTGGTCCGAGTCCCAACTTGCTTTTGAGCCAGGTGCGGACGCTCGTCTTGGGCGGGTTCCTCTTGATCATCGCGTGGCCAGCTGCTTCACTTTTGCCAGCCTGCATGTCCGCTAACGATTGTTTGATCGTGACGTTTTTGGGAAGTGGTTTCCTTCTTGGCATGGGTTTTCCTCCGACTCGGCCATAACCAGGTCTTGTTACGGGCGGCTTAGGACTCTCGCCAGGTCTCTGAGTTTTCCTTGGCATGGGTCAAGTATATACCCTCGATGTGGAATTTTCTCGTTCTGCATCGTCGTGTTCTTGGTGTATGATTTGCCCACATGAGAAATTAAGGAGCTTGTAGGTGCGATTTTCCTGTCTTGACGTCGCAAGGGCCGCTGGCCTCGGTCCTCCCCAAGAAAAAGGTCAAGAGTTGCTGTTCACCTGCCCGAGACACGAGGACAGGCACCCCTCACTCTCCATCAATCGAGACAAAGACGTCTGGGTTTGCAACCCTTGTAACGAAGGGGGAACTCCGTGGGCTTTGGCAAGTTTTTGTGCGGGGGTCCAACCCGAAGATAAGGCAGGGGTTAGCAACTGGCTGCGGGGGGTCGGAATTTTCGACGATCAAGCGGGCGGTTCTGAGCCGGTTGCCAGCTACACTTATACCGACCAACACGGCGAACCGCTCTACAAGGTTTCGCGCTTCTACAACTCCAAAACGGGAAAAAAGACCTTTGCCCAATATAGGCCTGACGGCAACGGCGGCTGGACTCCCAGGATCACCAACGACCAAGGAAAGTTACTGGTCACCCTGGTCCCCTATCGATTCGACGAATTCCACGACAAGCAGCTGGTGTTCATTCTGGAAGGCGAGGCGGACGTCGACGAACTCCGGAAGTGGGGCGTTTTTGCCACTTGCAACAGCGGAGGAGCTGGCTCTTGGAAGGACGAATACGCCGAACACTTCCCCGGCAAGACCGTGGGCTTGATGGGGGACAACGATACCGCTGGTCGGGCTCACATCTGCAAGGTGGCCCGAAGCCTCATAAGAGTGGCCCAGATCAGGAGGATTGAACTCCCGGGACTCAAGGAGAAAGGCGACTTCATCGACTGGAAAGAGGCTGGCGGCACCTTGGATCAACTTCGGGAGCTTGTCGGTGCGACACCGGATCTGACCCCTGAAGCCCTCACGAAGATGGAAGAGGCCGTCATGCGAGAGAGGGGGAAGAAGCCCACCAACGGGCAAAAGACCCTATCAGTACCTACGGGACAAGTGGACCTGTTGCAGTACCCCCTTCACGATACGGGCAACTCCCAGCGAATGGTTGCGCTGCACGGCAAAGACCTCCGCTACAGCGAGATTTTCAAGAAATGGCTGGTCTGGGATGGGCGCCGATGGGCCAAAGACATGGAAGACAGTCGGGCCATGAATCTGGTCAAGAAAACAATGGATGCGTTCTATGCTCAGGCGCTAGGCACCGGAAGAGAAGCGCTCGAGAAATTCGCCTTCAAAAACTTCGGTAAACAGCGGATCGCAAGCTGTCTGTACCTTACGGACAGCGCGTTGAGGATTCACGTCGAGGATCTGGACACCCACCCGTATCTTTTGAACTGCCTGAACGGAACTCTGGACCTAAAAACGGGGGAGCTCCAGGAACACCAGCGCGAAGACTACCTCACCAAACTGGTGCACTTCGAATACAAGCCCGAGGCCGAATGCCCCCTCTTTTTGAAATTCCTGGGAGAAATCATGGGAGTTACGCCGGAGGCTTCCGAGAGCGACTTGGAACGGTCTGACCGGCTCGTGGACTACCTCCAGACGGCCTTTGGCTACTCCCTGACAGGAGATGTCTCGGAAAAGGCTGTCTTTTGTCTCTTTGGGGACGGAAACAACGGGAAAACCACGCTCCTGGAAACGATCGCATTTGTGTTGCGCGAATACAGCGCACAGGTCTTGATCGACACCCTCATGACCAGGAAACAGGGCGAAACCAACAACAGCTTGGCCGATCTTGCGGATCTGCGCGGTGCGCGCTTCGTCACCACCAGTGAAGGGGAAGAAGGCCAGAGGTTGGCCGAGGCCAAGGTGAAGTACCTAAGTTCGGGCATGGGCCAGATCAAAACCGCCAGAAAATACGAAAACTTCATCAGTTTCGACGCATCGCACAAATTATTCCTCGATTCCAACCATAAGCCGCTCGTGCTTGGCAAAGACTCCGCCATCTGGAACCGCCTGAAGGCCATCCCCTTTACTGTCACCATTTCGAAGGAAGACATAAACAAGGAATTGTTGGGCGACCTAGAGCAAGAGGCCGAGGGGATACTGGCATGGCTGGTCAAAGGCTGTCTGCGCTGGAAGAAAGAGGGTCTAGGCAGTCCGCCCGAGATCGAGGCGGTCGGCCAGGACTGGCGCGCGGAGATGGATGAATTGGCCGACTGGCTCGAAGACGAAACTTGGCTCGGTGAAGAACTTTTCGTCAAGTCCAGTGCCCTCTGGCAATCCTACAGAAAATGGACCGAAGACAATGGAGGCCACCCTATCGGCCGAAGGAAATTTGGTGAGCGATTGAAGGCGTTGGGCTGCAAGGCCTCGCGCAGGGGAGGCCCGCGCTGTTGGGATGGAATCGCGCTCAAGAAGGACCCGAACGACCCAGAACAGACGGACTTTTAAGGAGGGAATGATGGTGACGGAAAATTATCCAGACCCGGGCCACGGGTTGAGTAAAAAAGATGGGGTTCTAGCGAGGCTGTATTTGGACCGATTCCTGGAGGCCTATAAGGGCATCAAGTGGTCGAGCCGATTTCCTTGCGCCAATGCTTTGACTAAAAACGCCTGCCGCCGAGAGCTCCATGGGTCCTGCCAAATTCCTCACGCCGACCACACCGATGTGTGGATCAAAAACAGAAAAGCGGTCTTGATCACCACCCAGCCTTACAACCTGGAAATAGGTGATCTGCGGGACATCATCAAATACTGCGACGAGTGGGGCCTTCAATTCTTTGTCTCAGCGGTCAGTTGGCACTATCCCGGATGGACAAAAATGTTGGTCTTTTGGGCAAAAGGGACGAAACCTTGGGAAATCAATGAATCGGGCCGAGGCAGCTTAACTTAACTGGAGGAAAACATGGAAGATACAGAATTGAAAGACGCAATCGAAAACTGCTTTATGACCGATAGTTCCGATGGAGAAAGGCTGAACATCGTAGATGGACTGATCATGATAGCTGAGAGCATCAGCGCGCTGGAAAAGACGATTGGCAGCGAGCCTACGATCGACATGAACAAAAGGCTCTGTGACGCCCTGCAAGGCATTGGGGGGGCTGAAGGAGGTTTGGAGATTTCGTGTTCCCTTGACGCAGTTGCCAAGGCCATCGAAGAACACGGGAAACGTGAATCGTAGGGGTGGGAGAAATGGTGCGGACTTTTATCGTAGGAGGACATAATTATGCCACTTCTGGACATCTACCTGGACATTCACTTGTCTAGATAGCTCTGTAACCCTGATGGGGGCTCGATTTTAGGTGGACAAAACGATGGACAAAACGATGGACAAAAACCGGGAGCTGGCCACGCTGATGGGCTACCAGCACCACGAAGGGCCTATCGGTGAAGGCTGGTTCGTCGCTGGAGCCACGGGGGGAATGGCGAATTGGGTGAGTATCGACTTCGACACCGATCTCAACGCCATGGCCGAAGTCGAGAAGGTCATAGCCGCCAAGAGCAACCGCCACAAATACGCCGAAATGGTCCGAAACCGTATCGGCGCCTACTACGAGGAGCATCTGACCGGCACCCGATACACGAGCGCCTGGGGCTGCTTGAGCGCACCGGCCCGGGTGCGCCGGGACATAGCCCTCATTGTGCTCAAAAACGCCGCCAAACTCTTGAAAGGAGACAAGTAATGAAAACCACCGACCGTTACAAAGCACTCGGAGTACCCTATCCGGACCCCGAAACCATGTGCAAAGGCCAGTGTGAGGGTCTTGGAGTGGTCCCCATCTACATGCCGGGGAAGAATCCGAGCATGGTCCGCCCGGAGCCCGAGACAAACCGTGTGTATATCAAGCTCTGGGAGGAAGCGGAAGCCAAGGAACCGGCTGCAGACGGTTGGCATTTCGTGAAGTGTCTTGACTGTGGTGGGAAGGGATGATGTTAAGAAGAACCCTGCTTAAACTCTTTGCTTTCAGTCCCATTGGGGTGTTGTTCGCGCTCAAAAGCCCCTACTCGTTTCACGCTGTCACTCAAGACTCAACGACGATATGGACAGCCAATCCTCAATACCACAGAAAGCGATTGCCCGACTTGTGGTCGGAACACCGCAGTTTGGTTGAAACAATGGCTGATCACTGTATGGCCACGGCCCGCTCTCGAGACACGCGCGGGTGGACGCTCAAGCAATGGAACGAAGAACTGGACGAACCCAAATGGCAGTGGCAACTCGAAGAAATGAGGAGGAAGGGATGAGAGGGAAACTGTGTAGCGAGTGTCGAAGGGCCTCGGCCTTTGCTCTCTGCGCTGAATGTTCCGCTAAACACGTCCGTTCGACTGCTCGATTATCAGTTGGCCATCAGGGCCAATACGGATATCGGCTCACAAAAGGCTTTATCCTGATGCGGTTTGAAGATGATGAGTACGTTTCACTCAAAGAGCGTGACGTTGTCTATGTGCGCCAAAACCCGACCCCCTGGCCGAGTAGATGGTGGAAAGAGGAGGGAGAAGATGAACAAGGACGCGATTTACCACGTACGACCAGCTGACAACATCAAACTGGTCGAAATGGAGCTCAACATCGAGCGCCTTTACAGCAAAGCGGCCACTCCTGGCGGGAGATCCATGCTGGAGGACGTTCAGAGCCTCATCGAGCGGGTCAAGGCTGACGAGAAGAAGATCAAGCAGCTGGAGAAAATGAACGGGATCACCTGGCTCGGGGATGAGCAAAAGAACTCCTGGGTCCACCCAGGTCCAGATCCGATCCCCCCGGATATTAAAGACGACACAGGGGAAGAGGGGAAGAAGGGGGAGAAGGGCGAATTAATTCCCCGCACCGCGGCCACTCTCTACGAAGACCGGAGCAGATGGGATATCCCCAT
>SDBT01001749.1_pt1 | contig 38686 bp, 27 predicted proteins | sample 2277101 | NCBI WGS metagenome assembly SDBT01 (sample SAMN10404973, study PRJNA504765) | marine sediment metagenome | isolation source: marine sediment core GS10_PC15, 103 cmbsf | place: Arctic Ocean: Southern Knipovich Ridge | collected 2010 | reverse complement strand
TAGCGTCTATTACCGGCAGCGGCTTCGGCTGACGGCGTCAGGCTGCATCAACAATGCAAAGGCATTGCCTGCTTCGCCTTCCTTGCCAGCCTCGCCGGCGCTCGGTCCAATCCGCTACATGCTGTCGCAACCCGCTCTAGTCGGCTTAAATTTCGTATTCGGACGGGTCGATATTCACTACCTGGCCCGTGCTGCGGGCCTGTTCGATGGCCAAGGCTACTACTGTCGAGGCCATGCCGTCGCGGAGGCTGTCGTCCAAATTTTGGCCTGAGCGAATCAGCTCAACCATATCGCTGACTAGCTTTCTGTCGGAACCGCCGTGGCCGCTGGTATCGGCGGGAGTTACGTCGAACTGTTCCACTTGGTCGTCGCGGTTGTTCTGCAATTTCACAAGATGATCCTGCATGCAGCCGGTGATGAAACCATCGGTCCCGGTAAACGTTACATATCTTTTTGATTCTTCCGGGTGGAACAATTGCAGAGAGAACGTCGCCCGCACTCCGTTGGCGAACTCCAGTATACTTACCTGGTTGTCAACGAGATCTTTATCATCATTGAAGACGCACAGGTCGAAGTCATTGGCTGATGGGTCCGCCTGGTCGGCCGGGGTCATATAGACGAACCCGCCGTCAAAACGATACGGGCAGGTTTCGGCCTGGGGGCACTTGGAGCAATGCGTCGCTGGGGCTTTTTCCGGCAGGAGAAAGTTAGTGTCCCCGAAGGACGAGACGCGCGAGGTGTAGCTGCCGGTGAGCCAATGAAGCAGGTCACTGTCGTGGCTGCACTTTGCCAGCATGAAAGAGCCGCTGTTAGCATGCTTGCGATGCCACCGCCGCATGTAACTGGCGGAATGACTTACGCCGAGGTACTCGCAAGCACTGATGGACATAAGCTGGCCGATCGTGCCCGCTTCGAGAAGCTCCTTGATCTTGCGAAAGAACGGGGAAAATCGAAATACGAAGCCGATCTGGAGAATCTTGCCCGCCCGGTGTTTGGCAGAGATGATTGCCCGACAATCGTCAACGGAAAGGGCCATCGGTTTTTCAAGCATGATGTGCTTGCCGGCATCCAGACAGCTGATCGCAACGTCTTTGTGGAAGCGGTCCGGAACGGTGATGATGGCTACGTCGATCAGGTCGCCTGAGAGCATCTTCGACAGCTCAGTCGTCTTGACGACAGCAGCGTTATCGTCGAAGTGCTTGTTTGCGAAAGCTTCCAAGCGAGTAGGATTGGTATCGCACACACAGGTAACTTCCCCGCCGGACTGTTGGGAAACTAGCTGGACAAAAGCCTCGCCGCGCATGCCTGTACCGACAATTCCGAATCGAATGTTGTCTTTCGATTTCATATAGCCCTTTTCCCCAGTTCAGCGATAACTACCGGCCGGCGTTGCGCCGTTTTTGCCACGGCTTGCGGCCGATGCCATTACCATTACCGTTGGCGCGCGGCTTGGCTACCAGGACGACATTGTGGGCCTCGACAAGCTCAGATAGATCGTCGATTAGCTGACGCGATGGCGAGACGTACCACTTTTTGTCCGGGCGAACAGTAACTCTAATGTCAGATCGGCTGGCGGGGCTGAATTCGAACTTCGTCTCAGCCCGGCCTGTGTGTTTTTTGAAAATCTTCGATAAGCTCTCGAGCGATTCCGCCGCCTGCATCGGGGCGTCGAGGCGGATAAGGACATGACCGGTAAGCTTAGGTATCGCCTCGTCGATAGGGATAACTTCGTCGATTATGATATTGGGCATATCTCGCCGGCGATCTACCGATCCTACGATGAAAACCATTTTTTCCGGTGCGAGCAGGTGGCCTACTTTTTCATATGTTTCGGCGAAGACAACGGCATCGCACTTGCCGGAGAGGTCTTCCAGCTTGAGCATAGCCATTTTCTTACCGGCTGACTTGCCGTTACGAGTTACCAGTGGGCGGACCGAGGCTATCATACAGCCGATGGTAATTCCGCCGACCGTTCCATCGGCCAGGCTTGCCAAATTTACCCCGGAGGGCCCAGAAAGGCTCGCAAGCTCTCGCCCATAGTGCGTCAGCGGATGCGAGGTTATGTAGAATCCGAGAGTCTCTTTCTCAGCGGCAAGCAGTTGCGATTCCGACCAGGGCTCGACGTTGGGGAAACTCGGCGCAGCTGCCTGGTCGTCCGAGCCTCCATCGCCGAACAATCCCATCTGCCCGCTGCGACGAGCTTCTGCGGCGGCCTGTCCGGCCCCGATTGCCGTTTCCAGTGCAGCTATCATAGCCGCCCGGCTGGCACCGAGTGAATCGAACGCGCCGCACTTGATCAGCGATTCGATTGTCGATCGGTTTACCGCCCGCAGTTCCACATTTTGGCAGAAGTGGTAGAGATTTTCGAACCGTCCTACCTCTTGGCGTGCAGATACTATGGCTTCGACCGCTTTCGAGCCGACACCCTTTACCGCCGCCAGGCCGAAACGCACCTGATCGCCATCGACCGCAAAGTCGGCGCTGCAGGCGTTGATCTCCGGCGGAGCAACCTTAATGCCCAACCTGGAGGCTTCGGCGATATATTGAACGACCTTGTCCGTATCGCCTGATTCATACGTCAGCGTCGCGGCGATAAACTCGTTGGGATAGTGGGCCTTGAAGTAGGCTGTCTGGTAGGCAATTATCGCGTACCGCGTGGAGTGTGCCTTGTTAAAGCCATACCCGGCGAATTTGAGGATAAGCTCGAATAGTTCTTGGGCCTCGGATTCGTCAATCCCGTTTTCGGCTGCGCCTGCCAGGAAGTTAGGTCGCTCGGCTGCAATGGCTTTTTTCTTCTTCTTGGAAATAGCCTTAATCAGCGAAAGTGCGCGGTTCAGTGGCAGCTTGCCCAAGCGGTTGAGCACCTGCATGACCTGCTCCTGGTAGACCATAATGCCGTAAGTTTCCCCCAGCAGGCCATCGACCTGTTCATGGACAGAAGGGACGGCCTCAGCTCCGCTTTTGCGCGCGCAGTATGAGGCGATAAGCTCCATCGGCCCTGGCCGATACATGGCGTTGGCGGCGATGAGGTCCTCGATCCGCCCGGGCTGCATTTGCATCAGCACGCCCTTCATCCCGCTGGATTCGAACTGGAATACGCCATCGGTGTGGCCCTTGCAGAACAGCTCGTAAACTTTCGGATCATCAAGCGGCAGCAGCTCGGGGTCGATATCCTCGCCGGTTCGCTGGGCGATCAACTCGCGGCAGCGCTGCAGGATAGACAGCGTTCGCAGGCCGAGGAAGTCCATCTTCATCAGGCCGATCTGTTCGCCGCAGGTATTGCCATCCCACTGTGTAATCGCCTCGTCCCCGTCGGCTTGTTTACACAGCGGGACGAGGTTCTCCAGCGGCTGATCGGCTACGATTACCCCGCCGGCGTGGATGCCAGAGTGGCGGGCCAGGCCTTCGAGCGTCTTTGCGTAGTCGATCATCTCCCTGATGTGTGGCTGGGACTCGTACAACTGTCGCAGGTCCGGCTCGCCGGCAAGGGCAGATTCAAGCGTTACCTTCGGCCCTTCCGGTACGAGCTTGCAGATCTTGTCCACTTCCGGCAGGGGAATATCCATCACCCGGCCTACGTCGCGGATGGCGGCCCGGGCCTTGAGGGTTCCGTAGGTAATGATCTGAGCTACGTGGCCATACTTTTGGCGGACGTACTGGATGACCTTGGCTCGGCCTTCCTGGCAGATGTCGATATCGAAATCGGGCGCTTCTTCTCGCTGTGGGTCGGTGAACCGTTCGAACAGCAGGCCGTATCTGATCGGGTCCACGTCGGTAATTCTCAGGGCATAACCAATCAGCGTAGCGACACCGCTACCACGCGGAGCTGCCGGGATGTTCTGGCTGCGTGCGTACTGGACGAAGTCGTTTACGATCAGGAAGTATCCGCTATAGCCCTTGTCCTTGATGACCGTAAGTTCTCGTTCGAGGCGTTGTTGGTACTCTTGGGGTGGCTGCTCGCCGTTGAATCGTTCTACTAACCCTTCGCCGGCTATCTTGCGCAGATGATCGTCTTCTGAGGCCCCGTCGGGCGTGGTAAAGCTTGGTATGTACTCGTTGGAGAAGTCCAGCTCGAGATTGCACATCTCGGTTATTTTCAGCGTGTTTTCGATAGCACTGGCGGGAAGATTCGCAAGGGCCTGGGCCATCTGCTGGGGGCTTTTGAAGTAAAGCTGGGGCGAATAGGGCAGGGCCCCGCCGGAAGCGAGAGTTTTACCGGTTGAGATGCAAGTGAGAACTTCGTGGGCGGCCTTGTCTTGGGCTCGCAGGAAGTGGACGTCATTCGTGCCGACAAGCCCAACGCCCAGCTTCTGGGCCAGGGCGATCAGCTTCGGGTTGGTCTGGTCCTGCTCGGGGATGCCGTGGTTCTGAACTTCTATGAACAGCCGCTGTGGCCCGAAGATGTCTCTATACTCGCCCGCGATCCGCTCAGCCTTGTCGTCATTTCCGGCGAGCATTGCAGATGGTATCTCACCGCCGAGGCATGCGGTCGTGCAGATAAGACCTTCGTTAAACTCCGCCAGCAACTCGCGATCAATCCGCGGCCTGTAGTAAAAGCCTTCGAGGTACGATCGGCTGGAAAGCTTTATCAGGTTCCGCCAGCCAATTTCGTTCATCGCCAGCAGAATCAGGTGGTAAGAGGCGGTAGATATCCTGCCCATTGACCGGTCGAATCTGGTGGTCGGCGAGATGTAGGCTTCGCAGCCAAGGATCGGTTTAACGCCGGCGGATTTGGCGGCAGTGTAGAACTCAATAGCCCCGAAAAGGTTACCGTGGTCGGTTATCGCCAGGGCTTCCATACCCTGACTCTTGGCGGTATTGAGCAACTCTGGTATGCGGTTAGCGCCATCCAGCAGTGAATAGTGCGTGTGAACATGTAAATGTGTAAAACCGTCCATGATTTTCGAGTCCATTCGTCAGTTGTTACAGCCACTATATCAATTTGTTCGCCTGGAGCAAACACCGGCGCGAAAATGGTTTTGGATGGCTTTTTTTATTATCGGTAGAAACGAAAAATAAGGACTTAAGCGCTATACTTTTATTGATAGGGAATAAGGGGAAAATTAGTCATTGAAACTCGCCTCGTTGAAAACGAGGTAAGAATCGGGCGGCAAGAAACCTAGCCGCCCAGAGGTTGTGGGCAAGGGTCGGCCGGCAAATCCCCGGTCGATCCTTTTTTATTTGGGCTTACCAGTGATATTAAGTCGAAATAACAAGAAGCCATCCCAAAGCAGGTTTTGGGATGGCTTCAATAAACATTCGCAATATTTAGGCGCTAATTGCGTTTAGCGAAATGGATAGCTATGGATAAAAGGTCTTTGCCAGAGACTATTGCATCTGCCCAGTCCGGCTCGGAAGTAGCTTATGAGGCGCTGCTGGCGACTTACGGCCCGCGCCTGTACGGTTTTTTCCTGCGGGTTACGGGCAAGAGTCACGATGCCGAGGATTTACTGTCGGAGATGATGGTTCGCCTGGTTCAACGGTTGGGCAAATATGAGGACCGGGGGCGGTTCGATCAATGGCTGTTTAGAATTGCAGGCAACCTGGTAAGAGATCGGTTTCGCAGGCTAAAAAGCCGTCCGATTACAGGGTCTTTGCAGGCAGCTGACCGTGCAGGCAGGGAACTGGCTGAGACACTGGCCGGCCGGGGCCGGCCGATTGGGGCAGCTTTGGAATTGGCAGAGGAATCTGAGCGTTTGCAAGAAGCTCTGGGGAAGCTGGATGAAAAAACGCGGTCGGTAATACTGCTGAGGCATTTCGGGCAACTGAGCTTCAAGCAGATCGCGGAGATTCAAGGTTGTCCGTTGGGTACCGCCTTGGCAAGGGCACATAGGGGTTTGGGGAGATTGCGGGAAATGATGGTCGAGAATGTGAAAAAAAATGCAACTGAGTGATGAACAATTCGAGCGGATAGCGCGCTGGTTTGACGGTGAGCAGGTTGAGTTGACCGAGGCCGAAACACAGCTAGCCCGGCAGATTCGCGATCAGGAAGCCTTCGCAGCCGATGCTCTGGAAGTGCAGGTACCCGTAGAGGTAATGGCATCGGCTGGGGCCTCCATGCGCCAGGTGCTAACCCGCCGGCCCCGACGAAACGTATGGTTTAAATTCATAGCTCCAGCTGCGGTAGCTGCGGTGATCTTGCTGAGCGTCAGCGTGCTTTTTATCGCGTTTTACGATGCCGGACCTGTTGGCCTGGACGGCGAAACGATCATGCTGATTGACGAGGATCAACTGGTGGAAATACTGATCGCCTCCGATGTTGAGCTGTGGGAGGTGGATTTAGCTCTACTGGAAGATCAACTTTTGATGGCTTCGCTGGGAGTTTATGACGAGGCTCAGCTTGACCAACTCGATAAGCAACTTCAAGATCTCTGGCTCGATCCTATCCTCGAAAATTCAGACGAACCGCTGCTGTGGTAATTGCCCATAGTTAGGCCAGGACTTGTCTGTTCAAGCTGCAGTAGTTTATCATGTCAGGTGTGAGAGAAACCCATATTCATCCTGACGGACCGGCCGATCCTGACAACAAGGGCATCCATACCTTCCGCAGTGAACTCCTCGATCGGATTCGCACCGCAGGGGGCGTCTACCAGCTGCCGGGCGGGCAGTTGCTTCTGCCGGAGGTTTTTGGTTTTTGTCGCGGCGTGGAACACGCACTGGACATGCTCGAACGGGCTGTTACAGATCGCACCGGCCGGCCTGGCAGGTTGTTTCTGTTAGGCGAGATCATCCACAATCCGTGGGTTAATGACTACTTCGGCAGCCGGGGGGTCAAGCAGTTATCCGAGCGGGAGCGACAGGATCTGGAAAAATATATACGTCCCGAAGATTGTGCGGTGATTCCCGCTTTCGGCGTGCCATTACCGATCGAAAAGCGTCTTCGCAGCCTCGGCTGTCAGATTGTCGATACTTCCTGCGGAGACGTCCGGCGGCTTTGGGTCTGGTCCGAGCGTGCTGCCAAGGCCGGCTATGCGGTTTTAATCTACGGCCGGGCGACACATGACGAGACGATGGTTACCAAATCCCGCCTCGCCGCCGTTGGTGGTAAGTATCTGGTCGTTGGCGATATGGACCAGGCAAAAAAACTCTGCCGCATGATTATAGATAGCGACGATAGCGGTTTTTCTCAGCTATTTTCCTCGGCGGCGACCAACGCCAAGACGCTGGAACCGTTCGGTAAGATTGCCCAGGTAAGCCAGACCACAATGTTGTACGACGAGACAATCCAGTTGCGTCAACTTCTCAATGAAGCGTTCGTTTATCGCTTCGGCCAAGAGGCAATTGCTGAACGGTTGATGTTTCAGCCTACGGTGTGCAGGGCAACGCAGGAAAGACAAAATGCTGCCGTGGCCCTTTGCAGCACAAAGCCTGATCTGACGGTCGTCGTCGGCGGATTTGGTTCGTCCAATACGAGGCATCTGTACGAACTGGCTAGACGGTATTCGCCCAGCTTTTTAATCGAGGACGCCCGAGCAATCCATTCAGCGGATCGGCTGACGTGCTTCTATCCCGAAGCTGACGGAGTAATGGTCCACACCGGCTGGATGGGCCCAGACAGGCCCCTGCGCGTGGCGGTACTTGCAGGAGCGTCATGTCCGGAGATAGTTGTAGGTCAGGTTCTGGGCAAACTTGCAGATCTATTGTCGTAGAGGCTCCCATGTCAGAGAAAACCGACATGCCTTCGACCGCAGAAAGCCTATTAAGGCCAACGTCTCTGACGGATCAATCACCCCGGTGGGTGTATATCGCTGTCCTGATCATAATCACTTTGGCGGGGGCAGGACTGAGAGCAGCCCGGCTGGACCATCCCATGCGCGGGGATGAATCATTTAACTTTTTGCGATTTGTCACCGGGGACGGGCCTTATAAGTGGCTGGATTATGAATCGCCAAATAACCATCTATTGCACACACTGGCGGAAGTGGTTTCGACTCGTCTTTTTGGCCCGGGGCCAATGGCGATCAGGTTGCCGGCCTTGCTGGCAGGTGTGTTGCTTATCCCGGCGGGCGCTTCGCTGGCCAGGAGGCTAACTGGACGATTTTCAGCCGGGATCATAGCTGCTGTGCTGATAGCATCATCTAGCATATTGATTGAATACTCCATTAACGCGCGCGGCTACTCGCTGGTATGCCTGGCGACGGTGGTGATGGCCAGTTTCACTGTTGGTATTCTCGAAAATTTTTCTCAGAAAAGCCTGTGGGTTGGCTGGGCCTTAATGGGCACGATCGGTTTATGGGCAGTGCCAGTGATGCTGTATCCGATAGGAATTCTGGTCTTTTTGATCATCCTTCAACTTTTGGTCTCTCGGCCTGGTTCGGCGAAGGTCAAAACGGTATTGCTCAGGTTGGCCCTGGCTCTGACTGCGATCGGCTTGGCTAGCATGCTTTTATATCTTCCCTCGATGGTTATCAGTGGCCCGGGGGCCGTCTTTGCAAACAGGTTTGTCAGGGCCCTGCCTGTTGGGCAGGTACTGGCCGACTTGCCTGGGGAGGTAGCCAAGACAATTTCCCATTGGTTAAGGGATACATCGCTTCTGGGACAGGTACTGGTTCTTGTTGGCCTGGTAGGAAGCGCTCTGGCGTTTGGGCGAAGACGTAACACTTTGTATTTGCTGCCTATCATCGCACCATTGCTACTTTTGTTCGCTGCGGCTGCCCACAGGGTCGTGCCGTTCCCGAGGGTCTGGCTTTTCCTGCTCCCGCTGCTATTGGCCTGTGCGGCAGTAGGGCTTTGTGAAATCGTCTCCCGGTTTGGGGGGACCGCCCCAGCCCGGCAGAAGATCGCCCTTGCAGCTTTATTTATTGCCGTTGTCGCCACAGGGGCCAGTTCCGGCTTTATGTGCATGAAACGACAGTACCTTATCAGCGAAGATCCCAAAACTTTCGTCGATGCAGAGCTGATTATCGATGATACCATCGCCCTGACAGACGCCAAGGCAGCCTTTATCTGGAACTGGAATGACCCGCACTGGCCTCCCCTGGCCTATTATCTGGCTATCAAGAGCAAACGAACGGCTGGGTTTGTTGTTTATCCCCGCGTACAGTACAGTCGAGTGGTAATTATTGTCGAACCCGCCGGTGAACTTGGGCAAGTTTTTGAATCTAACCCCGGCCCCTTAGAGCGGATGGGCCAAATAGAGCTTTTAAAGCGGTACCCCTCGGGTGCGAAGGTTTATCTGGCAGATCTTCGCTCACCCCTGGAAAAAGACTAACTTGAGCCTTTGTATTTGACACCCAAGCCAATGCGGGGGACAATACCTCTGTCCAGCCCCGTTCGAAGCGGAAGAATTGGAGGTCTGAAGCCTCCGGGGCCAGGTCATTTTTTCGAACACATAAATGGTTAGGTCGCATTGGGTCTTTAGAGCACTTTATGGTTGAATGTAGCGATTGGCCGTCGGCGAGGACAAGGCTGACAAGGAAACCGAAACAGGCGATGCCGTTGCATCGTCGATGCAGGGCGACGCTGTCAGCTGCCGCCGCAGCCAGGCCCAATTGCTACAGGCAAGCTTAAATCGCTCTAGTAGGCCTTTTGGCTGAAAGATCGATCCAGTAAGTGAGGGCCAAGGAAGCCACTGGCAGTTTTCTGTCATGCATCGGGCGGTTGGTTTGCGCTCGTTACTTTTCGAGCAGGCCCCAAGAGAGGTTAGAAAATGCCTGAAAGACTTTTTAGCACGAACCAGATCGCTAATCTGCTTGGAGTAACCCCAGGAACGGTAGGCCAATGGATCAAGCAAGGCTGGTTGCCTCATAAGAGGCTTCCCGAAGGGTCTCTTCGTATTTCAGAAAAGCACCTGGTCCGGTTCCTCAAGGACAGAGGCGTTGATATAGACAAGGTGATGGCCAAGGCCGTCATGCACGAAAACGCAACCTCAAGCGATGCTTCCGATGAGCTGGTAATAGAAGCTGAAGTGACGGAAAAGATATCTCTGGCCCAGAGTTCTTCCGATCAACCCAAGCAACTACAGGCAATCTCTGTCGGAGTCCATGAAAGCCAGGCCAAACAACAGGCCGATGATGACCAGACAGCAGAAGCATTCGTTAGTGCTCAAGAGGCTGACACCGAAGATGCTTCCGCCAAACAGCCAGTGTCTAGACCTTCATGGGTCTCTGTCGCCCAGCTCAGAGCAACAGCTGAGTTGGAAGGTAAACCCTTCGATCTCGATAGTATCGAAGCCGAAATCGCCGGTATGACCTCGAAAAACCAAACAGATTCGGAAGATCCCCCCCAAGAGACGCCGGCCGAGGCCGAGGTAGAGGCTGGCGAAGAAGCTGGCGAACAATCCCGCGCCTCTGCCGCCGTTATCGAACCCGAACCTGATCCCAAGGACGACACTGAAGGCGAAGGCGAACCTGTACCTGTGCAGGAATCTATACCTGTCTCCCAGGAGTCCCAGGAGTCCGTGGAAACTGAGGAGACTGACCAGGCCGAGATGGCTGAGGAGCCTGAGGCCACTGATGAGGTTGAAAAGGTTGAAAAAAATACCCAACAGGCATCTGAACCAACTTCGCTGGAACCACGAGAACACCCCGAGCCCCTCCGGCAAGAAGTAGCTGACAGGATCGATCAGATAGGAGATACCGTCCTGGCAGATGCAATAGACGCTTCCGCCAGTGCAATACATCTTCTGGCCGGCAAAGATGGTGGCTCGCTAAAGATGCGGGTTGGTGGAGTTCTGGTCCAGCGTGATAACTTGGCTGAACTTGGCGGCAACGTCCAGGTTGAAAAGCTGATCGCCTATTTCGTAAGGGAAGCGAAAATCGATGGCTCTGGGACCGGCTCGCTGGTCGCTGAACATCAGGGAAGGCAGATCGACCTGGCATTGACAGCCCTGCCCGCTCTTGGCGGTACAAGGCTTACTATTCGTCTGCTCGACCCGGCCAGGCAGGCGCCCAGCTTAGAGAAGCTAGGCCTGAGCAAGACCGATTCCGCTGCGGTTAGATCTGTCCTAACCGGTCAAGCCGGTTTGACCCTGGTAGCCGGCCCTGATGCCCGAGCGACAGCCCAGTTGCTGATGGCGATGGCTGGTGAGTTTCAAACCCCAGGTTCGGACGTAATCTACTTGGTCCGCAAGGCTGAGACGGGTATCGATGGCTTGACGGTTTGCCCGATCGACCCGAAGGCGGGGTTCGGCTTCAGCGAGGCTGTCGGATCAGCCGTGGCGAGCGATCCGGATGCGTTATGCGTCGGCGAGTTTTGTGACCCGGCGACTGCTGCTTTAGCCTTCGAAGCTGCCCAATGCGGAACGCCGGTTCTTGCAGGGCTCACTGGTGCGTCGGTGGCTGAGGTAATCGCGCTTCTTTCGGAGATGGGTATCGAAGGTTGGCCCCTTTCGATGAATCTCAGGGGCATCGTCTTGTGCGTTCGGGTCAAGGAGCTTTGCCCAACATGCAAAACGTCTGGGGATGATGGATTTTCCCCTGCCGGGTGCGACCGGTGCGGCCAGAGCGGGTTTTCGGGCCAGAAAATGCTGGTTTCAGTTGCAAAGAAGTCCCTGCCTATAGAACGCGCACTTCGCAATGGGGCCAGCCCGGACGAAATTCAGCAATCGGCAATTGCTTCGGGTATGACAACGCTAAAACAAGCTGCTGGTGAGATGTTCCGCGCCGGGGCGATCTCACGGGCTGAGCTGCAACACACCGTCGGCGAGTAAGCTTACTAATCAGCTCAGGCATCCAGGTCATCAAAAAAAGCATGTTTAGGGCGAATTGCTCGGTTCATGCTTTCGGCGGGTCTTTGATCCTTGTTTTTGAGCCCACATTCCAGTAGTTTACTCCCCCTTACATCAAAGCCAGATTTGGAGAATACAATGGCGGACTATGAGAGTTTGGACCGGACAGCTATAAAGCTTTGTAAGCAAGTAATCAAAATGTGCACCGCCGCCGGCAGCGGACACCCGTCGTCGGGGCTTGCGCTGGCGCATATTACCACAGCGTTGATGTATCGCGTCATGCGATACGATCCGAAGAACCCGTGGAACACCTCGGCGGATCGGCTGGTACTATCCGAAGGCCACGCCGTACCGATAGTCTATGCAGCTTATTGTGATCTGGGTGGTGTTGTCGGCACGCCTGATGCTCCCAGCGAGCTTTCGTTTGAAGATGCGATGACTCTCCGCGAGGCTGACAGTGTCCTGGACGGCCATCCTAACCCCGCAATCGGCTTCCCCTTCTTCGATGCAGCCACCGGCTCGCTTGGACAGGGCTTCTCCGTTTCAGCGGGCTTGGCGGCAGCGGCACGGTTGGACGGTTCGGATAGGAAAATCTTCACGATCTGCGGCGATGGCGAGGCTCGCGAGGGTCAGGTCTGGGAGGCTCTGGACTTTATCGTCGATCATAAGCTCACGGCTGTGCGGGTGATTTTCAACTGCAATGGCCAGGCTCAGAGTGATTACGTCTCAAATCAGCAGACCGCTCAGACGCTGGCCAAGAAGCTCGATGCCTTCGGTTTCGAGGTTAAGACAATCGACGGTCACGACTGGGAACAGGTCATCGAAGCGCTTTCGGCTGAGGTAACCGACAAGCCTTTGGCCATCATAGCTAAGACCGTCAAGGGTTGGGGCGTTACTGAACTCCAGGCCAGCAACTATCACGGTAAGCCCCTGGCACCAGATCATGTTGACCAGGCGCTGGCAGACCTTGACGCAGTGGCTGAGAAGCTGGGGGCCACTGATGCTCCCGAGGCAACCGGAGCGGAGTTGACTGTAGCGGCCCCATTTGAAAGAAAACTGGACGGCGGCCCCGTCTCGGCAGGGGCTTTCGCCGAAGGCTTGGCAACAGCAGGCTTGGGCGGTGCGTACGAGGCAAAGAAACTCGCCACTCGCCGGGCATACGGAGCAGCCCTGCTTGCACTGGGCGCCGATGAGCGAATCGTTGCAACCGACGGTGATGTGAAAAACTCGACCTTTACGGAGATGTTTGCAAAAGCCTATCCGGATCGCTACTTCGAGGCTCGTATCGCCGAACAGAATATGATCTCTGCGGCGGTGGGAATGGCAGCGGCTGGGCGGATTCCATTCGCATCGAGTTTCGCCAAGTTCCTGGTCCGCGGATACGACCAGATTGAGATGGCTGTGATCTCCAATTCCAACATCAAGCTGGTAGGTTCTCATGCCGGCGTATCGCTTGCGGCAGATGGTCCCAGCCAGATGGGCCTGCCGGACCTGGCCTTCATGCGGTCGATGGCGCATTCGCGACGTCGCACCGACGGCAAGCCTGGCATTACCGTGTTCCAGCCTTCCGATGCGGTCAGCGCTTATAAAATAACAGAGCTTATGGCCAACCTGCCCGGTGTATGCTACATGCGTACGCATCGGCCTGATGTGGATTTCCTCTACGAAGATGATGAGACCTTCGAGGTGGGCGGGTTTAAGCATCTGGTCGACGGCGAGGATCTCGTCATTGTTGCAAGCGGCTACATGGTTCACATCGCTCTGGAGGCGGTGAAGATCCTGGAAGATACGGCAGGCCTGTCAGCCAGCGTGATCGACGCTTATTCCATGCCGCTGAAGACCGATGATATCCTGCAGATCGGCGACGACTGCCGCGGGCAGATTCTCGTTGTTGAAGATAATTACCTCGGTGGTTTCGCAGATGAGATCACTGCCGCTGCCGCTCAGTCTGACCTGGGCGTTATGGTAAAGTCGATGTATGTCGAATCGATCCCCAAATCAGCCAAGACCCCCGAAGCCATCCTCGAGATGGTCGGTCTGACACCAAACGATATTGCCAAGGCTGCCCAAGGAGTTTTCGACAGGTCTGAATAACAGCCCAAAGTAAACAAGCGCAATAAAAAGCCCCGGTTTGTATACCGGGGTATTTTTTATGTCATAGTTGGAGTTTTTTGGCTTCAAGAAGTCTTTCAGAAATGTGTGTCCTGATTCAGTTAGAAAACCAGCCGGTATTATGTGCCGGCTGAGGTGCTAGAGCTTCAAAAAGTTTTGCAGCAAATCATGACCTGATTCTGTTAAAAAGCTTTCAGGATGGAACTGCACGCCTTCGGTCGGGGCGGACTTGCATCGAATGCCCATCAATTCATTCTGGTCGACGGTCCATGCCGTCTGCTCAAAATCAGCGTCCAGGCCTTGCGGTTCTACGATTAAACTGTGGTATCGCGTTGCGGTGAAGGGGTCATCCAAGCCCGCGAAGATCGTCTTGCCGTCATGATGAATTTGGCTGGTCTTGCCGTGCATCAGTCTGTTGGCCCGGATGATTTTTGCGCCGAAAGTCTGGCCTATGCACTGATGGCCGAGGCAGACGCCAAGGATCGGGATCTTACCGTGGAAGTGACGGATGAAATCACAACTCAACCCTGCCTCGTTCGGTGTACAAGGCCCCGGTGAAATTATCAGGTGCGTTGGCTTGTATTGAGCTTCGACCTTTTCAGGCTCGATCACATCATTGCGAAACACCTGCATCCGGGGAGGGGATTCAAGTTCACCGACCCGCTGAACGAGGTTATAAGTGAAGCTATCGTAGTTGTCGATGATTACGATCATAGAGTCATGGTATAAATAGCCCGGGGAACAGGTCAAGCCAATCGTATTGCACCTGATCAGGTTTTCGCACTGAGTTAGCGTGTGCTGTCTAAGGCGAAGGGCTTATCCAACGGCAATAACTTCGGTAACTTCAGGTACCAGCTCCTTGAGGTGCCGCTCTACGCCCATCTTAAGCGTCATAGCGGCAGAGGGACATCCGCTGCATGCGCCTTGGAGCTTGACGGAAACAACGCCGGTCGACTCATCCACGCCCAGTAGCTCAATGTCACCGCCATGGGCTTGGAGCATCGGCCTGACTGCGTCAATAGCGGTAGTTACCTTTTCGCTGGTAGTTCCAGTGGGGTTAGCTTGGTCTGTCATTTCAATTTCCTTTACCTACGCCAACGAATAACCTCCATCGGCTACAAAAGTCTATTCCTGTCAACCCATTATAGGTGCAAAGACTTTATTCACAAGCCCAGCCCACATTAACCGCCTTTTCGCCTCGTCATTTATGCAGTGAAACTTTTTTCACAAGCCCACCCCGCATCAACCGCCTTTTCGGCTTGTTAGTTAGGCAGTGAGAGTAATTCAATACCTTATTAAACATAGATATAGGCATTCTTTCGGGTTATCAACAGTAATCAACAGGTTGTAGGTGTGTAAATTTAAATCTACGAGATGTAGGGTTGACCTTCTTGAAGCCGGCTGTTATATTAGGTGTAAGTTAGGTGTTTGTTCCTGTTGAAAGTTACCGAGTGCTTTTGCAAGCTACTTATTAACAAATGGTTATAGTAATATACAATATTTTGGGTATTTCCCTCTTGACGACGCTATATGTAGTGGCTAATTTCTGAACTTAGCATTTCCGGAACCAACCGGCTTAGCCCAAGAGTAGTTTACGGTATTTTTTGGGTCGAAGGTTGGGTCCATGTCCTGGGAAATAGACTTTTAGCACCGGACTCGTTATCGCTTTTTTGCGATATTGGCTTGGAGTCGGGAGGACATAGATGGCCTTGCAGAGACCCAACGGTACCTCTGAGCGTAATACACCAGAAGATGATTTATTCACCGAAGTTTGTAGCGCTCAAGAAGGATTGACTGTAGAACAGGTCTTCTCCACCGAGGGGGAACATCCGTTCGAGCAGATCGATTGGGACTTCCGTTCAGCCAAGATTACCGATGACAAGGGCAACGTCATTTTTTCACAGGATGACGTGGAAGTGCCTCAAGACTGGTCGCAACTGGCGACCAACGTTGTGGTCAGTAAATACTTCTATGGCGAACCGGAAACGGATCAGCGCGAAACTTCCGTCAAGCAGCTTGTCGGCAGGGTCTGCAGGACCATCGCCGATTGGGGTGCAGCCGACGGTGTATTCGCAACCGACGCCGATGCCGAAAGGTTCTATCAGGATCTGACCTATCTTTGCGTGAACCAGTACGGTGCTTTCAACTCACCGGTATGGTTCAACGTGGGCCTGTTCCATCAACACGGTGTCGCAGGTTCTGAGGGCAACTATCACTGGGACGAAAAGACCAATCAGCCCCAGCGCACGATGCGCAACTACGAGTACCCGCAGGCGTCGGCTTGTTTCATCCAATCGGTGGATGACTCGATGGAAGACATCATGCGACTTGCCTCGGCTGAGGCGATGTTGTTCAAGTACGGCTCGGGCACAGGTACGGATCTATCGACACTGCGTTCCAGCCGGGAGAAACTCTCCGGCGGCGGGACGCCCTCGGGTCCACTTAGCTTTATGCGGATCTACGATCAGATCGCAGGTGTTGTCCGCTCGGGCGGCAAGACCCGTCGTGCAGCCAAGATGCAATCGCTGCGGTGCGACCATCCGGATATCAAGGATTTTATCGAAGCCAAGATGGTCGAGGAAAAGAAGGCCTGGGCGCTGATCGAAGCCGGCTACGACGGTTCGTTTAACGGTGATGCCTATGCCTCGGTGATGTATCAGAACTCGAACCTTTCCATTCGTGTTACAGACGAATTTATGCAGGCGGCGGTTGATGATGATGACTGGCAGACCTACGCCGTGACATCCGGCGAGCCAATTGTCAAGTATCGTGCGGGCGAGTTGCTAGACAGTATCGCTACGGGTACGCACATCTGCGGCGACCCTGGTGTGCAGTATCATTCGACGATCAACAAATGGCACACCTGTCCAAACAGTGGAGAGATTTGTGCATCCAACCCGTGCAGCGAGTATATGTTCATCAACGACAGTGCATGCAACCTCGCCAGCTTGAACCTGATGAAGTTCCGCCAGGCGGATGGTTCTTTGGATACCGTCAAGTTCTGCGGGGCTGTCAGGTTATTTATTATCGCCCAGGAGATTCTGGTCGATCATGCGAGCTACCCAGCCGAGAGGCTCTGCAAGAACAGCCACGACTTCCGTCCGCTTGGTTTGGGCTTTGCCAACCTCGGCGCCCTGCTGATGTCGCTTGGCCTGCCCTACGACAGCGACGCCGGCCGATCTGTTGCCGCCGGTGTTACGGCATTGCTGACGGGCACTGCTTATGCGACCAGTGCTGAGCTTTCAAGCCGGCTGGGCAGCTTTGAAAAGTTCAAGAATAACCGCAAGGAGATGCTGTCCGTTATCGGCATGCATCGCGATGCAGCCTACGAACTGTCAGTCGATCTGTGCCCGTCGGCACTTAGGGCAGCCGCCATTGCATGGTGGGACCAGGCCCTGGCTTCGGGTAAGCAGTTGGGCTACCGCAACGCACAGGTAACCGTCCTGGCTCCCACGGGTACGATCGGGTTCATGATGGACTGCGATACGACCGGGGTCGAGCCGGATATCGCCCTGGTCAAATACAAGCAGCTGGCAGGTGGCGGGATGTTCAAGATTATCAACCAGACGGTTCCGCTGGCGCTGGAGAGGCTCGGCTACGAACCCGAGCAGATCAGCGAGATCGTACAGTACATCGAAGAAAACGATACGATAGAGGGATCTGAGAACCTGGAGCCCGAGCACCTGGCGATCTTCGACTGTGCATTCAAGCCCGCCAAGGGCACGCGGTTCATTCACTACATGGGCCACATCAGAATGATGGGTGCGGTCCAGCCTTTCCTGTCGGGTGCAATTTCCAAGACGGTCAATATGCCCACAGAGACCACCGTCGATCAGATCAAGCAGGTCTACGTCGATGCCTGGCAGTTAGGGCTTAAGGCGGTTGCGATTTACCGCGACGGGTCCAAGCGCATCCAGCCGTTGAACGTCTCGCAGGTTGATCAGGCCGCCGAGACCATCCAGGAGATTTCGATCAGCGAGCAGTTGCTTGAGGAGGCTCGTCGTAAACCTCATCGCCATCGTCTGCCGGCGACGAGGCCTTCGATCACGCACAAGTTCGATATTGCCGGCCATGAGGGCTATCTCAACGTCGGCTTGTACGAAGACACCGACCAGCCTGGCGAGTTGTTTATCACAATGGCAAAGGAGGGTTCGACGGTAGGGGGTATGGTAGACGCCTTCGCCACATCGATCAGTCTGTGTCTCCAGTACGGCGTTCCCCTTGAAGCATTGGTGAAGAAATTCTCGCATCAGCGATTCGAACCCAGTGGGATGACCGCCAATAGGGATATCCCGTTTGCCAAGAGTATCGTCGATTACATCTTCCGCTGGCTGGGCGTGACGTTCCTGGAGGAATATCGCAAAGCCAACGTTCCTAACCGCAAGGACGAGCCAATCGTCAAGACCAAGTTTAAACCAGCGCCCGAGGATGCCAAGGATGGCGAGACCTCGGAATCTGTCCGCGCCGAGAGGGCCACGAGCAAGGAAGCCACAAGGCCGCTCGGCGCAACTAATTCCGGTACGTATACCGCCAGTCCCGGCGGGCAGGCCAACAACAACGTTGGTCCTCAAGCAAAGGCTACCTCAGTTAAGACGGCCGCCGCCCTTGAAGCGGCTACAAATCGTCTTTCCGCTCCCGTTCAGCGGATTTCCAAGCAGTTCTCGGACTATCAGGCAGATGCGCCCGCATGTGATGTATGTGGTGCGATCACAGTTCGCAATGGCAACTGTTACAAATGCTACAACTGTGGTTCGTCATTAGGTTGTAGCTGATGGTTTTACCCGGCCTGTGTAGGTCGGGTAGGTTTGCAGTGTAGTAAGGCTGTACCTTCGTTTGGCAGTTGTGTTGTACCGGTGGGCAATTAGTATCGGCCCCCCACTCGTTCGCGTATTAGAAGGCATGGATGCTGGCTTGTACGCGACTGGATGCCCTGTTGGTTGACAGGGGTCCAGGTGGTTCCTCGGCGCTGAAGTTGGCGTCGCGTCCGGTGGGTTTTTCGGTCGCTGCAGCGCTGTGGTTGGTACGGAAATGAAATTTTCTATCCGGCGGCTTAGGCGACGCTACGCCGCCGGATAAAAGGATTCGATTGAGTCGTTTGAACGTTATGTCGGTAATAATTATGAAAAAAGTCGCTTTCGATTAAAGGTTTAATAACGCAAACTCCGACATAAGTGCTGTTAACAAATTGGTCCGCTGCACCCCATCTGGTTCAGGTCTCCCTCCACCTGTGCCTCCCGGGATGCGGCTATCGGGCGATGCCAAGGTCTCCCTCCGCCTGGTGTCGCCCTTTTTTCTTGTCCAGCCAGAGCCGATGAGTATCCTTAATACACTGTGAAAGTAAGGACGCTGCCTCTGGGGTGGGAAACTTACCGGCTCTGAGCAGTTGGAAATCGAAATTGCTAAAACAATAGCATGAGGGTGTAAGCAAAATGGATATGACCGTACGCGGCAAGGTATTCGTTCTGGGCGATGATGTTGATACCGACCAGATTATCCCAGCCGAAACTTTAAGCTATAACCCATCCGATCCCCAAGAGCGAAAAGAGTTTGGCCGACGGGCAATGTCGGGCGTGCCGATCAAGGAATCGGGCCTGCCCGAAGGAAACATTCCCTTTATTAAGGCCGGTCGCGATAAGAGCGACTTCGCTGTGATCGTAGGTGGCAGTAACTTTGGCTGCGGTTCAAGCCGAGAGCACGCACCCCTGGCCATCGCCGAAGCCGGCTGTAAGTTTGTAATAGCTGAAAGCTATGCAAGAATCTTCTTCCGCAACAGTGTCAATGGCGGATACCTCCTGCCACTGGAGACTACCGAACGCCTTGTTGAGAAGCTGACAACCGGCAGTGAGGTTGAAGTAGATGTCGATAAGGGCCTGCTCAGGGATATTACCAGCGGCTGTGAGTACAAACTCAATCCGCTCGGCGATGTGGCCCAAATCGTCTCTGCCGGTGGGATATTCAACTTTGCCAGGCAGTCAGGCTTGTTGAAATAGCGTGAACGGGGCCGAGAAGCTTACAATTGGTGATAGCGACGCAGGGGCTGTCATTTCTGTCAAGGTAGTGCCCGGAGCTTCGCGAGATCAGATTGTCGGTGCGCTCGGCGATTGCCTGAAAGTCACAACATCGGCCCCGCCAGAGAAGGGCAAGGCCAATTCCGCCGTCGCGAAGATTCTCGCCGAAGCGTTCGACATCGACCGGAAGGCTGTGGTTTTAGTTTCCAGCCCGACTAATCCGCGTAAGCAATTCCTGCTTGAGGGTTTTTTCGCAGAAGATATTCGCCGGCGGGTAGACCAGCTTTAAAATTTATCTCAGCCGGGCATGGAGGGTATTGGAGAACCACATACCGCATACCGCCCACGATAAATTACTGCGATGGGGGGGGGTAGATTCTCGATACTGTTCATAGTGAAATTCAAGGTTCCTTTTTAGGCATGGAGGCCAACTTTGAACGTCGCATCGCATCACACATTGGACCAACTGAAGTCGCTGTACCGTACAGAGATGAATGCACGACTGGCTCGACGCATTCAAGGGGTGTACCTGGCCAAGATGGGGCGAATCTGTCCGATCTATTGGCTTGGGGGTGGCGCCCGACAGGCGCGTGTATCGCGTACATCTCGACAGATCGAGCTCGTCAGCCGGTAAGCTCGGCCGCGATCACCCCCGTTCCACTCCCGGCGAACGGGTCCAGCACTATCTCGTCTTGGCGGGTTGCTCAAGAGCTACTACCGGGAAGTGGCCTAGCGCCGGACGAAACCTGGAACCCCAAACCCACAGCCATGAAACAAAGGGAGTTTCAGAACTTGCTTGCCAGTTGCACGTGTCCTAGGTACTGACCCTCTCCCGCCAAGCAAACTGGATGGTTTTGGAGAGACCAGGCAGTTGCAGCTGCAAACACCTACGAGTAGAATACGTGAAGCCAAGCTGGGGCCAGTAGATGACACTGTGGGAAAAGGTTCCCCTGGTATTGAGAAGGCCCGTTGGACGTTCTATCAAGATCACACCGAAGCCCGCTGGGTAGCGCTATGGAAAGTCTTGTGATCGTGGCAACATGGAGCATGAAGCATGGCCATAAGATTCAAGTGCGAACATTGCGATGCTCCTCTCAAGGCGAGCGAAAAGTCCCAAAACGAAGTCCTGCCTTGCCTCCGCTGCAAGAAGGACGTGAAGGTGCCCATGTTGGCCGGGCCCTGCCCCTCCTGTGGTGCGCCAGTGGTCAGCGGAGGCCATAGCTGGCACTTGGCACTGTTCTGGGGGGCTTTCGGAGGGATTGCCGCCACCGTGTTCTTCGTCGTTGGAATTCCCTTTACGGGCAGCTGCGAGCCCACCATTGTTTCCCAGTTAATTGGAGTAGTGATAGGGGTCTTGGCAGCCGTGATCTGTATCCGCTTTCTGAGACAGCGATTGCTTGTCTGTCCAGAATGCTCCACCTCCATTATCGGTTACAAACGGATGTGGTGGGACGGGTGCCGAAGTGTGGATCAATGTGTTCTGTGCGGTAAAAACATGGCCCCATGGAACGCAATATACAGGCTAATTGGCCTGATCTTGGCTGGCATTGGTCTGGTCCCCATCATTCTGTCCGTGATATTCCTGATCACGTCCGGCCAAAGAGGAGCGATCTTCGGTGGCGTACTTTTCGTCTTCCTTGAGGCGTACCTCTTCAACAACGCCCGGCTGAGATTTCGGTTGCGGGCGATGAGATGTTCGGATTGTCGCATCCAGACAATCATGCCCTGTTCGCCACAGCACGCTGGGGCCGCCACCACGGCGCCTTCATCGAATTGCGACAGTGACTGAGGCTAGCCGGTCAGCCGAAATCAGGTGACGGAAAGGAACCATACACCGATGCAGGGACAACGAACAAGACACAGCTGCGAAATCAAAGTGGGGGTGTTCTGTCTGGTGGTGCTTCTGTCAGGGACAGCCTTTGCCCAGATAGTCAGCGAAGGCGAACGGTATCTTCTGCGAAAGTCCACAACGATGCCAGACGGCAGAGTTAAAGTTGGAACTCTGGCGGTCGAGCCAGGCAAGGACGGCGCAGAAGCCCGAGTTAAGACCTTCGTCCTGGAAGGTGGCAATTTCAAAGAAGAACTCATCACGATGTCCGAATTGGCGAAGTGGCCCTCTCCGATCAAAGGGTTCCACTTTGGCGTCAGTACGGACGACGAGTTGGTCCTTGTCGACAAGGACACCGCGGAAGGCCCGGTCGTCGGCATCCTCCAGAACGCGCGAGGTAAGCATGATGTTCCCAGCCGAAATCTGAAGGAGTGGCTGGCTGGCGGGATATCGATTACCAAGGCTACGCGTACAGCCGATGGACGCTTTCGCACCGGGGAGGCTCCGTCCACGAAGCAGGTCGCTACGTCCCAGGCAAAACCGGTCGACTCGGTCCTGACCGATCCGGATGGAGTTGATCTAGCGATCATACAGGCTGCCAAGCAGAAAGCGGATGAACTCAAGGCCTCCATAACCCCGATGTTTGTCGACGCCAAGGGCAGCATACGCACCTGGCCACCCTCTCCGTATCCCTCGCATTTCACGCAGGGCGACATGCTCCTGAATGTCTGCTCGAAGCCTGTCACTGTCGACGACATAACGCTGGGCAAAGGGGAAGTGGTCGTGCTTGAGAGAACCCCGGGCGAGGGGGGCGAACTCGTGTGGGTCAAAGCGCCTTGGTGCATAACGACGGGCCGGTCGATCTGGGTATCGCTCGTGGGAAACCACGGGCGCAAGGCCAAAACAGACGTGCAAGTTTATGTTCTTTCGGATGAGGAGTTCTCGCAGTATTGGGCCAAGAGGGAAATGGAGGAGACTCCAAACCTCAAGCCTCGTGGGATTGTGCCTCTTCTCGTGCAGGATATCAAGCCCGGGCGATACGTCGTCGGCGTGCAGTATACCCTCGATCTAAGTGTCATCAGGCAGTCAGCGATTTCGGGAAAGCTGGACCCGCTCGATTATATGGAAGACGACGTTGCCGATGCCTCCGAGATTCGCGCCAGCACTGTCGAGGCCTCCGAAGCCAAGCTGGAGTTGATTGTGAGCTGCATCCGCTGGTATGCCGTAGATGTCGCGAGCGAGACGGTCCACCCTGTCGTCTCGCTGTTGATCCCGAAGGGGGCGCCACCTTCCACGCGCAGGGGCCTGTACCCCAGTGGCAAGCAGTTTCGCATCAATGCATCCAGAGAACTGCTGGAGCAACTGTGGCAGTCCATGGAAAGGGCGGGCGCCAAGATGACGACTCAGCAGCGGGAAGAGCTTCTCGATCAACTTGCCAAGGGCGGGCGTGTTTGTGTTCCGGGCACCACGTTGCCCACAGCAATATTCCTCGACTGCGACGGCAAGCCACGCCTTGCAGGCCGGGACAGAAAGCAGACAAAGCCCCAGTAGTTGCCCGCGCTACCGTGAAATAAAAACACTTGAGCACAGACCAGTGGATTTCCGTAATGTCCAGGTTATGTCGAGCCTTGAATCCAAAACGCTCCCACCTGGGGCAATGGGCTGTAAGGGCATCAGCACTGCTGGTTCGCGGTGCTTCTACTCGACCAGTTCGAAGTCCCTCAGGCCGCAACTCCGACAATAATGCCCCTCAGTTGATCCAAAATACATGACTGCCATGTCACAGCTTCTGCATTCGCGACAATGATATCGATAGGAGATACTTGTCGGGATCTTCACTGGTCCAGCAGCTTCATTTATGCGTACATTCGGGGGTTTCCAATGTGGGCACCCACTCCTCCATAGATCGTATGAGGCTACGCAATTGTCGCCACATTCCATATACAGTGGTATTCCATACGCCGCAAACCTGAAGTGGATCTGTTGTGCTGTCTGCAAATCGCAGCGACGGCCTACCCATTCGTCAAAGGCCGTCAATCCCGCTTTTGTACGTATACTTTTGTTTTCCGTATACTCCTCCACTAAGGACATTCCTCGCCAATCCAAACTGGTTCCTTTACTCACAATCAGATTGAATCTAGCGCTCATGCCCCATCCTCTACGGGTGGTCCTGTCGGATTGCCCTGGCCAAAGTCTGTTCTACAACCGGGGCAAGAAGATTCACATTCTTACATATATTGTCCACACGACCAAGAATAAGCTCACAAATAACAGGAGTATCTCTTCATCTCAGGGGCTTGTCAACGACACCCCCAGGAGGTCTGAGGTATTTCCAAGCTCCGCTGGCCCGTCTTCGTTCCGCTTCGACCTGGCCAAAGTTAGGGTAATCAAGCCAAGTCCCTCCCTCACGCAGGTAAGGTCACTTTTGTATAGAAACAGCCTTCCCCCACTGGTAAAATAGGTGTAATCCACAGTGGTACAATCCACCTCACGCTTAAAGACAATTCCCAGGTATAGGCCAAGTTTACTTGGGATAGGCAGCCAGCTCCGGCCGGTGGGTAACCTGATTTGTTTGACAAGCTTTTGCGTAACAGGTGGGCGAGAGGAAACGCATTATGGAAGAACGCCTTAACTCGATATTGTCTTCCTTTGAGGGCAAGCCCGAAGACATCATCCCGATGTTACAGCGGGTTCAGGAAGAGTTCGGCTACCTGTCCGAACATAGTATGCTCGAGATAGCCCGATTCACTCGCAGCCCCCAAAGCCGCGTATATGCAATAGCAACTTTCTACGCGCAGTTCAGGTTCACCCCTATCGGCAAGAAACACGTAATGGTCTGCCGGGGAACCGCATGCTATGTCAAGGGCGCCACACGGATACAAGAGATGGTCGAGAATCATCTGGGCATCACCGAAGGCGAAACCACCCCGGACATGGAATTTTCGCTGGAGACGGTCGCCTGCATTGGCGCTTGCGGGCTATCCCCGTGCATCATGATCAACAAGAAGGTCGAAGCCAAGGTGACTCCCGAGAGATTAACCGAACTTCTAGGTAAGTCCGAGGCAGGTAACCTATGAGTCTTGAAGATATCAGGCGAAACGCCCAGCAGAAATGGCAAGCACTGCAGGAAATGCAAAAGCCGGTGATATTCGTCGGCATGGCTACCTGCGGCCGCTCTGCCGGTGCGGGGGATGTTCTGGAAGCATTTCGCGACGAACTTACCCACCGGAAGATTGATGCCAAGATCGTGGAGGTCGGCTGTTTGGGGCTCTGCTACGGAGAGCCTTTAATCTGCATCCAGAAGCCTTCAAAACCCGGCATCTACTATGCCAACGTAACACCCAAACGAGCGAAAGAACTGGTCGAATCATACCTGGTCAATGATGACCCCCGTGCCAATTATGCGATTGGCGTATCTGGCGAACACGGCGTAAACGGAATCGAGCCTTTGTTCGAGTCAGCCGTTCTAACTCACCAGGTCAGAAGAACTCTTAGCAAGTGCGGCCTGATCGATCCTGCTAATCTCGATCACTACTTGGCCCATAACGGCTACGCCGGCCTGGAAAAGGCCCTTCAGATGACACCTGATGAAGTCATCGCCCAGATCAAGGAATCGGGCCTGCGCGGCAGGGGTGGGGCCGGCTTTCCGACGTGGCGCAAGTGGCAGTTCTGCAAAGACGCCCCATCCAGCGAGAAATACCTCATCTGTAATGCAGATGAAGGCGATCCTGGCGCATTCATGAACAGATCGCTGCTGGAGGGCGACCCTCATGCATTGCTGGAAGGAATGCTGATCGCCGCTTACGCAATAGGCGCTCAGACGGGCTACATCTACTGTCGAGCGGAATACCCCCTCGCCCTGGAAAGGATCCGTGTAGCGATAGCCCAGGCCCAGGAGCTCGGGCTGCTGGGCACAGACATTCTGGGGACCGGTTTCAGCCTGCATCTGAAGATCAAAGAAGGTGCCGGTGCATTCGTATGCGGCGAGGAGACTGCTCTGATTGCCTCGATAGAAGGCCAGAGAGGCACGCCGCGTCCCAGGCCTCCTTTCCCAGCCAATTCAGGTTTGTGGCAAAAGCCGACCATTATCAACAACGTCGAAACACTGGCCTCAGTTGCGCTCATTGCCCAGAACGGCCCGGATTGGTTTAGCGAGTATGGTACCGAACATAGCAAGGGCACGAAGACATTCGCCCTGGTGGGACAAATCAAGTACCCGGGGCTCGTGGAAGTACCTATGGGGACGACGCTCAGGGAGATGATTTTCGATATTGGCGGCGGGGTCTTAAAGGATAAGCCCTTCAAGGCTGTCCAGACAGGAGGACCTTCGGGCGGGTGCATCCCGGCTGATCTGCTGGATACACCTGTCGATTACGATTCCCTCAAAGCCGCTGGAAGCATTATGGGCTCGGGCGGCATGGTGGTCATGGACGCCGACACTTGCATGGTTGATTTCGCGCGTTACTTCCTTGATTTCGCCCAGAAAGAATCCTGCGGGAAATGCCTTCCCTGTCGGTTGGGGACGAAACAACTGCTGGATATTCTGGAAGACATAACTTCCGGAAAGGGCCGGCCCGGTGACATCGACCTGCTGGTCGATCTGGGCGAGGCGATTAAGGCCGGCTCGCTTTGCGGGCTTGGCCAGACTGCGCCCAACCCTGTGCTGACAACGGTCCGCCACTTCCGCGATGAGTATGACGAACACATCAATAACAAGCACTGCCCTGCCGGTATCTGTCGGCAGTTAACGCGTTTCGAAATTTGTGAGGATACCTGCAAGGGATGCGGGCTATGTATAAAGGCATGCCCTGTTGAAGCGATCAGTGGCGAGAAAAAGCTCCCACACGTGATTGACCAAGCCCTTTGCACCAGTTGTGGCGCATGCCGGGATGTCTGTCCGTTCACAGCAGTGACGGTGGCATGAGGTAAGTCTTAAGGTCAGTAGGATTGAACAAACGTCGGACCCAATAGGGGCAAGAGGCTAAAGACGTCAATGGACAAAGTTACACTCGTTATAGACAACATGAAAATCGTCGCCAACGAAGGGACGAGCATTCTCGAAGCGGCCCTGGCCAATGGGATCTATATCCCGCACCTGTGTCACCACAGGGATCTTGAACCTGTCGGCGTATGCAGGTTGTGCATGGTCGAAATCGCCGGCAGAGGTTTAACTGTAAGCTGTCGTGCACCGGCCGAAGATGGCCTGGTCGTCAGGACCGACGGGCCCGAGATAGACAAAGTGCGCAGGGTAGCAATGGAACTGCTCATCGCCAACCATCACGTTGACTGCCTTGCGTGCGGACAGAACAATCAATGCGCCATCCAAGAGCTGGCAGCTTATGTGGGTGTCGCCCCCGAGCGGCTGGAGCAGTTGAGGAAACCACAGCGCAGCTCGCCTATCGACACCTCCAATCCGTTTTTCGACCGCGATCCGAACAAGTGTGTCTTGTGCGGCATCTGTATTCGCACGTGCGATGAGCTGCAACAGGTCAATAGTATAGATTTCACATTTCGCGGGCCCCAAACGACCGTGGGCACCTTCGGCAGCAAACCAATTGCCGAATCGAAATGTGAATCCTGCGGCGAATGTGTCGTCAGGTGCCCTGTTGGGGCGCTGATGCCCAAGAATTTCCAGCGCCCCAGTCGTGAAGTAAAGACCGTGTGCACGTATTGCGGAGTGGGCTGCAGCCTGTATCTGGGCGTTCGGGCCGGCAAGGTGGTCAGCTCACGAGGTGATATAGACAGCCCCGTCAGCAAAGGAAGTCTCTGCGTCAAAGGCCGCTTCGGATTCGATTTCATTAACTCTCCCGACCGGCTGACAGTTCCTCTTATCAGGAAGGATGGCCAACTCGTCGAAACAAGCTGGGACGAAGCACTCGATCTGATAGCCGGGAAGTTTTCGGGCTATCACGGAGATGAATTCGCCACGTTGTCCTCGGCCAAGTGCACAAACGAGGAGAACTATCTCATTCAGAAGTTCACCCGTGTGGTTATGGGCACGAACAACATAGACCATTGTGCAAGGCTGTGTCATTCCCCCTCCGTCGCCGGCCTGGCCCAAAGCCTGGGCAGCGGCGCTATGACCAACTCCATAGATGAGATTGTCGGTTCATCATGCATTCTGGCGATCGGAACCAATACGACGGCAGCCCATCCGATTATCGGCCTGGAGATGAAAAAGGCTGTCGCACTGGGCACCAAGCTCATCGTAGCGAACCCGAAAAAGATCGAACTTACCCGCTTCGCCCACATATTCCTGCAGCACAGGCCTGGCTCGGACGTAGCCCTGCTCATGGGAATCATGCGCGTCATTGTCGATGAAGATCTTCTCGACCGGAAGTTCATTGATGCCCGGTGCGAAAACTTTGAAGCCTTTGTCGAATCGCTCAAGGATTTTGATGCTGAGTTTGTCGCAGCCAAGACTGGGCTAGCCTGGGAAAAGATACAGGAGGCTGCTCGCTGCTACGCAACGAATACCCCCGCGTCCATCTTCTATGCCATGGGTATCACGCAGCACACCCACGGAACGGATAACGTCCTTGCCACCAGTAATCTTGCGCTGCTGACGGGCAACATTTCACGCCCCTCAACCGGCGTGAACCCGCTGCGAGGCCAGAACAACGTTCAGGGGGCCTGCGACATGGGTGCTCTTCCAAACGTTTATCCGGGTTATCAGCGGGTCGATGATGACAAGGTCAAGGCCAAGTTTGAAACCGCCTGGGCTGGGCAACTTTCTGCAAAAGCTGGGGTAACGCACGTCGAAATCTTCGATGAAATCGAGGTAGGCAAGATCAAGGCGATGTATCTGGTCGGCGAAAATCCTGTCATCAGCGAGGCCAATTCCAGCCACGTTATCCAAGCCCTGAAGCAGTTGGAGTTCCTCGTCGTCCAGGACATCTTCCTTTCGGAAACCGCTCAGTTGGCTGACGTGGTACTTCCCGCGGCCAGCTTCGCCGAAAAGGACGGAACGTTCACGAATACGGAGCGGCGTGTCCAGCGGGTCCGCAAGGTCATCGAACCTATCGGCCAGGCCAGGCCCGACTGGCAGATTACCTGTGAGCTGGCCCGGCGTATGGGCAAGGCAGGTTTCGACTTCGACAGTCCCAATGATATCCTAACCGAAATTGCTGAATTAACGCCGAGTTATGGCGGCATCTCTTTTGATCGCCTTGAGCGCGGCGGTCTGCAATGGCCCTGCCCACAGGCCGATCATCCCGGTACGCCTATTCTCCATACTGAAAAGTTTGCTACCCCCACCGGCAAGGGAAGATTCATGCCGCTAAAATACAGGCCGTCGGCGGAACTGCCCGATAAGAAATACCCCTTCATCCTCACGACCGATCGCAGCATCTTTCATTTCCACACCGGCACGATGACACGAAAGGTCCAAGGCATGGATGAACTGAACGGTCAGGAGCTACTTGACATTAATTCCCAGGATGCACATCGTCTGGGAATAGACAGCGGCACGCAGCTGCAGGTGACTTCCCGTCGCGGGCAAGTGCAGGTCCAGGCGAACGTCACGGATATATGCCCGCCCGGTGTAGTCTCAATGACCTTCCACTTTGCCGAAACGCCGACTAACGTTCTTACCAACGCAGCCCTGGACCCGGTGGCAAAGATTCCCGAGACGAAGGTTTGTGCGGTAAAGATTGAGGCGATTTAGTTTCCATAACAAAAACACCGGCGACTCGCAAGTTCTGCAAATCACCGGTGTGAAAGTCTCAAATCTTGGTCGAAAAGATTGCTCTGAAATCTTCTAGAACATCCCAACTACTTCGCCATTTTCATCCAAGTCGACATCCATAAATGCCGGCCTGGATGGCAGACCTGGCATCGTCCGCATCGTACCCAGCAGCGGATAGAGGAACCCGGCACCGGCTGCGGCGCGGACTTCCTGGATAGGCACGGTAAAGCCTTCGGGGACGCCCTTGAGCTTCGGGTCGTGCGACAGGGACAGGTGAGTCTTGGCCATGCACATAGGCAGGTTGCTGAGCCCGGCCTTTTCATAAGAAGCGATCTGCGCCTCAGCCTTGTCCGAGTAGGTCACATCCTTGGCCTTGTAGACCTTCTTGCAGATTGTTTCGATCTTGTCTTTGATTGACATGTCATCGGGATAGAGCAGCTTAAAATCGCTCGGCTGCTCGCAAGCGGCGACTACTGCTTCAGCCAGCTTAGCCGCACCCTTGCCCCCATGGGCCCAGTGGTCGGCCATCACAGCCGCCTCGGCACCGGCGTCCTCGGCTGCTTTGCGGGCCAGTTCCACCTCAGCGTCAGTATCCGTCGGGAAGCGGTTAATCGCCACGACCACCGGAATGCCGTACATCTTTGCGATCTCGATGTTGCGGACCAGGTTGCAGGCTCCCGCCTCCACCAGCGGAAGGTTCTCGGAGGTATAGGCCTCATCGAGGTCCCTGCCCGGGATGACCTTTGGTCCGCCGCCATGCATCTTCATCGCGCGGATTGTCCCAACCATTACCACGCAATCGGGAACCAGCCCTGACGCACGGCACTTGATGTCGAAGAATTTCTCCATACCTATATCGGCACCGAAGCCGGACTCGGTAACGATATAATCACCTAACTTCAGTGCGATCTTGTCGGCGATTATCGAACTGTTGCCCTGGGCGATATTGGCGAACGGACCCGCGTGGATAAACGCAGGCTGACCTTCGATGGTCTGCATCAGATTCGGCTTGATCGCATCCTTCATCAGCACCATCATCGCTCCCGCACAGCCAAGATCCTCGGCCGTCACCGGATTACCATCGGTGTTCATGCCGATGATTATCCGTCCCAGCCGTTTCCGCATGTCCTGTACACCGTCGGCCAGGGCCAGAATCGCCATGATCTCTGAGCCTACGGAGATGTCGAACCCGGTCTTGCGCGAAGGGCCGTCCATCCACTTGTCAGACTGACCGACCTCGATGAACCTTAAAGCCGCATCGTTAACATCAACCACTCGCCGCCAGGTTATGGTTTCAGGGTCTATATTCAGCCGGGGCAGACCTACCCGGGCCCATGCTTCGTCATCAGCGTGGGCCTCGTGCTTTATCCGTGCGTCAATGGCAGCTGCAAGTAGATTGTTGGCGATGCTGACGGCGTGTATGTCGCCCGTTAGGTGGAGGTTGAACTCCTCCATGGGAATGACCTGGCTATAGCCGCCTCCGGCGGCGCCACCCTTGATGCCGAACGTCGGACCCATCGAAGGTTGGCGGATGCACAAGATCACGTTCTTGCCCAGAACGCCGAGGCCCTGTGTCAGGCCGACCGATGTCGTAGTCTTGCCCTCGCCCAGCGGCGTGGGGGTTATCGCTGTCACGTCGATATATTTGCCATTGGGGCAGTCGGAGAGGCGATCGAGAATTGACAGCTTGACCTTCGCCTTTATGTCGCCGTAGGGCTCCAGCTCTTGAGGAAGGATGCCGACAGCGGCAGCGATTTCAGTGATTGGTTTGGGGGTAGAAGCTCGTGAAATATCAATGTCCGACGGTACCTTTTTGGTCATAACGTCCTCTTTCAAATAGAAATACAGCCGTGCCCTAAAATCGCCTCTTATCTGAGACGCTTTTTGCCAACGACCATCACAGCAGGTCGATGCTCAGATTCTACTTGGTCTGCCGATTCAGACAAGGCTTTTTCGATATTGCAGGTAACCACTTCGGACTTATACACCAGGCCAGGCCAGTGGACAGAATCCGGATTGCTACGAAAGGACTTGCAGGAGGTCCAGCTTGCTTGATGTTGTCGATGATACGCTCTAATCTTCGAGCGCCGCTAGAATGCCGTCGACATCGACATATTCGTTTATCAGGCAAATCGCTGCCTCAATTCGGTCATTGTCTTCCAGGGAAAGCTTGAAAACTGTATCACTTAACTTCGCTGCCAGCGTGTAGGTGTCCTCTCGACAGAGCATAGCGGGAAGCTTAGCTCCAGCCAACAGGCTCATCACTTTGCCGGAAGGCCTGAAGCCCCCGGTTAGTATTATCCCTGAAACAGGAGACTTGGAGCTCTCCAAGAGATGTGTGCTAAGTATCGCCAGTATGTTGTCGCTACGATCGCCGGGGGTTATTACCAGGACACGTTCCTTCAGATAGGAGACAACATGATCGGCTTCCATCGCGGCGACGATGATCTTGCCTACCCGATTCTCCAGGAAATCTTCGCCGCAGAGAATCTCAGCGTCCAGCTTCTGGGAAACCTGTCGGATGGTCGGCGAGGCCAGGATGGGCTCGAAGGGAATGCATCCAAAAGAGTGGACACCAATATTCTTGAGCCCCTTTGTGGTTGCCTCCCAGACGCGCCCGTACTTCTCCGGCCAGACCTTATTAATCACAGCCCCGATCAGAGGTGCTCCCTTGGCCTCCATGAACGTCGCATATAAGCTTATCTCGTCGATAGTCCGGCCGATTCCACCACCGCTGATCAATATAGGTCTGGCACCAACAGTCCGTGAAACGTCGCCGGCTGAGAACATGATACAAGAGCCCATCGCGACGTGGCCCATCCCTTCAATGACCACGACGTCGTTTTTCTCCTGAAGTCGATCACAGACTTCTTTTACCTTCTTGGCGAGTTCTGCTTGACGTGGATTATTGATTTCCTGTTCGGCTTGGCCACGCGTCAGCGACAAGACAATCTCAGCATCCTTGGGATCTGCCATCTCCATAGATCGTGTGATAACAAGGGCGTCGTCGTGAACCTGCCGGCCCGACAACTCACTGATCCGCTGGCCCAGGGGCTTGGTATAGCCGACTTTGAGACCGCGCTGCCGCAGGGCATGGATAATCCCCACGCAAAACGTAGTTTTGCCGATGTCGCGCTGCGTGCCGACGATATACAATGGTCTCACGATTCGAACCTCACTATACGCACGTCAAAACGGTTTGCCCGACAGACGGGATATGAGTTCCTCTGACAGGGCCACAATATCTTCCAAGCAAAAATACGAGTCGATATTGCTGGGCAGGAGCAGAGATGCCGAAGGGGCAAACTCATCGTCTCCAGTATACCAGATCAGCCTCAGACGCACCCGCGGATATATGTCGAAATCGAACGAGATGTTGCCCGGACCCGTCGCCACGCGCCCGCCAAGGGCAAGGCATGCTTGACTCAGGTCCTGCGCGTTGCGTCCGATGGTGGCGCAGAGCCTGTATATCACTCGCTGTTGATATATGGGTGCATAGGTTTGAGCGCCGTGGACGTCGGCGAATGTCACGGCCGGGGTAATATCTTCCGGATGAACCAGAACACCAAGATAGTGCAATGTAAGAACCCGCCAAGAAGGTTTTACCTCTTTGCCCTCTGCCGTGCGGACAGACTTTTGGGCCAGGTCTACAGTCAGGACATCGGTCAGGACTGGCACGAACCATCGGTCGGCTTGGACGGTTGCGCCCAGCCACTCCAACTGGTCGGCTGATTGATGGGAAAGCTCCCGGAAGGCATTGGTTACCGCCACCTGGAGATTATGCTGGGGCGGGGGCACGCCAGGTCGCTTTGGCCCATCACGACTTGCCTTTGTCACGCGCCTTGGCCTCCAATATCTTGCGGATACTCTCGACGCAGTTCTTGGCCTTTGGATCATCCTTGATCTTGGCAACGCGACGCTCGAGTTCCCGGATGTCTATCGCTTCACCGAGACACTGAGCCGCAGCAGGACACCAGTCGGCACATTTCGGCAGGGATTCGCGCAACAGCAGATGCCCGCAACGACACCGACGCGTCGGCTCGTCGGTGAAGAACTCGAGAACCCGGCCGCACTTCGGGCAAGGAACGAGGACACTGTCCAGGTTCCTTGATGTCATTCGTCCTGGGCATTTTCCATTCATTATCCACTCGCTATAAGACGGGCCGCTTCCAAGTAGGAATCACAGTAGATCATCTCTTCCTGAAGCAAGTCCGCCGTGATGGCTGTATCCATAAGATCTTTATCCATGGGATCCATAATAGCCGAGTCGAGCCCGTTAACCATCGCCATCGCAAGATACGTGCGGTTGATCAGGCTGCGGTTATTGCATCGCTGTGAGACGTTAGACAGTCCAAGCAGCAGGTGAGGCGGCGGATCAGCAAAAGATTTCAACTGCGAAATCGCTTCGATGCAATGGCCCGGATTCTTCGGGGCTACGTTAACGGGCAGGATTATCGGGTCGATGAACAGCTTGTCGAGAGGAAGCCCACCTTCCATTGCGATGGTAATAAGCTGAGCGCCCAGTTCCACCCGCTTGTCCACATTGCCCGGAACCCCGTCGGCATCAATGGTCAAGCCGATAAGACTTGCGTCATTGGCCACGGCCAGGTCGACGTACTGCTGGGCAATCTCTGGGTCAGCCTTGGTGGAGTTGATGACCTTGGCACCCGGAACTTCGGGTATGACCGCCGACATTACATCCCATTTGGCGGTATCTATCACCAAGGGAGCATCCGTAACCTCGCGGATCGTCTCGACCAGCCACAGCATTGCATCCTTGGCGTCAGCAACTGCAGGGCCAACGTTGACGTCCAGCGCCCAAGCGCCTGATTCCATCTGCTTCTTGGCCAGATCTTGTATAACCTTTGCATCCTTGTTGCGGATAGCCGCCTTGGCGTCCGTGAACATTCCATTGATACGCTCACCGATAACGTACATAGTTTTTTCCTTTTCTCACGCGGTTTGCGATGGCGTAAACCGCTGGATTGCCTTCTTGACATTCGCTATGGCATCCGGGTGCCTCATAATCAATAACTCTGAGCCCGACTGCAGCAGCACGATGGCCGTGGCGGACTCCCACATCGGCCCCCACTTCGAAAGATTCTCATCTGTTACGGTATCAAAGGTAGGACCCTTGGCCTCCTTGGCTCGCCAGGCCTCGAAGCCGACATCACAGATAACCGGCTGGGCCAGAAGCTTATCGCCCCTCAGGCCAGCCAGGCGACCACGTTCCTGGATACTATAGACGTATTCGGCCCCGTAGCCCAGAGAAGCTGTCGTCGGAAATACTACCATGTCTTCCAGAGGAAAACCGGCGTCGGAGCAGAGAATGTTGACTTGCTTGGCAATGTTAATGTCCAAGGGGCTTTCGGTAATCAACTTGTGCTTGTCAGCCAGGCATACGGCGACAATGGTGCGGTAGTTCTTCTCCTTGGCCGTGCCAAGAAGACAGTTCTCGCCCTTTGCTGCCGCGGAGACGGCCGGAAGGATGTTGTTATCCTTTTCATCTACGCCGCAGCCCCAGATGATTAAAGGCACCTCCACAGCCGACAGGACTTCCTTGACTGTTTCGGCGCACTGGTCGGCGGACCTGTCCCCGGAATCCGGATGGGCGCCCGTAAGGCGCAGACAGATCAGGTCAGCGCCAATCTCCACAGCCTTCTTGGCCCACAGGGCAGGGCTGGACATGGCGTCTCCATATGCTTTGCGCAGCTCATCCGGCCAGGTCTCTTGACCGCTATCCCAGACTTCTACAGCAATTGCCGTGGGGTTACCCAAGGGGCCATCGAAGCCAAGGAAAGGCAATGCCCCGGCTCCACCGATAGTTACGGTCCGGCCGCGCGTACCGCCTTCATCGGCAGTAGCGCCTATGACAAGCGAGTTTATTGTGCTGGACCACTTCTCCGAGACGTCTGGAACACTGCTCACGTTATCGTCTCCTTTATGTATTCGTGCTTGGATGTTTGGATATTTCGGACTCATCGGCGATACACAGCCGGGCCAGTAGTTCAGTAGGCGATCTTGCCAAATCCCCTGCAGTTGCGTCAATGGCCTCACCCCGAACGCATCGGCGAAGCAGATCTTCGTCGAACGGCACTTCCACAATCTCATCGACAACTTCAGACCACCCATCAGGGTTGGTAGATTCATTCGGCCCGATCTGACCGATCTTGTTGAGCGCCAGGATTCGCCGGTTAACCCGGACAGGCAAAGCATCCGCCAACTCGGCAATGCGTTTGGCACTGCGTAACCCGATCACTGTCGCGTCGGCGACAAGAATCAGTGTGTCCACGTCGTCGACGGTCAGGCGAGAGAGGTATTCCATTCCCGCTTCGCAGTCCACGACTATGACTGCGTAGTTATTCCGCAGTTCCTTGAGGTAGCGCCGAAGCAGACCATTGGTATAGCAATAGCACTTCGGCCCTTCGGGTCGACCCATGGTCAGCACGTCGAAGCCGTCCTCCTCGGCCAACAGTTCGACGAGCCATTGATCCAGCAGTCGCTCCTTTGGGATCTCCGATATCTCTTGGGCGGCTTTGCCCATACGATCCCTCAGGTCGGCAATCGTGCCAGGGACCTCTACGCCAAGCGTCAGGCCCAATGTTGCGTTAGGGTCGGCATCGACTGCCAGGATGGGCTTGATGCCTCTGTCGACAAGCTTGCGTATCACCATCGACGCAAGCGTAGTCTTGCCCACGCCGCCCTTACCGGTGAATACTATTACTGTTCCAGCCATTAGGATTCCCTCCTGGAGCCAAGCTCAGCCATTACGCTGGGGAAAAGCTCTATGTCTGTGTGCGGGAAGAAGCAGGCCGAGACGAATTGATCCATGAACGTCGGCTCGGTGCTCAATTCAAAGTACGTAATTCGCGAGGCAACATCGAATATATCGTCGTAACAATTGGCGGAAATAGCTGCCAATTTCGCCCCGGCAAGAGATGCATTTCCGACGAACCGCAGACGTTCGGCGGGAACATCCGGCAAGAGGCCGATGAATACGGCATTTTTCACGTTCAAGAAGTTGCCGAACGCGCCTGCAATCATGATCTCGGCCAGGTCGTTGAACGTCATGTCCAGAGCTTTCAGCAAAACTGTGGCTGCGGCGTAAATCGCCCCTTTGGCGCGTAGGATATTGTGGATATCGCTCTGGGTTATGCTGATGTCGGCCTTGCCGCCTGTCCTTGAGGCAGGTACGACCACGTATTCCAGCTCGCCGTGCTCACCTACCCGGACGCAGTCCGGAGCTACCTGCTCGTCCAGCCGGCCGGTCTTATCGATAAGACCAACGCGAAGCATCTCTGCTATCAGATCGATGTAACCCGTGCCGCATATGCCGATAGGATCGGCAGAACCTATTGTCGAGCAGTCCTGCACATTGGAAGGGCTCGCCAGGCTAATGTGGTCGATTGCGCCGCTTGTCGCTCGCATGCCCGATCGGCACTCTGCTCCCTCAAAGGCCGGCCCGGCAGATGCGCTGGCACAGACGATGAAGTCCTTGTTGCCGACCACGATTTCACCATTCGTGCCGATATCGATGAGCATTCGAACGTCGTCACCCTTAGCCAGACCCGAGGCATAAATGCCGCTGACGATATCCGCCCCGACGAACCCCGCCACGCAAGGAAGACAGCACAGCAGGCCGCGCGGGCTAATCTGCAGGCCGATCTCCGCCGCCCTCAGAGGGGGCAAGTTGTAAGCAACACCTGTATAAGGCTCTTTGCGTATGTTCTCAGAAAGCAGGCCCAGCATCAGGTGTATCATGGCTGTGTTGCCGGCGGCGGAGATCATGGTGATATCTGCTGCAGACAATCGGAACCGTCCCGTCAGCTCGCCAATAAGCTCGTTTATGTCGTCGACAATGGCCTCACGAAGCTCATTTTCATTGCTGGGGCTTTGTGATGCGTGAATTATGCGCCGTATCACATCAGCACCGTACCTTGCCTGCGAATTGTACTTGGCCGCCCGGCCAAGGCTCTGGCCATCGCGCAAGTCAACAAGGTGGCAGACCACTGTTGTCGTGCCGATATCGACTGCGATGCAGAAGTTCCGATCGGTAGTATCCCCGGCCTCAATATCAACGATCTCGGTTAATGGTCCACGGTGACCGGTCAAAGCAGTTACTCGCCAGTCGGCCTTGCGCAGTATTCTTGGCAACTGGCGCATAACCTTCAGACCCATCTGGAATTGGCTAGAAGGTATGGACTTCGACAGTATGCGCTTGAGGCGTTCCAGATCTGCAGCGTTGTCATCCAGGCTCGGCTTCGGCAGCTGCAGATATGTCTTTCGAACCATCGGAGACAGCTTTATCCCGCGGGCGGCCAGTTCGCTCACATCCGTCAGCAAAGGAACCTCATCGCCAACGTGCTTGGGCGGGCCGGCCTGGCGGGTCTCTGGGGGGATTTCGACCAGTAAGTCCGACTCTATCCGTCCCTGGCAGGCGAGAATGTAGCCTTGGCGAATCTCATCTCGTGTGAAATGTTCGGTAGAACCGCCAGATGTCTTGCCCTGGCGGATTATGACTCTGCAGCGGCCGCAAACACCATCTCCGGCGCAAAGGCTGTTTACATATATTCCAGCTTTGGTCGCGGCGGAAAGAATCGTGGTTCCCGCTACGGCCTCCACCTCGACCTTTTCGGGAGCGAAAATGACTTTATAGGCGTTCTTCATCAGTACCTTATATTGTGGATCACAAGCACGCCCGACCTGGCCAACCTGAAAGAGCTGCTACTTGCCAGTTCAGGCTGTCGTCTTCCATTCCTTCTTCAGGTACGGACCGATCGCCGATGCCTCTTTGGGGCCGACAAGCACCTGCCACCCAGAATCGTCTGCCACGGAGGCTGCAAGCACTGCCACATGACCTGGGAGCACCACCTTTTTATGCTCGGCCTTGGCCTGAGCGTCGGTGGCATTCAAGGCGGCTGTGATCGTCTCGGAGTTGAACTTATCCGCCGCCCATGCCGTCAGGACAGACGTCCCTTCAGTATCCACTGCGAGAATGCGGCAGGGAATACGCGAGGTCTCCACTTCGGATTCCACGGAGTAGTAGCTCAGTGAGAAATTGGTGGTTACAAGCAGCGGGCTGTCGGCGGCGACATCTCCAACATCATAGAGCCCCGGTTCCACCTGAACAGGCTTCTGGGGGTCTGTGAATATATTCTGTCTGGTCGTAAGGATCGGCAACAGGTCATAAGGCTCCCAGGCGTCCGTAACAACCACCGCTGCGTACTTGCATACGTATGCACATGCATCGAGGGCGGCAGCGGTCTTATCTTCGCCACAGGCCAGGGCTATTACAGGCCAGCCAAGGGGGCGGAACTTTTTGTTAAGCGCTGCTCGCCGAGTTTGAGAAAGAAAACCCAGCGCCTCAGAGGCGATGACCTCGC
>SDBT01001748.1_pt1 | contig 38708 bp, 27 predicted proteins | sample 2277101 | NCBI WGS metagenome assembly SDBT01 (sample SAMN10404973, study PRJNA504765) | marine sediment metagenome | isolation source: marine sediment core GS10_PC15, 103 cmbsf | place: Arctic Ocean: Southern Knipovich Ridge | collected 2010 | reverse complement strand
GCAACTGCAGCCAGAATTCGCTGCGAGCCCCGCCGCCGGAAAGGCGAATCTGCCGCATCTTAGTTCCCTGCTGACGCATGATTTTCACCACGTCGGCCATCGCGAAAGTTGCACCTTCGAGAACCGCGCGGATGAGTTCGTCCCGCGTGGTTCGGCTGGTTACGCCAAACCATCCGCCGCGTGCGTGCGGGTCGGCGTGGGGCGTTCGCTCGCCGGTGAGGTACGGCAGGAAGAAAACCCCTCGACAGCTGGCCGGGGCCTTGGCAGCCCGGGCGGTAAGCAGTTCGTACGGGTCGCAGTTTTGCGCGCGGGCCTGAGCGACCTCTGCGGCGCCGAGCGTATTTCGCAGCCATTGGAAGCTGCCCCCCGCCGACAGCACGCAGCCGAACATGCACCACTGGCCTGCGACGCACGAGCAGAAGGTGTTGACGCGGCTGGCCGGGTCGGTGCGGTAATCCTTAGTGTGCACATAGACGGTGCCGCTTGTGCCTATCGTCGCGCTGGTCAGGCCTTCGCGGACGACGCCGTTGCCGACTGCACCTGCGGGCTGATCTCCGCCGCCGCCGACGACGGGCGTGCCCGCAGCGAGGCCAAGCTGTTTAGCGGCTGCTTTGGTCAGGTAGCCCGTAATTTCGTGCGACTCGACAACGGTCGGCAGTATGTCGCGGTCGATATCGAACAGCGAGATAATCTCCCCTGACCAATTGCGTTTTTTCTGGTCCAGCATCAGCGTGCCGGACATATCGGAGACGTCCCCGGCATATTCGCCCGTAAAGCGCAGGCGGATGTAATCTTTCGGCAGCAGCATGTGGGCGATGCGGCCGAAAATGCGCGGCTCGTTCTTGCGGACCCAAAGCAGCTTGGTAAGCGTGAAGCTCGTCATGGCTGCGTTGCCGACGAGTTCGATCAGCCTATCCCGGCCGCCTGCGGTTTGCTCGATCTCGATTGCTTCGCCGGCGGTTCGCTGGTCGTTCCAGATAATAGCGGGCCGGAGCAGCTTGTCCGCCCCATTGGTTATAACCAACCCATGCATCTGCCCGGAAAGGCCGATGCCGAGAATTTCCTTGCCGTCGATACCCGCTTTTTGAATTGCCCCACGGGTTGCCTTTACGCACGCTCGATACCACTGGTCGGGGTCCTGCTCGGACCACGTAGGCTTGGGCGCCGAAATATCGTGTGAGTCAGTTGCGGTAGCCAGCACCCCGCCGCGAGAATCCATCAGCAGCGCCTTTGTCCCTGAGGTGCCGATATCGAGGCCGAGATAGTACGCCATCGAACTTACTCGCTAATTAGAGGTGTGCGTTAATTGAAAATCGCGAGTTCACAACCCAGCGGCAATCGCAGGGGTATCTCGCCATTGCAATACGTACATCATAAAAGCATCACGGCTTGCAAGCAAGGCATGCTGCCCAGCGAAAGAAGTTGTCGACCCTACTTGCTGCGGGAACCCGGTTCGGATTGCTCTTGTGGATCAGTATCTTCGATTTCCAGATGGTCTTGGCCGGAAATAATATCTGCAACCAGTGCCAGGAAGCAGGCCTGGGAGCGGCTGAGATGCCCGAAGGCATCGAGAACCCGTTGAGCCTTTCCGGAAGCGATATTATCCTGAATCGACTTCGGGGGAATAAGATGGCACAACTGACGGCAGTAGTAGGTCCAAACCGGCTGCACTGCCAAGGCGATCTTCTCAACTTCTGTCGGCCTTGTTGGCATCTTCGTCATTTTTGACATAGGCTTTGCTCCGGCTGCGCATAAAAAAGCGCGAGGTCCAGTATCCGACGGAATCCCTGCGACCGGGACGCCCGCTAGAGCGCTTACGTCACAGTTCATCCGCCGGACACCGGACCCCGCGCGGAATACTACTCCGGTGCGAGGCCGGCGCCGACGGTATAACACCCTGACGTAATTTCCCAGCTTTCGCTGGGCTAGCGATGTCCCGGTCAGGGTGATAAAAAATCGTCGTATGTTATTTAATTGTCTGAATAAATCTTACGGCCACCGGCGATTCACGTCAAGAGGCCGAATGCACTTGACATGGTTGCTAGCTGGGGGGAAGATACCGCGTCGACGAAATCCCAATCTCCAGACAATGGAGAATTTGGGCAGAATAATGAGTTGGGTAACTGAAGGAAAAGCACATGAATCTACGTATTGTGTTACTTTCTACGGTGGTGTCAGTATTGGTATGCGTCTTTGCGCTGTCCCAGGCAAAGGCAGTAGATTCCGGCGCTAATTCCGGGCCTGCAGCCCAGCCTGCCACCCAACTTGAGGTTCGGCTGACCGGAACCGACCTGTACAAGTCGCTTGTTTCCGAAGCAATAAATGAGGTTGACAGACTTGCACGAGAGCGTAGCGACAAGAGATCGCAACTGTTTCTCTATATTGGTTCCCCAGTCATTGGATTGGCTGCCTTTCTCGGGTTTACCACGTTATCAGGTATTCGTCGGAGAATCAAAGCAGATCTAGTACAGGAACTACGTGATGGAAAAACTATAGAAAATTTAGTAACTGTAGCGGTAGGCGAGCACATCACTTCTATTTTAAATACCCGCGACGAAACCTTTTCCAGGGAACTGGCTTTCTACCGCCTCTCCAACATGGCAACCCGTTTGCGTGCAGGAAAGGGCTTCACCAACACAGAGCGTGACGCTGCGGTAGCCTCACTTTCTCAACTCCAAGGTGAAAAGGAGATTACCGGCAGGCCTGAGTTCACTGATGCTCTTGAGAAGATCGTTGATTCATTCGCGGCTGCAGGCCTCGACTTTGATTTGGATGAAATTGCCGACATGTTTGACTCGTTGATCGCGACAAGCCCGGGCATTGTCCAAACTTTTGTCGTTCACTATGGCATGCGCGCCCTCGGGGACGTTGAGGTTGATCCTGGTACTATGGAACGCTTCCGCAAGTATGCCGAAGCCTGCAAACGGCATAACCTCTACGAATTCGCACTGCCATATTTGATGGTCTTGAATCACAGCGAGAAGCCAGAAGGGTGGAAGGCGAAAGTCCAGGGCTTTATCCAGGATGCGAAGCTGTTGGGCACTGAGGATCAGCTGATGTTGGCAAGAATCTTTGCCAGGAACATCGACATCGAGCAAGTAGCGACAGGACAGCCAACAGGGCCAATGTTGCGATCCTGTGAGAAGTTCACAGATTTTATGAAGGAATTCCAGGAGGAACTGGCATTTCTGCCCGACATTGACGACGACATTGACGACGACAGCGACGAGGAATAGCACCCGCCGGGCTTTTGACGCAATGACACAAACCATTTCCATTACCCGCAGCAAGTAGCACGCCCTACAAATTCACAGGGAAGCTGGGTGCCGTGGTTTGCCGAGTCTGCGAGGCAACCACGTGCGTCGCCTGCGCATAGAAACGGGCGAGCCGTTTTGACCAGCCCGCCCGTGAGGGTCATTCATAATTGGTTGAGACTACTTCCGTCGTCGAATCAGCGCCAACCCGCCAATCGCCAGCAGTACAAGCGATGCAGGCTCGGGGACGTAGGCACCCATGATGCGAGTGTTGTAGCCATCGCCGTCTTCGGTCCATACGGCCAGGCCGTCGGCGAAGAACAGGTCCATCTTCAAAGTGTCACTGTCGCTGATGGTAAACGTCTCGCCCGTCGAGAACTGATGAGCCATGATCTCGCCGAGCAGGTTCCAGACTACATAGTCGCCGTCGGCCTGGATGGTTTGGGCAATGCTTTGCGTGGCGGGGGATCCCCAAACGGGGATGCCCCAAAGGGATGATGCCCCGGCTGTCTCAAACTCGAAAAGTGACTCCAACTCCTCGGTAATAATGTCGTAAGATAGGATCCTGGTTATCACTTCGTCATTACCCAGATCAGTTATTTCATCACACCAGATAACTTTATCGTCGGTCATCCGGCCGAGTTGACCGAAGGATCTGAAGTTTGACAGACCAGGAACTGATTTTTCTTCCTGCGTTTGCATATTCCAGAGGCCGTATGAGGGGCCCATTGGGCCCAAAATTAACTGTCTTTCTTGCCACAGTACCCAGTCACCTTCAACATCGATGACATCTCGCGGTACCAGCCCGCCGGTCTGCCACGGCTCGGTTCTTTCCCAATTGGGCAAAACGATCTGGGACTGATCGGCTACGTTGATCAGCGTATCTGTGCCTGAGGTCATGTAAAGATTGTCGCCGGCATCGATGAATCTGGGATAGTTCGTGATGTACGGCTGGGCCCAATTCTCTTTAGCCGGCCGGGTTGCAATGAATACCTGTCCAGGATAGGGCGGGGGAGTTGCAGCAATTGAATACAGCGAATAGCCCGATGCAGGCGGGTTCATCCGCGTTACAGTTGTAGACGGGAAGGGCATAATCAGACCGGTTGATCCAGACAAGGCCATCGGCTCGGTACTGGTAAGCCAATAGGCTTTTCCGTCTGAGATCATGGGGGTGATGGCCGAGCTATAACTTGAGGGATAATAGCCAGGAGCGATCATGTCGATCGAGAATATTAGGGTTTGTGTATAAGGTGAATCGTTTTCCCAGCCCTCTTCGAGATTGTTGTAGTGGATTGCCGAGCGGCCAATGGGGCGGTAAGTACCCAGGGGTTCGTCCTCATCCGGAACCCACAAGGGGCTTTCAACCCAGGTTACTACCTCGCCATCCGTCGATGGCATGTAGTTGAGGCCTTCGGATTCATGTATCAAAAAGCTCTGCGAGCCAAATGCGGGAAGTGCGGTGATCAACGAGAGTGTGAGCGTGAGCGTGAGCAGTTTCGACATTGGTTCGTTCTCCTCCGAACGTATTTTGAGCATTTTTTGAGCTTAGCTATTGCGGAAGTGAGCGTTCCCGCTTCGACCCCTTATACCACAAACTGGCGAAATGTCAATAGTCGTCCCGGGAATAATTCTGCCAACGTTTCCATTACATGCCTCAGGCGGTATTTTCTTCTTGATAATCCCTAACAAACACCTTACGCTTTGGCATTCGTTGCAGGGGCGGGTTCTAGTTGAAGGGATACATGCGATGCGGGTAGTTCGTGTCCATTCGAGTGATTTGGCAATATCGCGGGCGTGTCCGCTGGTGCTGGAACGCATACGCGCGGGGTTTCCTTCGCCGGCGGAGGATTATATCGATCAGCCGCTGGACCTCAACGAGCATCTGATACACCACCCGGCTGCGACGTTCTTCGTCCGCGTTGCCGGCGATTCGACTAGCTCACCGCAGGCAAGTCCCGCGCCCTAAGGTTTCTCTACCTTCTGGGAAATTATGCTTTGAAGGATCGCTACCAAGGCTGCCCGGCGATCCGGCAGAGACGGCCGGCTTTCCAGGAAACGCCTTACCTCTTTGGGAACCTGACCGGCCGGCAGGTAGTTATGTACGTTGCCTTCAGACATCCGCCAAATGGCGCGGACCAACAACGCGGTTTTTACATTTTCAGACTTTTTCGGCATCTTCGTCATAAGCTTTGCTCCGGCTGCGCATAAAAAAGCGCGAGGTCCAGTATCCGACGGAATCCCCGTGGTCAGACGCCCGCTAGAGCGCTTCAGCACAGTTCATCCGCCGGACACCGGACCCCGCGCATAATACTACGTACTTCGGCGCGCGAGGCCGGGCCCGACGGTTCGTCGCCCTGCTGAAGTTCCCAGCTTTCGCTGGGCTAGCGATTTCTGACCAGGGCGATTAACAATTCGTCGTATGTTATTTAATTGTCTAAATGAATCTTACGGCCGCCGGCGATTCACGTCAAGACGCCAAATGGCAGGACACCATTTGCGCGCCCATTCTAAAGTAGGGTTGGCAACTTGTTGCCGACGCAATCTTCTGACATTTGTTCCGTCGGCAACAAGTTGCCAACCCTACTTCTCGTAATTAGGCCGCCCTTACCGGGAAACTTCCCAGCCGAGACTTGATGGCGAAACCTAACATCAGTGATAATAACGGCTATGAGCAAAGAACCCGATAACATCGATATTCCGTGGGGCAAAAAACTGGATTACACCGAAGACGAAGCCCGAGAATTCTGGAACCAAGCCAGAGCAAGAGTCAAACGGGGAGAGTGCGACTTCAGCGAGGTCTACTTCCCCGAAGACCCGGACAGGAACGGCTTCCGCGACATCGAATTCCAAGTGGATGCGAACTTCCAAGGTGCGGAGTTCGGCGGGGTTGCGTACTTCCATGACGCGAAGTTCGGCGGGTATGCGAGCTTCGGTAGCACAAAGTTCGGCGGGTATGCGGACTTCTCTTACGCGAAGTTCGGCGGAAATGCGGACTTCAGCATAGCGAAGTTCGGTGGGAATGCGCATTTCTGGCATGCGGAGTTCGGCGGGTATGCGAACTTCTATAAAGCGGAGTTCGGCGGGGATGCGGACTTCAATTATGCGAAGTTCGGCGGGGATGCGAATTTCTGGCATGCGGAGTTCCGCGGGGATGCGAACTTCCGGAGAGCGAAGTTTGGCGGGGATGCGAACTTCTATCGCACAAAGTTCGGTGGGTATGCGGATTTCATTACCGCGAAGTTCTACGGGGATGCGAACTTCTGGATAGCGAAGTTCGGCGGGGATGCGAGCTTCGTTACCGCGGAGTTCGGTGTGGATGCGAGCTTCGACAACGTGCTGTTTGAACGTAACGTTGACTTCCGAGGATGTCGGTTCCATCAGAAGGCCACGATGGATCTCGCCGTTTCGCGTGGCACTTTCCTTATCGACCGGCCGCGCGGATGGCGGAGGTCAACACGACGGCCTTTCGCTCTGATGGGCCAAGGCGCTGATGCATATCGCATGGCCAAAAAGTCAGCTACTGATCGTGGGGACCATTGGCTGGCCGGAAGATACCAGTTTGCAGAGAAGTTCTCGCGGAACGACGCAAAACTTGTATCAAGTTGGCATAAAATTATTAATAAGCCGCGCAAGGTACTTCAAGGTTTGCCAGAGTTTATTCGGGCGTCTGTTGACTTCATCTTAAATCGGTTATTCTTCGGCTATGGCGAGGGAGCAAGTGGTGTCGTCATTGCTGCGTTTTTGGTAATCATCGGCTGGGCATGCTTGTACTTCTTCGGTGGAATCATGGAGGATGGGATACTCATTGAAGGTAGTATCCTGGAAAGAATCAAAAGCTGCCTCTATTTCAGCATGGTTACATTCACAACGTTGGGTTATGGCGACCTGCATCCCACTGCTGCCATGAGATTCCTTGCAGCTGTCGAAGCGCTTTTGGGTGCTTTTTTGATGGCACTATTCGTGGTCCGCAAGTTCACAAGATAGAAGCATGGCACCCGGCAAATAAGCCTCACGTCATTCCGCGGATCAAATAACCATTACCCACCGCCGAAATTGCCTCTTGAAAATCCCTAACAAACGCCTTCAAATGCCTTGGCGGCGGTGGCGAGGAGCGTTTGTTCGATATCGTCGGCAGGGGCGTGTTCGGTCTCGTAGGCGCCTTGTGCGATAGCCTCAGCCGTGGGCAAATAGCCGACAGAGTCATTGGCAATTGAGACAACCAGAGTATGCGGCGTGGGGCTAAGGGAGCGCAGCTTGGCGGTGAATTCGCTGAACAATTCGCCTGGCAGGGCGATGATCGCAAGGTCGCCCGCTCGCAGTGCCTGGATCTCGGTAGCCATGGTCTGGCCGGCATAATAAGTGGGTGGGCCTTCGCGGCTGGCAGAATCACGGCTGCGGAGAATGTTCCACCGCTGACAGTGAGCGGAAATCTCGCCCGAAGCGACGGGAGTGAGGTTCTTAACTGCGGCAGCTACGGTTTCGGCGAGACCGACGCCCATGGCCCGGGGTTTTTCAGTTTCGGTTTGCAGGCACATGCGCGGGTTGATATTGGCTCCGCCGGCGAGGGCGAACATTGCCAAGTCGGTTAGGCCTTTTTCTTCGAGTGCGTCTTTTAAGTAGCCCACATAGTCGGCTGAGATGTTGACGCTGCGGTAGCCGAGAACGACTGGATGACAGCCGAAATTGACCAGCATTGACAGGCATTTCCCGTCGTCGCTGCGGGCTGCCAGGATCAAAATAGATGGATCGGCATAGCCGGCGTGCCTGCCATCGGGGTCGCGCCATTCATTGGTCCAGGTTCCGTCAGGGCCCTGGATGCGGCGGTTGGAGATCAGTTCAGGAGCCTCGGAAGATGCTATCTCGAGCCGGCCCGGCTGGAGTTTTGCCTCGGCAGCTGCGACGAGGTCCACCAGTTTAACTGCCAGTTCCGCATCGTATTGCCGATCGGGATCATTATAACTCGTACCGCCATGGTTGACCGTGCTCGGTCCGCTGTGAGTGTGCGTGGCGGAGATTAAAATAGCGTCGGGGGCAAGCCCGGTTTTTTCGGCAATTTTCGCCCGGACATCCTTGACGAATGATAGTTCATAGCCGATCACGTCGGAGGTAATCATGGCCCATCCGTCGCAGCCATCTGCGGATTTTACGACCAGAGCTTCCGCCCTGAGCGAATGGCCGAGACCTGTTGATTCGCGCGGGGCGAACCCCGAAAGCATCACGCCGACAGGGGGTGTAATATCGACAGAGGCTGCGCCGATTAAAAGGCCTTCGCTACTGTTTGCCATTAGTTAGCACCTTAATATGAGTTTGTTGGGTCGGGATATTTGATGTTAACCGAGCCGGCTCAGGACGACTTTCCGCATTACATCTCGCGGCGGGGGCTGGCCGGTCCATAACTCGAACTGAGCCACCGCCTGGTTGACGAACATATCAAATCCGCTTACGCAAAGACATCCCGCCTTTTTCGCATCTTGCAATAAAAGTGTGTCGAGCGGGTTGTAGATGGTATCGAAGACAACCTTCACTGAAGGCGGAATTGTCGGCAGTGGCGTTGTGTCGGGCGCCGGGTGCATTCCAACTGAAGTGCAGTTGATTACTATCTCAGCGTCAGTGGAAACGGCCTTTTCTATCGCAGCCCACTTGCAGCCGAATTCACCGGCGAGCTTTTCCGCGCGCGAGACCGTCCGATTGTAAATGGTTGTCTCGGCCTCGTAATAACAAAGTGCAGCTACGATAGCGCGAGCTGCTCCGCCTGCCCCCAAGATAGCAACGTTTCGCCCGGCAAGGTCTTTTCGAGTGATTTGCATCTTGTGGCACAGAGCGTCGATGGCGGCTGCGTAGTCTCCATTATCACCCCGCAAAGTCCCATCAGGAGCGATGGTGATCGTATTGATCGCGCCTATCCGCCGGCCCAGCTCGTCGCAGTTATCCGGGCCAACGTAGGCCAGGGCGTTTTCTTTGTGGGGGAGGGTTACCGAAAGGCCTCGCCAGTTCAGCCAGGGCCTTTGAAGGACCGCATTGATAAAGCGGTTGAAGTTGTCGGGGCCTGGCTGGATCAAAATTGGCAGATAAACGCCGTCAAAACCCGTCGCGTCAAATGCTGCATTGTGAATGGCGGGGCTCATAGAATGGCCGACGGGGCAGCCAATGACGCCAAAGACAGCTGTCTCGGGAGAGATGCTATTCCACCGGTACAGGTCAATAAGTTCGCTGATCGTCGGCTGACCGGGCGCAGATTCCGCCCCGGCTGATAGCGCCGCGAATGTACCGAACGCTCCGACCTTACGGGCAAGGATTCGGCTTAGCAGGCCAGCTTCGCCCATAGCCAGTGCGATAGTAGGCTTGGAGGTATTGCGTACGATGTCCAGTGCTAAAAGAGCTTCCTTGGGGCCGGCGGGCGTGAAGGCTACCTTCGGGATATCAGCCGATGAGGCAGCCAATTCCTCGACGATTGCCCGAATGTCTTCGGGGCAGCGGTCGAAATCATGATGGCTGAGGATAATCTTCGCATCGGGCCAGTCGTCCGGGCTGACGTTGCGTTCGATATCTACAAGTTTCGCCCCGGCTCTGGCAGCGGAATTGAGAATTGAAAGCCTGTCAGTTTCGCTGCCGGTGAACCGCCCGCCCTGGTCGACAGGCCGATTGGTAGCGATAATTTCAACGGGTCCATCGGCCAGCAGCTTTTCAAGGTCCGCCTGGGTCGGGGGAGTTTCGAGATAATCCAGGCGACATTCGATAAGATCGGCGCCGGCCTGGGCGGCCCTGTGGATATCTTCTGCCATCTGCGCGATCGAAGGGCTGGTAAGCGGGACGATCAGTCGCGTCTTTTCGGTGGCGCTGGCCATGTGAGTTTACTTTTTGAAGTCGACAAGCGACTTGGACAATTCGGTGAATATTTCCGCCGGCAGGATGAACACGCCATCGACCTCGCTGGAAAGTGCATATCGGTTCGAAAGTTTATCGAGCCCGTCCAACGAGACGATCAACTGATATACATGACCGTCGCCGGCCGTCAGTTCGAAGGTGAACCAAGGCTCGTCCAGGCGTAGCCTTTTGGAGGTCGCTTCGTCGGGTGGGCTGTGGGTGACAAACGCCTCGGTATCTATCTTCGATATCCCTTTGAGGAACTGCTCCACCTTCGTCGGATTAATCTCGACGTATGGGTCGGCTGTATACAGCCACTTATCGCGGGGCTTATCCAGTTCGAATGTCTCATCCCCGGCGATCCGGTGGATGTTTACGATAGAATCGGGATCGAACGTCATTACTGTCCGCTGGCGGAACTCCGCCCAAAGGGCCTTAAACAGATCGCCATCAAGTTTACCGATTACTACCCGATCCGGGTTATCAAGCCATGCAAAATAGTCCTCATCGATACGAACAAAATTTAACCGATAGGTCCGCTCAAAGTCGGGCGATTCCTCGATCTCTGTTTCCGGCTGAGTTGTCGGATCAGGGACGGCTGTTGTGATGGTAATTGCAATGCGCTGCTGTGCATCGGCGAACTTAGGAGGAACCCTTTGGGAAATTGATACGATCTTGAGGGCCTCGATTTTCCTCAGTAGGCCGAGAATGGCTTTTACGTTTGCTTCATCAACCTCTCCGTTAATTGGTGGTCCAAGCTGCCACTTCCCTTCTTCATTTGGGGCCAGAGCGTAAACAACCCATGGGCGGGTAATTTCCAGTCCGGTGATCTTTTCGTCTTTCCCCATAGCCAGGATTGCCGGATCCCAGAAAGCTGCAACGTCAGGAAGGATTTTCTCCAGTTTGATAGCCTTTACCACTGCTACATAGTCGGCGCCTGCGTCCTTTACAAAAGCCATCTGACCCGATGGACTTGCCCCGCCGACGAGGAACGTTTGTGGGGTTTCCTTGCCTACGATATCCATTGTTATCGTTGCGGTCGGTTCACTTAGGCCGAAGGGAGTCAGCGAAGGTGCATTGTCCTGGAAGTCTTCAGCTTCGAGAGTCGTAATCGCAGCCAGGAATGTATGGATCTCGGCGGTATTGGCCGGGCCTGGGTGTGGGGTTATCATCACCCAGCTCTGGTTCTCCTTCTTGGCAAGCGTAACATCGCCCGAGGGCCCGGAAAATGAAACTTTCCGGACGTTGGAGATACGGAAGGGCATTACAGTTTTTATTCGCAGGTCGTGTAACTTCGGCTGGATCGACGCCAGGAGCGATTTCTGTACGAGGTAAACCTGCTGTGAACCGATCAGCTTCGTGTAGACATTGTCGCCCACGATATTGCCGAAAGCCAATTCGTAAGTGGTGTCAATACTTGCCGGCTGAGTTGCCGGCGCGGTGGTCGGCTGTTGGGTGGTGAGATCGAGTTTGATAATCAGTCGCGGGCTCACCAGGCCGTAAGCTGACATGTCCGGGTCGGGTTGTTCGATCATCTTTTCCGAACGGAAGTGGGTGAAATAACGGACAAGTGTGTCGACCTTTTTCTGGTGAACATCGGTTCGAATAGGTTCGATAATTCGCCACTTATCCGCAGCGGGCTGGTCGCGTTTTAATTGGTACGTCTGGGGTCCTTCGACCCGCAGGCCCACTACCATGTCCGGGTTGATGTGGAAGATGGATTTATCGCGATAGTCTTGGGCTGATTCGCTCAGATCGCCTTCGAAATTATAAGTAATAACGTAGGTGATATCCTCGCCTGCAGGGCGGACGTAAGTCTCGCCGCGTCTGGATAGTGGCACGCGCTTACCTACATGCAATGTATAGGTCTTCCCGTCGGCATCGACCATTTTGATAATCCATCGTGGGTTTTTTAGGCCGGTCTGCTCGTCTGGAATATAGTCCTGGTCGCCGGGGCCGAATGCCCTTAGAATCTTGGACCGTTCGAAAGGCCTGACGGCGTCTTCGATCTTATACCCTTCAGCCCTGGCCTGGATGGGCTGGAGAATCATCCATTGCCAGTCAACCAGTTCGAAAACCAATTCGCCTTGCCCGGCAGGGGTTATCGACAGCTTGACAGCATCTTCGAAGGTTGGGACCGGTGTGAAAAGGTTCTCGCCGATAGCTTGCTTGTGGGGGGCTGGCTGTTTTTTCGTCAGGTCGGTATGAACGATGAACACATATCCGAAGCACCCAAGCAGAACAACTAACAGGAATATGGTCGTCTTTGGTTTCATCTTCCAAATGGCTCCGAAACGTTTTTTAGTTGGTTAACTTTGTTAGTTTGAGAAAAACAACTTGCCGGGCCGCGTCGGGCTTAGCGTTTTCTTATCAGCATCACGATCCCGCCGATGACAAGTACTATCGCGGGCAGGCCCAGGGTAACGGACCACCTCAGTGCAGCCATGGTATTTGCCGGCAGTATCCGCACAGGCTTTATTCTCACAGGTCCGCGGGAGATGTATCTCTCGTGGCCGGAGAGCCAGTAGACGCTGTTGATTACAACATCTGCGTTCGCTCGCGGAGGATGGGTTGACAATCTTTCGCCCGGGGCCTCAGCTCCGCCTGTATCTACCCTGGCATCGAGGTAGCCGTCCAGCAGCGAAACCGCCATTGGTAGCACAACGATTCGCGTGGGCTTGTGCGTTTCATCGCCGGCGCGTGTTGCTGCTGCTGCAACGTCAAATGGTGCAGCTACATCACCTTGGCCATATTTTGGCTCGACGAGTAAATCCACACTGGCATATCGCTCCTGGGCAAGTTCCAGCAGTCTTTTCGTTGCCCAGATGTCATCCCGCCCAGCCGGTACCTGCAGCAGCGGGCTGTAAGTTACGCCGGCCGGCATTTTCGGCTCGCCCTGTTCGTCAATTGCGATGGTGACAGGACAAATCAACCGCCAGAGCATTCGTTGGGCCTGAAGAGGCTTGGCCAGCGGGTGATCCGTAAAGTAGTTCAATCGCATGTACTGGTTTTTGACTCCGGAGAACTTGAACTTGCCCGGCTGGGTTTTATCCCTGTCAAAAGCCATTACCAGATGGTCAGATTTGACATAGACTCCCCAATCTTCTTCAAGGTAGGGACTGTAAGAATAGGGCAGTGAAATCGGTCCCATATTTGGCATGACCTGCTGAGGCGGAACGAAGTGGGCAAGGAATATTGCCGGCGTGCCCCGGTCGTCAATGGCGGATCGGACTCGTTCGAGTTGCCGCGGGCCGAACTGCGGGATCGGCTGTCGGGAAGGAATCCGCGGTGCCGGTGGAAGCAATAACAAAACCTGCTGGCGGCCTGGTGTTGGCTCGGGAGGCGTTGGTTCGGTAAGGTTCCATTCAATGATCTCGAAATTCGATTCGATCAGCCGTTTTGTGAGAGCTTTGAATATCTCCGGCTGCATTCCCATCGGAATGCGGCGCATCATCTGTTGGGGCACATTCGGAAGGTAATACGTCAGGACAACCGTAGCGAATGGCTCGTTGGTCATCGACATGATGGCGGAGACAATGGCTGAGTCGCCGTTGAAGTTCCTGCCTATCGATTCGGTATCCTGGCCCGGGGCCATCGCGGGAATCTTCAAAGGCCAGATGGCGTCGAACGGAACGATCTTGGCCTTGTCACCGATTTCGACGATCACGATGTTATCTTCGGTAAGGTTGAAACTCAGGGGGGTTTGTGCAAGTTTGGGCAGGTTGCGGGCCTGGCTTTGCCATTGGTGCATGGGCTCGATGAGATAGGTGAACAGATTTCCTGATTCGATTTTATCGAAAACGGCCTGGCTGGGGGGGTCGACGTCCATCAGCTGGTCGATCGCCTTGCGGATTTTTCCAGTGGCGAGAACCAGGTTAGACCGAGCCTGTGCGATATCGGCCCGCCAGGTTGGCAGAACCTTTGCGATATGCTCTTCCTTGGCAGCTACGGCGAGCGATTCAGCTTCGGCCCTTAACTGGGCAATATTACTGGCGAACACCGCCATCATGTCACTTTGGTTGGTTCGCTGGAATTGACCTTCACCGGTTTGAATGGCGATCTGCCAGGGAGGGCTTTGCTTGAGCAGGGCAATGTTCTGCGGACCGGCGATACTTTGAAGCTTTGCAGCGGCGTCTGAAGCGGCCTGAGCGGTGACGGCTGCCTGGGCTGCGAAGCTATTCAGCACAGCCGAGGGTTTATCAGGGATCGGATCGCCGACATTCCCGGCAATACGAGCCATTTCAGCAGATGCTGTAAGGAGTTCGTCCAGGCTGGCAAGGACCTGCTGGCGGTTGACGGCAACATTTTTTGGGATTTGCCTTACCTGGCCGATCTGCCTGGTAATTGTTTTGAGAGCATCTGCGCTTGCATCGAATGAGTCGATCGCCTGGGATAATAAAGTCTGGGTATCAGGAAGAGTTCCAGGGTCAGCCAGGTCGGCTGTGATCTTATCGTTGAGGCGAGTAATTCCGATGGCCAGGTTCTTGAGGAACTCGGTTGTCTTTTGAGAAATTCCCCATGTTGCCAGGTAGGACTTTGGAGGAATTTCCGACCACTGATCGGCCTCGACGTTAAGCTTGTCGGCTATTGGCCCGGCCTGGGCTTGGTAGCTGCGGAGCTGGGCGAGGTGTTCGCCGGCGCCGGAGATCAGCTTTTCTCGCAGCCGCGCAACTAACGCGGTCTTCTGTGCGTCGGTTGTAACGTTTTCTACCTGGCACGATTGATTGAATTGCCGAACCGTCTCGCGCATTTCATTGAGATATTCCAAAATACGCGGACGGTATTTTGTCCGGGTCAGGTCATTATCTGCCGTGTAGATGCAGGTCAGTCTCAGATCGGCGTTAAGTGACCGGACGACCTCTTTGGATCGTTGTGAAAGGCCGAACTGGCCGAGGGTTTGCACGTCGCGCCGGATCGGTTCGGTTTGTGCGATTAGGTTGACCACCAGTACAACTGCAATGGCAGCGGCTATCGACACCGCAGCCATTGTTGCGTAACGCAGCCTTGAACCCCCGACCGATGCCATTACCAGCAGAACCGTCGTCAGGATGGAACCTCCGACCACCCCGGCCAGGGTTAACCGGAAGTTGATCTCCAGAAACTGTGCCCACCATGTTTGGACGTCGTACAGCACCGTCGCCAACGCCAGCACAACTGAGCCCATACCAAGGAACAGCCAAAAACCAAGTAGCAGTTTATGGGCTCGGTCGCTGCCTCGGACAAGCTGGACACCCGCAACGGCTGCGATTGCAAATAAGGCTGCAGCTATCAGTTGCCCGGCGGCGCTTGTGGCGGGTTGGCCAACGTGTCCTAGCCAGTAGGCAATCAGCCCGGCCGTGCCGATCAGGGATAGTAAAATGGAGACCGTCCCGGCGATGCGGGCAAACGTTGTATCCAGAGTACGGTTGGGTTGGGCAGATTCTATCGCCATCGTTTCGACTCCAGGGTCTTAACCGACAGGAAAAGGAACAAAGCAGTAATCGTCACGAAGAAGACCAGCCCCCGGCTGTCGAAGATGCCTCGTGAGAAGTCTTTGAAGTATGTCATAGCGTTGAGCTTGACTGCGAGGTAATTAAGCGGCGGCCCGCCGTGAGTGACGAGAACTTGCATCACGATAACAAACACCGCCAGGATCGAACTTCCCAGCACCGCTGCCAGCAACTGATGAGATGTAAGCGTCGAGGTGAAAATTCCCACCGCCACAAAAGCCGATCCCAGTAAAATCATGCCCGCATAGCCCATCACTGCCACGCCCGGGTCGGGTTGTCCGAACAGGTACATCAACAGCAGGAATACTGTCGTCCCTGCAAGTAAAGCCAGGTAATAGCCCATGATGCCCAGGTACTTACCGACAATCACTTCGGTATCGGTTATCGGTGAGGTCATCAGTGTCTCGATCGTACCCGAGCGGTATTCCTCGCTGATAACCTGCATCGTAAGCAGGGGCACGGCGAATACCATCATATAAGCCATCGCTTCGAACAAAGGCCTCAGTGAAGCTTCATTGCCTGGGATGAATATCTTGTGGAAGAACCAAAGCCCGCTGGACAGCAGGAAAACCGCACCGATGACATACCCCATCGGCGAGATGAAGTACCCGGCCAGTTCTCGGCGTGCCAACACCAACGTTTTCTGCATCAAAAAGCTCCTTTTAGGCCTGCGCCGTTGCCACGCGCTGTCCGAGCTTAACATTCTGTTCGTAGGTAATCTGTACGAAAAAGTCTTCAAGCGAGCCGGCTTCGCGGCGAAGTTCGCGCATCTGCCAGTTCTTGCCGACAGCTAATTTGAACAGGTCCGCTCGCGGGTCGGACTCGGGGTCGCCGTGGATCATCAGCCGTGTCCATTTGCCGGAAGTTACGCCCTTGACGCTCTGTATTCCGGGCAGGGCCTTTGTAGCTGTGATAATAGCTGACTCCTCGTCGCCGGAAACTTCGGCAATAAGTCGGCTGGGGCCTGTAACTCTGCGACGAAGCTCCCCCGGCGTGCCGGTGGCTGCTATCTTTCCGCTGGCGATGATAATGAGTTGATTACATGTCTGCTCGACCTCTGCCAGGATGTGGCTGGACAGGATCACCGTATGGTCGCCCGCCAGCTCGGTAATCAGTTTTCGCATCTGGCGAATCTGCGCTGGGTCCAGGCCGATTGTAGGTTCATCCAGAACCAGTACCGGCGGATCGTGCAGCAGCACCCCAGCCAGGCCTACCCGTTGTTTGTATCCGCGGGAAAGCTCGCCGACACGCCTTCGCATCATATCCTGGGGCTTTGATAGCCAGCACCTCTCAGCGGCACGGTCAATGGCTGATTTGCGCTTCGATCGGGGTATGTCCCGCATGGCTGCCCAGAAATTCAAAAGCTCGCGGACCCGCATCTCCGGATAGAGGGGTATGTTCTCGGGCATGTAGCCAGTCTTGCGGCGAACTTCAAGCGACTCGGATAGTACGTCGTGTCCTGCTACTCTGGCTGATCCGCTGGTGGCGGGTTGATAGCATGTGAGGATTCTCAGCGTCGTACTCTTACCGGCGCCGTTAGGGCCCAGAAAGCCGACGATCTGGCCTGTTTCGACGACAAAAGAAATATCGTCTACCGCCAAGACCCGGCCATACCATTTGGTCAGGTTTTTCACTTCGATCATAGCCGCCATCCTTTGATGAGCTAAATATACCGAACAAACTACCCGTTTATCATGTATATGTGCATGGGTGGGAGGATTCTATCGTAATTCGGTCCCAACTGTGACCCTTGACCGTTGTGGGAAGATACTTTTAGGGCAAAACGTATGTTTTGTCAAGGAGAGCCCTTGGGGTTGCGGGCAGGATATTTTAGTTGTTCCCCTGTCCGGTATTTATATATCATCAAAAACCCAAGCTTATTTTGAGGCGACCCTGATGAATAAACGATTGATTGTTTTTTCGTGTCTCTGGACGTTGGCCTTTATCTCAGGCCATTCGGCCTCCACCGTCTTTGGTCAGACGAGCCAAGTCAGCGGCGATTCAATGCTCACTGCTGCAAGGCAGTATGTGGAACAATCCGATCGCTACTTACACCATAGCAAACTTGCCAGAGGCATGACAGGTTATGGCGTGACTGTCATGGCTGGGACGGAACTTGTGCGCTTCGATGTCGAAATTATCTCGGTGATGGCCAACACGAGTCCCGGACAGGATATGGTCCTGGCTAGGCTCTCAGGACAGAACCTGGAGAAAACTGGCGTTATTGCCGGCATGAGCGGATCGCCGGTTTATATAACCGACCCCGAAGACGGCCGAGAAAAGATGATCGGCGCGGTGGCATTCGGCTGGTCATTTCAGAAAGAGCCCATTTGCGGCATTCAGCCGATTACGCAAATGCTCGCCGGGTCTGGCATGTTCAGCCCCGCAAAAAAGCCCGGCCCTGAGACGGCCTCGATTTCTCACGGAGGTTTCGCACGCGAGAAGTTCCTGGCTGCGGCGCTCGATCCGGAGAAGATCGATTTCGCCGCGCTAGCCCTGGGAAGACAGGGAGCCTCCGCCGGTGACGATCTCGGCCAGCTCCTGCGTCCGCTTGTAACCCCGCTTATGGTTTCAGGTGGGTCTGAGCAATTTCTAAGATACATCCAGCCTTACCTGGCCTCGGCAGGGATGATGCCCGTCGCTTCAGGTGGGATTGGCCAGGCGATGGCTGATGCCGCCGAGTCGACCAACCTCGCCCCGGGCTCTGCTATTGGCATAACGTTAATGTCTGGCGATATGGACTTAACTTCCGTTGGCACTGTTACCGAAGTTATCGACAACCGAGTTCTTGCTTTAGGCCATAGAATGCTTGGCTGGGGACAGACGCAACTACCGATGTGCACCGCCTACATCCATACGGTCGTGTCCAGCCAGTCTCGCAGCTTCAAGTTGGGCTCGGCGCTGAAGCCAAAAGGTGCGATGGTGCGTGATGAGATGGTAGGTATTACCGGTGAATTTGGAGCCGAAGCTCCGATGTTCCCGGTTTCCATTAAGGTCAACTGGCCTGACGTTGGCCGATCGCAGCAGTACAACTACCAGGTTGTAAAAGATGCCCGGTATGCACCATTGCTGACGAGTTTCGCGGCGGCTGGGTCGATCATGAGTTGGCATTCGATGCCCGAACATCACACCGTCAGCTACAAAATAGATATCGATTACGGCCCGCTGGGAAAATACACGGTAGACAATATCTCCAGTGATAGAAGAATCTTTTCGATCATGTCCGATATGTCCAGGCCCGTCTGGTCTATGCTGAACAATCCGTTCGCCCCGGCAGTAGCGCCCCAGCGGATCGATTGCGAAGTTACCGTCAGCCAAGGCAACACGCAGGCCATACTGTTGGATATGAAACTGGACGGCAGCATTTATAAGCCCGGCGAGACGGTAACCGGAAAAATCATCATCCAGCCATTTAGAAAGGCAAGGCAATCGGTCGATATCAAATTCGTTTTGCCTGAAGACCTCGCAGACGGCCAGTACAACCTGACAGCCTGCAGCGCCGGCAATTCATTGATGCAGACTCAGCAGGAGAACCCCCATCTGTTTTCACCGCGAACGGTGGAAGAACTGTTCGCGTCGATGGGGCGTTTGACCGAGGTAAGGTCCGACCGGATATACATCCGTCTTCCGCTGAAACGGGAAGGGTTGGCTCTCGGCACGGCCCAGATGCCTGAACTGCCCGCCAGCCGGGCACAAATTGTTCAACAGGCAGGTTTGTTGGATACATACAAATTTTCAGAAACACTAGTCAGAAGTATCGACTCACAATACGTAATATCTGGCGAGGTAGATTCCAGCTTCCAGGTGCGGCGTCGTTTCGACGAGACGCGCCTCAGCCAGCTGAAGGAGTCCGAATAAATGAAGCATTTTGTGGTAATAATGATTGTATCGATTTGCTCGGTTGGCTGGGCGGTTTCCCCTGCTACCTGGTCCAAGACCACCGAAGGCGATTATACCGACGGTGAGTTTGACTCGACTGTTGTCAATTCACGCGGACAGCTGAGCCTGGCTCGTAAGTTGGATATCGTTATGACATCCGACGATGCCCCGGCCGTGGTCTCCGCAATTGCCGTCCGCAGAGATCTGATCTTCGTCGCCAGTGGATCGAGCAACGAGATTCAGGTTCTCGATGATGGCGAAAGACGACTGTTCGCTCGCCCACCCGGAACCATGATCGCTTCGCTGGCGGTTGACGGTAAAAACTTGCTTGCCGGCACCGGCGGTGAGGGAGGGGGCCTCTACAGGATAGACTCCGATGGCGAGATCGAGACCGTCTGGACTGACGAGTCGGTCAAGTATGTATGGGCGATTGAGATCGGCAAAAAGGGTGTAACCTACGTTGCAACAGGTCCCGAGGGTAAGGTCTTTGCGATCGACAAAAAAGGCAAGGCCGAGGTACTTTTCGAGGCAGGCCAGTTGGCAAAGAATATCCTATCTCTGGAACTGTCCAGCGATGGGCTCCTTTACGCGGGCACCGACGAAAAGGGGTTGGTCGTTGAGATCGACCTGAAACGAAAGAATAGCCGCGTAATCTTCGATGCCGATGAGTCTGAGATTTCGGTCTTGCTGGCCGACGGAAAAGGCGGGTTGTTTGTTGCCACTGCCGATACCGCAAAGGCAAGCTCCGATGGCGAGCAGGCCCCAGCCAAGGACAAGTCAGGCCGGTCGCCGGAGTCTCAGCCTGTCAAGCCCGACCAGACTCAGCCAGATAAGAAGTTCGTCCAGAGCGACGTTGAACAGGAATCTGCAAATGTCGAGGCCGATGAAGAAATTCAAGGCCCGCCCGACCCGGGACGGGTTAAGATCCCATCTGACCAAACCGGGCCCGAAAGGCTGGCTGCTGGTAGCATCTTGATTATACCGACTGGGGATTCTGACGAGGTAAATGTGGTTGTTTCGGTCTCCGATGAGACAGCTCCTGACAGCGATACTTCAGATGAACCGGACACCGAGCCCGACCCATCGCAGATCTTCGAAGATTCCGACAAGGACGATATCCCAGAAGAAATTCGCCGCAATATCGCTCGCGCTGTAGGCCGGGCCGGCAGACCCAGCCCACCCAAAGGAAAGGGTAACGCGGTTTACTACATCAAGCCGGAAGGGCTGGCCAAGACAATTTTCCGCCGGCCTGTTACCATTCTCGCGATGGTTGCTTACGACGGTAAGTTGATCCTGGGAACTGGCAACGGGGGCGATCTGTTTACGGTAACAACCGACGGGGATCTGATCGCTCGGGTCGCCAATACCGATGCCAAGCAGGTAACCGCACTGGCCGGCCTGGCCGGTGGCGATGTGCTGTTCGGGACATCCAACAAAGGTTCGGTAGGCAGGATCAGCGGACTCTTCGCAGCCAAGGGTACTTACATTTGCGATCCGCTTGATGCTACCCAGCTTGCCCAGTGGGGCACGGTTAAGCTTCGTTCGAATGTCCCCACCGGGACAACTATGAGCTTAGCTACCCGCAGCGGCAACCTCGCTGAGCCTGACGATGCTACCTGGTCTACCTGGTCGTCTTCGACGCCGTTGGATAGTAAATATATAAAGATTTCCGCCCCCCCAGCCCGTTTCCTGCAGTTCAGGCTTACCCTTACTTCCCAAGGCAAGGCCAGCCCAATAGCCGAGGACATGGAACTGATCTACCAGATGGGTAATCTTGCCCCCCAGGTAACAGCTGTTACTGTCAAGCCGTCGGATAAGCCGGCGCAATCCGGGTCGAGGTCCAGCGCTGCCAAGCCAGGCGGCCCGCAGATGTTCAGGCTGATCACGATCAAGGCCAGCGATCCGAATTCGGATAAGCTGACGTTCAGGATCGATCTTCGCCAGGTGGATACCCCCGCCTGGGTAACACTGACGAAAGACTTAAAAACGCCCAAGTATGTATGGGATACCCGAGACGTAAGTGACGGGACATATGAGCTTCGCATTACCGCAAGCGACACTGCGTCGAACCCCCCGACGACGACATTGGAAGCTGCTCGGCTCTCTGAGCCGGTTGTGGTAGATAACACCGCCCCGGCTATACAGGACCTCAAGGGCGAGGTTGTAAACGGTAAGTATCGTTTCACCGGGTTGGTTGTCGAAAAGGCCAGCCGGATCGTATCGATGCAGTATTCGGTTGATAGCCAGGAAGATTGGATCGCCATCCTGCCCGATGACGGGATTGCCGATTCAGCCGCTGAGGCGTTCACATTCGTCCTCGAAGACCTTGGCCCAGGCCCGCATCGGATCGCAGTTCGCGTAGCCGATATATACAAGAACACCGGCTATGCGTCGCTGATTGTGACGGTCCCCGAAAAGTAGTTGCCCACTGAAAATGTAACCTTAAGCCCTCGGGAGAAATTCCTCCCGGGGGCTTTTCTTTTGCGCTGGTGTTTGCTGGCCAGGTCAGGGCTTGGTTGACTGGCCCAGACAGTTGTGCTAGGCTCTTCGCCCCCCCTGATAACGATATGAAAGGAAGTTTTCTCGATGACTCATACAGCTACTTTGATAATGGGCGACGGTGTTGGTCCTGAACTGGCCGAGGCTGCCCGCAGATGTATTGACGGAGCACTGGCTGCGACCGAGGGCGCCGGGGCGATTGACTGGAAAATCTGCCAGGCCGGCATTGATATTATGGAAACCGCCGGCACGCCCATGCCGGAAGAGACCATCGAGTCGGTCCGAAATACCGACGTAACCCTGAAGGCTCCTATCACCACACCGATCGGCAAGGGTTTCCGCAGCGTCAATGTACTCCTGCGCCAGACGCTCGACCTTTACGCTTGCCTGCGGCCCTGTAAGAGCTACAAGGGCGTCCGCAGCCTTTATAAGGATATCGACCTGGTAATCGTCCGCGAGAATACCGAAGACCTCTACGCCGGCGTTGAGTTTGAAAAGGGCCTGCCCGAAACTGCCCAGCTTATCGAGACGGTTAACCGCCTGTCGGCCGACAGGAAGATCAAGACTGACCCTGCGACAACCGGAATTTCAATCAAGCCGATCAGCGTTGAAAACACCGAGCGGATCGTTCGCTTTGCGTTCGACTATGCTCGCGCCAACGGCAGGAAGAAAGTAACCTACGTCCACAAAGCCAATATCATGAAGTTCACCGACGGTCTGTTTAAGGAAGTCGCCGAGCAGGTGGCTGCCGAATATACCGACATCGAAGGCGAAGAGCGGCTGGTCGACAATATGTGCATGCAGCTGGTCCAGAAGCCCGAGCTTTACGACGTGATCGTACTGCCGAACCTCTACGGCGATATAGTCTCGGACCTTTGTGCGGGTCTGGTCGGCGGGCTGGGAATGGCCCCCGGTGCGAATATCGGCGATAACGGCGCAGTATTCGAAGCGACCCACGGCAGTGCCCCGAAGTATAAGGGCATGAACAAGGTCAACCCGACTGCCCTGATTCTCTCGGGTAAGTTGATGCTGGATCAACTCGAAGAGCGCGATGCAGCGGCCAGGCTGGAAAAGGCGGTTGCTGATGTTATCGCCGCCGGCGAGTCGGTTACTTATGACATGAAGCCGGATCGTGATGATCCATCGGCCGTGGGAACTTCCGAAATGGCAGACGCGATCATCGCTGCGATGGGGTAAATTTACCTGCTGATACGCGGTTGTCTTTGGTGCCTTAAGGCTGATACCATACCGGCTGATCTTATGGATCCTCAGACGATACATGACATTATGAGCTCCCGGCGGCGGGGGGCGCTCGATACGATTGCCAGAGCTGGGCTTTCGGTAGCGGCGTGCCCTTATGCGTCAGTTATGAAACTGCGTCGCTGGGCGTATGGTAAGTCCCTGCTGAAATCAACGGCCGTTGACGTTCCTGTTATTTGCGTCGGCAACATTACAACCGGCGGGACGGGCAAGACGCCGATGGTGGCCTGGCTGGTCGAGCATCTAAAAGCCAGGGGACTGACCCCTGCTATTTTAACTCGCGGCTACAAAGCCGTCGGGGGAATCAGCGACGAAGCCAATCTGCTTTCCAAACTCACCGGCGTGAATGTTGTAGTTAATCCCGACCGCATCGCCGGCGCGCGATTGGCTATCGATGAAGGAGCCGACGTGCTGGTAATGGATGATGGCTTCCAGCACCGACGCCTACAGCGCGACATGGACATTGTTCTCGTCGATGCGACCAATCCGTTCGGCTTCGGCCATTGCTTGCCGCGCGGCCTGCTCCGCGAGCCGCTATCAGCACTAGCCGATGCAAGTGCAATCGTGATAACACGGGCTGATCGGGTAGATGCACAGGCCATCGAAGCGATTGAAAAAAGAATCGCCCGGTTCGCACCGCAGGCGGTTATCTGTCGAGCTGCCCACAAGGCGGAATCGTTTATTGATTCAGATGGCAGGGCCCACAGCCTGGATGCCCTGGCCGGCGAGGACGTATTTGCTTTTTGCGGCATAGCCAACCCGAAGCCCTTTTTCGCTGGGTTGGTTGATCTTGGAGTAAATCTTGTTGGGGAAGTTTCACTTGCAGACCATGTTCAATACACGGCTGAGCTGATCGGCCGGCTGGATAGCCAGGCCCGCAGCAGTGGGGCTGGGGCGATTGTTACTACCCAAAAGGATGCTACAAAGCTCGATGCCGGTAAATTTGAGCTGCCGATTTGGACTTTGTCTGTGCGGATGCAGGTAACCGACCGGGCGGATGAACTAATTGAAATGGTAGACGGGGTAGTCAGTTAGATTGCCACCGAGGCTGATCAGAGGTAGAATCCCAGACGTTATGCAGGAACTGCTTAAAATAATCGAAGGTTTCGGCTCGCCGCGGATCGCTATTGTTGGCGACTTCATGCTCGATAGATACGTCTTCGGCGATGTCGAGCGAATTAATCCCGAAGCTCCAGTGCCCGTATTGCGTACTGTTCGTACCGAAACCAGCGTAGGCGGCTCGGGCAACCCTGCCAATGCTATTATCGCTCTTGGCGGCCTGGCTTCATGCGTCGGTGTTATCGGTAAGGATTCAGGCGGGGAGGAATTGGCAGGCATGCTCCTGGCGGCAGGGGCTGATACTTCAGGCCTGGTTCGGTTAGCTGACAGGCCTACGTCGGTTAAGACTCGGTATGTAGGCCTGGCCCAGCATCGTATGGCACAGCAGATTCTCCGCGTCGATCAAGAATCGACCGATCCTATAGACGCCCAGGTTCAGACAACACTTCGGGCAGCTGTTCGCGGACACCTTGGAGATTGTAAGGTTCTGGCGGTTGAAGATTACAACAAGGGCGTACTGAACGACGAAAACACGCCGCAACTGATAGCAGATGCAGTAAAGGCAGGTCTGGCGGTTATTGTCGATCCTGCCTTGGGGGTCGACTATCGCAGGTATCGAGGGGCGACGCTGCTTACCCCCAACCGATACGAAGCTTCCCATGCAAGCCAGATAGAGATAACCGATGATGAGTCCCTGGCGGCCGCAGGTAAGCGGATATTGGATATCACCGACGCCAAGGCGGTTCTGATTACACTCGATAAAGAAGGCGCGTACCTGCTCGAGCGGTCCGGTGAGGGCAGGCGAATTCCCCACTGGCATCCTCGCGAAGTTTACGATGTTACAGGTGCGGGCGATGTTGTCCTGGCGATGCTGTCGGTTGCTGTGGCCCAGGGGTGTAGCTTCGCCCAGGCAGCGGCACTGGCAAACGTAGCCGGCGGGTTGGAAGTCGAACGGTTCGGCGTCGTGCCGATTAAACGCTCCGAGGTCATCGACGAGATGCGCATGACGCTAGGCCAGCGGGCTGGCAAGGTAATGGACCGTCAGCAACTTGCCGATCAGGTTACCAGGCGCCGGGGTAAGGGTGAGACGATAGTTTTCACCAACGGCTGTTTCGACCTTCTCCACATGGGCCACGTTCGTTACCTCCAGCAGGCGAGAGATTTGGGCAACTGCCTGATAGTGGCGATCAATTCCGATGATAGCGTACGCAAGCTCAAGGGTCCGTCGCGTCCCATTATCGGCCAGGACGAACGCGGTGAGATGCTCGCGGCGATGGAATGCGTGGACTACGTTACGATCTTCGATGAAGATACCGCCAAGGAATTGCTTGAGCTGCTCAAGCCGGATCTGCAGGTCAAGGGCGGAACCACGCCCGTAGTTGTAGAGCGAGAGATTGTAGAAAGTTACGGCGGAAAGGCTGTTACGCTTGACGTGGTCGAGGGCCTATCGACGACTAAGATCATCGGGCAGATATTAGATACACATAACGGCCGGGAAAGTTAATTTGCTGGAAGCTGGAAGTAAGATGAGTAATAAGGCCATCTTCATAGATCGAGACGATACGTTGATCGCGAACTCCGGTTACTTAGGAGACCCGGCCGGGATCAAACTTATCGATGGGGTCGACCAGGCCATCAAAGCATTCCGCGCCGCCGGATATAAGATCGTCGTTATTACTAACCAGTCCGGCGTAGCCCGGGGGATGTTCACCGAAAACACACTCGATAAAATCCACGACGAGATGCGCAGACAGTTGTCTGATTTGGACGCCGACGTGGATGCGGTTTATTACTGCCCGTATTTGCCTCAAGGCAAGGTTCCTGAATATGCAAGGGCATCGGCTCTTCGCAAACCTGACCCTGGAATGTTGCTCCAGGCTGCCCAGGAGATGGATATCGATCTGTCGGCGAGCTGGATGATAGGCGACAGCGAGCGAGATATTACCGCCGGCAAGCGAGCGGGATGCAAAACCGTGCTTCTAGGCCAGGATCGTACAGCCGACCATTATGGCGCCGATTATTCCATGGGGGATCTTCTTGCAGCTTCGAAGGCTATCATTCCGCAGGCGCCCCAACCTGAGCCTGAGGAAAAACCCGCCGACCCGCCACCAGAGGCACCTGCCCCCAAAGTAACCGCCAAGGAGCCTGCAGATTCCCAATCTGATGTGTTGGGGGAGATTCTCTCTCTGCTTCGTCGGGAAGTTAAAGCCGGTCAGGTTGATGAATTCAGCTTGGCAAAGCTTGTAGGGGGCATCATTCAGGTGCTGGCACTGCTTTCATTGTTGATCGCATTCTGGAAGCTGCTGAGCATGGACCCGACGATAGACGCTATCGTCTGGGCTGTGGTTGCTGCGGTTCTCCAGGTGATGGCTTTGACGTTCTTCCTGCTGCATCAGCGGCGTTGATCGGGGGCGCTTTATTTAACCAATTTGCGAGGGGGCTCTTTGCGCCGCAGCTTCGTCGGTGTAATCTACCGGATTGCTAGAGCAACGAACGTTTGAGATGTCGTATGGATTCGTCGGCCAGGACAAGGCTGGCAAGGAAGGTGAAACAGGCAATACCGTGGTATTGTCGATGCAACCTGACGCAGCCAGACGATGCCGCAGCCAGAAGCCATGCGGCAGATCAAGCGTGAATTGCTCTAAAAGGAGCTTCGCGTGGAAGTGCATGCTTTTCGTGGCTGGCGATATGCCCAAGGCAGTGTCAACGCCGATTCGCTTATCGCACCGCCTTATGACGTTTTATCCCTGGCCGACAAGGAACAGCTGCTCGCTCGTAGCGAGCTTAATATTGTTGCCGTCGATTTGCCCCAATGCCCAGCCCACCAGGCCGGGCCCGACGAAGTCTACGCCGCCGCTGCAAAGTTGCTAGATCAGTGGAAGCGCGACGGTGTTTTAGTCCAGCAAGTCTCGCCCGCGCTTTATGCCTATCAGCAGAGTTTCACCTGGGCGGGTAAGGACTATGTCCGCCGTGCGATGATCTGCGGTGTTCGCGGAACTGAACTTGGCGCCGATGTCATCCCTCACGAAAAGACTCACCCCGGGCCCAAAGAGGACCGGCTGAAACTTACCCGGCAAACTAACATGCAGCTTTCGCCGATCTTCGGGTTCTATAACGACCCGACCGGCAAGGCTTCGAAACTTCTCTGGTCGGCTATCGGCGATGAACCTCTCGTTCAGGGCAAACTAAACGATGTCGACGAAAAACTATGGGCGGTAACCGACTCTGATATTATCGCGCAGATAACAGATATCCTCGCCGACACGCCAGCGTTCATTGCCGATGGCCATCATCGTTATACAACCGCGCTTAACTATCGTGACGGATTGGCCGCAGCCGGCGAGCTCGATCCGGGCCATGAAGCGAACTTCGTCATGTTCGTGCTGGTTCCCAGTGACGATCCCGGCCTGCTGGTCCTGCCAACGCACAGGCTATTCAATGGTTTGTCGGGTGCTATTACCGCCGAAGCGGTTACCGAAGTCGCACCTCAATTTGCTTGGACGAAACATGACAGGTCTGCAATGTCAGCCGCTGATGTTGAGGCTGTCCTTGCTAAGGCTGGGCAGAAAGTTATCGGCCTGATTGATGCAGCGACAAAGGATCTGTGGGTCGGTGAGTTGACCGATACCGAAGCGATGGCTGAAGCGGCTCCTGACCAGATCCAGGCCTGGCGGGATTTAGATGTCTCAATCTTGCATAAGCTGATTGTCGATCAAGCTCTCAACCAATTCAAGACTGATGAGTTTGGCTTTACCTATACCGCAAAAACCGTTGAGGCACTTGAATCCTGCGATGCCGGCAGCGTCCAGTTAGCAGCCCTGCTTGTAGGGGTGCCTTTAAAAGCAGTCGAGCAGATCGGACAGGCCGGGGCATACATGCCGCAAAAGTCAACTTACTTCTATCCCAAAGTTGCAACGGGTATGGTTCTCAAGCCCCTTAAATAAGTACAGTCAACTTCCAGAGTAAAACCTCTTTGACCGAGACGCAGGAACAATTTCTTATCCTAGATGGCCAGTCGGTCGTCTTTTTCGGTGATTCGATTACTGATTGTGGCCGGCGAACCGAAGAGCATGCACCGCTGGGAAAGGGTTTCGTTCACGCAGCTATCGGGCTGATAACCGCTAAGTATCCCCAGCGAAATATTACCTACCACAATCGGGGCTTTGGCGGGAATGTTTGCCAGCAGTTGCTGGACCGCTGCGACGAAGACGTTATCGCCTTCAAGCCTGACTGGGTAACCGTGCTGGTTGGGATAAACGACCTGCACTGTCGGTATAAAGATGATTTAGAAAATCTGGCGCCCGAGGGTTTCGCCCAGACGTATGACAAATTGCTAAGCAGAATTGTCGACACGACAGAAGCCAAGCTCGTTCTGTTGGATCCTTTCTACATGCAGAGGGATCCGCCAGCTGGGACGAAAGAAGCCCAGGTAATGGCTGCTATTGGCGAGTACATATCTGTAGTTGATGATATGTGCATGAAATACGGGGCAATTCACGTCAGGTTGCACGATATATTTCAGGATCATTTGTCAGCGAGACCGGCTGAGGTGTTTTGCCCCGAGCCGGTACATCCCAACATGACAGGGCATATGATTATTGCTGAATCGCTGCTGGGGGCTTTGGGTTGGTAGGGGGCGAATCGTTGACTCGATTTATTTATGCTGCTTCATGGAAAAAAAAGCTTTGACAGGCCTTGCCGGCTAAGTATAGTAAATCGTCCGTTTTCCGGTGGTCGCGGTGTATTTGCACCCAGACGACCCAAGACAGGTAAGTAGATGAGAGACATCTGCTGTGCGCTGCTGATATGAGCGTCGTGCTGCTGTAGCTCAGTGGTAGAGCGCGTCCTTGGTAAGGACGAGGTCATGGGTTCGACCCCCATCAGCAGCCTTTTTGCAAATGCGTTCTTCAGCTTCGTCAAGAAGTTTCGAATGCGTCGAGTTGTTAAAGTGGATGGGCATTGGCCCGTCTAGTATATATAAATGTTGAAACGCCCCCTTGGTTGCCTGCAGTTGGATGGGCAGCGAACCAGAGGGGGTGAAAAGGTAAATTCAAACCCAAGATTACGCACCAGGTAAGAGGAGCTTAAGGAATGGCCAAGGAAGTATTTCAAAGGACAAAGCCGCATGTCAACGTCGGGACGATCGGTCACGTCGACCACGGCAAGACGACTCTGACTTCGGCAATCATGTACGTCCAGGCTGAAGCCGGCCTGGCTAAGGCAAAGACCTATGACGAGATCGCCAAGGCTTCCGAATCACAAGGCCGGCGCGACCCAACCAAGATTCTGACGATTGCAACCGCGCACGTCGAATACGAATCTGAAAAGCGTCACTATGCTCACGTCGACTGCCCTGGGCACGCTGATTATGTCAAGAACATGATCACCGGCGCTGCACAGATGGACGGCGCGATTGTGGTAGTAGACGCCTCGCAGGGCCCGATGCCCCAGACGAAAGAGCATGTCCTGCTCGCTCGTCAGGTAAACGTGCCTAAATTGGTAGTCTTTCTCAACAAGTGCGACCTGGTCGACGACGAGGAACTCCTCGAGTTGGTCGATATGGAAATTCGTGAGCTGTTGAGCAAGTATGATTTCGATGGCGACAATGCCCCGGTTATTCGTGGCTCGGCCACGGCGGCACTTGCCGACCCCGCTGGCGAAGGCGCCGCTGGTATTCGGGAATTGGTGACAGCTCTTGATGAGTACATCCCCGAACCCAAGCGTGAAATCGATAAGGACTTCCTCTTGCCGGTCGAGGACGTATTCTCCATCAAGGGCCGTGGTACTGTCGGAACCGGCAGGATTGAACGCGGCAAAATCAATGTCGGCGACAAGGTTGAGATCGTCGGTCTTGGCGAGACACGGACCACCACCGTTACCGGTGTAGAGATGTTCAACAAGACACTGGACGAAGGCCGGGCCGGCGATAATGTTGGCTTGCTGCTCCGCGGTGTTGAAAAGAATGAACTCGAGCGTGGTCAGGTCATGGCCAAGCCCGGTTCGATTACACCCCATAATAAGTTTGAGGGTGAAGTTTACGTACTTACCAAGGAAGAAGGCGGCAGGCACAACCCGTTCTTTACGGGCTATCGTCCGCAGTTCTACTTCCGTACCACCGACGTTACAGGCACGGTTAAGCTTCTGGGTGGTGCAGAAATGTGCATGCCCGGCGACAATGTAACGATGGAAATCGACCTGTTGAATACCAAGATTGCCATGGAAGAAGGCCTGCGTTTCGCTATTCGTGAAGGCGGCAGGACTATCGGCGCTGGCGTCGTGACAAAGATTCTGGAGTAGTTCGATGGCCAAAAGCAAGGCCAGGGAATATGTGTGGCTTCAGTGTACCGACTGTGGCGACCTGAATTATCGTACTCAGGTTCGTGTATCTGGCGGTATGCCCAAGTTCACGCTGAATAAATACTGCCCAAGGACCAGGACGAAAACGGAGCATAAAATCAAACGTAAATAAAACGTTTGGCTGCATTGTCCAGAGGTTGCGGGCTTGCCCATAAATAACAGCCGGTGGATATGGCGGGTAAATAGGCCCGCCAGATTCGTCTGGTGATACGGCAGTAGCTCAATTGGCAGAGCAGCGGTCTCCAAAACCGCAGGTTGGGGGTTCAACTCCTCCCTGCCGTGGTGGATGGACGAGGTGACAAGACTGGACCGATGTAGCCCTTGGTGTTGAATCATAAAACGTAAGGAAGCGAAGAAAAGTGTCGTTTTTTCAGGTATATAAGAAGGGTCAGGGCAAGTACACCAGAACGGTGACTTTCCTGTCCGTCATGCTGCTTGGGGTTATCGGGGCCTACCTGATGAGCGGTTTCTTGAAGGGCTATAGCGCTACATCATCACCTTACATGCGGTTTGGTGTGCCCACAGCGGTAGTAGCGGTGTTAGCAATAGTTACCTTCTGGATGGTTAACAGGCCAAAGTCTGCGGACTTCCTGATTTCCACCGAAGGCGAGATGAAGAAGGTTTCATGGTCTTCCAAAAAGGAGATCATCGGCTCGACCAAGGTTGTCATTGTTACTACCTTGCTGATGGCAGGCATTCTGTTTGCAGTTGATATTTTGTTTGCTAACCTTTTCCGATGGATCGGCGTGGTCTGATCGGATTTTGACCCAAGAACCGGGGTATCGCTTACATGTGTAAACAGTGGTGTGTCTTGCGAGTAGCGTCGAACCGTGAGGAACAGGTTCGTGAAGCGCTTGTCCGCAAGGTTAAAATCGAAGGCCTGGAAGAGAAGATATCGCAGATTCTCGTGCCGACCGAGCGTCGTCCCAGTCCGCGTGGGCGAACCGGTGAAAAGAAGTTCGTCGAACGGAAGATGTACCCCGGTTACGTGTTTATAGAGTTGGAGTTGTCCGATGAGGGGGCAATTGGCGAGAAGGAATGGTTCCTTATTAAAGAGACTTCAGGTGTGGGTGACTTTATCGGCTCGGGCGGCAAGCCCAGCCCGATGAAGCCGGGCGACGTAGATAAAATGCTGATGCAGGTAGAGAAGGCCCAACAGGGTGCACCTTTATCTGTTGATTTCGCCAAGGGCGATATGGTCAAGATCAAGGAAGGCGCATTCGAGAACATCGAAGGTTCAATCGACGAGGTCTTGGCGGAGAAGGGTCTTGTGCGGGTAATCGTAACGATATTTGGCCGGGCAACACCGGTCGAGTTGGAATATTGGCAGGTCGAGAAGGTCTGATCGAAAAACCCTCAAGAAACTTCGATAAATGTTAAAAAGGCTCGAAAACGAGTCAATTATTACGATAAGCCGGCTAATAAAATTGACGGGAAAAGACGATGGCCAAAAGAGTAGTTACGCAAATTAAAGTACAGGCCCCTGGCGGCCAGGCTACACCGGCTCCGCCGATCGGACCGGCCTTGGGCGCACAAAACGTCAACATCGGGCAGTTCGTCTCCCAGTTCAATGAACGGACTAAGGATCTCAACGGCATGCCCGTACCGGTGGTAATTTCCGTTTATGAGGACCGGACGTTCACCTTTGAAGTTAAAAGTCCGCCCGCAGCGGCTTTGCTGAAAGAGGCAGCCCAGATTGCCAAGGGCTCAGGCGTCCCCAATAAAGAGAAGGTCGGCACGGTTAATATGGATCAGGTTCGCTCAATAGCCCAGCGGAAGATGGCCGACTTGAGCGCGACAAATGTGGATGCAGCCTGCAAGATTATCGAGGGCACTGCCCGTAGTATGGGCATTACGGTTGAGAAGTAACCTTTGGAAGGGCTGGCACTTGCCGGTCGGAGCGGAGATAAACCCAGCGACGTAAAAAGGCGTCGCGCCTGACCACGGGCGATAGCAGTGGAAGTTCAGGCGGCTTGGCGGTTTTTACCAGGAAAGCCGAACGAAGAGGAAACGCAGATGGCAAAAAGCCGATCTAAGCGCTATAACAAAGCGTTGGAGAACGTTCCCACCGAGCTGATCCCCCTGGATAAGGCGGTGGATGTTCTCAAGAGCATCACTCAGACGAAGTTCGATCCTACGGTTGAACTTGTAATGCACCTTGGCATTGATCCCAAGCAGGCTGACCAGGCTTTGCGTGGTTCTATCAGTTTGCCTAACGGCATTGGTACGACCCGGAAGGTTATTGCCTTCTGTGATGATTCCGACATCGAAACTGCCACCGCTGCCGGAGCCATCGAAGCCGGTACAATCGATCTGGTCGAAAAGATCCAGGGAGGCTGGATGGACTTTGACGTCGCAGTCGCCACCCCGGCCGTTATGAAGCATATTGCAAAATTAGGTCGTGTCCTGGGCCCACAGGGTAAGATGCCTTCCCCCAAAGCCGGCACGGTTGCTCCCGATATCGCCAAGATGGTAACGGAATATTCCGCCGGCAAGGTTGAGTACCGCAACGATGACGGCGGGAATTTGCATATCCCTGTCGGTAAGCTTAGTTTTGAAACTGAAAAGCTTATACAAAACATCGAGGCCTTCATCGGCCACATTAAGCGGATTCGTCCAAGTACAACCAAGGGAACTTACATCAAGAAGGTCTGCCTGTCGGCGACAATGTCGCCTTCGGTCCAGTTGGACGTGGCATAGACACCGCGAGGTTTAGATATGAGTAAACCGGTAAAAGAAATGCTCCGGAAGGACCTGATCGGCCGCCTGGAAGGCGTAACGTCTTTGGCTGTAGTAGGTTTCTCTGGTCTGGACGCTATCAGTACGCACCGAGTCCGATCTGAGCTGGAGAAGAAGGAAATCAAGCTGACAGTCGTCAAGAATTCCGTTGCCCGTCAGGCCTTCGAAGCTTTAGGCCTGGAAGGTGCAAAAGAACTTTTAGACGGACCTTGCGCGATCGCTTATGGGTCTGACAGCGTAATAACAGTTGTCCGCGAGCTTCTGGCCCTGGCCAAAGAGTCCCAGCAGCTTACCGTAAAGGCGGCTCTGCTTGATGGCGAGCCATTTGGCCCGGATCGCATCACAGCATTAAGCAAGTTTCCCACACGCGATGAGGCCATCGCCAAGGTCGCCGGCACGATCCTTGCTGGTGGGGCGAACCTTGCCGGCTGCCTGATCGGCCCGGGGTCGAAGATCGCTTCGATCCTCAAGACAATTGAAGAAAATCAGTCAGACGACCAGGCCGCATAAAGCTTCTTGAGATTAATGAACTAAAATTGTCGGCTGCGGATTGGGCCCGCCAGGGCTTAAATGACGCCAACGTGGCATCGCCTATCAGGCCGGCGCAAGAGAATAGTTGATCGGAGTATAAGAAATGACAGAAGAAGCAGCAGCTGAGGCAACCGCTGAGGCCCCCGTCGAGGTAAAGGACGTATCCCAGGAACTTAAGGACCTGGCCGCCAAGATTGTCGCCCTTTCTTTGAAAGACGCGGTTGACCTGGTTGATTATCTCAAGAGCGAGTACGGCATCGAACCTGCCGCCGGTGGCGCAGTAATGGTTGCCGGACCAGCCGGCGAGGCAGAAGAAGAAGAAGAGCAAGTTGCCTTCGACGTAATCCTTAAGGAAATTGGCGACAAGAAGATCCAGGTCATCAAGGCAGTCCGTGCCCTGACAAACCTCGGCCTCAAAGAAGCCAAGGAACTGGTAGACGGTGCGCCTAAACCTGTTAAGGAAGGTGTAACCAAGGACGAAGCTGAAGAAGCCAAGAAGCAGTTGGAAGAGGCTGGCGCGACAATCGAGCTTGCCTAGCAGGAAGATAGATAATTACGGTATACAATGTTATGTAGTGTCAAAATCGGCTGTCCAGCTGGTGCTGGCGGGTCAGTTGATTGATACTGCGCTTTATCAATCCCAGGGAACGTCCATCTGATAGCTTAACAACAAGGGTAAAGCCATGCTGGTAATGGAAAAGGTGCGCAATTTTTCCAAAGTTGGAGACGCTGCGCCAATTCCTAATCTTAACGAGTTGCAGACGAACAGTTACATCCGGTTCCTCCAGACCGATACTGATCCCCTCAAGCGAAAAGACGAAGGTCTAGAGGGGCTGCTTAAGGAAATCTTTCCGATCGAAAGTTACGACGGATCGATGAGACTTGAGTATCGGTACTATGAACTCGGCAAGCCACGCTACGCTCCTCAAGAGTGCCGCGATCTGCGCTTGACTTACGGTGCGCCGTTTAAAATCCGCTGCAGGTTCATTCGCAAGGAAGTCAAGGATGTCCTGGAAGAGTCGATCTTCCTCGGAGAGATTCCGATCATGCTTGGCGGCGGCGAGTTAATCATCAATGGTGCTGAACGCGTGATTGTTTCGCAGTTGCACAGAAGTCCGGGCGTGGACTTTACCGTTGAGATGCAGGAGTCTGACCGTCCGCTGCACGGTGCGAGGATTATTCCCGAACGCGGCAGCTGGATCGAACTTGCGGTGACCAAAAAAGATTCGATCGCCATGCGAATCGATCAATCGGGCAAGATTCCCGCGACAATGTTCCTTCGCGCGATGGACGAGAAGTATGGTACCGCCGAGGCTATCATCCGTGAGTTCCATAAGACCAAGGAAATCGCCCCCGAAAAGCTCAATCCGGAGATGTATTTGGTTTCGGCTTTTGTTGATCCCGAATCCGGCGAAGAACTTGTTCCCGCCGGCGGTCAGGTTGGCGAGTCGCTTGTACGCATCGTTGCCTCCCCGGTTAAAAAGATCGAGGTCGTTACCAAAGTAACTGACCCGGTCATTTTGAACACCCTGGCTGAAGATGCCTCCGAAAGTCATGACGATGCACTGCTTCGGATCTACATGAGGCTGCGCCCGGGCAATCCCGCCCAGTTGGAAAAGGGCAGGACCCTGTTCAAAGAGAAGTTCTACGATGAGAACCGTTACCGCCTCGGTCGAGTAGGTCGGTTCCGTATTAACCGCAAGTTCAAGCAGGATGTGCCCGAGACGGACTTGACCCTGCGGGTTGAAGACTTTGTCGGCACTCTCAAGTACATTGTCCGTTTGCGTAATAACCAGGGCATAATCGACGATATCGACCATTTGGGCAATCGTCGGCTTCGTACCATTGATGAACTGGCCACTGACGAGATTCGCAGGGGCTTCCTGAAGCTTCGCCGGACCATCCAGGAGCGGATGAGCCTTAAGGATCCGGAAGAGTTGACAAAGATTTCCGAACTGGTCAACTCCAAGAGCGTCTCATCGAGTATCGATTTCTTCTTCGGCAGAAGTGAGCTAAGCCAGGTTGTCGACCAGCAGAACCCGTTAGCCCAACTGGCTCACGAACGCAGGCTTTCTGCGATGGGTCCGGGGGGGCTGAACCGAAAGCGTGCCGGCTTTGAGGTTCGTGACGTTCACATCAGCCACTACGGCAGGATTTGCCCCGTCGAGACGCCTGAAGGTAACAACATCGGCCTGATCAGTTATCTTAGCTGCTACGCCGATGTCGATGAGTACGGCTTCTTGATTACATCGTACCAGAAGGTCGAAAAAGGTAAGTTGACCCATAAAATCATCCATCTCAGGGCAGATGAGGAGATGGAGGCGATTTTGGCACCTCCTGGTGCGTTCGATAAGAACCGTCGTATCGAGACAGGCCAAGATATCGATCACATCCTGGCCCGTGCTGAAGGTGAACTGCAGCAGGTTGGTATCAAAGAGGTCAATTACCTCGATATCTCACCGAAGCAAACGGTGGGTGTTTCTGCAGCGTTGATCCCGTTCCTTGAGCATGACGATGCTAACCGTGCCCTTATGGGATCGAACATGATGCGACAGGCCGTGCCTCTGGTCAAGGCCGAGCCGCCTATCGTGGCTACTGGTATGGAACGGGCGATAGTTCAGAATTCCGGCATGGTTGTCACCGCCGACAGGGACGGGACTGTAACCTACGTCGACGCTGAGCGAATTGTTATCGATAACGCACATGAATTTAACCTGCGTAAGTTCGCCAAGCTTAACGAACGCGTCTGCTTGAACCAGAAGCCCATCGTTACAGAGGGCCAGCGTGTCAAGAAGGGCCAGATCATCGCTGACGGCTCTTCCTGCAAGAATGGCGAGTTGGCGCTGGGGCGAAACGTACTCGTAGCGTTCATGACCTTTGACGGCTACAACTTCGAGGATGCCATCGCCATTTCCGAGCGATTGCTCAAGACCGAGGCATTTACCTCGGTTCACCTGGAAGAATATGACGTTGAAATCCGCGAAACAAAGCTAGGCCGGGAAGAATTCACCCGCGACATTCCGAATGTTTCGGAAAGGGCCCTGCGGAACCTCGACGAATATGGCGTGGTTCAGGTAGGGACGCGGGTTGCACCCGGCGATATCATGGTCGGTAAGGTCTCTCCCAAGTCCAAGTCGGAACTGTCACCTGAGGAAAAGCTTTTGCATGCAATCTTCGGCCGGGCCGGCGAGGATGTCAAAAACGACAGCTTGGAGCTGCCCGCTGGTGAAGAAGGCGTTGTGGTTAACACCCAGCGGTTCAGCCGGCGGATGCACATGACCGACGAGCAACGCAAGGATCTCAACCGGCAGGTGAGGTTGTACCGCAAGAAGATGCAGCAGCGGATTACCAGCATCTTCCGGATGATGACCGAAGAAATTAACGAAGTACTCGCTGTGCAGATGGTTGACCCGTCGACTCGCCAGAAGGTTGGCGCAAGTGATATTGACGAAGTCATCATCGAGCAGATCGAAAACTTCTCGTTCAAGTGGATCAAGACACGCGACGCCGCCGTCCGCAAGCAGGCCCAAGAGATCTACAATAAGTACTGGCCTAAGATTGTCGAAACCCAGTCCGAGATGGTTCGCAAGCTTGACCATATGAAACGTGGCGATGAGTTGTCCTCGGGCGTTCTTGAGATGGTTAAGGTTCGTGTCGCGACCAAGCGGAAGCTGGGCGTCGGCGATAAGATGGCCGGCAGACATGGGAATAAGGGCGTTATCGCCAGGATTATCCCCGAAGAAGATATGCCCTTCATGGCCGATGGAACGCCTATCGACATTGCCCTCAACCCGCTTGGCGTACCTAGCCGTATGAATGTCGGGCAGATTCTCGAGACGCATCTTGGTTGGGCAGCGGCTGTTCTGGGCTTCCAGGCGGTTACCCCGGTTTTCGACGGTGCAAACGAAGCGGAAATATTCGATTGCATCGGCGAAGCCAACGCGCATGTTCGCCAGAGATGTCAAGAAGTTGAAGTCATTCAGCAGGCCGGTCAGAGCCTGGAATTACTCGTTGAGGTACCCGTAGATGGTAAGGTAACTCTTTACGATGGCAGGACAGGTGAGCCTTTCGAACAGCGTGTGACGGTTGGCTATATCTACATGAACAAGCTGCACCATCTCGTGGACGAGAAGATCCACGCTCGTGCCACAGGCCCATATTCGCTGATTACTCAGCAGCCTCTGGGAGGAAAGGCACGCACAGGCGGGCAACGGTTCGGTGAGATGGAAGTCTGGGGCCTGGAAGCATACGGCGCCAGCTACACCCTGCAGGAACTGCTTACCGTCAAGAGTGACGATGTTGAAGGCAGGACGAAGATTTACGAATCAATGGTCAAAGGCACGAATACACTTGAAGCCGGCACGCCTGTAAGTTTTGACGTGTTGTGCTGTGAGTTGCGTGGCCTGGGCCTGAACATACAGCTAGAGAAGAAGTCGCTTTTCTAGTCATTATTAAAGAATAGCTGCGGAAACGTAACAAGAGCCTAATTGGCTTTTATGGGCCGTTGCCAAGGAGCAGATAGACGATGGCCGAAAGCGTATATGATCGGATAAATGATTACGGGTCGGTAAAGATTCAACTTGCTTCTCCAAATGACATCAGAAGTTGGTCGTTTGGCGAGGTAAAGAAACCTGAAACGATCAATTACCGAACATACCGTCCGGAAAAAGACGGTCTGTTCTGTGAGAGGATCTTCGGCCCCGAGCGTGACTGGGAGTGTGCGTGCGGTAAGTACAAAGGCACGAAGCACAAGGGTATCATTTGCGACCGTTGCGGC
>SDBT01001747.1_pt1 | contig 38711 bp, 30 predicted proteins | sample 2277101 | NCBI WGS metagenome assembly SDBT01 (sample SAMN10404973, study PRJNA504765) | marine sediment metagenome | isolation source: marine sediment core GS10_PC15, 103 cmbsf | place: Arctic Ocean: Southern Knipovich Ridge | collected 2010 | reverse complement strand
TCTCTTCTTATTGGTGGTTTTCACTACTCCCCATAGTATTTTGTCAATCCATTTAACGCTTCTGTCTTTGATTTACCCTTTCTTATCCCCTTGCTTCAAGCGCAACAATTTAAGCGAAATCTCTACCTCGATATTAAAGTAAAATGATAAAAATACCCTTTCTTGATCTAAGGAAAATAACAATCAATTCTGATATGGAAATTGAATTCATTCACAAGAAAAATAAATCCTGGCCAAAAAGAGATATAAACAACTAGATCTAACGGAGATTGCCAGTATGTTAAATGTAACTGTATTTGACTTTCTTAGAAAAAGCATTGCTTCTTTAGTTGATATCAGTCCTGAAATGAACGAGACTATCCAGAAGTCTATTGAGACCCCACCATCATTAGAATATGGAGAAAAATCCTCAAATATTGCATTTAAACTTGCTAAAAAACTTCGACGCTCACCTATTGAAATTGCTAAAGATATTTCTAAGAATATTAATGACTTAATTTCATTTGATGATGGAATAAAACGCACAGAAGCAATTAAAGGGTATGTGAATTTCTATTACGATTTTCCTATAATTTTCAATCGAATATACGAACAAATAATGCTAGAAGATGAGAATTATGGTAAGAATGGATCAGGAAAAAATCAAAAAATTGTTATAGAGCACACATCAATAAATCCTGTTAAACCTTTACATATTGGAAATTTGAGAAATGCCATTCTAGGGGATATTGTTGCGCGATTATACGAATGGAATGGATGGGAAGTTGAAATTCAAAACCTCATTGATGATTTCGGGAGACAAGTAGCGACCCTGATATGGGGTCTTCTTGAAGGTTTACAATTAGAAGTATCACGTAAACCTCAAGAAAAATTTGATGTTTGGTTGGGAAGGCTTTATACTCATTGTAACACTTTTTTGGAAAAAAACGACTCCTGGAGTAAAGTGGATCAAGTTATTATCGATATTCGCAAAAATCCTGCAATATACCAATTTATGAGGAATATTTGTCAAGCCTGCGTTGAAAGTAACTTAGAAACCGCGTGGAGGCATGGAATAACATATGATTACCTTGTATGGGAATCTGATATATCTCGATCTGGGATATGGGAAGAAACCCTCCAGATGCTAGAAAAAAGTGAAGTATTTTTTTGGGAAAAAGATGGTCCAAATGCAGGATGCTTTGTAGCAAATTTAGGAAATTTACCAGAGTTTCAGGATAAAAAAAATCCATATAAAATCTTTGTAAGATCAAATGGAGTACCTACCTATGTAGCTCACGATGTTGCTCTTCAAATGTGGAAATTTGGGTTAGTAAAAGTTAAATTACGTAATCGTAGCCTTGTTAAACAGATAAATGAAAATGGAAAAACGAAAAATCTTTGGAGCAGCACTGATTTCGATATTCCTGATATTTCATTGCATGAGGTTGGAAATGCAGATCGAGTCTGCAATGTAATCGGAGTTGAGCAAGAATATCTACAAGATATCGTGAAATATTCCTTAAAATTACTTCATCTTAAAGAAGAACATTTAAATTCTTTTCACCTCTCATATAAACATGTTTCCGCACCAGCAATTCGTTTTTCTGGAAGAACAGGGAATTGGTATGAAGAGCGAGCTTGGGCTGACGCAGTCTTTGAAGATACATATAATGAAGCATTCAAAGTAATATCAATAAAACGTCCAGATCTAGATCAAAATTTATCTAAGAAACAGAATATTACTAATAATGTTGCTATTGGGGCAGTTAGGTACTGGTTAGCGAAATTTTCAACTGAAACTGAGATCAAGTTTCGCATAGAAGATGCTACCTCTTTGGAAGGAGATACAGGGCCTTTTCTAATGTATGCATATGTACGAGCATTAAAAATAATTGAGAAAATAAATTTAAGTCCTATTAAAGATAAATGCACCCTAAAGGATGAACTCATATCAGAGCAGGAAAAAAGATTGATTTTATTGTTTTTTGAATTCCCTGAAGTCATTGCGTTGGCTGCAGAATCGTTTCAGCCTATCCAAATTACAAAGTATGCATTTGATATTGCATCCGCTTTTAATAAGTTCTATGAGACATCTCGAGTAATTTCAGCCGAAACCAAAGAATTACAAAAATTCCGTATAAGTATCGTGCAAACATTTCTAATAGTCATGCGGAACGCTCTACAGGTTTTAGGAATTCCAATTATTAATGAAATGTGAGATGAAAACATGAATCTGCGTGAAAAAGCTCCTACTTTTATTATCTATAGTATAACCGTATTTGTATTGATTTTACTAATAATTTTTATTGATCCTGAAAAGTTGATTACAGGTTTTTTTAAGCTAGGGATAATAGGGATTCTAATATTGGTAGTTTTGTACCTATTAGATTTGCTGGTGCGAGTATATCGTTGGAAGCTCCTTCTTCAGGTACAGGGTGTCGATCTCCCCTTTAAGTCATTAATAATGCCTATCGTATTAGCTTTAGCCATAAATCTATATTTCCCTGCCCGTTCGGGAGAAACAATACGTCTACTTTCTTTAAAAAGAAATCACAAGGTAAACTATTCAGATACTCTATCTTCGATTGTCATTGAACAAGTATTAAGCATAATCGGTCTTTTATTTGTGGTTACTGGAAGCTTATTCATTATAGGGAATTCATTGCAGTCAGTAGAAAACTCTATGATCATACAACAACTAGTATTGTTTCTGTTTCTTTTCTCAGCCGCGGGACTTATAGGAATATGGTTCGTTATAATCAAACCTACAATTATTGAACAGATCCTAAAATTATTTCCACCATTCTTAGAAGGAAGATTAAAATCTATGTATCGGTCATTTCAAGCTGGAATAAACGATTTAAAGTCGTCTTATTCCACATTAAGTTTAGGAATCATTACATCTGCTTCAATTTGGATTATCGAAGGAATGATGCTATTTGTAATTGCTGTTGGGATCTTTTCTTCATATGGAATAGGAGATATTCCTTGGTTAATAGCAGCTTCATGTGCAGGAAATATTACATTTATCCTTCCTATACTTCCAGGAGCGATTGGTCAATATGAATTTGTAGTAAGCATAATACTGGTTAGTGCTCCAGGTTACTCTGGAGAAGGTGCTGCTACTATATCATTCATTGATCGTATAATAAAATCTGCAATATTGTTCATTTTAGGAGGCTACGCAACTCGAAGTATTTATGGTACTGAGATTTTGCGACTAAGAAAAGATTTCTACTCAACCATAAAAGGCCAGAATAATTCAAATAATGATACGAAAAAGAATGACGAGGCTGAATTGGAAGTAGATTCCATCCAACAAAGGTAAGATCGATAGGTGGTCATTAGAAAAATGTTATCAGGCAGTATTCAAGAAATTGTCATACCTAGACGAGTTGCATTTGGACCTGACGCTGTTCAGAAAATACCTTACATTTGCGAGGATATTGGAATTAAAAAGCTGGCAATTTTTAGTGGAGGAACTCATACAAAAGAGCTTACTTCAAAAGTTATAGTGCCTCAGATAGAAGATTTCTTGGAGTTTTCTCATTTTACATTCCCAGAGAATGCTGAACTTGAGTTCCTTCAACAAATGGCCAAAGAACTTAACAAAAATCGCTATTATTTAATGGCTGTTGGAGGAGGAAAAACTATTGATTATACGAAAGTTATTGCAAGTTTAACAAACTCTGAATATCTAGCTGTTCCAACAAATGCAAGCCATGATGGATTTTCCAGTCCTTACGTTAATTTTATATTACGAGAACAAATTTCAAAATATACGGAAAGAAATAAAATCCAAAAATATTCACCAATATCCCCATTGGCAGTAATAGGTGATACAAATCTAATCAGTCAAGCACCTAAGGAATCACTATCTTCAGGAGTAGGAGATAGTCTCTCCAAATGGGTAGCGGTGAAAGATTGGAAATTAGCTCATCGATTGAAAGGTTCAAAATTCGATATATATGCTGCAACTTTTTCTGAGATGACAGCAAATATGGTAGAAGAACGAGTTATGTCACTTAAAAGACTATTCTTTAGTGAAATAGGAGTTCGTGTGCTAATGAAAGCATTGGGAAGTAGTGGAGTAGCAATGTGCATTGCTGGATCTTCTCGTCCTGCTAGTGGATCTGAGCATCTCATCAGTCATGCTTTAGATAAATTAGCAAAAGTACATGGATATAAAATACATCATGGTCATCAAACTGGGTTAGCCTCGATTTTAATGATGTATCTTCATGGAGATGATTGGAATAGAATACGTACTATACTTTTAGAGGTAAATGCCCCAACTACATTAAAAGAATTGGGAATTGATCGTGATATCATGCTTGAAGCAATACAAGAGGCACATAAAATACGACCAGATCGATATACCATCTTAGCTGAGGGATTAACAAAAAAAGCAGCAATAAAAGCTATTGAGATGACTGGAATCGATTAAATTTGCTTTCTCTAGTCTCGGGCATTGATGAGGCTGGTCGGGGGAGTGTTTTTGGACCTCTAATCATTGTGGGAGTTACGTTAGATAGAAAATCTTTAGATTTACTTGCGAGAAATGGGTTAAAAGATTCAAAACTATTCTCAGGTTTAGCGAATGAAGAAAAACGCTCTAAATTAGCTCTGAAAATACAAAAACATGCAATTGACTTGAAAGTAATAAAAATTAGCTCTGAAGAAATAGATAAAACACTTAATGATCGTCCTTCTGACAACTTAAACCTATTAGAGATTCGAAATTTCAGCAAAATAATATTAAAACTTTCATCATCAAATATTACGATCGATACACTTTCGTCTCCTAAATACACGCAAAAAAATTTAATTTTTCAATTGAAAAAACTGAAAGATCAATTGAAATTTGAAATAGGAAAAGAGTTCGATGATCACAATTATTTTAGGATTAGATTGAATAATAATTTAAAAAAAGAAATTCTTATTGCAAAAAAAGCAGATCGAGATTATCCCATTGTATCTGCAGCTTCGTGTGTTGCAAAACATATTCGTGATAATACTTTACGGGAAATTGAAAGAGATTTTGATCTACCTTCTTATTGCCTGGGAAAAGGATATCCTAATGAGAGAGACCTTCAGGTAATGCATTTCTTAGAGGAATATAAAAAAGAGATTCAAAATCAATCTTTCCCGTTCATTAGGTATTCTTGGTCCTGGACTCCTTTACAACAAATAATAAATACGTCTTTCAAAACTCTCGATAAATTCTTAGAATAATATTGGGTGATTAAAACTGAAAATTCAAAAACATCTATTTAGACAATACGATATCCGTGGAAAATATCCAGAGCATTTAAATTCGGATATTATTCTTAATTTCGGAAGAGTTCTAGGTAATTATTTTGGTCGGGGAAAAACAATAGTTGTCGGTGGAGATGTTCGTTTATCAACTCCCATAATAAAAAATATTCTATCCGCAGGATTAATGGAAGTTGGATGTAATGTTCTAGATATTGGAGTGTGTACAACTCCTACTATTTATTTTTTAGCAGCAATGAATTTAGAAATTAATGGCGGAGTTATGATCACTGCTAGTCACAATCCGATTGATTATAATGGAATAAAAGTCTGTAATGAAAACGGTGTTTCATTCCATTACGAAAATTTATTCTCTAGATTGAAGAAGAAAATTGAAAAAGATGAATTTTCAACCGTAAACAACACGGAGTATGGACAACCATTAAGTATTCCCCAAATTGGGAATGATCAGTATTGGAATTATCAAAAAAAGAAATTCAATCCAGATAAATCCTTAGAAGTAATTGTTGATATTGGAAATGGTACTTGCTTTCCAATTATTAATTTACTTAAATCAAGTAAGACAAAAACAATAGCTCTCCACCCAGAACCAGATGGTCATTTTCCTGTAATGATCCCAGATCCTGCTAAATCTAGTTGTCTGAGATTCATACAAGATAAGATGAAAGCAAATAAAGTGGATGTTGGAATTGGATTTGATGCTGATGGAGATCGTGTTGGATTTATTGATGAATTAGGGGAAATTATTTCACCTGATCAAATCATCATGATTTTTGGAGAACAATTACTGCAGGAAAAACCTCAAGGGGCTATAATGATTGATATTAAAACATCTAGAGCTACTTATGAATACCTTTCAAACTTAGGAGCAACTGTTAAATTCACAAGAGTGGGACATTCATGGATACACGAAACTCTATTGAAAACTGATGCAATATTTGCTGGTGAGTTAAGTGGGCATTATTATTTTGGATTAAATTACTTTGGGTTTGACGATGCAATTTATTCAGCATTACGATTACTAGAGATAGTATCTTTCAAGGATCAATCTTTATCCCAGTTAATTCAAAAACTTCCTCGCTATTCAGCATCAGAGGAAATGAGAATTCCCTGTCCAGACAAAATTAAGGATATTGTTGTATCAAAAATTAAGAAGAAGCTTACTAGAGAAGCGGAAAAGGCAATTACAATTGACGGAATAAGGGCTGAATTTAGTGATGGATGGGTTCTTGTCAGAAAAAGTGGTACAGAACCTGTGATTTCTGTTCGTGCTGAAGCAATGAAATCTAATAAATTGGAATATTACCAGAATTATGTCGAGGAACTTGTCAACCTAGAGATAGAAGAAATATCTAAAAAGAAATAAATGTGGAAATTTTAGATTAAAAATTGAGGAAATTTAAATGGATGAAAGGATAACTGGATCTTTTTTAATCATCGTTGGTTTATCAATTGCTGGTTTGGGAGGAACTATGAGTTCTATTCAAATGGCAATTTTTTATATCGTTGGTTTTCTTATGGCTTTTACAGGACTTGGATTTTTTATCAAATACCGAAAAAACCAAATTAACGAACCTAAACCCACCAAAGAAATATCTGATTAAATTAATTAACTAGTTTTACTAAATACAAATGGAGTCTCAATTTTTTCTATCAAAAAGGAAATCTGTTTTCCTAATTTATTTTTACCAATAGCTATAGCAATACGCTGGATGCCCTCCAATTCATGAATTAATGTGTTTAAGAAGGATAAAACGTCACCAGGATAAACTAAAAGTTCAAAATAAGTTAAACTGGCTGAAATCTGGACACTTTTCTTTCCTTTAATTCTTTCATTTGCTAAATATTTGCCAATGCTAATAGTACCATGTAAACAATATGGATTTTCTGTGCATTTACACTTAAAAAAGTGTTGAGTCCATTTGGCAAATACATTCAAACACCATTTATTTAATTCAGTTGCCTCTTTTCCTTTTAAGGAAGCAGACATCACATCTAGTACAGGACTATTAATTAATCTAGTTGAAAATCGCATATGATATGTCTTTTCTAAATATGAGTGAATCTTCTTTGAAAGATAAATGTTCTGAGGAGGACAATTCTCGAGTGCGATCGATAATAAATCTTTTGTCCGCTTAAGCCTAGAAGCTATCCTAATTGCTTTTTTTGGAGAGAAAAAAGAAAGAGTTGCTGCCTTTCCGAGGGGAGTAAGCTGCAATAATCTCCGTTTTTCTTTTTTATTAATTTCAATTAAAGAATGTTGGATCAAATTGTTCGTGACATTCATAAAATCGAAATTACTTACACCGATCATATTTTGGTAAATAAGTTTAGCTGTTTTTGGAGTGATATACTCTTTTGTGGAGCAAATGGAGAGAACTTGTTCTCCACACGAGTTTTCATTATGATTTGGGATTATAGGAAGTAGATCTGATTTGATGAGTTCAAACGCAATTTCAACCTCTGAGCGCGAGTCTAAAGATGAAATAGATTCACCTAAACAAAGGAGAATAGATCTACCACGATCATGTTTTCCTAATCTACCAGCTCTTCCTACCATTTGGGTAAAGTTATTCGGTTCCAAAACGCTATTTCCCATCATCAAGGATTCAAATATAACTTGCGATGCTGGAAAATCTACACCCGCTCCTAAAGCAAATGTACTAATTACAACTGGACATTTTCCATTAAGAAAATCTCCTTCAATTCGCTTTCGAAGTTGATAAGAAAGACCTGAATGATAAGCGTGAACATTTCTAATTCCTGAATGTCGTAAATATTCCGCTATTTCAGTAGTTTTTCGTCTAGAGTTAGTAAATACAATAGATTGTCCTTTATATCCTGTACTAGATCTTATTTGATATTCACTTTTAGTTAATTTAAGGATTTGGTTTCGCTTTTCTTGATCACTTCGTGAAAGCAATATATGCTGTTCTAAAGGAATAGGTCTTTGATCAAAAGCAACTAGCTTTAACGAAAGATCACCTGCAAATTGATGAGGATTACCTACTGTTGCGGAAAGTGCAATTATCTGAACATTCTTCGCATTAAATCGAATTTTGGCTAGTAAACAATCAAGAGTAGGTCCTCGCTCTTCATCTGCTAAAGTTTGTACTTCATCAATCACAATACAGCCAATTTCATTGAATTTAATCTTTCCTGCTCGAATTAACAGGTCTAAACCTTCATATGTTGCTACTACAATATCAGCATTTTTGATAGAATCCCTTTCTCGATAAAACGCCTTTTTTTCCTTTAAGGAAGAAAAAATTCGAGAACGACCAGTTTGTATTCCTATTGAAAAATTTTTTCCATAACTCCGTTTAAAATCCTCAAATTTTGTATTTGCTAAAGCCACTAAGGGAACTGCAAATATAAATTTCTTTTTTGCCAATATTTGAGAGATTCCTGCAATTTCTGCAATTAAAGTTTTACCAGCACTAGTATTTGCAATTATTAGTAAGTTTCTTTTTTTTAATAAGCCATTTTTCAATGCTTTAACTTGAATTGGTAAAAAATATTCAATATTACGAGAGTTCAAAGAATTAACTAGGATTTCAGGAAGTGGGAAATCTTGTATTCTTTTGTACAATCTTTTTTGGTCAGCTTTGGGAAAATCCCTTACGCTTTGGACAAGAGTTAGATCTCCTATTGAGGTTTCTCCACTGGTTAGCGCGTCAGCTACGCTTTGTGAATTATGAATTTTGTCTAATAAAGAAATTGCATACCTTTTAAACCCTGGACTCGAGAGAATATCTACTTTTTTAGCTTTTAATTCTTTTTCTAGCTCCTGTATTGCACATTCTTTGCAGATTTTCTGTTCTTGAGTATATAGCCAATACTTTTGTGTTTTTGAAAGTAGAGTGACTTTATTATGAATCAAACAGAAAGGACATAACTTTTTTTCAACTACATTTGACATTATGCTGAAATCAACACAGAAACGTTTGATTCCTTTTTTTTCTGACTCAGATAGGACTTCCCCAAGTATTATATTCTTTGTTCTCTTTAATAACTCCTGAATGGTATTTTTAGGGGGATATGGTTTCCATTTTCCTTGTTCCTCCCAGAATAACCTTCGGGGACGCCACATAAGTTCTTGCTTGAAATAATATTCTATTTTACCTCGAATCGTTGGTTTTCTTTGGGATAATTTACCACGTGAAAAGCAAAGGATCTCTAAAATATTTTCTTGTTTGACAGGAAGAAAAATAATTGTATTAAGGTTGCGTGCGAATCCTTGATGACTTGGTGTAAAACTCATGGAGATCAGCAAGATAATTATTCAATTTCAACGAAAATAAAGTCGCAATGAAAAACCTTTTTTTGTGATTGCATTTTTTAAAAAATAATCATTAAAAACTCGTGTGAGATAAATAGTATATAGAAGACTAGTTATATAATTGAGAAGAGGAATATAAAATGCCAATATGTCAAAAATGTGGATGTTATTTTTCTGAAAAGACATGTCCATTTTGCACTGCAGATGATTCACCTGATTCTCCCGTAACAACAATTGAAGTCGAAACAAGTAAACCAGTAAGGATTATTGACCCCTTAACATTGGTTGAGTCCATTGAAGAAACAGAAAACCAGATAAATAACCTCCAAGATGAAAAAGAAAAGGAAATAAGTTCATTAAATGAACAAAAAAGAAATCTTTTGGATACTGAAAGCAATTTAAAGGCAGAACTTGTTGAATTAGAATCAAAGATTCCAGAGATGCAATCTTCAATTGAAGAAAAGCAGGAAGAGAAAAATAAGCTTATTCAAAATAATAAAGTACTAGAACAAGAAATAGATAGCTTAAAAGCAAATATATCAGAATTGAAGGAGAAATTGATCTCAAAAGAAGCTGAGATTTCACAATTGAATTCTGAATTAGGAGTGATCTAATATGCCAAAATGTTCCCGTTGTGGGTCCTATTTTATTCGTCCCCCTTGTCCAATATGTTCTCCTCTAGGAGCTGAACAGCTTATAGAGGATTCTCCAAATAAAAAAGGCCAATCAATTGATGAGCTACAAAAAGAATTGGAAAAGAAAAAGGAGATGTTAAATAATCTAGGATTAGAATATGATACTCGCATTCAAGAAATTAATACTGAACTAGATTCAATAAATGGCAGAGTTACTGATTTAGAAATTTCCAAAGTTTCATCTACAGAGAAAAAGAGAGCATTTGGAGTACAATTATCTGATGTCACGAAGGAATTAGAACCATTTGCAGCCTCTGAAAAACAGCTTGAAGGAGAGAGAAATTCATTATTGGAAGATATTCAGAATATTGAGAAAAAGATCGAAAATTTAAATTTAGATATTAGTGATTTAAAAGATAAAAAAGCACAACGTCAGCGTGAAAATGAAGAGGCACAACATTAGCAGGAAGAATTTTCAGATCAAACAAGTGATAAAACTGAAAGTGAAAAGCAAGAATTTTAAAAGCCCTTCTTTTACGTTTTTTTCTATATCTTGATGGAATGAACGAATTGAAAGAAATAGCGAAATTTTCAACGAAATATTTATCCTATCAACTTTTAGCTACGGTTTTTTCTAAAGAAAATGGTATTATTGTAGACATATCCGGTCCAAATGATCATTTGGGGGGAGTAGGAATTGGTATTCCTTATCAACGGAAGAATGGTGAAAATTCTGCAAATTCACATTGTATATCCTTTCCATCTCATCGAGATGGAGAATTAGCGTCAAGTTTAGCTCGAATTCTCGCAAAAATTACACGATTTCATACGATCGTACTTCTTGGAATTCACATCCCAGACATCTCAAGGGCTCAATTAAAGGATATTACTAGATTTATTGAAGAATGGGTCGTGAACTGGGCACAGCTATTAATTAACGAGATTTCTTTAAGTTCAGATAGAGTAGAACCATGAAGCTCACTCCTGTTATTAAAATTAATGCTTCATGAAGCTGAATTAATGGCTTGGGAGAAAAAGTTCTAACAATCATGAAACTTGGTTTCAGAATTCCTATTTTAGAGTTATCAGTAATAGCTGTTCGAGTAAATATTGACACAAAATAAGTATCTGGATCTAAATTAGATATTGGAATGGTTAATAAATAAAATGGTATTCCATTTTCATCATTTCCAAGTGTAATTCTAGGTAATGACTTATTTAATGCACCAATGTTACCTTCTATGTCTAATAGCGCATACAGATTAAGATTGGGAACTGTGATACCTTGATAATCCGAATTTTTCACCTTAAAAGTAATTGAAAGTACAGAAGTACTATCTAGTGCGGTTTTGTATAAACCTCCTGAGTATTCTGTAGCAATATAGCTTACATTAGTTATTTCAAACGTTCCTTGAAGAGAGAAATTGTACCCTATCTGTTTTGAAATATTAGTTGTGTCACGAAGATAAACAAATGAATTATTCCATTCATTTCTAATTTGGAATCGTGTACCGAATGTTATTGCAGGTAAATTTGAATTGATTAATGCGCTAGCATATACAGTTTCATTCTTTTGGATAATATCAAATTGCTGTATATAGCTTGTTGTTGCTGTATTATTAACTAATCCACCCTCAATAAATACAATTGAATCATTTGTAATATTATTTATCCTAGCTTCTGAGATGAATCCAATGGAAAGGGATAAGTTAATAGTTTCTCCGTAATAGATGGTATTATCATCAGGATTCACTATTAGAGAAGAATTTCGATAATCTGTTTTGAAGTTTGCATCTGCAATTGTAGGAATCCCAGATATGCTTATTCGGGGAAGAGTTTCATTATAAATAGATTGTTTTTCGAATGCATAGGTTGTATTCCAGACAAGAAGAACTGAAATATTATAATATCCAAATAAAAATCGATTTGGACAGATATTTCCACTTGTAGTATAGGAATTTCCTGTTAAGTAACTTAATGGTACACTAAATACTTCTAAATTCGTTGCATTGCTAATAAATACTAATGATGCGTTAGCCTTAGTTGTGAAGAAACCGTTTGTGTATTTTAGCGAAACATTGAGATTCATATTTTCTCCAGGAAAATATTGAGGATCAGATGATAAATCATAAAGAAAAACGGAATCTGATACAAAAATTGGTACATTTGCTTCCAATTCAAAATTGCTTTGATTGTAATATAATTGTAAGTTCCACTCTCCCAGTAAATCGTATTTGGAAAAATTCAATAGTATTTCAATAGCACCTGAAGATATGTTAATTGACTCATATTCTAGAATAGGACGACTCTCGTTGTTAGGAGATGTTAATGTCATACTTACAGATCCTAAAGTAATATTTTTAAGTTCGAATGTAGATGAAGATCGGTTTTGAAAAAATATTGTTATAAAAATATTATCTCCAGGATGAATTTCTGTTTGGTTCACAATGACAATAGGAGCATAAGCTACAAATACCGTGGAATTTACAATATATGTTGGGGATTGAATCACTGGTAAATTTCTAATCGATATCTGATTAGATATTTGATGTGTCCCCAATGTCCAATTAAAATTTGCTTCTGTGTCATCCTGAAGTTTTACTTCATATTCTGCAATTGATTTACCAAGAAAGAGCGGATTTGTTTCAAGATAATCGATATGATTGAGATTCCAGTTATCAATAGTTGTCAACAAGTCTAATGATCCATGGGAGCTATAATTATAAATTTTAAATGCCAGTTCGATTGTAGCACGTTCGCCTTGAATAATTAGGTTTGTTCTATTAATTGATTCATGTATCTGAAATTGATCTGTTTTTAAAAATATTTCAACGGAATTAAGGATATTTCCAGATAATAAGAGAGTTAAAATTGCGTAATAAGTAGAGTGGATATTAACTAACTTATTTTGATTGGTATCTGTATACGTTGAGTTGTTTGGTCCAAATCCTCCGAATTGTTGTTGTTCAATCCTAGTATAAGTTCTATTTTCAAATTCCAAGAATTGGGATGAATAGATGAAGGGAAGAGTTTTCGTATGATTTATTTTATCTACAGTGTTGAATAAATTCAAAATTGCGTAACACATACCAGTCTCAGTTACTGTAGCTGTCTCTGTTAATCCAAATCCTCCTTTCGTTGTACCTGTTTCTTTTTGAAGGGATAAAACCCATGTACTTACTGAATTCTGATAGTAACCAATTTCTCTTGGCAATGAAATACCTAATAATGCTTCGAATCGTTCTAAAATACTGATTGATTGAAGTGCATACCATGTGTCTGTAATAGGGGTTTGAAATTGAGTTTGTGAATGAAAATAGGAATTATTGTTTTCCCAAAAGCTGTCAATATAGTTAAAAATATCCACTGAGTAATTTGCCATGAAAGCATAAACGGTTTCATTAACAGGTTTAGCAATCGTCTCATCATATTCATAATCAGGATTTGTAGCAATTTTTTGTATTAGATCAAGAATAGTTAAAGCTTGAAATGTTGCCTTAATTGACGGCTCTTCATTTGTCTCATGGAATGCAGTCGTTTCTTTAAAGAAAGTTTCATTTATCGTAAAATCTAAGAGAGTAATCGCTTTACTTTTTAGTTTTGCACCCCCAGGGATCTCATTCATTAACCAAAGAGATGTTACTACTCCAAAAGTTCCATCTAATGAAGGATAATCCAAATCAGGCGTTAAAACATACCCTCCTGTTTCAGCTTCGTCTTGGAAATCAACAAGGAGCTTAGTTGCTATATCATCTTCATTTTTCTGCCAATCATCACCAAAAAGATAATAATCTAGCCCAAGAAATCGTAATGTGGAAAGTGCTTCATAAGTTGCTATCGATGTTGGATAACCATCGATACTTTCAAGAAAAATATTGTCATCAACATCGAAAAGCTCCTCAAGATAGTGAAAAAGACTCTCAATATCAAAACTATTATTCACATTTATACCATTATCTTCTTTAACCTCTTGTTTCAAATTTTCTGAAATGGGTTCTTTTACATCAAATATTGTTTGGTCATTATGATCTTCGAAAGCATTGATTGCATTGGTTTTTAAAGATAAAGGGATAAAAACTAGAATCATAAGGAGTAAGACGTGTAACGAAAGTTTTTTTCTTTTCAATAGTATAGTAAAGGAGAGCATGAGTCTTTCACACTGATTAAAATCAACCGTTATCTTGACTAATGAAATTTAGCCATCTGCCTCTCAATTTCTTTGAAAATATTATCCTTTCTATTGTAAGTATTAATAATAAAAGTAAGTCTAAACAGAACATATAAATTATTGAGATTGGACTTCTACTAAATTCTAGTTCAGATACATAAAGCTGGAGAAATTACTTTCATTGATTTAAAAACAAAGGAAAGTAAAGGGAGATATACGAGTGAGGAGAGCGGGGACTTAATAAAAAAAAATCGGAACATTTGCATTTCTTCTCATATGACCAAATGTGGGCTTTTAAGGTGTATATATCGAAGTTGCTAAACTAAGAAGCTCAAATACGGTTATTTTTTAGATAATATCTGTCATAACTAATGAAGAGCCAAGGAAAAATGCAAAATATTGAAAAATTAGTACGCCCGTCCTTTTTTAGCAATTTTATATTGTACATTTGATAAGGTAACAGTAAATCTCTTTATAAAGAAAAATACAATTCCATTTCACCATATCCATTGTTTCATTGATTTATTTACGGTGATTTAAGCTAAGTTAGCGTTTCGCAATCGAGGTTAAACTAGAAGAATACTTCTTAAGAATCAGCTTAAATCGTTTGAATGATGAAACGTCAATTTTCAGGTTGCTTGTATCGATGTCTCGTAATTTAGAAGATCAAATGCGGTTATCTCTTAGAGCAATATTATCAAAACAGATGAACAGAGGAGGAGACAAGCATCGAGTTATAGCTTCATTTGTAAGTGATGACAGTGGATTTCCCTTGACTGGTTTGAAGAGAGATAATGGATCTATCTCAGAAATGGAAGCTGAAGTCTATGAACACTTATGTGCAATAATACCCCAATTATGGGAATCAGCTGAATCATCATCTCGAGGTCTTAGCTTTATTGAGTCAGAAGAAGAGGAAATCAATCATTTAACAATTGGATTTCGAAAGAAAGAAGATACTAAACCGCATTTAGAAATGATGCTGACGAGGTTAGAAGAACTTTTTCTGACATCGGTTTATTACACGAAGAAATAGGTGATTATATGTCTGAAGAAGAAATACAAGGATATATTTCAACAACTACAACACAGCATAAGAAGATAATTAAATCTGCTTATGATTTAAGCAGAAAACTTCGTGAATCAATCATTAAAAATTCAGAAAAATTAATAGAGGGGTCCAAAAAACTTATTGAAGAAACTGATCCCCAATTAACAGAGGAGGGAGTTAAAAAGATCACAAAAAAAGGAAAAATGTACTTTCGTTCACTAAAAGAAATAAATAAACTTAACCACTTCGTAGATGAACAATTTTCTGACTTTAAAGTTCCTAATCCCTCTGAAGAATTAACTTCAGTAGAATTGAATCAATTCATAAGATTATTATCTAGGAAAATCAATGATATTAATCGAGAACGTGCTAGAGCTGATTCAATAATGGGATTGGATTTCATGTTCAAAAAAAGATCAGTTTATGGTCCTCTAGGAAAGATAGCAAATGATTTGTCTAAAATCCGAGATGTACAAAAGGGAGAATATCGTATAATAAAAACACTTGAAGATCTGGAAAATCTGGTTATTGATGTCAAAAATATCTTGGAAAAAATATCAATTTCTGAAGAAGAGGTAAAACGCCTAAAAAGCGAGTATGAGGCAATAACGAGGGATAGGAATAACATTGAGAATCAAATTTCGGTTATTATTGGAAATTCTTTAATAAAGGACTCGCGTCAAAGAGGCATTCGAATGACAGAACTAGAAATTGAAATGGGAAAGCATTTGAACTCCTTCAAAAAGATATTCAAGAAATATTCGCGTGAAGTTCAGCGCGGTTCTTTTTCAGGAGATTTTGGTCTCGTCAGCACCGCTTTAGTTTATGAAGGAAATCCAGTCAAACAATTTCTTAATGAAAACGAGAAGAATTCTGAAATAGTTGGCCTCTTAGAAGAATTATTAAAAGTAGGACTATCTAATCTTCATCTGAAACAGAAGGACATCAATAATATTCGTAAGGAACATAATCTCATTACTCAAGGGAAGTTGAATATCAAGAAAGACGAATGGAAAAAAAACAAGGTTGAAAAACAGAGGGAAGAAGACTCAGATGAATTTAAGGCTTTGAATCAAAAGCTTACAAAAACTGAAAACGATTTAGAGCAAATTAAGAATAAAATGAGCTTAAAAAAGGAAGAAATCTCTCTCAAAGAAAAGGAATTAACTCAAGCTAATGATTCATTAACAGAAAGACGTCAACGAGCCGTGGATTTAGCAGAAGACAGTGAAAGTGATAATAATCACTAAGATTAAATGATTTTACAAGCTCAATTTTTTAAATATGCCAGTCTCTATAAAACCATTTTTTTGTCAATTGTGTCATAATCCAATATATTTGGTTTTTATTCCCCTATTGAAAATCTTTAAACTAATCATGTTTCCAATACCCATTTCGTTCCGGAAGTTGATAAGAAAGAAAGGATAATAAAGTATCAGAGTATCTATTTTCTTTGAGAGCAATGTTTTATTTGTTCTACCTTCTAAGATTGAAATCTCATCGTTAGATTGAGATACATCTGTAATCTTACTCGGAGCACCAATATCAATATCCTCCTTATCATATAATATTACAGGTTCATTCAACTCACATAATCGTTTAAAGAAGAGTTTCTCTTTTTTCCAATTTTTTGGGTTGATCATATGTAAAAATGGGGGAGTTTCAATCACCAAATCTTGACCAGAATATTGATGCTCTTTGTTTTCCTCATCTTCAAATGTAAATAAAATATCTTTGTATTTCTCGGCCATTTGTACATCTTTTAGTAACCACGGTTGAATTATTCCTGATTTATAAACAAACCAATAATTATAATTTTGGAAATTGGCAATATCTAATCCAATGGAACGTGAAGATGCCTTTTTACCATCAATAAAGTAATTAAATTTTTTGAATTTTCCATTCTTTATCAAAACATGGTCAAATTTGACAATTTTCCCCTTTTTATTGATATATTCATGTTGGGGTTCTGCTATTGTTATTTCATAATCATTCTTTGAGATTTTGACCTGTGTGCCATCTAAAGTTTCAATTTCTAGCTCTAGGGGGGATACAATGTTCTTTGTTCTAGAAATATTTGTAATTTTTCCCCAATAAGCTGTTGCTTCTGGTAACCGTGGTTTTGCTAGAACAAAACGGTCTAAATAGTGTTTAGCCATGGTTTCCTCAAAAGTTATTTCTAGATAATCATCTATTGTTCCAAAATCAGTTGAATACTTTTCTGATAATAAATCTGCAATTTGTTTGCGATTTTTCTGAAGTTTTCGGATTTTACGTTTTCTTAACCCAGGGATAAGTAAAAGCCAGATTGTAATCCCAGTTTCAACGGCACCAATAGATCGATCAACTTGTAGAGCTAAACGAATTGAAGTTAATGGATGTGAAGCGATTAAGTTCATGAAACATGTCAATCGGCTTGGAGCTAAATTTTGATAAAGGTAAAAAGCTTGATCACCCATGAATCGAATGTTTTCATCTTCTGAACGAGTTTTTCCCGTCATTAGTTGAGTGTTAAAACCGATTTCTCCTGCAATCCCATAATAAAATCCTTCTAACCTGTATAAAGAATGAGCAAGATCCTTCCCAAATCCTAATTCACGGGTGATTTTATCGGCTTGTCCCTCAAGCATTTTAATGAATGTTGATAATAGGGCAAATAAAAAGATATTAAATAACCAGAAACTTAAAAAATCCCATGTCTGATTTGTACCTAAAACATATTCCCAGTAAGTACTCGGTGCGTCAATAAAATACTTTATAATCAGTTCAATGGCAGTTAAACCTAGAAGAAGGAGAGTGTGTTTCTTTTTAACATGAACAAGCTCATGAGCTGTTATCCCTCTAATTTCCGAATCAGTAAAAACATTTAAATCGGAAGCCATGTATGCTATCCTTTGATCGAACCATGGACCATAAGCAAAAGCATTTAATATAGGAGCCTTAACAATTCCAATCTTGCGAACAGGGGTTTGTACCTTTTCTTGCACCTCTGCGATAATTTTTTCGACTCTTTCGTCTTCTAATGGTTTAATACCAAATAAAAAGGTTATTAATGGGCCAGAAAATAGATAAGTGAGGATATTAATCCCAAAAATTGCTGCATACTTAGCAACTATTGCAAAGTCGATAATTATTTCATTTACAAGGATTGGGAAAGGGATAGAAATAGGATTTTCTGGAATTTTAAGCCCTAACACGAACATTAATGCAATAAGGTACAGAACAAGATATACCATTTGAGGGCTGATAAATCTGGTCACAATGATGAATTTTTTACCGAAAATGATTAATGCTGTCAATATCATTATGTATAAAACTAAATTATAGCCAATACCAACAAAAAACTGATTGATATTTATTGTATCATTGAAACCAACTGATATCAAAAATTCCTTTAACGCTTCTCCAAATGGAGGAAAAGTTTTTGTGGTAAGGAAACCTAGAACAACCATTATAAAGAAGAATCCGTATGAAACAGTAAAAGTGATCATCATTCGAAACCATATAGGATTTTCTCGAATTTCAAAAGACCCAATTATCATCATAGCTAAGATACCAGCTAAACCAGATAATAAGAGATCCCCTGTAATAGCAAATAATCCTGTAGCCATTGCTGCTATGCCTGATAATTCCATTACATCAGGAAAAGCGTGGTATTTCATATATTTTCGAAATTCAAGGAGAAAAACAACAGCAAGAATGATTGATATAGCGCCTGCTATTAGTTGTATTGGTGGAATTTGAGAAATAAGTGATTGTAAATCCGTTTGAAGCATCAAGGTCGATATCACCCGAAATATCGTGAATCATTTGTGAAAATAACTGCTAACATGATTATAGAATGTAAGCAGCTTAAAAGAAGCGATTATAAAATTAATATGGATGTTTAAGTTTCTCCTCTAATTTAAAAAAAAATCCTATTTTATCTCATATAGTTTATTAATGATTATTATCCTCAAAGGAAGTCAATAGATTGAAGCAAAAACCTCAATGGATAAGATCAAAGCTTCCAACAAAAACAGAATATAAAACAGTTAAAAAAATTCTTAATAAACAAGATCTTCATACTGTGTGCGAAGAAGCCTTTTGTCCTAATCGAACCGAATGTTGGGAATCCAAAACAGCGACATTTTTACTTATGGGATCATTCTGTACAAGAACCTGCAAATTCTGTGATGTAGAGACTCGAAACCCTCATCAAAATCTTGATCGTGATGAACCAAAGAAATTAGCTAAATCAGTAAAAGAGCTTGATTTAAAATATGTTGTACTTACTTCTGTAACTCGAGACGACTTACCTAATGGTGGAGCTAGCCATTTAGCCCAATGTATTCAAGAAATCAGAAATATTAATCCCAATGTGTTGGTAGAGATTTTGATCCCAGATTTTCAAGGTGATTTAGCCGCGCTACGCAAGATAATTGAAAGTAAACCTGATGTACTAGGTCATAATATCGAAACAACTGAATTATTAACCTCCAGTATTCGTGATAAACGAGCTAGTTTTAATCAATCAATTAAAGTTCTTGAAAATATAAAAGAAATTGATCCAAGAATATTAACAAAATCCTCTATAATGTTAGGTTTAGGTGAAAGGGATGAAGAAGTTTTCGCAGCTTTACAGATACTAATAAAAGCAAAAGTGGATATTGTAACACTAGGTCAATATTTACAACCATCACGGAGACATATAAATGTGGTAGAATATATTAAACCTGAGAAATTCAAATATTGGAAAAAAATTGCATTAAAAATGGGATTTCTTTATGTAGCGTCAGGACCCCTTATTAGAAGTTCTTATAAAGCTGGAGAACTTTATATCGAAAATTTTTTGAAAAAAACTCCTCAAGATTCACGAACTAAGCGAACAACCACTAACTAAACAGCAACTTTGAGATAGATTTTGTGTCACCTTCCATCTCCACCTGAAGGAATGGGACTCTGGAGAAGTTAGGTTAAAAAAACTACGAACTAATTAAAAAAATCCACATTATTATTAATGATGATGAAAAAGAAAATGCTTGGAAGAGTTGCTTTTCATTGTTGACCATTCAATAATTGCTGAGGGGGAAACAAAAAAATCTATCTGATATGGGTTTAAACCACATAAAAATCATAATTAAACCTGCGAAAATCGCAAAATACATTTATTGAGTCAATTAAATTAAAAACAAATGATTTAGTAGAGAATTATACTATGAACGGAGTTAGAACTATTAATTGGGTAATGAATGGGAGTGAAAAGGAAAGTTACAGACATTTTCTAGATAGATTCTTCGTATAACGGAGAGATTTACTAGGGATATGAACTTTTGTTAAAATGGTTGGAAGTTTTGTTAAGAACAACAACTTCCTTTAACAAATGAGTTAACGACTTAGCATATAAATACATGAAAAGTTCTCCTTATACACTTAATTGTTCAACAAGAAAAATTTACGAACAAACTATCTAGCTAACCTTTAATGAACCCCTTTTCATATGACCACGATTGATATGGTTCAAACACATAAAACTATTCGCCATAGAAAATGTTCAGAATGTGGAGCAATAGACAATATTGTTTCTGATCCTCGTTCTGGCCAATGTATATGCGCCTGTTGTGGGATTGTTGTAGATTCTAAAATGTTTGATTCGGGTCCTGAATGGCGCGCTTACGATTATCAAGAAGAACAAGATCGTTCTCGCGGGGGATCTCCATTAACTCTTCTACAACCAGATTTCGGGATAAAAACTCAAATCAGTAAGTCTCGGAAGGATGGTAAAGGGAGAAAATTATCATCTACAAAACGATTGGTTTTCAATAGACTAACGAATATAGATAATCATGCTCATGAGAGTGAAATTCGAAATTTACGAATTGCTTTACGAGAATTAAAACGCTTAAGAAGTCAGATGGAATTACCTGAACGTACAGCTCAAATGGCAAGTTCATATTATCGTCAATGTTTGAAAAAGAACCTTATTCGAGGTAGGTCAATCGATGGTATGATCGCGGCAAGTTTGTATCTTGCTTGTCGTAAAACAGAGATCCCCCTTACATTGAAGGATGTATCAATAAATGCTAGTGTCACCTCAAAAGAACTTGGAAGATGTGTTAGAACGATAATACAACACCTGAAAACAAAACCAGATTCAGGGAGACACGAAGCACTTATCCACCGTTTAGGAGAGGAATTATTACTATCAATGCCTACTCGTATGACAGCAGTTAAGATTGTTTTAAAAACTCGAGAATACGGGATTACCGTGGGAAAAAATCCTATGTCCATAGCTGCAGCTTGTTTATATATTGCAGGAGTTAAAACTGGAGAACGAAGAACTCAACAACAAATCGCTCGTGCAGCAAAGACGACTCCGGTAACTATTCGCAATCGTTTTAAAGAGATAGTTCGTATTCTTGGAATGGATGATATAGAAGTAAAACGCGGAGCAGCTGCAGTTCCTGTATTTATTGAAGATCCAAAATCACATTTTGGTGTCTCTCATTGAATACTTTTCTTGTATTCTCCTTTATTTATCCCCTCAAGTTGAATTTGACACTCCGATAGGTAAACTTGTATTGTTATCGGGAATAAGTTTGATTTTCTTTATTAATTAAGATTATTCCGATTATAATTCCACCTGTATTTAATAGAAGAAGAATGATGGCTGTAATTATGTTTTGCTCAAAAAAAATTTGGACAAAAGCATGCATAAATAGGTATATAATAATAATACTAAAATTTGATAGAATAAATACGGAATCATTTAAGGTAGGGACTGATATTTTTTGAAATAACCTTTTAATTTGTCTTCTAATTGTGTAGATAGTTACAATTGAACTAAGGATAGAAATTCCTACAAAAATTGATAGTATTAGATCAAGTAAACTAATTAAACTGTTATTAACTAATAGCTGAGCTATCAGAGAGAAAAAGTTCCATAGTGAATGAAAAATTATTGCACCTCTTAATCCCCAGTAATTATAGATTATTCCTAGGATGATGCCAAGGATAATCACAGCAAATGAATGCAAAAGGGCATAGCGCAAAGATCCCTCCATAATATCGGCTGCGGTATGAGAAATAGCAAAAATAAGTGCACTTACAATAATTATAAGTGTTTTTGAATTTGTTAATTCAGACATAATTGAAATTGTATATTTTCTGTATAATAATTCTTCAAATATTGGACCAACAGATACTATTAGAAATGTAAAGACAATAATTGTAATTGGATCACCAAAAAAATCATCATATGGAGTTTTTTGTAATGAACTTATACCTATAAAGTCGAGTATTAAATTTATTATAGTTGTGAGTATTTCTATGATAGTTATCGCAGATATGAGTACAATAATTAGCTTGAAATAGCTAAAAGAGTTTTTCTTCCCAATTGTCTCCATTTTTTCATAAAATGGTAGAATCTTAACCATTAAACCAATCATGAATATATTGCCTGTAATAATGATGAAGAGCAAACTCAATTCTGATATTGTATTTGATTCACTGTGAAGCTCTCCTGGAAAGAAGAAATAAAAAATGATACTTATAGCTAGTTGTAAGATCAAATTTGTTGTAATAAGAAATATAAGAAGAATCGCTGGTTTAAATTTGGTTAACATCCAATCAAGTCTTGAAAATATACGGGGTTCAACAATGGAATCAAAATGATTCACTTCAAAACCACAAGACATGCATTTATTTTCATTAATAGAGATAGAAGCATTACATTTACTACAAAGATATGTATCTTGAATTAATTTTCCACAGTATGCACAATATTGATTTAAGGGTGTTTTTTTGCCACAATGAGGGCATTTTTGAAAATGCACTTGCGAAATCAACTAAATAATGTTCTTTCCTATATTGAAAAAGGCTATCGGTTTGGGAAACCTAATAAATACTAGCCAGAATTTTAAGTACACACAGTCTAATTATACATTACAAACGGAAACTTTCAAATAAATACTATTGGGAAAAAGAGGTCTGTTTTCGTGGCACAACAATTCATAGACGAAGAAATTTTGGAAAATATGAATCGAAAACTCAATGAAGCAATTGATGGACTCGAAAGTCCAATAAAAGAGCGAATTAGAGATTTTATTCTAGCAACCAAGGGTAAACAATTACGTCCTTCTCTCGTTGCAGTCACTACTAAAATTCTAGTTGAGGATACTGATTATCAAGAGGAATCAATGGAAAAATCATATGATTCTGCGATAGCTATAGAGTTGTTACATAACATGACTCTGATTCATGATGATGTTATAGATAATGCTCCTGTCAGAAGAGGAAGGGAAGCTTATCATGTAATGCATGGAAGAGATCGGGCTCTTCATGATGGAGATATACTTCATGCTTATGCTCTTACTTTACTTAAAAATAATCCAAGTTTAAATGAAGTACTCGATTATGCTTACTTAGTCGGTTTAGGTAATGCTATTGAATTAGAAGATAGGCTGAATCAGAATTTTGATTTCGATTTAGAACATATCATTAGGATTATGAAGTTAAAAACCGCAATTGTATTTTCAGGTTGTGTAAAATTAGGTTGCATTGCAGCGAATCGAAGGGAATTATTTACAAAAAGATTAGACGAAGCAATACTCACAGCAGGAATTGCTTTTCAGATTCAAGATGATTATCTAGACATTCTTGGAAATCCAGAGCAATTTGGTAAGGTTAAATACTGGGATATTCAAGAATCCAAGCGTAATCTCTTTTTATATTTCTCACTTCAGACAAATCATGCTCCAAAAGTTAAAGAAATTTATAACAAACCGATTGGAGAGAAAACTGAAAAGGATATTGAAATAATTTTAAGTATTTTTAATGAGATAGCTGTTAAAGTTGAGGATGTTCGAAATCAATATTTTAATAATACAATACAAGAATTAAAAGCTATCCAAGATGAAATAGGAAATGGTGACCCCGAAGGAAGCGATTTAATAGATTTTCTGATAATTCTAGTTAACTACTTAGTTGATCGTAAGAAATAATTCGAATTAGGATGTGTAAAAAACAGCACGGGATAGATGAATCCCAATGAAAGAAAAAAATATTCACAAATATACAATTGAATTTACAGAAAGCTTCTGGATGAATCTCGTTGAGGTAGCTGGAACCGGAAAAGTAAAGCAATTTATAATTCAAGCATTAAAAGTAGCTTTAGAGGCTCACACAGTTAAATCATTGATTCTATGTGGAGGACGTGGTACAAGTTTTCGTCCAATTTCGGTTGCAACACCAGCTGTAATGTTACCCATTGGATACAAACCAATTATTGAGTATTGCATCGATTTATTAATACGACATGCATTAACAGACATATATCTGTCTACAGGATACTTAAAAGAGCATATCCAACAGCAATTTTCTGAAATAACAATTCCAGGCGTTTCTATTAAATTTCTTTCTGAAGATAAACCTCTGGGAACGGCAGGAGCAGTTTTAAATGCAAAAAAAGAATTCAGATCTACTTTTATAGTGATGAATGGTGATCTGATAACAAATGTTAATTTAGGTTCACTACTAGAATTTCATAGAAGGAAAATTAAGGAAGGGGGGATCGCAAGCATGTTTCTTGAAGGAGATTCAAATAGTGGGCAGGTAACTTTTGATGAGGAAGAGACAAAAATAACTAAATTTACAAGTGGAGGGAAGAAAGGATTAAAATATACGAACGCAGGAGTGTATATATTTGAACCCGAGATATTTACTTATATTGAAAAGAAAGTTACCTCCCTTGAAAAGGACATCTTCCCAGTGTTGGCGAAGGAAGAACTGCTTTTTGGTTATATTCCCGAAAATCCAGTTTATTGGAATCATATAAACAGCCCTGAAAAATATAAGAAGGGATGGAGTGATTACCTAGCTGGAAAACTGGATTTCTAGTTTATTCTAAGAAAAGAATAAAGATCTTCTCTTTTCTATACAAATATAAAGATCTAAAACTGACAAGGAAATAACTCCACCTTTTTTTCAAAAATGGATGGCAGCTTTAATGTGGCTTTACCGAATCCTATCTTGGGTAACCTTGCTAATTTCTGTAATCATAGCTTTTCTAATTCCAATATACACAGTATCAAGTCTTTTTTTAATATTTTCATCAAATCGGCCACTAGAGATTATCCTGAATGTTTTACTATTATTTATTGAAGAAATCGGCTATGTTTATGCCTTTTATCTAGTCTATATGATATCTGGTGCTTTTACATACCGAGTACAATCAGTGATTCCATCAACGATAATCAGTTATAATCCAAAGTTTTCCATAATAGTTCCATCACATGGGACACCATTCTCCATTCTTAGACAAACTCTTGAAGGAACTTTGAAAATAGATTACGGTAATTACGAAATTATTGTAAGTGATAATGGCCTGGATCCTCAGGTTACTAAGCAGCTAAAAGAATATTGTGAAGAGAAACACATAATGTTTTTCCATAAGCAGGATTCACGAGGATTTAAAGCAGGAAATATTAATGCTGTTTTAGACAAAACCAAAGGAGAACTAATTGTAATCATTGATTCTGATCATATCCCTGTTCCTGAATTATTAACCGAATTCTCGAAGGTAATGGTTGATAGAAGTATTGGTTACGTCCAAACTAAGGTTTCTTATCGGAATATGAAAAGAATATATCAAGCAGCTAACTCAATTCTATATTCTCAATTTTACGAAGTGTTTGAAACAGCCAAAGATCCCAGAGGAGTTGTCCTATTTAATGGAACCACAGGGTGTTTTCGAAAAGATATCTTGGTTGAGGTTGATGGATTTTCTGAAGATTCATTGATAGAAGACATAGATACCTCAATTAAAATTCTTTTAAAAGGTTATCAAGGTAGATTTATCAATTTTGTTGGATCTTATGGTCTTGTACCTGAATCTGCAAAGAAACAAGTTTCTCAACTTTGGCGTTGGGCTCATGGAGCCTGTACTCTTATTAGATTGCGAACACGTTCTATACTAACGTCTCCAAATTTGGGATGGAAAAAGAAATTTGAGCTAATATCGAATGTGATGGCGTTTTTTGCAGGGACAACCCTAATCTTCTTGGTAGGTACCTTAGCTGTGATGATAGTTTTCGATATTTCATTTTTGAGGATGGATATTTTCGGCTATCATTCGGGATTTCTTATGCCAACACTTGTGGGAATTTCTTACTTATTTTCAGTTATCTTAGCCATTATTTGGGAAGAAAGAAAGCAGTCTTTCATAATTAGGTTATTATATTTAGTACCTTTCCTACTTTTTTCATTAGGAACTTTCATTTTTCTAGTCTCAGGGGTTATAGAAGGATTTCTGTTGAAAAATACTCCTACAAGCGAAGGAAGTGTTTGGAATAGAGATATACATGTTGTTCGAAATTCCATACTTGCACTTTGTTTATGTGGTATAATAGGTGGAATCGGGTTACTGGGAATGAGTCAAGCTAATGAAGAGATAAATGTTCTTTCGGTATACGTGCTAGGAGGAGCGCTTGGGTGGGTATTGGCTCCACTTACTCTTCTATTTGAAGAATTATTCCCTCCAAAATAAATTAAATGCAAGATTTGAAATTATGTGATTGAAGAAATAGAGAATCGATAATTACTAGCTCCAATGAAATGGGCAATTCTCAAGGCTTCTGGAATCGTTCCTACAATCGTGCATTTCTGAAGGAGTTGAAAAGCGTCCTCAGGATGAAGCCCTGAGACTTGAATTAGGATTAAAGGATCTTTTTGAACTTCTAATGGAGTTCCTGCTCGTAATATATGTTCCCACCTTTTATTGTCAGCAGGAAAGACCTTCTTTAAAGCAGAGCGAATTTTCGAATAATCAGGGTATTTTCGCATTATAACAATTACAGGGATACTGGTTTCTTCATACATCCTTTCAATGTCTAATACACCAAATCCACCAATAGTAATCCCTTGAAAAAACATAGCTTTGATTTGCGCTTTGTGCGATGATCTTAGTACCATGTCTCTAATTTTATCGGTAACATGAAGCTCATCACTCTTGACTTGACACTGGATAATTCCATCTACATAACTGGAACCTTTCATTATAACTCCGTAAACTGGAATTTCCGTACTTTCTCTAGAAAAACGATTAAAACCTCCATCATCTATTCCAATGACAGGAGTTTGTTTTTTGATGTTTCTCCAGCGCTTAATTTTCTTGTCTCCCTGACTCATGATTTCTGAAAGAATTTTCAGCATCAGCGGGAAAACTTTTCCCACTGGGATGCTAAAATGGTGTGAAAAAAAAGATCAGTAGGCTTCTCGGGCTTGAGGAATCAATGAACTCGCTCGAAGACTCCAAAGTTCGTCTTTCAGCATATCCCGGATTGCAAACCTAATCGCTTCAGAGCGATTCGGATATCTTCCACTTCGTACTAACTCATCAAGGCCAGAAACTTGATCATTTGGCAAATGTACAGTTATTAATTTCATCATTTCTAATATCATCCTTTAGTGAGATAGAAAAAGTGTGGTATTATGTTATTTAAAACAACCATATTCTCATCATATTATGTAGGTGTTACGGAACAATGAGAGAGAAGGATTCAGAAATATCATCAAAAATATCATTGCTTTTAGTATGATTGTTAAAATTATATACCTTTAGCTATAATTATGAATTTTAAGAGGAATTAGTTCCCCAATTGATCCTCGAAAAAAACATAGTTTACGAATAAATCATTTTTGCTGCGCCAAAGATAGGATCAGTAAACTTTTCGGGGTTGAGGAACTAATGAACTTGCATTCAGACTCCAAAGTTCGTCTTTCAGCATATCCCGGATCGCAAATCTAATCGCTTCTGAACGGTTCGGATATCGTCCACTTCGTACTAATTCGTCTAGGCCAGACACTTGATTATTAGGTAGATGTACTGTTATTAGCTTCATCATAAGTTTTTGACTTCCTTTTTGATTAATTTTGATGTTTGAAGATTTAAATGAATGCTAGTATTTAATATTCGTATAATTCCTGCGTATTACGTGGTACTAATCAAGTAATACCAAAAAATCTCCGAAAATTAACCACACTAGAGAAAATTTGATAATTTAAATGTAGATAGAATCAACTATGATATTAAGCTCAATAAAAGTCAAAAATTACAAATAATAGTTACAAAATTGAATATGACATTATTGAATATTAATGTCGGTATGGACATTTCATGTTTTCCATAATCTTTATTTGCATTCAAACATACAATGACAATACTACGATATCATCGGAGAAATTTGTAGGGATTTTTAGTAACAAAAAATAGCATGAAATATGCTTTATCATACATATTTTCAGGTTCTTAAATGAAAGTCCCCAATGTACTAGTAGATTGAACAGCAGAAATAAGAAGATATGTTGTGAGGGGTATATTTCACATATACTTTCAAAATTCCTACAAATTCACAAATAAATATTAGCTGAAGTGAAAGGTAAATGACCATAGTATCGGATAGTGGTGCAAAAAAAACTGATGAAGGTATTCCGATTCTAACACCCAATGCAAAGATGGTACTTGAAAAACGCTATCTTATTCAAAATGAGCGCGGAGAAGTAATAGAAACCCCAAATCAACTTTTCAAACGGGTAGCAAAAGCTATTGCATCAAATGAAGCGAGGTATGGAGGAAATCCGAATGACTATGAAAGTCAGTTTTACCAAATGATGGTTAAATTAGAATTTTTACCAAATTCTCCAACCTTAATGAATGCAGGGACTGAACTGGGACAATTATCAGCATGTTTCGTTTTACCAGTCGAAGATGATATGGATTCGATATTTGAAGCCATTAAAAATGCTGCCATAATCCATAAGTCAGGTGGAGGGACCGGTTTTTCATTCTCAAAGATAAGGCCAATTAATGATAAGGTACAGACAACTGGAGGTATAGCCAGCGGTCCGATTTCTTTTATGACAGTCTTTAATTCCGCGACTGAGATAATAAAACAAGGTGGAAAAAGACGTGGGGCTAATATGGGTGTTTTAAGAGTTGATCATCCTGATATTATGAAATTCATAAGATGTAAAGAGGATTTATCAGCGTTAAACAATTTTAATATATCAGTTGGAATAACAGAAGCTTTCATGAAAGCAGTTGAGAATGATGAAGACTATCCGCTAATTAATCCAAGAAATTCTCAAGAAGCAAGTCGGATCAAAGCTAGAATTGTATTCGAAAATATTGTTGAGATGGCGTACAAGAATGGAGAACCAGGAATAATATTCCTTGATCGAATAAATATGACTAACCCTACTCCTGAGCTAGGAGAAATTGAATCAACTAACCCTTGTCTTACAGAAGATACCTTAATTGCCACTGCAGATGGAAGATCAGCTGTTCCGATTAAACAGCTTGCGGAGGAGGCAAAAGACGTTCCTGTATTCACTGAAAATGATGAAGGGAGGATCGCAGTCAGATTTATGAGAAGACCAAGATTAACTGGGAAAAAAGTTCCTGTTTACAAAATACTCCTTGATTCGGATAACACAATAAAAGCTACGGCAAATCATGTATTTCATCTTAGAGATGGAACTCTGAAACGGACCGATGAATTGAAATCTGGAGATAGCTTGCATATATTAACCAAAGTCCTTCAATATCAAAGAGGAAAATATTCAGTTAATCCTCACAAGAAATATAATCGAATGTATAATCGAGGTCGTTCAGAAAAATCAGAACATACTGTAATTGCACAATTTTTCCATAATAACGATAATCCAATACCTGATGGCTACATTGTTCATCATATTGATTTTGATTCCGAAAATAATTCACCTGATAATCTAGTAATTATGAAGGTCGAAGAACACGACAAACTACACGCTTTTTCTATAAGGGGTAATAAGAACCCGATATTCAAACTAAAGTCTGATCCTAAAATATGGCAGGAATACAAAGCAAATAATCCGTTCTATCATCCCGTTGGAGAAAATAATCCAAGATTTGGAGTTCGAGTCACAGACGAAACAAAAGGGAAAATAAGTTATTCTAGAAAAAAGTCATATGAGGATAATCCTGAACAAAAAAAGCTTTTATCTGAGATCTCTCGGAAGAATTGGAAAGATCCTGAATATATTCGTAAAGCACAGAAAGGTTTCCATATTAGGGCATTAGCAAAACTAGAGGAATGCAAAAAGAATACGGATTTGATATGTTTTTTGAATGGTAATAGTGTAATGGTTAAGAAAACCTGTGAATATTGTGGAACGGAGTTTTCAATAAGTTATAGTAAGAGAGAGATTGGGTACTGTAGTAAAGAATGTTATATGAAGTACTTTAATTCAAGTGAAGTAACAAAGAGTAAAAGAAGAAATGGTGTACGAGAAACATACAGAGGCCTCGCATCAGAAAAGCGTAAAAACCAAATAGAGTGCTTTATTGAATTAAAAGAAAGATTAGATCGAATACCGTTTAAAAAGGAATGGGAAAAAGAATGTCGGTCTAAATCGATACCGTATCGATTAGGAACTGAATTTGGGTTCAAGACTTATCGAGAATTAAAAGAATCAGCATCAATGTATAATCACAAAGTGCTTCGAGTGGAAATTGTCGGTGAAGAAGATGTATATAGTGGTACAGTAGAAGATTACCATAATTATTTCGTAGGGGGATTCCAAGAAAAAATCAACTCTAGTAGCAAGATAAAATTCATTAAAACCCAAAATTGCGGTGAACAACCCCTATTTCCAATGGAATCATGCAATTTAGGATCAATAAATTTAAATAAAATGGTAACAGAAGATTCAAAAAATTCTTTTAGATTTCAGATTAACTATAATCGGCTTGAACAAATTGTCACTCTAGCAGTGCGTTTTTTAGATAACGTGATAGATGTTTCTTCCTTTCCATTGCCTCAGATCGAACAAATGACAAAATCAAATCGGAAAATTGGTTTAGGAATTATGGGTTTCGCTGATATGCTAATCAAATTAGGGATTCCCTATGATTCTCAGAAAGGCCGAGAAACGGCAAAAGAAATTATGCAGTTCATACATTCTACCGCTATTCGTGAATCTCAAAATCTTGCGAAAGAACGAGGGTCTTTTCCCAATTTTCAAAAGAGTATTCATGCAAACAAGTATTCTATGATGCGAAATGCCACCTTAACCACGATTGCACCAACAGGTACCTTATCAATTATCGCAGGTTGTTCGAGTGGGATAGAACCGTTGTTTATGTTAACTTATGAACGTAGAGTTCTAGATGATGATATTTTAATTGAAGGTTACCCTTATTTTGTAGAATTAGCTCGAAATAAAGGATTTTACGCTGATGAACTAATGCAGAAAATCGCTGGAACAGGTTCTATTGCTCATTTAAATGAAATACCAGAGGAAATTAAACAGATTTTTGTAACTGCTCATGATATATTTCCAGAAGCGCATGTACGGATGCAAGCAGCTTTTCAAGCATCAGGGGTTGACAATGCAGTTAGTAAGACTATAAATTTTCCAAAAGAAGCAACAGAAACTGATATTAAAGATGCTTATATGCTAGCATACAAACTAGGTTGTAAAGGTATCACAGTGTATCGTTCAGGTTCCCGAACATATGATGTATTATCGAAAAAGGGTACTCATGAGGAAAAAACTACAGTAACGGTCGAAGAAGCACCGAAAGTTACCAAAAAACCAAGATATCGCCCCGATATTACTCGTGGAATTACTGAACGTGTTCGTGTAGGCTGTGGAACTAACCTTTTTATAACAATAAATGAAGATGATGAAAGTTTAGCTGAAATATTTTTGTCATTAGGGAAATCAGGTGGATGTGTAGCTTCACATATAGAAGCTATGGCTAGATTAATCTCACTTGCATTGAGAAGTCAGATAGAACCTGAAGAAATTATTATTCAGCTAAAATCTATTCGTTGTCCTTCACCTACATTCGGGCCTGAAGGGCCAGTTTTATCTTGTGCTGACGCAGTGGCAAAAGCCGTTGAACGTTTTATAACTATGTATAGTACTAATGGAAACGGTAAAAAATCAGATAAAAAACAGATGACCTTAGATAAATTTAGTCCACAAGAAGAATCAATCAATCTTTCGCATATAACATCTGGTTTAAGGCCTGAGTGCCCTGAATGTGGGAATTTAGTTGAACATAGTGAGGGGTGTATTTTATGTCGTGTATGCGGTTATTCACAGTGCGGGTAGTCCTAAGAAATCCATTGGATTTCAGTTACTCTGTGACTTATACCATATAATTGCACTATGTGACCATAAGCTTGCACTGGGCTACCATAAGCTTGCACTAACCGTTACCAATGTTCATCATAAGTTTGCACTGAGGGACAATAAATTGCACTGGTGGTAGCTTTTTGTTGTCATAAGCTTGCACTGGGTAGCTCGAATGTGACCATAAGCTTGCACTGGGTGAGGAAGATTTCCAGAAAGAATTCAGATTGGATTCAAAAAGAGTTTCATTTTTGAGTATATTTTCAATAATATAGAAGAAATTCGGAATGAACAAGTTATCAAGATATGACTGGAATTTTGGTGTATAGTTCTCTAGTACTAATAACGGGAATCTCATACAGGGTATCTCGTCCTTGGAAAAAAAACTATCTTGGTGCCACGTGAGGTACGATTTCATAATGGAATATATTTTAGCGCCCTCTCTGTTGACTTATTAAGAAGTGACTACCTCGGTAACATAGTCCGTGAACACAAAATTACGTTGTGGGTCATCTCACGGTAAAATGCATTAAACGGACAAATACGGAATTTTATTGCTTTCAGTGAATCGAAAGGTATTCTATACATTAGAAACCTTATGAAAGCCCGTGTGAGCCTTTGGAAGAGAGTGAACATGAGTTATAAGGAGGAGTCCAACGTTTGGAGCAAACTATTCCCGTAATTGAGTACGAACGACCCCACCAGTGTCGAGAAATTCCTCGGAAGTATGGTAGTATACGGGGGAAAATACGAACTACCGAAAAACACCTACACACTAAATCATTTGATCATGAATCAGGACTTGGATCACGATTACTTCTGTTATGATTTTCAACCCCAACCAGCATTGAATGATAATGGATCACCTTTTACGTGGGTTGATTCGATAGGAAAAAAGCATAAAGCATACCCAGATTGTTGGTCGGTTTTTCTATCTGGAAAAGAAATTTTATGGCAAATTAAACACTCATCAAAATTATTGAAGTTGGAACAAACAGAAAAATGGCAACAAGAAACCAAAGCTCTACGTAAGGAATGTTCACGAAGAGGTTGGGAGTTAAAAATTATAACGGAGCATGAAATCAGAACGTCTCGTCTAAATAATATTCAATACTTACGTGGGGCGGCACTTCATCCCCCAAAAGAAGAATTCATTGAAAATATTATCTCTCTTTTTTCTTTACTCTTAAAGAATGATAAAGGAAGAAGTTTTACGGATCTAAGTACAAGAATACAGAAGAAGAATCCAGTTATATCCGAGTCAGAAATCAAACATGTCCTTCGGTACTCGTTATACTATCAAATCTTGAAATTTGACTGGACTCATCTAAGATGGTCAAATTTATAAGAGTGGAGATTTAATATTTATCTGTTTGGGTTTTAAAAGATGTTCAGATAATAAAAGGAGGAAATAGATTATGTTACAAAAGAGGTGCGTAGGTTTTTTATTTCTCTGCTTAATATTGTTCTTATGCCCTTTTTGTTTTGTTAAGGCTGATACTATCGTAATTAGTACTGTAATTACTAATTACAGACTGAATCCTCCTATCATGACAATTAGTAGTTTTGACTCATCAATATATCTATTATCTGAAGCTCTAAAAAGTGACCATTCTCAAGTAATTAGTCTTTCTAAACGATCTTTTGACGGATCCTTAATCTGGTCTACAACAATCGATTTTTCCTCTGATAATTATGGATATAATGAAATTTTAATCGCTCCTGATGATTCATTATACGTATTGGGACACTTATTTAATTCTTCGGATTATTACCGCCTTCCAATGCTAATGAAATTCTCCAGCTCTGGTGATTTAATTTATCAAACTACATTCAACAGTACAAATGTCGATGATAATATTGTCAATTATATCACTTTACAGTCTATCTGGTGTACCAACGATGATAATCTTTTCGTTATAGGTGAAAATATTTCTCGTTACCGTAACTCGATGGATTGGGTTAATGATTACAGACAGATATTCTTTGGTAAAATTAATTCCTCAAATGGTAGGATGATTTGGAATAAATCGATCACAATGAATATTAAGTATCGATTTTCGGAAGATATAATCCACGTTTCTGATGGCTATTTAATCTCTGGATTTAAGTACAATATTTCAAACAGATCCAGTTACTTTGGTTTTCTTATGAAACTTGATTTTGATGGTAACATAGTTTGGGATAAAACCTACTCCGACTCATCATATTAGAAGGAGGATCACGGGTTTATGTTCAGAATGCAGTTCTAATCAATAAAACTAATTTCTTATTACTAGGTGAACAAACATCCTACTCAGATAAACTGGAAACAACATGGCAAAAAGCGTTACTCATTTTGACTGATTTAAATGGTGATCCACTGTGGCAATCAACACTCGGTCTTAGAGACACGACAACCCGTCCCTTGGATCTTTATACCGATAACTGTTCGGCATACGTTTTAGTATCGGTTGATAGCTCTGATTTTGCTTTATATAAAGTGAATTTTCATTCAGATGACTATGAATGGGTATTAAACTTCGGAGTAACCTCCGACAATATCGAAAGTGGACATATATCTTCTGTGATTGACCCCGTAGAAATTTTTACCATTCATGTAGACTATTCGTCAAATAATAATTATTCGATAATTTACTCAACAGAGCCTATTAGCAATGTAACAATTTATTCTATGCCTTTCACTGCCTTTGTGTTTTCAATTGTTTCTATCCCAATAATTTTTAGATATATTAGAAATCATAAAATGAATGATGATAACAATCTGTGATATTGACATTGATTTCAAGAACGGGAGAGTATTTATTCAGTAAAAATTCATTGATTTCTGTACGGAAATGACTGGTTATATGGAAATTTTAGATAAGAATGGTGCAATGTGCCGTGCTTATTTATACTTTAATGGGGAAGGAGAGAGTTTTAGAATCCGTTTTGACCCAAAAAATGTGAGTTCAATAAAGAGTTGTTAAACCATAAAAGCTACCCAGTGCAAGCTTATGACAACAAAAAGCTACCTCAGTGCAAAATAATGGTCACCCAGTGCAAAGATATAATCCAAATTTTGATTCAAATCTCAACTCTCTGCAGACCCTCAGTGCAAATTAGAGGTGAAAGTCACATACTCAAAAATATATTCTTATAATAAAAATCCAATTCAGTTTTTCATCGATTTTCATTAGTGTCTGAACTGTAATTATATTCAGGGAGATTCTAGGTTAATTAGGGCTCAATTTTTTCCATACTTCTAAGTATAAATCAAATATTCTCTTGAAACCACTGTAGAAGATAATGGTTACATGGATTCATTAAGACCGCATTATGATAAATCAAATCTTTGTCTAATTATAATGTTTCAGAAGTATGATTGAACAGCAGCAAGTATAACATGAAATATTCGATCCCCTAAAACAAATAGGTATAATTGGAAATCAAGTCAGAATATTAATTTTAAAGAATTATGTCGGGAAATAAAAGAGGTTTAAAATCGATTTCCCAATTCCTAGAGAAATTTATATAACCGCTCATAAAATCGAAACATATAATTTTTCAAAGGAACTAGTAGCGTTTTCTTTAGGAATTAATATTGGAGGACGTCATAATTTCTGATTTAAAAAATGTTAACCTTTTTGTGGATGGAGGATATCTTGCTAAAATTAACACGGTTTATATTAAAAATTATGAAATTAAACATGATATCGATCCAAAAACACAGAGGATTAGTCTTGATCATCGAAGATTTTTTGATTTGATATGTGAAACATTGAACTTTAGGCGAAAGTGGACGTATTATTTTGATTGTCCATGGTATACTGATAAAAGATCTACACCAGAAGAAAATAGGAAAGCCACAAGAAAAAAGAAATTCCTTAATCGTTTAGAAAATTTTCCCAGAACTACAGTCGAATTAGGCTATTTACAAAAAACAATATTACAGTGTAAAGATGAGGAAAAATTCGTATTTAGACAAAAAAAGGTTGATATTCTTATTGCTCTAAGAATTGTGGATAAAGTGATCAATAAGGAATGTATGCATTCTATATTGATGACTGGAGATTCAGATTTCGTACCAGTTGTTAAAATGGTACAAGATTATGATGGAGAAGTAATATTAGCGTATGCTGATATAAAAGGTAGGGTACACAAAAGTTATGAACTCTTGCAAGCAATAAATGGGAAATTAAAAATTGAAATGAATTTCTGGGAAAATTGTATTGTAAAAACCCTCTATTTATGATAATCATAAATTATTTATACTAGTAAAGGCCTGAAATAATTGCCATGAGCGCAATGTACAATTTTTCATCTGTGATGAAATACTCACCACGAATGAATAGTGTTAGCATAAAGCACACACTATTGCCTTTTTGGCAAGTTAACAGGCCTCATTTTCTTGTGAATACAAGGAATGAGTTATTTTATAGGCCTCATTTTCTTGTGAATACAAGGAATGAGTTATTTTATAGGCCCTGTTAAATGTGAAGGTCATTTTGATCAGTAACATTTAACAGGATATTTATCCTTTTTCTACGTTTTATGGATACTTTTCTTAACGTGTAACCTTCATTGAAAGGTCTGTGTATGAAAATAAATCTTTTTATGATAATTTTTTTGTATTTTATGTCGTGTATGTGGTTATTCACAGTGTGGGTAGTCTTGATATATTTTTGTTGTCATGATGAAAAAAGATAAGTCTAGTTAGTACAGATCAAAGTTAAGTCTAGCACAATATAAAGTTATGAACAAATTTAGAAAATTAGTTTATTAGCAATCTCTTTCAAAAATTCATATATTCTGGGTAAAAGGGTAGAAAATTTATCATTAATGGACAAATTATTTGCCACTAGGACGGTCGAATGGAAAGGTTAGATGGATGAATTATGACTAAAACATTTATATTAGATAATAACGGAATTAGAATACAATTTGATGAAGAAAGAAACCAATTAATTGAATTTTCACATAACACAATTGATATAAGACAACTTTTCAAAAAATGGATGGATTCATCGATTACTGATTCCGAACTTAAGGATAATATCCATAATCTCTTTGATATATTAATAGAATGCCAAAAAATACATATTTTAGCTGCTGCTCATGCTGCTAGTAGAATATTTGAAGCAACCAAACTTCATAATTTCTTAAAAAAAACACCAACAGGCGATATTATTTCAGTTCCCCTGTGGTTTATAATATTAGAAATAATTTGGGTTTTTGAAGATTCTACTAATCGAATTCATAAAGGAACTGCTTATTTTTATGGAGCTGAACATGCAATCTCAACAAATGATATTGATAGTGGTTTTAACTACCTGAATTTAGCAATTCAAGAAGATAAATATCTAGAAGAAACACTTCCTGATTATCTTAAAACAGCACCAGCATATTATACAATATCTTTAATAGATACAACAAAAAATAAGCTGTATTGGTTTGTTAAAGAGTTATTACTAATTTTAGACAGGTTTATTTCAACTTATCAATTAAATTTTAACAAGAATTTCAATTATAATATATTAAAAACTAAATTTTTAGACAATGATGATTTAGAAGTGATAAGATTTTATTTTGTATTCATCTTTGCCAAATTCAATAAATTCCTAAATACTTACTCTGAAAAATTAATTCAAAATGATTTTAACAATTTATTGGGGATTGATATAATATTTGGTTTTGGTAAAGTATTAGATATTTTAATTTCACCATTAGATCAAAAAGATTTCAATAGAAATATTGTAAAGATGTGTGAGGACAAAAAGTGGTCAACCCAATTCTATATTGATCAACTTAACCGTATTTACAAATTAAATAAGCCAGAATTCTCAAAACAATTCAAAAATATTATTAATCTGACTTCAGTTCCTAATCATAATCAAATTCATTCAAAAGAAGCAGCCTTACTAGCAGCAGCAAAGAATTTAAGGAATCTGAGTGGACATAGTCTAGAACATCGTAATCTCATCTCAAAAGACTTAGAAATAATTGGTTCAATTATGATTCAATCTATATTCTTAGTTTTAGATTATATGTATTGAGATTTCGCTTAAATTGTTGCGCTTGAGGCAAGGGGATAAAAAAGTCTAAATCAAAGATAGAAGAATTGAATGGATTTATAAAATACTATGGGGAACAGTGGAGACCATCAATAAGAAGAGA
>SDBT01001746.1_pt1 | contig 38725 bp, 40 predicted proteins | sample 2277101 | NCBI WGS metagenome assembly SDBT01 (sample SAMN10404973, study PRJNA504765) | marine sediment metagenome | isolation source: marine sediment core GS10_PC15, 103 cmbsf | place: Arctic Ocean: Southern Knipovich Ridge | collected 2010 | reverse complement strand
GACACAGTAATCCGACAAACCGTTTGGATACAGCACAGAAACCACCGCGCTTATTTATCCCATCGCCGGAGACGGTTGCGTGAAATTGTCAAAGATCCTTAAGTTGCGTTGTAGGGCTAATATATCTTCTATCTTTTATCAACTTTTCTTTGAAACAGATATGTTCGCAAATAAACCCACATGCTTTACGAGCATTCATCACAGCATTAGCTGGATTAGATTTCTTCATAATCTCTGCTTTTTCTTTAAGTTCATTTATTTGCTCTTGAAGTTCCCCTAATTTGATTTTAAAATCGTTATGCATGGCGGACCTCCTTAGTCGGTTGCTGACTAAAAACATTTATACCGGTCAATTTATAAAACCGAGATAGGTATTATTCTAATTTATTGTCATAAAAATATCAATTCGATTTATAGGGAAAAATAAATGGAAAATGAAAGTTTAAAAGATCAATACTCAAATATGACTCAAGAATTTAAAATTCATAACTGGCCTGCATCAACACCTGCCATTTAAAACAATCTATAGCTGATTGCGATTCGAAATCAATACTGATGGGAGATGGCGGTTATCTAATGCGTCGCAATAACAACCACGATTTGAATTGTTTTTCTCCATCAGATTGAGCCTTTTAGATTGGCCATATAACTGCCATGATGAGTTATCGGTGGCGCGCTCGGCACGCTATTCCTCGATGCTGTCGATGGCTTTGTTGGCCTTTCCTTTGTTTGCCGATGGACACAAGTCATTCATGTAGCATCCATCACACTTGCAGCCCTTCGGTCGGCACCAGTTCCTTCCGATTTCCCATGCAGGGAAATCCATTAGGCCGGGAAACTCTGGATGCAGACCTCTTGCTCTGAAGATGAGTTGATCGACTGAGGCGTCTTGTGGTGTCAGGCCGAGCCTTCCAAACACTCTGCGGACGTGAACGTCTGCAGAGATGTCAATAGAGAAGTAGTCGGAGAACTCGATCTTGAATTCTCTCGCCAAGATGTTCACATCCATGCTTGCGATCTTTGGCCCCACACCATCGAACTCAAGAAGGCGGTACACAACAGTGGCGCTGGAAGGTTTACCCGACCAGATCAGGGAAGCATCTGAGTTGTATTGCTGACCGATTCTCTGGACCGCCTTGAAGAAGAACGTTGCCATCTTATCAACGAACCTGTGAAGGGGATCTGGTTCCGCCATGGAGCGGCGCACGTCGGATTCTGATTGCTTCAGCAATGTATCCATGGAGAAGCTTCCAAGCTTTTCCATGAATCGAAACGGAATCAGCCAAGCACGCTCGGCTTTGATCTGGCGATCCATTATAGATGCCAGTACGAATGCATGGGGATGGTCGGTTAGATCGTTAAGCAGACGGTCGGCAGCATCTTGTTTGGTGAAGCGGACAAACTCACGTGGTGCCTTGAATAGCGCTTTACCATGCTCGACAAGAAGGTCTCTGATAGGATTGTCGTTCATCATCTCTCCGGCCAACCATTGATTAACTGATTTAGTGTGCTTCAATTAATGTGTACTTGAGATCGTCTATTATAGACGACCAGCAAACAATATATCGCCCCTTAATAAAAACATTCGTATCTTTTTTCCTGTCGGCTTCTGTACTGTCCCATGAAGCGCAATGGGACATTCCGAATTTAATAATACCTTCATTATCAAAATTTAGCAAGTTCAAATATAGCCAGTAGTATAAACACGGCACTATCCTGGGATGATTTAATGTAATTAAAGCGGTTCTGACAACCCTCTTAAGCTTGTATCCAGAAGATCTCACTTTACTCTATACCCAAGTATTCTTCAGGAGGTATCACAGTCAATTCTTCTGCTGAAGAAATTAATAAACTATTATCCGAATAAGATAAAAGCCGAACAACACGCTGGAGGGGGACCGGGCAAAGCAGCGCCGTTTTTGGAGGACGTATTTTACCCTAAGCCTTTAGCTTTGTCATAAGCTTTCGTTTGTCTTTGTCCGTCCTCTCAGCTTCGCGCTCGGTATCGAAATAGAAAATTAAATGAAGGGGGCTTTTGGTTGGCGAAGTTGAAAATTTCTTCAAATTTGTCCAAATCAAAAAATTTCATTAATGCCAAAAGCCTGCCAAATGGGCTCAGATGTTCAGAACAAATTTCAACTGGCGTCGAAGCATTGATTTTCCTGGCCTTAACAGTATTCTTCTTAAATCCTTTACATGCACCCTTTTTCTTGGTATGCTTTTTCCGTAGTTTTACCATCTGGGTACCTCTTGTTTATTAGTTTGGTTTTAGTCAAACTCCATTATAACAGGATTCAATGAAAAAGAGAGCACAAACATATGGTAATAAAAGAATTCATCAATAAAGGGAAATGCAAAATCGGTCTCCATTCAGGTGAATGGATTTATGAATCTCAAACAAATTGTCAACAAATGCGAATTTGTGAAAAATGTGGAAAAAGAAGCAAAAGGATCAATCATGTTTGGGATAATTGGGAATATATGTATGGAGACGAATGCAATCAAATCCGAATTTGTAAGCGATGTGAAGAGGAAGAGACTAGAATAGAGCATAATTGGAGTAACTGGAAATCTGAAACTGATTCATGCATGCAGTTTCGCATTTGTGAAAAATGTTTTAAAAGAGAAGAAGGATCAATCGAACACGTCTGGGGTCGGTGGGAATATAATGATTCGTCCAGTTGCTTCCAATTGCAAGTATGTAATAGTTGTGGTGCCAAAAGCAAGAATAATCGTATAAAACACGATTGGAAAGAATGGGAATATAGTGAAACAAGGGATACATCACTACGGGTTTGCCGAAGATGTGGAGAAATGGAAACAGGATAATCGATTCGAGACCTATTTTGACGAATCATTATCTAAAATTTAGATAGAAAATTATTCATAAGTTTGAGGCTAAAAATGAAAAAGGTCAAAGGCATTGTAAAAAGCGTAGACAATGATAATTTAATTATTAAACTCGAGAATGAGGCATTGATAAAAATTATCTGCAAAGAGGATATTAAAAAAGGAGCTAATGTCCTTTTAGATGCAAAATTTACCTATAAGTCTATGCACAAAAATTGGATGACCCCATCAGAAGGCGAATTTAAATTTGAAAGGGTGGATAAAGAAAACCACGACGTTTCGAAAAATAACCAAGAAAATTTAGAAGAAAGTGATCCAGTTCAACAAGAAATATATAGTAAAGAGGGTAAAGTAAAACCTATTCCCACCAAAATTGTTGGAGTGACCTTTAAAGAACGCCAATCGGTTATAAAGAATTTGTATAAGGGTGTAAGACTAAAATTAGTTAGAGAACCAAACAATCTCCATGACTCGAATGCCATAGGAGTATTATTTATTGGAAGGAAGTGTGGATACATTTCAAAGGATTTGTCGTCTAAGCTGGCACCGTTAATCGATAACGGGTTGGAACTAGAGGTAATAGTAACTGAAATCACCGGGGGAGCCGATCTCTCAATAGGAGTTAAAATTGTTATACAGAATATTTCCGAAACCGGATCAGAAGAAAACAACGAACCTGACTGGATTACAGAAGATGAGAAATTGGTTAACGATACACTAAAACAAGATGAAGAGTACACCAGACAGATGAAACATGTGAATAATAAAGAAACAGTCATAAATAATGAAAGTGATGAATCACAGGATGCACAATGGACGGATAAAGATTGGGCTGATTATTTAGGTGTTGATGTAAAAGACGTCGATCAGGCTTTTGAAAATCAAATGTGTTAACCTTTAAAAGTTATAAGGTGATTATGGGTGTGCACCAATCGTCCGTGCGTTCAAAGCGTATCGATGCTTCTTATTGAAGATTTAGATAATCGCAACATTATCAAGCATGAACCCTGTTGTCAAATATGCTCATCTTTCTCCGCCTGAATTTATTTTGATTATTCACACATCACTACAAGTCGCCCTGTATCAAGCCAATATACACGCCCGCTATGAAAGTCAGCATCAGTAGTATAGACCCGCCTGTCATAATCTTTGCTTTCTTCTTATATAATCTTGCCACAATTATTGGACAGAGCTGTCAAGCGACAATTATTCTTCAGGTCTGACGACAATTATAATTAGGGTTTTTCCATCCTTAATTTCATCATTATTTTTTATTGCTAAAGAAGGCCTTTTGGGGCCGTGGTGGTGGATCTGGTATCCTGGGTCTTAGTAATAATATAGTATTAAAGATACAGCTAGCAGCTTAGAACATCAGGTCTGGTTAGCATAGACATCCGTGTCCTGCCTAAAGTTCAATGTTTGTCCTGTCTTTTATTAACATCCGATCCGTTCAGCATAGACACCAGGTCCTATCCCAGTTTTGTTTAGTCCAGTATCAACACGCTTCAGTACAGCCAGCATTTAACCATAGCTTACTGTCGTTTGTTAAAGGTATGTGCACGTTGTTCTAAAATAATGCTGGATGCTGATTTGTTAGATGTAGATTATATACTTTTAATCACTTAAGTTCAGGTATATCAGATGGAGAGCGGCGCAGTTTTATTTTGTCCGAGTGCATGCGTTTGTTAGCCCTTGATTAACTTTGATAAATGCTCAATACTTGCGGCATCAAACGGTGTTTTATAAAGCTCATTTACCAGCCATAAGCCACTTTTTACGATTTTTTCTTTAGGCGAACTATTTCCTATCCAACCATTTGACGGCTTGCACTCATCACACCATGAGACTGTGGAAATAAGCTTTGATTCGATTTCAAGTCTCTCTTCCTTGTATTTTACTTCAAAGACAGCAAATGAGAAATTATCTTGTATGTACTGACTGACTTGGCTTTCGATATTCTTCTGATAATCGAAGTCGATCAAAGAAGAGTATTTATCTTTTGCCTTTCTGGTGGTGAGATCAAGCTCCCAGTGTGTTAGAAAAGGATCATTGAGTTGGTTAAGCAAAGTCCTACCAATATTCTTTCTGAAAATACTTCGATCTTTATTTTCATTGAGAAAATGCTGTTTCAATCTTGAACGAAGTTGATTCTCTCCTGTGTGCGTGCCTATTCTTACGATTCTTTCCTGCTTGTGTCCATTCTCGCCTTTTTGAAACAAAATATAGATACCATTCAAAGGAATTTTTGACCCTTCAAAGGGAAATCTATGCCTCTCAAGCTCATTGGTTAGTCTATGAACAGATGCGCATTCGTTGCTCATGAAACCAACCTTTTGAGCCTTTGTAGTTGCTCTCCAATGCGCAGGCCTTCTAACGGTATTTGTGCATTTTTAATATGCGGCAATAAATACTTCCTATATTTATCTCCGGCTAGAAACGTAAACTCTGTTTCATCAATGGAGCAAACTTGCTTTATTTGATCAAGTACTCTACTTGCCCATTGTTTGATTTCATTTGAACGCATATTGTTCAGAGTTTGCTCATACGGCTCAATTTCCTGACCTAAGGGCAACAAGCCATACTTTGCGGAAAGAATAAAGATTTCATTTGGTTCTAGTTTCTCTGCATATTTCAGATTGAGTTTGAAAAGCGTACTGATGTACAGATCCTTTGCCTTCGCGCGTTGCGAGAGTTTTTGAACTACACATGAAATTAGAACTATCCGTTTTGTCATAACTTCTCTTTGGAGGGCTAACAATTACTATACAGAATTAATTCTGCATATCCCTATATATCAAGTCATTTACAGAATTTTTCTTTAATCGGCAATTTTAGCCTTACTCGCCATATACTTCAATCATTGAAGATTTAGATAATCGCAACTTTATAAGTCATTAGCCCTGTTGTCAAATATGCTCATCTTTCTCCGCCCGAATTTATTTCGATTTTTGTCATCTATCACTACACTTACTTCTTCTCAAAACACTTCCTTTACCAGTCTTATTTATTTCATTCATAGCCCCCAGAAGCCCGTTCACAGGAGTTTCCTTCCTATTATATCAAAGTATTCCCCAGACAGTTTACTCTTTTAAAACGCTTTAATCTCTCCAAACGACCATGATTCCTACTTTTAGATGATAAATTTTGAATCGAAGACAATACTGGTGGGATGTGGCGGTTAGGTTATGATGTAAGGCAGTTAAGCATTGCTGATCGTTAACAATAAGCTGAGGGGCCGGGAAACGATGATCAAAAGCCTACAGAAAAGCTAAGAGCATGATCAAAGAATGCCTTTTAAAAGTAGCACGGCTTTTCCCAGTCCCTTTCAAGCGCAAGGTTGAGCATCGCTGTGCTATACGAGTCGCAGTCCCTTACACTGTTCACCGGAGTCTGGACATTGCAAGTTGCTTCTGATCTCGAAAATGCCCGTAGCCACCAAAGCATCAAGAACGCTGTTCTCGGCTTGCTTCGTGTTCGGATTCTTACCGAACTGACGAAGCCAGTAGTCGAGGGACTGGGGTTTGGTGTGTTCGTCATGCGACACAGCTTGCTGCCCTTGGATAATGTAGTCTCGGCCGGAGCCTCGGATATGGGCGATAAGCTTGTGTTCGTCGAACGCGCCTCCGTATGGTAGATCAATCATTTAAACCTCCCATGTCTACGCAGTTTTACCGATGCCCAACGAATTACTATACAGAATTAATTCTGCATATCCCTATATATTATGGCTTTTACAGAATTTATCTTTAATCGTTAATTTTAGCCTTACTCGCCATATACTTCAATCATTGAAGATTTAGATAATCGCAACATTATCAAGCATGAACCCTGATGTCAATTATAATGCATCTTTCTCCGCCCGAATTTATTTTGATTTTTGTCATATGAACGAAACTTACTTCTTATATCATTTCAATTTATTTCTTCTGGAGCTGCCAGAAGCACGTATAAAAGAGATTTCACTTTACCCTATACCAAAGTATTCCTCGGAAAGTTCACTCTTTTTAAAACGCTTTAATCGCTTCAAACGACCATGATTCCTACTTTTAGATGATAGATTTTTGTTCAAAGTCAATGCTGGTGGGTGGTGGTGGTTAGGTTGTGGAGGAAGGCCAGAAGCCGCCGAAGGCTTATACATCTAAGTGATACTCATAAACTGCCACAATATTGCCGGAGGATATACACTTGAAATTGTTCCTTGAAGCAACTTGCGAGATAAACTTCTTGGTACTACCCTGTGGCAAAGATAACGACCTGTCGACTTCACTAAAAATTACCTTCACGTTATCAGGGACAGACTCACCGCTTTTAGGCCACCAGTCTTCTAAAAGTGCTATGATATCTTCATCAGTTAAATCCGTTTGAGCATAGCCAAGGGAGTCGTTTTTTTTCTCTCTGACAAGATTAAAATTACCTTTGCTTAACCAATCACTTCCACTTGTTGAAACATCACATCCCACTGTTCTAAGTCTTTCTGCAATTTCATTCCTTTTTTCAGCGGAGTCCGAAAGTCTCACAACATGGCGACCGGCCACATCACTGAAGGGTTTTACCTGTCCAACCTCTATAAGCAGTGTTCTGTCGGGGTGTTTTCCAAAAGCCATTCCTGCTTCAAACAAGACATTTGGGCGGGCTTGTAATCTAATATTTTTTTCGTTTTCATCTTCTTTCGTTTTCCATAGCTCAGGCGACAACCGTACTTCATCGTCAGGTGATAAAAGCACAATTACTGCTTGTGCATTCTTGAATGCACTCTCTAGGGCTTCTCCAACATAAGGTGTCGCTTTGCCGGTGAGCTTCAGCGCCTCGGACCACTCGATTGGCTGAAGGCCTAACGCTCTGAGGAATGCAAAAAAGTCATCCCTAAGTCGACCATCCCGCCCATGCACTACAAATACTTTTTTAGTATCGGGCATTTGACTGACCTCTTGTTTATTGGTGGCATTTTCTAATAATGAGTTGTTTTCTTCGAAAAATTCAACTCCACTCCCTGTTAAATATCTGCTGCCCTCCATGCCGCTCAAAGTTCCATCAACATATTTTTGTTGTAATAAATATATGTCAGCACTATTGAATTCTTTTTCTGGCAGGCCTACAGCATCATAGATATTCTGCACCTTGACACCTCCACCAGCCATTGCGTCATTATCAATGAGGTAATCAAGAATTTTGACGGCATTAATTATGATTTTGCTTCTTTTTTTCATGGTTTAAATTTTGAATTAATTAAAGCTAACGCTCTGAATCACTGGTGTGAGTTGAGTGCCAGCGAAACTCACATCAGGTGAATTCAGTTGTTATGTTTGGTTTTGATATTCACATATAATTTCAAGTAGTTTAGAAGGTTTCATTATGTATGTATGATACTTTTCAAAAATAATATCTGAATGCTTTAAAATGCTATTATCTGTTGTTATGAAATAATCGCCATATCTTATAGTTTCAAACACATGCCTACAATCAGGCTTCCTTTTCTCTAATTGGCCTTTTCCAACGATAATTCTTTCAACTTCTTTTAATTTTTTCAGTTCGTCGGCTTCTAAAGATGTTTCCTTTGTAAAAACCGATGACATAGCCTCCTTTTTAACCCAGCTTGGGGTTTTAGGAAAATCTATCTCTTTTTGAACAGAATGTAGAATTTGTATTTTGTTTCCGCTTTGCTCCAATATCTGACGACATTCAATCGAAGAATTCTGTTCTTCTTGAGATCCACCATCAAAAGCACATGAATCAAAATAGATGTTCGATTTAAAGGGGTTTAAGAACATAGGATCACCAATATATGAAACATAACGCACCGCATGACCTAGCGGGAAACAACGGGGTAGTCAATAAAGGCACCATATTTGTTTAGTGGTGGCCGCCGTAAAGGCTTAAAACTCACAGGTATTCCCGATCAGCGTCCATGCGGATGTCATATGTTGCTTGCTTGTAATATTCTATTCGAAAAAATTTTTAAATAAATTCTTGGCCACAGAAGTGTGTATGGAATTTTTTGAAAATATTTCCTTTGGGCTAATTTGATAATAACCATCCACAGCCTTCCAAATTGCATCGCTTGCCCACTGGTTGAAGCCAAGGGTTTCATATAAAAATGATTCTGGATCTTGAGGGTTCAAAATATATATTTTTAAATTATATTCCTTAGCAGCTTTTGCAATAACCTCATTTATATGCTTGTCCTTAAAGCCATATCCTATGACCATCAGCCTCATATTCGGAATAGACATTACAGACTTAAAAAGGCTAAAATACCAAGAAAGTATGGGGTTTGATGATATTTTAGATGGCTTGTTTGTTCCAATAATTAATATCTCTTGGTTATCATCATCACGCCAGTCATATGACCCATGCAGTTTTACGTAAAACAATTTTGATTGATTCTTAAAATCAATCTGTTGATAATCAGCGCTCTCGTCCCGCGTTATTCTTACATATCCGATCTCTTGCAGGGGTCTAGACTCTTTTGATGCGAATCTTTTATTTTCAACTTGTAATCCTGGGAGTGAAGGACCAATATTACCTCCATAGCAATATCGCTCAATGAAAAGGTCTTGGTTCAAAGTAAAGAAAAATCCCCTTTCCTTCGGTTTGCCAGAAAGTCTCTCAAAGAAGTTTCTTAATTTATTTAGATCTAAAACATCACTCGAATAAAATTCTTGACGAAATTCACGAATTACATCATCAAGAACATCATATGCTCCCATAACAGCCTTAAAAAACATATTTTTTTCATCATCTGTGAATTCAGAAGGTCTCAATACATCTTCATATAAATCCTCATAATTAAAGGTTTTCTTAATAGCGATTTTCAGCTTATCAGTTTCAAGTTTAGTTGCTAATTTGAGATATCTGTTGTGAATTTCAGACCACATTCTGTTTGCAAGGAACCCACCATAATTGTGTGTGAATCCTGCACCTGTAAGTAGGACATACTTTGAAATTGAAAAATCAAATTGATTTATATTCATCTCATCGAGTCGCCTTTAAATAAAAAAAGGTTGGTTCCTGTTCATATAATGACAAGATTACCGGCTAAAACCGTATATAAAACAAAAAGTTATCTTAAAAAATAAGTGATCTAACCACAGCCGAGTAAAGCAAAAAAATTGGCCTGCGGTTTTGTTCCGCGTGAATCGACTTGTTATGCATTTAATATGTATTGGTTTGGCTCATGTGTCCTTTTAATACCGCCACCGCTCCTTAAAAACAACGTGCCTTCACTAACGAATGCGTCGGAAATCCCGAAGTTCTGGTTGTATGTTGTGTCGCACCGTATAGGACGAATGGAACCGTTGTTTCCCGCAATGTCGACGATCCGCATTTCCGTAAACGGAATATCTGATTCACTGCTATCGGTAGGATAGACTTCGGTCCAAGATACCCCGCCAGACATAATTTCTGAATTTGTAAATCGTAGGCACCCCGCGGAGATTTTTTCGTTTGTATTTTTGCTAGTCACCGTGAACTCGTACCAAGTGCCATAACTGTCAGTATCAACAGGTACCAATGCACAATCATATTCCCCTGACGACCATGAATAACATACACGTACGCCGATAAAATCTCCTTCATGGCCAGCATTCTCAATCCAGCCATTCGTAGCCGCACGTGCATCATTCGAATCTCGAGTATCCCAGCGCGAAAAGACTAGGCCGTGTCCTTGCCATCCGTACTGGGGTCTGTGTACATCCGTTTGAAATCCAAGATAGAAGCCAACGCTGCCGATTTTTCCTTGGTATAACTGAAAGTATCTACCGGGTCTTCGATTGGTGTCGCCGTCAATCTGCACGCGAAAAGTCAGATCGTGTAAAGACAGTTCGGCAAAATGCCACCAACCATAAGCCATTCCTTGAGGTAATTGCATTTAATGTCCCTTTCAAAATGCATAACATTAGATATTGATTCGCTGCGAAAGAATTTCAGCTTTTAGAAAAAATGAATATAAGCAAGATCTGTGCAGCGATTATTCAGACCGTGTAATAACCTCACCCTTTCCAATAGCATATCCGATTGAATATTCAACAAAAAAATAATTAGATTTCGTACAACTCAGTTTTTTGATATAGGTTTTTCTTAAACTGAAAATGCGAAACTTTGTGCAATTTATGCGTATTGGTTCTCTGCGAAAGAATTACAAATATAAATTATATTGGTTTTTATGCCAATCACCAAAATATCTTGATGCGGGGATATGATTTGGTGATTTGGAAACCATTCGGATTTCACCTGGTTCGATAGGTTGGATATCTCCAACATCTCTTTATCCGGCCATAATTTCAAATCGGATTAAACACACGAGCTACGGACACATGTGATATCATCATCCAGGGGGGTGCCATGAACCTGAGATATATCATGGCTATCATTGGAAAATGATGCTTCTCGAAACCTGCACTATCTCCATCATATACAAACTTTGGAAGACTCCTAGAAAGTTGTGATATCAACTAACCTATCAATCGATGTTTTAACTCACCTTCTGATTATGTCAAGTCAAGTATAGGCCAGGACATTTTAGAGTCAAATCCCCATACCCTCTCCTATTGTCATCTCTTGGATTGCCTTTATTCCCTTTTACGAGAATGTATTTTGGGATAGGCAGGTATTAGGAGTTTGGTATTTGGATGATGTTATCCTTTAAGGCGCTGCCAGGCGCCTGTATACAAGAGATTTCACTTTACCCTATACCCAATCTTCAGGAGGTTCAAATCTTAAAAAGCGCTTTATGTGATTTGGTAGGATAGAGAGGTGGGTCAAAATATTATTTGACAGTGGAATTCCAAGAGATGATATCACAAATTCTGAACCAACTTCAACGTGAAGCTCACCTGTGGGCAAAGGCGGTCGGGGTTGAACAGTGTTTTACAATAAACCTGTCCGTTTCTTTCCGTCAGGTAAAGCGGCTGGTTCGATTCTCCTACTCTTCTTCCTTTTCCTTGAAAGTTTTGCCATTCTTGTCTTTCCACTCGATTCTGCCGTTCGCATTTCTGCCCAGGACAATTGTGGCAGCTGCTGATGGACTTGAGAAAAGGTAATCTTTCGTGAAGATGAGCTTTCCGTCGGTTTTCTTGATTACACCGTTGTTAATCAGTTTTTGGCGCTGTTTGACGAAAGCTGACTGCAAGGAAGGAACAGTTGAAGTAGCAATTTCTGACCCTTCAATTACGACAATGCCCTCGTTGGTGATAACGGCTTTGCCTTTGGCGCCGCGCACTGCTTTGATGAAGAAGAGGTTCCTTTTTCTTTCTGTTGCGTCTGCGAGCGGTTCCAGTACCTTGAAACCAAGTGTGTTGATGAGAACGCGCACGTTAGAAATAAACTCCGTCATGACGGCTTGTTCAGATTCAGAAATAGCAGGGCAAGTCGGTGTGGAAGAATTCATGATTATGTACCGCTTGGCTGCTTTAGCAATGTCATAGAGCTTGGATTCAAGATACTTCACATGAGCTTTATTCAGGTTCTCATCCTTACTGATGAATACGACAGCTTCGTTCCAGAATTCCAACTTCTGATGCTGAACAAGCCGTTTGTAAGTTTCTTCGGCTTCGCCAATGTAGACGGCATATTCATCAGGATTGTCCTCAGATTTCCCGAAAAGGAAATACACACCCGCTTTAGCAAGTTCGTCGCGCTTGACCGATTCCTTGAGAAGCTTTCGGGGTATTTTGAACGCCTTGCCTGTCCAGTTGGAAATTTCTCCAAAAAGACGACCGTCAGGAATACCATCTATGAGGAAAATAGATATGAGTTTGCCAATGGGCATGGCTTTTTCCTGTTTTCCTTATACATCGAATATTTCATGTCTAAGAATTAATGACTACATTTATTACTGACAAATCAATAAATTCAATAATACATACATTATCAAAATTTAGCAAGTTCAAATATAGCCAGTAGCATAAACACGGCATTACCCAAAGATGATTTAATGCGATGGAAATGCGTTCATGATTGTTAAGATTTTATACTAATATTTTACTACCCCAATCACTTCTTTTGCCAGTCTTATTTATTTCTTTCATAGCCCCCAGGAGCTCGTACACAAGAGTTTCCTTCCTGTCATATAACAATGTACTCCCCAGGAGGTTCACACTTTATAAAACGATTTAATCTCTCCAAATGACCTGGAACAGGGTATCTTCTGCTTTAGACTTTCAGCATTCACTTCAATTTATAGCTGTCTTGACCTATACGTTGTTTGACAGGATAGCCTATTGACCAAGCCAATTAGTTTCGGCTTTTTACTCCAACTTTCATTACTGTGAACCAATATTTTGCGTTCATTATGGGCACATATAGTAAAACTTCACTACCAAGCGACTTTATCACTGTACATCTTTCTTCAATCCCTGCGAATGTATATAGATCTCTGTCCTTCCATATTTCTATGCCTGCAGACGTGCGCACATAGTAAGTAACCCCATCATCCATAGCTCTAATTAGTGTTACCTTGTCTCCACTTTTTACCTCTGAGATGTCAAAAGCAAAAATTGAAGAGGAGCTAAATAGAAAAAGGAAAAGTACAATTATGACAATTTTCCCACCATTTTTCAATGCAGCCACCTTATCTCCTTTCATTATTTCATAGCCACTGCCATTTAAAATTTTCCAACACTTACAGAGCCTAACGATAAAGTCACCAGCAGGGAGGGGATAAGCCTTTGCAAATATGAGAACAACTAAAAACTATATTTGAAAGAAGGCCGCATACTTTCGCTGTCTGGTGAACTGACAGTGTTAGCTGCCTTTTCCATCCCCAAAGTTTGGAATTATCCCGTCTCTTTTAGCTATTGTTATGAGTTTCGATGCATCAGAACCGTTGTATTCTGGCATGGCAAACTCTTTTCCCAAATGTATTTTACGGAGGTACTGCAGGATATCAAAAACCTGCTCAAGAGCTTTCCCAAATTCTTTTCCGCTTATATCAGCTTCTTTCCAAATGTTTTTAGGGTTAAGAACTCCTTTCTTGTCGATGTGAAAATGCGTCTTGTCCCGAACGATTTTTAGCTTGTCTGCCATATATTCAAGCGATTTTAAGTCATAAGATTTGTCTTCAATGAAAGAATCAATTATTTTTGAATCACAACGGTATAGATACCAAAACGTAGCACTATCTGGGTTTTTGTCGAGTACTTTAATGGTATGTGCAACCATATCATTGAATAGGGCGTCATAAGAGAGTGTGAAAAAATTCAATCTTTGTTTTGACCCAACTGATTCTATACCTATCAGCGCTCTTCTCTCCAAGATTGCGGTACGGATTTCATTAAGGTTGCGGAATAGGGCACGATAAAAGCGATTAGGTTTTTTTCGCTTCTTTGTTTTATGTAATTCTTTCAGGAATGATTTAGGCATCACTTCGTACTCAATATTATTTTTTTTACCAGGCAATGAATACACAAAATGCAGTTAACGCCCACACCACTAGCAACAAAAGACAACATAACTTTGGAAAATGGAACGTAAAACACCAAATCTTGAAAAATTTAAAAAATCGGCTCGGATTTTGGTGCTTGAGTGAATGCTTGCAGCCTTAAAGCTTTCGTATAGTTAATTAAGGATTAGAATCAAAAATATCATCTAACATATCTTGGAACTTCTTAGCAGTCCTAAAGTCCTTGAAAGATTCTGCTGTAATCATTTTGGTCATGATAATGAGCAGATTTACATTGAACGATAGTGCCACCGACTCACCTAAGACAGCCTCCTTCCCAACAAGGTCTTTAGCCACACACTCTGATAAGTTAAGGATAAGCTTTGAGGGGTCGGGTGTTTCATGGAAGCACTTAAGATTGGATAGGAAGGCGTCACCGACAATATTATTCTCATAGACTATCATGTTAGCAATTAAATCGAAAAATTCTTCCCTTTTTGCAGTTTTGATATATTCTTTTTCACTGGCAAGTTGGGTGAACGTGAAATACTGAAAGGCAGCAACACACGCCAAACCATCTTCAGAAAGTGTGCTTTTTGTAGATTCAACTCCCATTTTATTCAAAAGTGCCAGACAGTATTCGGTCCACCTATCTCTAACCTCCTTTAGTCTTGGAATGAGATGGGCTGCTACTTTTCCGTGCTGCTTTTTTTTGTTTCCAAACAAACCTGATAAAAATACCATAGACGCCATCTATTAATAAATTTCAAATGATTAAACTCGTGGCAGCTAATGCTGCGCATCACCCGCGAACAGGACACCAGCCCTGCGAGTCGGTTGTGAATGCGCTTGTTATACGTTTTTATGAATAGTATCTTGATGCGTTTTCATCTAATAGGATATGCTCAAGACTGTAAAAATGGTCCACTCTATTTTTTAATAAGGGGCTTAAACCTTTTTCAAGAAACCAGAGACAGACACGTCGACCTTCTGCCATAACAGCATCGACCAAAGGAACATAATCTTCGTCCCCAGCTACTAAGACAGCAACATCGTAATTCTTTCTGCTTGCATGTGTTAGCATATCTACTGAAAGTGATATGTCTACTTGTTTGGAACCCCTTGTTTTGTGCTTTTTAAAAACTCTTGGTGCCTCAATACCTATGCTTTTCAACTTCTCGACAATCTCAGTAATTTTATCGGCACTACCTTTGGTACTGGTATAGTAATACTTTCTTACAATTTCACATGCTGCATGTGTTTTAAAATTCAAAAAATGTGACCATACAAAAATATTTTCTAGATAATTTACATGGTTGTAAGGGGAATTATCGCCAAGCATTTCTCGATACCTAATAGCAAGATTCTCACCATCAATGAAAATCATAACTCTGCTATCACGTATGTTGCTTGGAAATGGATTTCGTCTGGATAACATCTCTTACTCAATAATTTTCATTCGTATAACAATTACTATACAGAATTAATTCAGTATATCCCAATACATCAAGTCATTTACAGAATTTTTCTTTAATCGGTAATTTTAGCCCTACTCGCCATATACTTCAATCATTGAAAATTTAAATAATCGCAACATTATCAAGCATGAACCCTGTTGTCAATTATACTGCATCTTTCTCCGCCCGATTTTTTGCTTTTTGTCATCTTTCACTACCCTAACTTCTTCTCAAAACACTTCTTTTATCATTCTTATTTACTTCTTTCATAGCCCCCAGAAGCCCGTACATAGGACTTTCCTTCCTATCATATAACAATGCAATGTACTCCCCAGGAGGTTCAAATCCTAAAAAGCGCTTTAATCGCTTCAAACGACCATGATTCCTGCTTTTAGATGATAGATTTTTGTTCGAAGTCAATACTGGTGGGATGTGGCGGTTAGGTTGTAATGTAAGGCAGAAGTTGAGCATTGCTGACACGTTAACGAGAAAGTCAGGGCAGCCAGGGCTTCCACTGACTCTCACACAGCAATGATCTTTCAATTCTGCTGCATAGTATCAAAACGACTCGGCCCTGGCTGTCATCTGAACTGACAGGTTAGATTCTATTGGCGTATTCTATAAGCTTTCGAGCATCATCTGACATTCCTATGGCCTGAGCGATCGAAACGATTTCCACCAATATTCCATCTGTCGTATGCGCCATGATTTTCTTCTCAAACATCTTCATCTTCTTTATGAGTTTCTTCTCTGCAGATCTACGCTTTGAGCTCAGATGCACACCACCCTTGACATTTGCCACATACTTGACTATTTCGCGGCGATTGACATGGATCCCTTCCGCTATACCAGACAGAGATTCCATGTATTCAGTTATGTAGAACTCTCTTTCACCAGGGAATCCATCTTTGCGGATCGCAGGCGAAGGTTTACCCATTGGGATAGTAGTTCCTGGATATATGCAAGGACTTGACATGAAGACGCCACGGAAGTGCGCTCCCCAAGCAAGCGAGCATATCACTAATTCTAGATTGAGTTTCTCGAAAATATTCCTAAGATCTACTGCGATAACTCTAGGCTGCTTTTCAAATCCTGCAGCCCGCCATGCCTGGCTGAATGATGACTCCACCAACAGACGTCTAAGAACCGCACTCCCACGGCGGATATCAGGCTCAAGCACATCGGGTCCCCAGCCGTCTCTTAGATATTCAAGATCTTCAGCGATATATTTTATCTGCTCGTTGTCCATTTGGAAATCTAACTCAGAAGTGAGAGGCTGGGCGATGTTATGCAAAAAGGTGTTAAAAACACTAAAGTTGACCTTGTAAATAAGTTTTTAAAAGCCGCGGTATAAGCCCGGTCTCTCTCCACTGATTTGTTATACACCCTTTATGTGCTTCGGTTTACGTTCCATTTTTTAAGTACTACCGTTCGATAATCGACAGGGCCATATTATATATCAAATAAAATAGAAACTTATAATTTTAGGAGCACCCGCTAGTTTCCGGTTAGATGTTGTCAAAATAATTGCGTGTGCTCTGGTAATATTGAATTAAGTAAGGTGGAAGTTCACTGTAAAAAGCTTGCACTTCTAAAAAAAAGGCGTCATACATTTCAAATTCGATTTTAATCGAATCTCTCGTATTCTGTTTTACAGCATTAGAATGGCCCCATTCTAAATTCAGAAACACTTCGGCAAGTCTTTTACAGAAATTATCTTGAAATACCCTGGATGATCCCCTGCCAGTTACTGCCACGAAACCAGATTCAGGGCCAGGCAGTTTGTAAATGTTTTCCTTGTTTTTCTTGGTTGCAATGTTTTCGTGTATCAAAGAGCAGAGTTTGGATAGCTGTTCTACTTTTTCGTTCAACGCTTCTGAGGACTCTTGTGCGCCGATGTCAAAAACTTTGGGAAATCTGAGAAGATAGGTTCCGTCGGCTAATTCTTCATGGTAGTTGTTTCGGTTGACATCATCATCAGAAACCTTCAATTTCAGTTTGATTCTATGGCCTTTGTATGCGAAAAAAGATGGAATCCATGCCCCCGAGTATAGTGTTAGACATAGCTTCTTTCGATCTATTACCCCAATGAAAAATGGGATTTCCAAATTGCTCAAGTATTTGATTTTTTTGGTGGCGGGTATTCTCCGTTTGTCACTCTTTTGTTGAATTGCGAATGAGTTGTCAGGTAAAAGAAACTCCACTTTCTTTCCCTTCTTGGTCTTTATTATACGCCGAAAAAGTGTACAAAAAAAGTCGGTACCAGCGTCATCTCCAACTGAATGGGGTCTAGCTATAAAGGAAAACCTTGAGAGAATGTAGCTTGCCAAATTTTCATTCTCCCATCCTCTTCTGAATGATCCGAGTTGCGCCATTCCAATTCCCTTTCTGCCCTTTAATCTTGGACATCTGGACACCCTCCTTTAGCTAGCTTTTGGTGTCCACTTTCTTTGGGTAAGTTCTGCATCCTTCTCCAGCCCGTTGTTATGCCCCCGTTCTAATATAGGGTATCCTCTAAACGCTCCGCCTCAGGATCGTAGCGTTGATAATATACCGGAATGTTAAACTTCTTTCGCAATGTTTTCATGTAGGTGCTGGCTTCCTTAGTCATCTCATTAGCGGAGACAATGATTAACCTTTCAGCATTATCAGCGTTCGGATAGTATGCGTACTCAAGCAGCTGAGACAATGCCTCGCGAATACATAGCCTTACAGAGTAGGATGTCTTAATCTCGTAGAAAATGAAGCTTCCTTGGCTGTCCCTGACGACAAGATCAATTTGTGACCCATAGCCTGTGTTTTGCTCTGTACCGACATTTTTCCCTCCGAATTTCTTGGCGAGTTGCCGATGTATGTTGGTTTGCATCTGATTCTGAACGAGATCAACGTCGGACGATTGCCCCTCGTATGTCGACTTAGTTGAGCCTTTCTTTTTCTTGTGGCCGGGGGAAAACTCGAACTGGTTGCTGCTCGCGAGGAGTTTGGGTGTGTCCTTCTGATTTAGAAGGATGTAGTAGGTGGCTGCTACAGCTGGATCCTCTCTGGAAAACTCCATAGGTGTGTCCAGCAGTTCGAGCGACTTGGGACGAAACCGTATGACCGCAAAGTTCTCGGGCTCTATCTCGCGGAAATCATTGACGTGTGCGCCGACGCTACGAAGCTGCTCCTCCATTTCCTTAAACCACCCGTTTTTCTTGTAAATTGCGTGGACTTTCTTGGATTCTTTGGGAGTCGTAACTGCGACGTCTAGGATTCGTCCGACCCACCAACGCCCCTTCGTTTCTTCATTGATGGCATACAACGATATATTGAATATTTTCCCTATGTATTTCGAACGGTGCAGTCCGATGGGCTGTAAGTACGCATAGTGCCACCCGTCAATGAGTTTCGTCGTGTCTAACAGCCACTCTTCGTGGCCGTACCCGACAAGTCGTTCGTAAGCCTTCTTATTTTTGCTCTTTCCGGCTTTGCCTGAGGGCTTACGCCATCCCTCGGTATTCCAGCAGATTCTCGCAATTTTGTTTTCGCTCATAGAGTCCCTTCCTTGTGATCTTTGGGAGCATAACAATGATTATACCGAATAAATTCTTAATATCACATTAAAAGACAAGTTGATATATCTTTAAAAATTTAGCAAGTTCAAATATTGCCAATATCAAAAACACGGCACTACCCAAAGGTGATTTAATGCGATTGTTAAGCCAAGTAAATCCACTTTTAGACCATCGACAAATCATTTCCGTAAATTCGACAATGTTTTTGACACAGAAGTACGGTAGGGTTATCCAAAATTATTTTGTACTACAAAATATCGCTTACGCAGAATTCTGCGGAACCGATTTTATGGTGATGGTAAAAAGCAGCCAGGATGGTTCTGTTTGGTAGTTCGTCATGGCATCGTCATTTCTAACTTGTTGTTTTAACGAAAAAATGACGATATGACGATAATGACGATGATTTTCGGACTTTATATTTTTGTATTATGGAAAGATATAGGCATCGCCCAGGTATTTTATGACCGTCCAATCATCTTCTTTGATGAGTTGCTGAAATTACGAGAGCTGGACAATGTGGACAATAATGACGATGATTTGGTGTATGGTTCTTGCGACCCGTGAAATGCGCAGATTAGCTTCCCCCAATTGGAATTATTGCAGACCAGACAATTATGATCGCATAAATTCCTACAATTAAAGGTAAAAGAAACTCAAAAATTGCACGTAATAAAGAAATGGGACTCGATAAACCCAAAATTAGGTGATAAGGAAAACGCCGCCGAAGAAAATCTTCAATATAATGCGACATCTCCATGATTGGATCTTTTTCTGCTTCCGATTTCCATTTGTTAAGCATTGAATCTTTGAGTGCGCGAGAAAAGGAACGCTGCCAAACAACAAAGTCTGACGTTGCATAAATCAGAAATGCAATGAGAAAATATAGAACAATGATTCCAAGTACCGAAAGGAGTGAATTCTGATCAGTCTTTGCGAATTCAACTCCAAGTGCTGAAATCTTGGTTGGCACAAATCCAGCCTTAACCAGCGTTATGCCCAGTATACTTGACCCAAGGAGGAATTTGCGCTCTTTCCTCGCAACTTCACTTAACGGATCACCCAATTTAACATCTCCAGGTGTTTCATTCGCCATGATTGATATCTTTTGAAGTTAACAGTTAGTTTAGTATAGATGAAAAACTTTCAATACATTACACTTATAGCATTGAAAATAAACCATGTATTACCGTATTAAGAATTAAGAAATGGAAAGTTCGCGCTTATATTTTCCATATATCACCAATGCCGAATGGGATAAGTTATCGTGGGAAAAAGATGTGAATATGTACTATATTGGATCATTTATTTCAACATCGTCGATTCAGAGATTGGCTATGAGTGTTTTTATGTACCCCGATAAAAATAATCAAATATCAAAATAATCCATCATTATCTTAGGGAACGCACCGCAACACCCCGAGTGCCGCCGGAGAAGTCTCGGGTGCGCCAGAGCTCGCTGCCGTTGTAGAAGAAGCCGAAGCCCCAAGCCGACGACGAACCTTTTGTTTCACCAGACCACACATACCATCCGGTAATCTTCAATATCGGGGTTATGTTGCTGCGTGGTCCAGCCCTTTTTTTATATAGAGTTCTCAATTCAACTCCTGTGGGCATCCGCCACCCGCCGCCGGCAACGTTTAGGTTCTCAACCCAACTTTTAGCCTCGTACCAGGTTGTATCTCTATCACGCCCTGCAACCCATTCAAGACCCGTCTTTTTATCATACACAACACCTGTATCATACTTAATGAAATGTCTATCACGGTCAATCACCTTAGGTTTTGAAACATCAGGACTGATTGATGCATATTTTTTCCTTTCTTCGGTAAGCAACTTCTCTTTTTCTTCCTCTATGCGTTTGCGCTCATCTTTCAATTTTTTTCTCTCTATTTCCATTTTGAGCCGTTCCAGTTCCTGACGCTCACGTTTAAGCTTTTCTCTCTCCTTTTCTAACTCTGAACTATACTGTAGCTTTGCTTTAGGACTCTGTGCAACAACAATACCTCTTTTGAAAGCAAAATAAAAATCTCCTATCAATGAAGTGGATTCCCAGGGTGTTTGTTTACCAGCAGTAAGAATGTCTATGTCTTTTCTTGTTTGTTTAAAAACCTGCTCAATAGTTAAGTCTGGAACCTGAATGTTTTTTAAAAGAACCTCTGTGTAAGGACTATTCCGTCTGCTACCGTCCAAAGCTACTTTGCCAGGTGAAGTCGAATACGCAATGAGTGTACCTTTTGGCGCGTCCATCCTTGCAAGTCCACTTGTACTCGAACGAAAACTCCGTGCGAATGGATTGTCTCTGCAAGCGTCAAGAATAACTATATTCAACATATTCCCTGCGCTGTCCATGACATCGAGAACCCGTCCAGCATTTACAGCTTCATATTTCATGTCATTTTCTTCATATACATTAGCACCAATAGGAAGCAGATAATTTCTCCCTTTAATCTGCAAACCATGTCCCGCAAAATAGAATAGACCAACTCCTCCTAATCGTAGTTCTTTTCCGAAATCACGTATGGAATCCTCCATTGTCCTTTGATTAGCATTGGTTTTGAGAATAACAGAGAATCCAAACTTTCTGAGTGCATTAGCGATATCTGTTGCATCATTCACAGGATTTCTTAAAGGGGAAGACTTATAGGCACCGTTTCCGATAACAAGAGCTGTTCTCCGACCAGGTGCGGATAGAGAGGTGATTGGAGTTAGGAATACAAGTAAAACAGCTAAAGTGGTTAGCCGAATAAGTATACGCTTAATCATGTCAGCACCTCTTAAATTCTAACTGATTGCACTATTCATGAATGCTATATTTGCCTGCATCAACATCTGCCATTTAAAGTAATCTATAGCTAATCACGAATCGAAGCCACAACTTCCATTCGAGAACTTATACATTTATTTTGCTGATAAATCAATAAATAGATAGTAGTACTGTATTATAGAAGCATCGCAGCATAGCCCTACCTTAACTCCCACATCATCTATGTTAGAAAAAGAGTCTTCTCCAAAGATAGTTAACAAAACTGTTAGAGAGGATAGCAGAAGGTAGACCATAATCAAAATTAAGATTTACTTGACTTGACACCCATCAATTATGATATCTGTAGTTTTATCAGAGTTGGAATACTCAATAAATCACAGGTTGATGCTAACATGGGATACTGGCAAGATATATTTAAATTTAAATAAGTCTGATAATACATTTCAGATAATTCAGATATCCCTTCGAAATACATAGTATCAAACAAAATTTATAGATGAAAAAGAGAGGAAAAAAATGAACTCCTTAAATTTTTTGAGAAATATATTAATGATAGCCGCTCTAATCATGAGCATAATTTCCATGTTCATAACATATCAAGCGACAACGGCTGCTAAGGACTCGGCAAATGCAGCTAAAGAACAACAGGAATATACGAAAAAACTTTTTGATCGATATTATGATGAAATTGTATTTATTGGAAAACTTGGAGAAAATAATCTTATTATTGATCAGCCAACTGGAACTAAATATTTTCTAAAACGAGTTGAGTTAACACCCCATTTCCTTAATGATAGAGGTGGCTTAGAAGACCTTATCGGCTTGCCCTATGATATAGACCTTACTAGTCATTATGATCATCAAAGTGGCAGATATATAATCAAAGAAATTCATAAGAGAATCTGTTCAAATCAAATTATTGATAATTGTGAAGAGCAAAAGTTCACAAATATTCTAATGAAATATCAGGTATATGGGATTGATAAAAGTAAGGATATAACGCCAAAATAAGGAAAAAGAGGATGGTTATCATATTTAGACTCATTTTATTAATCATCGTAATTAGTATTCAAACCATTGCTGTTAATCAAAGAGTGGATGCAAAGAGTATGCTTGTGAAAGTTGCACCAGAAGAATCTTCAAGCTACACTGATAATCTTATTAGACAACTCCATTCCATTGAAATATCCTATAGAACTTTAGATGAAATGTGGCACGAAAATGACAAATTAGCATCAAATATTATAAAGAATATTGCTACACTCTTAAAGAAAAAAAAACTATCATCATGCGGATTTTTGTATGATTTGAATAAGTACAGAAATGAAGAACAACAAGATTGCATTCTTTATGAAATGGATGAATATCATAATATTGATTATGATAAAATAGTAAAAAAGTCATTCGTGTTTGACTGTATTAATGATATTCCTCTTTTTGTAAAACGCATCGTTGCTATATTAAAAAAAAGAAAAGTTGCAAAAACCAGCGCCCTCGAAAGCTACTTGTCTTATGGATTAGCAAAAAAACCAGTGGTACCATCGAAAAGAGATTTTGATTTAGACCTTTTATTAGCGGCTTTAATTGAAATAGAAAAGAAAAGAGAGGGTGAAATTGGTTATTTATCAACAAAATTTAGAAATAGCATTGTAACTATTCCTGTTATCAATCATGAAGTTCAACCCGGTGAAACCTTGTGGGGAATTGCTGGGAAAACAATCAAAAACTCGTATGATTGGCAAGTTTTATGGTTTATGAATTTTGCTAAAATAAGTGATCCTCATAAGATAAAACCAGGTACACTCATTTCTATTCCATCCCCAATAATAGGATGGGAACCGATAGCCAAATCTATGACGGGCAACCCTTCTGATGTATCAGTTTGGGCATACGGGAATAAGGAATTAGGAGGGGTAGTGACAAGGGCTATGGAAATAGGGAATTGCACGGATGATGATTCCGAATGTTTTATTCCGAAATTCGCGATTATGGATAGATTTATGAAGGTATATATTGGAGAGATTCACTAAAATCATTTAATATGTAATACCTAAAACGCATATGATAATCGAAAGACGTGTGATTGCTGCTATTAATGATAGGTTTTTGAAATCTAAAAAATTGTTGTGATATCATAATGTAAGAAATTTCTAATAAACATTCCGATTCTTTCAAACTTGTATTGGGCACTGAATTAAACAACCGATCACAAACAAGGAAGACCCATGGACATTCAAAAGCTCGTTAATAAGCCAAGTGAAAGCTTAACGGTAGAACTAAAAAACTGGATCGATCCTGATACCCCTGCTGGGTTAACAACCTTGGTTAAAGCTGTCATCGCCATGCGTAACAACAATGGCGGGTTTATTTTGATTGGCTTTGACAACAATACTTGCCTGCCAGACCATGAAAATACCCCAGATGATATCAGGGAGCTGTTTCACAAAGATAAAATCCAGGGAATGGTTACAAAAATTGCTTCAGAGTCTTTTGAGGTTGAAATTCACTTTCCTGAAATAGGTGGTAATGAGTTCCCAGTTATAGAGATCGTTTCAGGAGTTAAATCTCCTGTAGGAACGAAAAGAGACTATGTTGAGAATGGTACAACCCATATCAGACAAAATAAAGTCTATGTGCGCTCGCTGTCATCTAATAATACTCCCAGCACTACAGAAGCAACTTGGAAAGATTGGGAACCATTAGTTGAAAAATGTTTCAACAACCGTGAAGCTGATATTGGCAGATTCTTGAGGCGTCATATCGGGGGACTTAAACCAGAACTTCTCCGTGATTTTGCCGCTTCTATTGCAGAGGGGATGCAGCCTGTAGAAACTCTGAAAGAAAGATTACGGATTTTTCTACAAATGGGATATGAACGCTTTCAAATAAGAGCCAAAGAGCGGAAAGTTTCGCTTGAAGAGTTTGGCACCTGGGAAGTAGCCACAATTATTGACGGAGAGGTTCCGCCACATTCAGCAAACTCAGATTTTCTAAGACTAATCGATTCGAGTAATCTAAGACTATCCGGCTGGCCATCTTGGGTAGTTCTTCAAACCCCTCGTGATAAAGATGCAAAACCATATGTTTTTGAAGAAGCTTGGGAGTCATTTATCCTTAGTTTGGATGTAGGATGGAACTTACTCGATTTTTGGAGGATTGATCCAGCAGGATGTTTTTACTTACTAGAAGCACTTGAAGATGATTTCAGCGGTGCTGCTAATGCTCCTAAGCCATTTAAAGCTTTTGACTTTGGTGCTCCCATTTTTCATGTAGCAGAAGTACTAGCGGTAAGTATTTGTTTTGCAAAGGCTATGGGATGTGATCCTGAGCAAACAAAATTAGCTTATTGTTTTAGATGGAAAAAACTAAAAGGTCGCTCACTTTGTTCGTGGATTAATCCAAGGCGTTACATTTCTCCAGGAAGAACAGCTTACACAGATGAAGTCGTGTCGGAAATTCAAGTTCAGTTGGACACGCCTAACTCTGCCCTGGCACAATATGTTGACCTTGCGACAAAACCTCTTTTCGAGGCGTTTAATGGATTTCATCCCGGCTTCCAGGTCATTGAAGAAATAACTCGAAAGGTAATTGAAAGACGCTATTGATACCTGCTATGATTCCGTAAGTATTAGGGTCTTGAAATTTTTGTGATATCATTTTTTCATAAGGGCATGTCCATTTCAAAGGATTTGCCCTGATTGCATTTTTGTAAGAAATGGGGTATATGTAATCGGAATTTAAACGGTTTCGTTTGGTTTAATGGCAAGGAATCACAACTATCCAATAAGATTCAAATTAACATCAGTCTTTATTAGATAATTTCAGTTCAATTGACATATTTTGTTAGAAAATGACGATAAAAAGGAGTTGGTATGAGTAGCAAATATCAAATTTTTGTAAGTTCAACATATCAAGATTTAAAAGCTGAAAGAGATCAAGTAATTAAAGGTATTCTTGAAATAGGCCATATACCTGTTGGAATGGAAATGTTCAGTGCCGCGGATGAAGAGCAATGGAAAATAATAGCTAAACAAATAGACCAAAGCGATTATTATGTAGTGATAGTAGCCAATAGATATGGATCTGTTACTGATGATGGTATTAGCTACACAGAGAAAGAATATGATTATGCTTTAACACAAAATATACCAACCCTTTGCTTTATCATTAAAAGTGATGCCCGATGGCCTTTAGATAAAACTGATACAGACCCCAAAAAAGATTCTTCACTTCGTCTATTCAAAGAAAAAGTAAAGAAGAAAAATGTTAGTTTTTGGAAAAATAGTGAAGAATTATACGGCAAATGTATTATAGCTTTAACGAAAGCTTTTAATAATTATCCAAGGGAAGGATGGATACGAGCCTTTGAAGCTCGAAATATGCAAATGTCTCAAGCGTTTACTCGTCTATCTGAATCCCAAAAAGAAACTACAATGAAGGCCGACGGCAAAGTTGAATTTGGATGGCTTAGAACGGAGGGTGATATTGTTGAGGTGACGAATGAACTAATAATCACACGCGATCCAGACAAAAGGACATTTGAAAATAAAACTTATGAAATCGGACAACAACTTCATTTTGCAGTGGTAAATGGTACCTCTAAAAATCTTGAATACCCTTTATGCTCAATAGAATTCACATCTCGTTTTAAGCATCTGCATACCGAAAATCCTGCGACAGGGATACGCACCATAAATAGTGACCTTTGGGGTATGTCGGGACAGTTAACTGAATTACGGGACACATCCCTTTCACGGACGGAGATTTCAAGTATATTGGCTAGGGTCCTAAAACAAGGGCAATTTGTACGGTTTTTTGTGCGTTTTGATTTTCCTGGGAATGAGGCTGAATACAATCTGCGAATGAAATTAAAGGTAGAGGGAAAATCGGAAATGACAAAGGATTTAATCTTAAAAGTCAAGACTCAATAATAGACAGTCGGGTGAGCCCAAAATTTATATTTTTTGTGGTAGGTGTTTAATAACTATTTACCCCTTTAATGGCGAAACATTTTATAAATTTATATAGTTGGCTTCAAATCAAATTAGAATGAAAGCAACTGAGGTGTCATTTATCTATCATTATCCGATACAAACATCCATAGATAAGAAAATCGAAAAAAATAAATCATTGTAGGAGATTTCACAATGAACAAATGGCATAATTTTCACTTTAGAATGCAGTGGCCTGAAAACGAAAAGCCAAAATGGTGGCTCGATCTTTTTGTTGTAGATAGTCTATTTAGAGAAGTACTTTCAAACTATAGGGAAAAGATAGCACTATGGAGATTTCATCGAAGGGCAACAAGAGACAATTCGGGCCATCAACTAACTTTAATTTGTTACATGACTAAAGAAGATTTAGTATTGATAAATGATGTCATTCAGAAAAGCAAAACTTTAGAAATATTGAACAATAATGGACTCCTGAGAGAATTTTCTCATGAAGAGGATGGTCCTAATATTGAGGACTCATCTGATGGAAATTGGCCTATTGAAATACAAAGGTCATGGCCATATTTCATTGGTGGTGTCTCGGACATGCTATTGGAAATGATTGATACAATAAGAGAGTCGGTTGCTGATAACTTAAACCTACATCTTCCGCTTGAAGAACTAAATGATATTGAGAGGCTGTATATTAAAGTAAACGAGAGGCTTACAACTTTGTGGCAGAACGAAGGAAGCCACGCTTATTTCCATCACATCAATGCGCTATTTGGTTATGCTCCATTGCTGGCTAAGCCAAGAAATTTAGCAGGGATTTTGGCCTCTTTTTAATTGAATGGGTATACCTAAATTTATTATTGGTGTCTAACATCAGGCTGCACATTGACCGGAAGGGGCTACGGTTTGAATCATCAACTAGCTCTTTAAGTCTCAATCTTTCATGGATTAGATCAGTTTCGAGTCTCCTTTCCTGTAAGTGAGCGCGGGTTAATCATCAATGCTCGATAGCTGCCCTTCATCATACATTCAGACCATTAAGTTATGCTTGCGATAATGGTTCCAAATCATCACCCTGAAGCCTGTTGATATCTGCTATGTATCACAGGTTTCCTATCAATTTTAAATCCTGATGTACTCCAACATATACAAACTTGAGGAGGCTCCTGAAAAGTTAAGATATCTAACTATCAATCGATGTTTTAACTCACTTTTCGATTCTGTCAAATCAAGAATAGACCAGGACACTTTAAGGTCAAGCTCTCCTGTCATTCCTTCCTTCGATTACCTTTATGTCTTTTTCATAGAATGTATTTTGGGATAGGCAGGGATTAGGAGTTTGGTGTTTGGATGATGTTATCCTTTAAGGCGCTGCCAGGCGCCTGTATACAAGAGATTTCACTTTACTCTATACCCAAGTATTCTTCAGGAGGTTCACACTTTATAAAACGATTTAATCGCTACAAATACTCTCATGTCGTCGGAAGCAGTCTGAAAATCCCAAAAATCAAGAAGCGGTTTCATATTAGGGTCAAGCATATCTCTTTGTGTTCGCACTATGACATTCCAATGTCTCTTGCAATCTGCTTCTAGTTCCGCTGGAGTAAGGTGAGATTTTATCATAAAACCACATATAAAATATCAAGGTATTATTTGTTCCAATTTACTATATAGCAGAAGTGTCATAACGATTAAGATAACCGGGCACACGGCCCAACGGATTTGAGCCTAAACAACGAAAAACCGTCACCGAAGGAATCGACGTTGAAAAGCCAAAAGGTGAGTGTGCTCCGGTTCATCGCCTGGTTAGGCCGTTCGCTTTACACAGAATGGTACCTATTCGCGAGTCTTCTCTTCGACTTCCTTCACCCAGTCGTCAGGCAACTCGCTCAACCGATTCACAACGATCTTCGCATCATTCTTCACGGCCACCGCAAGTCCATCGATCAAGCGAGCGCGATCTTCCGGTGTCTCTACTAACTCCGGTAGCGTTGTTAGCAGATTATTTCCAATGTAGTTCTGCGTGTACCAGCTCTGATGAAGCATTGACTCTATATTGTCTATGATGCGCGCACGATCAGAAAATACCTGCCACAAGGTATTCACATAAGTACCAAGATAGCCGGTCTTTGTGCCACTTCCATAGATGTCATATCTTCCGGAGAGAATGTCGTTGGCGATCATGCTTTCAAGTTTGATCCGCACCGCTGTCGAAAGCCGATGCCACACCTCTTTGCGAAGTCGGGCGACAAGGCGCAGGTTCGGCCACCACTTCCCATCCGGAGTATCCTCTTCAAGCTGTGCATTAAGAATGTCGATAAGTTCCGAAATCTCCTCCTCGTTCAACGCGGACCAAAGCGCACGAACGTATGCCTGGTGTTTTTTTTCGAAGCTGCGCTCTTCAATCAGTTTCTTGAGTAACAGCAATACGACTTTGCGCGGCGTCTCGTCCATAAGAGCTGATGCATACTCGTCTCCCTCGACGAAATTCTCGTCTGTTGCTCGCCGATAAGCATGGTCCAGCAACCTTTGCTCATCGCTCGTGGTGTCCGGATCGGTAACCTTGGCGAACGCATCTCGGATAGCTTCGATATCCGATGACGTGTGCAAGAGGTTATTGAATTCGGTTGTTTCGCCAGGGTCCAATTCGGAGTAGAACAGCAAGTCTTGAAGGATCAAACGTAGGCTAACTAAATCACGCCGTCGTTTTTCCTGCTGAGATTGCGTTGTTAACGCTGCCAGTGTATCCAGGTAAAGGATGTCGATGATTTTGACTTGCGTCCCATCGACCATGACATTTTCGTTATGAAGGTCGCCGTGCGTAAGTCCTTGCCCATGGATATGTTTGAGACCATCAATCGCACCGAAGCCAATCTCCCGGAGCTCGTTAATACTTAATGCTGGTCCACGAATTCGCTCTGCCAGAGTATCCCCGTGGAGCAGTTCCATCACGACGCCATCGACTTCGCTACCTGTATCAGGATCCTCGACTTTCTCGACGTTGTAGACGGCGACAACGTTTGGGTGATTCGTTCTCGCAAGAGCTTTCGCGTGGTCAAGAGCGTCGGAGACTCCCGCACCGTCGGATCGAATTATTTTCACCGCAACCTGACGAGCGAGCGAATCCGTTGCCCTCCATACGTCACCGAATGCACCGGAATCGATTTTTTCGTGGAACGTAATCACAATTCCTAACAAACCTCACGTAATCTTGACGGCCTAACAATGATTATGCCGAATAAATTCTTAATATCACATTAAAAGACAAGTTGATCACGATTCGAAATCACAACTTCCCTTCGAGCTTATATATTTATTTTGCTTATAAATCAATAAATAAATAGATAGTAGTACTGTATCATAGAAGCATCGCAGCATACCCTCTCCCACGTCATCTCTGTTAGAAAAATAGTCTTTCTAAATTAGAGTCAAAACCCCATTGCCCTCTCCTATTGTCATCCCTTTTGATTTTCTTTATTTCTTTTTACGAGAATGTATTTTGGGATAGGCAGGGATTAGGAGTTTGGTGTTTGGATGATGTTATCCTTTATATCTATATTATATTTATTTATTCAGATCCCTTCAGGAAGCTTTCAAACTCTCTTACCCCGTATAAAGCCATTCAATCGTCAATCTATCGTGGTCGTCATGTTTTAACACTCACCCCATATATATTTTCCTGCAGAATGAAAATGACTTAATGACAAAATGTTCCGATTAAATTCCTTGGTGAATTTCTTGAATACCTTCCATCATAGTTGAAAATTTAAAATCTGAAAAATTTATTGCCGACAGGACCCAATAGTGTGCGAGGGGGATTTATAACAATCTAAAAAATATAGCCCCCACCCTCCTCTTGCAAATCAACAATATCACAGCAACACAATCAATCATTTTAACTCAAAAGAAAGGGCGGTTGTCTTTTAGGCAATCGCCCTCTGCGTTGAAAGGAGGTACAATGAAAGAAAAGAGTAGTAATCATAGGTTTAAGAAGGGCTCACAAAGAATGATACAGCAGAACCTTTTCGAAGCAATCAACAGTCGGAATAACAGCACCAGGTTCATATCGGTCTATCGTGTATCCCTGGTAAAAGATAAACACGTTGCGTTTGAACAATGCCAATTAAACAACTCTCAACAGGCACAGACGCTTATCCAGAAACTCATAGAAACGCAGGGGCAGCCTGATAGAGAACAGTTCTGTGTGATTCTTCTTAATGCCAAGAACAAGATCATAGGTCTTAATATCGTTTCTATCGGGGATCTGTCATCCGCACCAGTTCATCCGCGCGAGGTAATGAAGCCTGCCATAATTTCAAACTCTTCTGCAATAATCCTATGCCATAACCATCCAAGCGATGATCTAATGCCATCACCAGAGGACATAGCAATCACAAAGAGAATAGTTCACGCTGCCAAGATTATTGGCATTCATGTTCACGAGCATTTGATAATTTCCATGGAGGATGAGCAGTATTACTCCTTTGCGGATAAAGGACTCATAAAGAAAATGTATGATGAGATAGACTGAAATAAAGAATTTATAACCATTAAATAGAAGCCATTTGCCCCCGCCGGTAAATGGTTTTGTTGTTTGGAAAGGAGGTAATTTCCCAAGGATAAAGAATTCAAAATGTAAATAGTGCTCGGTAAAGGCTCGGTCGGTTTCTAACTGGCTGGGCCTTCGTTGTTTATTAATCCTTAAATCGAACAGGAGGCAACAATGTTACAGCAAAAACAAGATACGAAAACATTAAACACTGTAGATGTTATGTCATCCACCGGCATAGAGCCTGGAGTTGTTTTGCCAACAACAATGCCTAAATCTCCTCTTGATTTGCCGGTTGAGAGTTTTAATCAGGCACTGGACCGCAGAGAGGTCAATCGCAAGGCATTGCTGCAGTGGATAGAAAGGAACCTTAAGCCACGCATTGATTTCGGTCAGATCCACGTGGTGGGCAAAGCCGGGTGTCAGTATGCCAAAGATGGCCGGCAACAGGCTTGTCCCAACAAATACCACTGGAGCAAGCCATCGCTCTGGAAACCAGGCGCAGAGAAGATATGCGGCATGCTGGGAATAATTCCGCGTTTTCCTAACATTGATGAGTATGAAAAAGCTGTTTTACGCGGTGAGGACATAAAGACAATCATTTTGAAATGTGAATTGCACACATCATCCGGTTTTATAGCCGCAGAAGGTATTGGGGCAAGACGGGTTGATAAAGATAAAGGCGATATTAATAAAAGCCTGAAGATGGCGGAAAAGAGCGCTCACATTGATTCTACACTCCGGTTAGTTGGATTGTCGGAGATATTTACCCAGGATATTGAGGACATGATCAACGACAAAGATAATAAAAACGTAATCCAACCAGGTGTGAACAATGTCAATCATAGCCCACAGCCTAACCGAACAGGTGGCCGGCAAATAAACGCCCGGCGCCATGACAACAACAATTATGCTGGGGACAAAGAGAAGCATGAAGATGATCAAAATAACAACGGCCATGCTGACTCTAAAAGAATAACAGAAAAGCAGTGTAATTTAATTTTGTATCTCTATCTGGTTAAAGGCGTACCGGAAAGTGTGATTAACAAGCATTGTCTTAATGTGTTCGGCGTTTGTTTAGATTTTCTTTCCAGAAAGGAAGCCGGTTTATTGATCAACAATCTGATGAATCATTAAAATAAATCTTTTAAAAAAGGAGGTGGTCTTATGAAAGAAGATTTCTTTTTCAAGGAGATTAGAAAAGCGCAGCAAAGATTTAATCAAACCTTCGGAATGTTGACAACCTGCGACATCAGGTTGAGGCAATCGGTCATTCTTATAATCTGTAAACTGGGAAGACTTGAGGAAAAAATATTGAAAGCCAGAGACAAGCTAAGTGTTAGGGATGATATCCGCAAGTTTATCAGAATAAGGAACACACTTAACAAAGTCTTTATCACAATTGAAAACTTTCAGAAAGAAAGGAGGAATTATGGCATACACGCCAGAACTCAGCCATGAGCACAGTTGCACATTAAGGCGCATAGCATGGAGTTTGGGAATGCCGATGACCAAAGCGATGAGTGCTGTATTTGATTATGTTGAAAGGATGATTGAAAGCCAAAAAGTCTGTGAAACATGCAGGGACAAGACACGCTGCGGAGAATGTGCATTTAACAGTTAACATAACAGAAAAAGGAGGAAAACATTATGGGAACAGAGAATATCAGAGAAGTAGTAGATTCAGCGCTTTTAAGCGGCATCATAGAAGCTGAATGCATGGAATGCGGGACTTCGCTTCAATGCGAACCCGATGCTGTTGAGGCATGGTGCGATAACTGCGACAAGGTTGTCAAGGTCAGAAACGATTTGATTAAATTTGGATACATTTAATCGAAAGGAGATGTGAAAATGAATTACGTCTTAATTACAGTAACAGGGGGAATTATTGGCGAAGCAATATTTTATGATGATGAATCGATGGCCATACAGGATCTCGCAGAGTATGTAAAGAATATGAACTATGAAGATGATGACGCTGCGGTTTATGGTCCTGAAGGGTTGGCAGCTAATGCAAAGGTTTTCCTGGATGAGAACGATGAGTACATAGACAATGTCCAGGGAGTACTATCAAAGATCGCGAGGTAAGGAATTGTGATTATTCACCGTTTAAAGAGTACATAAATTAAAAGTATAAAAATTCAAAACCAAGACGAAGCCTTTGAGGAAATATCCTTGAAGGTTTTTTTATTATGAAAGGAATTGAAAACCATGACAGACGATCAAATTGAAAAAATCATTTGGGATGAGATACGAAAAAAGAAAATAACTCTATCTGATATGATTGGTGGTGAAATTGTTGATCATGATCCAAACGATAAAACAACGTTAAGCAATCAAAGAGCCAGGCGAAACCGGTTTTCGGAGTTGTTCAGCGAACACCGTATGAAAGAACTTTTATGCTTCGACGAATACAATCCATATAACGATATGCCGCTGCTGAAAATCTGTTTCCAGGATCTTTTCAGATTCTGGTGGAACCGGTGTATTTCAAAGGAGCTGTTTGCAGATGAAGTACTGGGCGAAATATTCGATTATTTTGCTAACCAGATGAAACCGGAGGATGAATCCGACCAGATGGATGTGGCACTTAATTTCAAACAATTGTCATTGACTGTAAAAGACCAGAAACAAGCTGCCTGATTCAATATTAACAAATAATTCAAAACAAAGCCGCTTATACATGAGCGGCTTTTCTATTTATGGAGGTAAACACATGAGATTAGCAGCACAAGCAAAGATGGGGTATTACCCTACACCGCAATCGGTTGTTTCTTTGATTAAGAATATCCTGGTTAGAAACGGCAAAGGCAATACACGCCTGCTTGATCCATGCACTGGCGAAGGCACAGCATTGAAACAGATCGGAGAAATGTTGAGCGCCGAAACTTACGGCATTGAACTTGACACAGAACGTGGAAGGCTTGCCAAAGAGAACCTTACGCAATGCCTGATCACCGATTATATGGCCATTCGCATCAGCAACCAGGCGTTTTCTATGTTGTATCTCAATCCGCCTTATGATTGGGCGATTAGAAATGATGAGGTATCGGCAAGCGAACGGTATGAAAGAACGTTTTTAAGAAATACCATAAGATACCTTATCCCCAACGGTATTCTGATCTATCTCATTCCCCAGGTCAGGCTCGATAAAAATATCGCCAAAATCCTTGCATACAGATTCAAGGATGTGAAGGTCTTACGATTCCCTGAAGATGAATATAAGACTTTCAAGCAGATTGTTCTTTTCGGTGTTCTGAAAAAAAGAGCAGAGCACGATGATAACCTGGCTCGATATCTAACCGATATTGGACATTGTAAAAACATTGTTCCTTTCCTGGATAAGACAGATTGTGAATATGCTGTTCCGCCCTCGCCTGCTATCAAGAATTTCCTATTCAGAACTACCAGGATTGACCCAAAAGAACTTGAAATCGAAGTCAGTCAATATGGATTAAGAGAGAAGATCAACCGTCTGGTCAAGCCGTTGACGCTTTCAGAGCAGATTAAACCCATAATGCCGCTGCGCCAGGGGCATCTGGCACAGCTACTTGCCTGCGGAATGATGAATGGTGTGGTCTTTAATAAAGATGGACGAATTCCCCTATTGGTCAAAGGCATTACACGAAAAGAGGTGGAGACCAGGACTGAACATGAAGATGGAAAGGAAAAGATTATTGAGACAGATAAGATCGTAATTACAATCAACGCAATTAACAAACATGGCGAGTTTTTCACAATTTCATAAAGGAGGTGATCGTATGAGCTTACCTGTTATCAGATCAGGGGGAATAGAGGCCTATTGCTCTGATCTTGTTGTTGATGAGAATACATTGGCTTATTTGCTTTCCGTGGCCGGATATCAGACGGCTGTCAAAGGTATTATTGCTAATGTTCTGGAATACCAGACCGTGACCGTGGCCTTAAATTCCAGCTTCCAGTATGTCAATAGAGCTGCAGAAAGCTACTCTGTTCATTATCAGAAACTGCCGTCAGGTCTGTTTCAAGGAACAATCCTACCAAAAATAGCCTTGCCGAATTATGAAGAATCAAAGGATGCTTTTCTTATTCTGGCTGAAAGCGAAACATCAGCAAGAGCCCTGTTTTTCAGCCATCTGGAGGGAAAGACAGTGATACCTTTACACTGGGCTTGGCCAGATTGGCTGTGGAGGACGTTCACACAAGAAAGCTGGTTAACACCTTTGGAAACTTTGATTGGTAGCTATAAGGGCTTCCTGGCGAGTATTTACGAAGATGATTTAAAGGATTCTATAACCACGGCAATCAGGAATAAGACAGTTGAAATTACGAAATGTTTTGTGAAAGGAGGAACTCATGCAGATGAACAGTCTTAAAGATTTTCTGGATAATTATGGACCTTCGCTCGCTGAAAGGATTGATAGGGAGCTTAAGGTTATCCACGATCCATTAAGAGATCAGGATAAAGATATGGATATGTTCATGAACAGGTTGAAAAAGAAGCCATTTCCGGTACAAAGCGAAGTGATAAAAGGTGTGGTTAAATCCTTTCAAGCCGGAAACAGAGCCGTTTATATCACCGCCGAGATGGGATCAGGAAAAACCCTAATGGGAATAGCAACGGCTCTATTGTTGAAGGAAAAGCCAAGGGTGTTGGTATTATGTCCGCCTCATCTTGTCAGAAAATGGATAAAGGAAATCAAGGATACATTACAATTGGTCAACGTGTTCAACATGAATGGGAAGCATTGTTTATCCATGCTGGAGAGTTTGAAATCTCTGAGACCGCTCACAAGGCCTGAATTCTATATCATTGGCAGAGAAAGAGCCAAGACCACCTATCAATGGAGACCGGCTGCTATTCGAAAGCAAATGTCTTTATTATGCCCTAAATGCGGTGGCATGCTTCTTGACAAGGATGAAATACCTTTGCCAGTATTTGACAGGAACAATCAGGGCAAATTTATGAAAAAGTATGCCTGCCACAATTCGGTTGTCAAATGGAAATGGAACCCGGAAACTGGGAATCATAAACGGATTTATGTGAAATGCTGTGAACAGTTGTGGCAAGCAGATTCAGATAATCTGAAATACAGGAAATACATGCCGGCGCTATTTATTAAAAACAAACTGAAAAATTTCTTTGATGTTCTGATTGCAGATGAAGTTCATCAGTTCAAAAACCTTTCCGGCCAGGGATATGCGTTTGCCGTATTGTCCGGGGCCTGTAGATATACGCTGGGATTGACCGGTACGCTAATGGGGGGATATGCGTCGGATCTTTTTTATCTGATTTATCGCACTCATCCCCAAGCAATGCTGGCTGATGATAATCCATGGAACAATCCGACAAGTTTTATGAGCAAGTATGGAATTCTTGAAAGAATCACGATCATCCCAGAGGAAGACGGTAAAACCGTCAAATCCAAGAAACGGACAATTGTTAAAGCCAAGCCTGGTGTGAGCCCTTTGCTGATGGGAAAAATGCTGCTATCGAATTCTGTATTTTTGCGTTTATCTGATATGTCTGAAAACCTGCCTGAATACAAGGAGGAGGTCATCGAACTAAAGATGAATCAACAGCAGGCAGATGCTTATGAAGTCTTTGAAAGTGAAATGAAAGACGCGTTAAGGGCGGCTTTGGCTGTAGGCGATCACTCGCTTTTAGGATCTTATCTGAATGCGCTTTTAAGTTATGCAGACAGGATTTATCAGGGGGTGACGGTTAATCATCCAAGGACTGGTGAACTGGTTGCGCTCGGTCCTCCGGTTCAAGGGGACATGCCAAAGGAGATTGAGTTATTACGGATCATAGATGCGGAAGTTTCAAAAGGTAGAAAGGTTTTGGTCTATATCCAGAACTCCAATACCACCGACATCAGCCCTCGTTTAGCCAAAATGATCGAGCGCAATGGATACCGTGTGAGAGTGTTAAGATCGGGGAACACTGAAGGCAGAGAGGATAAGATAAATAGATGGGTGAGAAAGGGTCTTGATGTTATGATTTGTAATCCCAAACTGGTCGAGACAGGGCTTGATCTTTTGTCCTTTCCTTCGATTGTGTTTTATCAATGCGGTTACAGCATCTATACCTTACGCCAGGCATCACGCCGGTCATGGAGAATCACCCAAAAAGATCCGGTTAAGGTCTATTATCTGACGTATTCAGACACTATGCAAACGCGCGCCATGAAGTTGATTGCTTCGAAATTGGAAACGAGCCTGGCGCTGGAGGGTGAATTAACAGACAAGGGCTTATCGGCGCTGTCGGAGAGTTCGGATTCCATGACCAGACAACTGGCAAAGGCTTTACTGGAACAAATTGACGATAGCGGCAGTTTAAAAGATATGTGGGCTGCATATCGGAGGAAAGAGGTTCAGGTTGATTGTAATGTTTCTGGTTCAAAAGCTGTTGAGGTTAAAGCGGATGAATTGCCAGCCAATGTCGAGAAAATGAGCGTTGAGGTGGAGCAGATCGGGGATAAAGTTCTAAAGGTGTCGTTTACGGAGTATGTTGGCAGACGCAAAAAGACAACCAGGATTGAGGTTAAGCGATCTGAACTGGATAAAATGATGATGAAGAAGCAAGATAGGCCGGTGTCAGCGCAGTTGATGCTGTTTTGATGTTTGAAATTAGTAAATGAGACTGAAACAATATAACAAAGGAGGGAAAAACGCAAAAAGCTCAGAGATGATTCAGATTAGGATGGCCTGCCCCAAGTTTTAGCTCAACGGATGATAGATTTAGTATTGTAAATCAATACCACCCGTGAGCTTGGTGGGATGCTATATTTAAGGCAGTTATCTTCACCTAAACGATTTTCAAGATTTGCTTTCGCAATCAATCATTTTAATTTTTTTTTTGCGGCCCAAATATCAGAAATTTGTGGTTCTAAAGGACAGAGGTATACAAAGTGTATCATTGACTTTTTGAAAGGTGCTCTGGATTACGTACAGGATAATATATACTTTCGTCTGACAGATGTCACTTTTTATCCAATGCCTCCCGAGTCGTATGTGCAATCCGCCTCATACCGAAAAATTATCATAATGCTGCTACAACAATTAACAGCGCCCCTTCTCCCGCAAAAATAAGATTTCTCAGATGTTCACATTCTTTCTTGTTCATGGGTGATTGATGGGCTATGGCGTTTCGATATTTATGGGTCACGGTAGCTAGCTTTTCTAAAAATGTTTTTCCGATAATGGTTCCGGAAGCAGCGCATGTCTCATCCATAAAATTGGCATA
>SDBT01001745.1_pt1 | contig 38730 bp, 26 predicted proteins | sample 2277101 | NCBI WGS metagenome assembly SDBT01 (sample SAMN10404973, study PRJNA504765) | marine sediment metagenome | isolation source: marine sediment core GS10_PC15, 103 cmbsf | place: Arctic Ocean: Southern Knipovich Ridge | collected 2010 | reverse complement strand
TGGAGGGGATCTGCTCCATCGTGATGGCGATTTCCTTCAGCGCGTCGGAAAAGGCCGTCATGTCCGTCAGCAGCACGAGCACCCGCTTGTTCTCCAGGGCGAAGCGCTCGGCCACCGCCAGGCAAAGGTCAGGCACCAGCAGGCATTCGACGACGGGGTTGGCCGCGGTGTGGATGAACATGATGCTTCTGCCGAGCACGCCGCCTTCCTCGAATGTTTTGCGGAAGGTTAAGTAGTCGTCGTGCCGCAGTCCCATCCCGCCGAGGATGATCACGTCGGCGTCTGCCTGCAGGCCTACGCGGGCGAGAAGCTCGTTGTAGGGCTGACCGGGAATGGAGAAGATCGGCAGCTTCTGCGACTCCACCAGTGAGTTGAAGATGTCGATCATCGGGATGCCGGTGCGGATCATGTGGTCCGGGCGGCGGCGCTTGATCGGATTGACCGGTGGCCCGCCGATGTCGATCGACTCGCCCTTGACCTCCGGCCGGTTGTCGCGAGGCCGGCCCGAACCGTCGAAGATCCTCCCCAGCAGCGCATTGGAGAACGACACCTGCATCGGACGGTTCAGGAACCGCACGCGGTCGCCGGTAGAGACGCCCTGCGTGCCGCTGAAGATCTGTAGGCTCACCTGGTCGCCCTGAAGGCGAATCGTCTGTGCCAGCGAGGACCCGTCGGCCGTCGTTATCACGGCCAGCTCGTCGTAGCCGATGCCCTCAGCCGTCACCGTCACAACGTTGCCGGCGATACGGGTGATATTGTCGTAGTACTTTCGCATGGCTTGTTGTTACTCCCGTAAGAAATCGTCACTCCCATCAACGGAGTATTTCTCATTGGCACTTTGTCATTCGTCATTTGTTATTTGGCGCCGGCCATTTCCGCCGCCTGCTTGCCCTTGCTGGCGATAAACGCATCGATCTGCTCCAGGATCTCTTTGTACTCTGGGCTGTCCGTCGCGGCGTAGTTCCAATTGCGGAAGAGGTCCTGCAATTCGAACATGACCCGGCGGGCCTGATCCCTTGTCTCGACCTCGAGGTCCATCCTCAACACCTCGAGCAACTTGTCGAAGACGAACTGCTGCCGCTCCTTGGGCGTTGCGCCGTCCACCGCGTCGAAGGCGTTCTGCTGGAGGTAGCAGTTGTCGAAGAACTCGGCCTTGAGCATGATGATGAAGTCCTCGAGGCTGGTGCCTTCCTCTCCGACGACGGTCATCATCTGGCTGATTTCGTTTCCTCTCCGCAGCAGGTTGCGTGTGAAGAGGACCTTTTGAGGTTCGATGATGCCGACATACTTGCTCCAGGAGTCGAGCGGGTCGATGGCCGGGTAGCGCCGCGCGTCGCTGCGGACGCGCGAGAGGCCATGAAACGCACCGACCACCTTCAGCGTGCCCTGCGTGACGGGCTCTTCGAAGTTGCCGCCGGCGGGGCTTACCGTCCCGCCGATCGTCATCGACGCCACGCGGCCGTCCCTCAGTTCGATCGCTGCGGCCCGCTCGTAGAAGTTTGCAATGCGGCTTTCCAGGTAGGCGGGGAAGGCCTCCTCGCCGGGGATCTCCTCCAGTCGCCCCGAAACCTCGCGCATCGCCTGGGCCCAGCGGGAGGTCGAGTCGGCAAGCAGCAGCACGTCCAGGCCCATCTGTCGGTAGTACTCGGCCAGCGTGGCGGCCGTGTAGACGGACGCCTCCCGGGCTGCTACGGGCATGGCCGAGGTGTTGCAGATGATGATCGTCCGCTCCATCAGCGTCTTGCCAGTGCGGGGGTCTTCGAGCTTGGGAAACTCGCGGATGGTCTCGACGACCTCGCCGGCCCGCTCGCCGCAGGCCGCCACGACCACAATGTCCACCTCGGCGTGCCGGGAGGTGATCTGCTGGAGGACCGTCTTGCCGGCGCCGAACGGGCCGGGAATGCAGTACGTCCCGCCGCGGACCACGGGGATCATCGAGTCGATGATCCGCACGCGCGTCACCAGCGGCTCGGTCGGCATCAGCCGGCGCTTGGCGACCATCAGCGGCCGCTTCACCGGCCAGCTCTGCTGCATCGTCACGGGGCGGTTCTCGCCGTTGGCGTCCGTTAGCGCGGCGATTTCGGTCTCGACGGTGTACGGCCCGGCCTTGGCGACGCTTTCGACCGTAAAGTCGCCATCCCAATCGAACGGCACCATGATCTGATGGCTGAAGATTCCCTCGGGTACGGTTCCCAGCGCATCGCCAGCCTGAACGGTATCGCCTACTTTGGTCTGGGGGGTGAAATCCCACTTGCGGTCCAGGTCCAGGCCGTGAATGTACCTTCCCGGCTTGAGGAAGAAGCCCACCTCCTCGGCCAGCTGGGGCAGCGGATTCTGCAATCCGTCGTAGATGCTGCCCAGCAGTCCCGGTCCGAGCACCACCGAGAGCATCTCATCGCGGAATTCGACCTCGTCGCCGACCTTCAGCCCTCGTGTCTCCTCGAAGACCTGCAGATCTGCGAACCGTCCGCGGACGCGGATGACCTCGCTCAACAGCCTCGCGCCGTCGGCGCGGCAGCAGTAGCCCACCGAGTTCTGCACGACCTTCCCCGTCGCCTCGGCGATGATCATGTTCCCGAAAACAGCTACGATTCTTCCAGTCACGGTCTATACCTCAATTCTGCTTGGGGCAGTTGCCGGCAAGAGCTTCTTTATCCATATGCAGGAGCTTCGGACATCTTCGATTCACACGCCGATTTTCTCTTGCGCGGATTCTTGGCTTTCGGCTTCCGCCGTCAGGCGCTGCCATCTTTGCAGCAGCATGAGTCTGGCCGCGTAGGCCGCGAGCTCGTCGTCGGCAAAGCTAAACCATCTTTCGTGCTCAGCCAGCCAACCCCAGCGAGCCCTGTCAAGCACACGCAGTCCCGCCAGGGGGTTGGCCGCCGCCGACCACTCGTTGACCACCACGGCGAAATCTTCATCGCCTTCTGCCAGGTCGGTCGCGACGAGGTAGTCGGCCTCTTCGAGCCCCAGCGCTCGAGCCCTGTGTGCGGCCAGGGCGTTTCGCAGACCCACTTCGTATCCGACCCACGAGGCCAGAAACGCGTTATGCGTCTTGGCCGCGGCGGCCCCGGCGTGGCGGAAATATCCTTCCCACGTCCGGTCGGCGACGATCCGCCGATGTGTTTTCTCGCCCTCGGCGGCTAGGAGGTAGGCCGGCAGCGGCTCTTCGTTTCGCACTTGCTGGGCGCTCAGCACCGCCGGCTTGGCATCTTGGGCCTCCCCGGCCAGCAGCGCCTCCCGCTGTAGCAGATCGTCGGCCAGGAAGAGCGTCTTGATCGCCGCCTCCGCGCTGGGGGACTGAGCGACGTGTTCCAGGAACTGATGGGAACTCAGCGGCGGCACGCTGCCAAGCTCGCCCAGCGACGGCAGGGCGGTGATTAGATAATAATTCTGCCCCGCCATGGCCTTCTCTAGCTCGATTCTGCGGCCGAATTGGCCGGCTGCGGCTCTTCGGTGTTCTCGGGCGGCTTTAGAAGTTCGGCAGCCGCCTGTTCGACGACCTCGGCGAGGTGCGGGCTGACCATCTCGCTGATCGTCTCGATGACCGACTCCAGCGTCACCTCGACGGTCGCCCCGGAAACGCTGTATTCAAACCCCCTCGTCGAGAGCGTGCCTTTCAGATCGATGGTCATGCCGGACTCTTCGGCCTTCTTGGTCATCTCCTTCAGAGCCCAGCTTGTCAGGGCCTCTTGCAGCTCCGGCGGAACGTTGATTTCCATGGTTCCGGTCCGCTCGATGTCAGCCTTGGCATACAGAAGCACCAGATCGTGCAGCGTTCTTGCCAGGAAGTCGGCGTTGGCGAGCTTGCCCTTCAAGCTTTCGGCAAGGACCGCCTCCAGGGCCTTTTCCAGCGCCTCTCGCAGGCGCAGGACCACGTCCCGGGCGGCCAGGTCCAGCTCCGTCTTGGCCCGGGCCAGGAGGCTGTCGGCCTTGGCCTTGGCGTCGGTGAGGGTCCTTTCGGCCTGTTTATTCGCCTCCTGGATGATCTTTTCAGCCTGCTGTTTTGCCTCGGCGAGGAGCTTTTCGGCGGCCTGCTGGCCGGCCTCCACGCCCTCGGCTTGGAGTTTCGCTACAAAGGATTCAATCGTTTCGCCCATCCGTCTACTCCGGAACTTCTTGCCCTTTCAGTAAATCGGAACAACCAACAGTCTGAACATCATCGCCCTATTTGCCGTTGGGGGCAAGAGAAACCTAGCCCGCTCCTTTAGAGGACCATCGACCTATTTGGGACGAGAGATTCGGACAAAATCGCTAGATCTTGCCCTTGGACATCTGTGCTCGGCAGCCGGCGATCTGCCCCGGCCGCCAGCGGCGCGCAAGCTGGAGGGCCCTGCGGGGAATAACACTTGTGCATCTTTTGCCGCTCGGGTCGGATTCGCCGCCGGTCCTTTGTTTCTCTGAGCCACTGTGGCGGCACGAGACGTAGCTGGTATGCCCGCTTGAGTGGGTGGGTTTTCGAGGCCGACTTCAAACGCGAGCGATTTAGCTTCCCTGGCGCGGCTGATGGGGGTCCTTGGTGTTCTCCCGTCGCCCGAAGATCATCCGCCCGGCCGAAGTTTGCAAGACGCTGGTGACAATGAGTGTTACTTCGTTGCCGATGTGATCGCGCGCCTGCTCGGCGACGATCATCGTGCCGTCATCGAGGTAGCCGATGCCCTGGCCGACTTCCTCGCCCGGCTTGATGATCTTGACCCTCAACGTTTCACCGGGCAGCACGATCGGTTTTAGAGCGTTGGCCAGATCGTTGATGTTGATTACGTCCACGCCGCGAAGGCGGGCGATCTTGTTGAGATTGTAGTCGTTGGTAACGATGCGGGCGTCAAGGTGCCTGGCCAGGGCCACCAGCTTCGAATCGACCTCTGCGACTTCATCCACCGTAGGCACGTGCAGATCGAGTATCTGGAGGTCGATGAGTTTGCTCTCACGCAGGCGGTTCAGGATGTCCAGTCCGCGCCGACCGCGGTTGCGCTTGAGCTTATCTTCCGAATCGGCGATGACCTGCAATTCTCCGAGGATAAATCGCGGCACGATCACCTGCGATTCGAAGATTCTCGTATCGGCGATGTCCGTCATCCGCCCGTCGATGATCACGGACGTATCCAGCAGGAACGGCCGGGCGCCCTTCGTCTGCTTGGAAAACTCCACGTAGGGAATCACGAAACGAAAATCGTCCTTCGTTTGGAGCACGAAGGAGACGCACATGAATACCACCGAAATGCCCAGCAGGATCTTTGCCAGTGCGATGGCGGGATTCTCCTCAAGCTCAGCTTGCTCCGGTTGGCCTCTAACTTCCGCCTCGGCGCGTATGGTAGGTTGATTGGCCGACTCGCCGCCCGCCGGGGCAGTGCTGGCAAGAGGGTGCACCGTTACGATTATGTTTATCGGCGCGCGGCGCGCCTGCTGGCCTACCGGACCCCCGGTCCCATAATCGGCCGGGGAGATAAACACCCGTCCGGTGAACTCGGCAATCTGGGCTGCGACGAAGGCAATCACCAGCCCGGCCAGCAGACCGAAAAACAAACCGCTGATAACTTGAAGCCTCTTTCTGCGCCAGAACATGTCCACCATGGTCAGGCACAGCGCCGCAAAAGCCGGAATTAGGATGTAGAGCGTAACGTACGTCAGGCCTTTGGTGTATACCCGCTCCTGGAGAGCGTAGGAGACCGTAAACGCCAGGACGACTACCAAATAGAACGCGCGGACGAAGTGAACCATTTCTGGTTTCCCTTTCGATATGACAAGTCATGACCTGTATTACATCTGCAAATATATCATCTTATCGGCCGAATGGCCAATACTTTGCAGCCGGGGCCGCCAGATTTCGGCAAAAGGACTTTAGCACTCGTCGGTTGGTGTTCCTAGGCATAAGGCTTCGCAGGGGCAGCCGGAGCAGGTATCTCCGCTTCTGCGCTCGAAGTTGCCTCGACGGCGGGCCGTGATGAGCTGCTCGGCCAGATCGTTGATGCGGCGCGTAGCCGTCTTTGACGCTTGCCGATCGATCGCCAGATCGTACGCCGCCGCCGGGCGAAGGAAGTACAGCGTAGCCGCGGCAGGTTCGCGGCCGAGGTGTCTGGCGGCCGCGGCGGCGTAAATGAGCATTTGCAGCTCGTATCGACGCGCGTGTGCGGGGAGGTCTTCCGGGCCTACGTGGTCCGATTTGTAATCCACGATCCGCCATGTACCGTCGGCGTCCTCGTAGAGCAGGTCGATCTGCCCGCGCAACCTCCCCGCCCCTGCGGACATCACGAAGTCCAGTTCGCGGAAGGTCCCCCTGGCCGCCGCGAGGGCCTTGCATAACGGATGGGCACGAAATCCGGTGAGCATCTGCTCGAGCTGGGCGGCGATGGCCGCGACGTCTGCGATTTCTTCCAGGCCCATCTCGCCGACGACACGGCCGACGAGTTGCGTTGCCTTCTGCGGCCTGGCGAAATCCAACAGCTCCATGCAGCGATGATACAGCGTGCCCATCGTGGCAGGGTCCAATGCAACCATGCCTTCAGGCGACGGGCCGTGAGATTTTTCAATCCGTTCGGCGACTCCCAGCTCGCTCCGCCAGCGATAGAGCATCGGGCAGTGCTCGAAGTCGACCAGTGCGGTGACGGCCAATTCCACCTCCCCGCACGTCGCCGGCAGCGGCCCAACCAACGCCAGAGCGGAAACCTCCGAAGCCCGAGCGATGATGGCTCCGGCCAATTCCGTCCCGGAATTTGCCTCAGCCAGAAGCCTCTGGCCGGCTGACTTCCTGCGCTTGCCAGGCGGCGGGGATGGCTTGATTTTTCGAAGGACTGCGGCGTATCGGCCGTCTCCGTATGGGATCTCGCTTGCCTCCATCTGGAGGGCATGGGAAAGGCTAAGCACGTGGTCTATCTGGCGAAGGTAGCTTCCCGGCCGCTGGAACTGGCCCTCGCTGGTCCGCCAGTCTGCTGCGACGAATACCAGGTGGTCCTGGTGCCGCGTGGCGGCCACGTAAAGCCGCCGGATGTCCTCCTGCCGCTGCTCGGCGTCCTCGCAGCGCTTGGCCAGGCGATAGGAAAGCGGCAGGTTCCCGGCGGCGCGGCCCTGAGCTTCCTCGGCCTTTAACTTGAAGGTCCAGCCCCAGTCGAGGCGGTGGAGCATCGCGTCGGCCGTGCCGGTGCGGCCGAAGTTCAGATCCGGCACGAAGACAACCGGAAACTCCAGCCCCTTGGCCTTGTGGATCGTGATCAGGCGGACGACGTTTTCTCCTTCGCCGGCGACGGCGGCCTGTTCGTAGCGGGCCTGGGAGAGAACTTGCTGGCTCATCTCCGTGATGAACTCCGCCAGTCCCGCCCCCGCAGCGGCGGCCGACCGCGCCCGCTCGAGAAGCAGGCGAACGTTGCCCAGCAGACGCCGCCCTTGAAACTGACTCAAGAGCGTTGCCTCGTAGCCGGTGGCGTCCAAGAGTTCCGCCAGGATCGCCTCCATGCCGGCGGCATCTTTTCGCCGGTGAAGTCTGCCGAGCAGATCGACGGCAAAGCCAAGCGCCTCGGATGCTTCCTGCGAAAGCCCGCGGATGACAATCCGTGGGCGATGTCGTTGGTTTCCTTCCCGCAGGAGGCTCGCAAGCTTTGGGAGATACGGCGGATCGAGCGCCTCGGCGATGTGCATCAGTGCGTTGTCGTCCAGGCCGATCAGGCTGCTGCGCAGCGTTCCGAACAAGGCCACGTCGTCGAACGGATTGTCGATCACGCGCAGTGCGTTGAGGAGGCTGAACACCTCCTGCTGCCTGAAAAAACCTGCCCCGCCGAGGAGGTAATAGGGGATCTCGCGAAGGGCCAGTTGTCGCTCGTATTCAGGGGAGATCGTCATCCGGGTGAAGAGCACCGCGATGTCACCGTACTCGATCGGCCGCCAGTCGCCGGCGGCCTGGTCCCACACGCGGCGCTCGCCGCCATCGACCATCTCGGCGATGCGCCGCGCCGTGACGGATGCCTGTGCAGCGATGGCGTCTTCGGCGCTGCCGATTGCGTCCTGGCCGGCTCCGGATGCCAGCAGGATTTCCACGGAGGGCTTCGGCGGGTCGATGTGGCGATGTGCGACGATCGGCTGGTAGGCATCCGCCATCAGCGGCTTGAAGAGGTGATTGATGAACGCCACGCCGGCGGGGTGCGTGCGAAACGACGTCTCCAGGCGCTGCTGCCGCGACGGGCCCAGGCGGCGGCAGAGATTCTCGAAGACCTCCACCTGTGCCCCGCGGAACCGATAGATGCTCTGCTTGGCGTCGCCGACCGCGAACAGCCTGCCGTCGGCGAGCGACTCCGCCTGGGCCTTGCCGAAGACGAGCGTCTCCAAAAGCGCGATCTGGAATGCGTCGGTGTCCTGGGCCTCATCGACCAGAAGCTGCTCGATCTGGCTGCTCAGCCTCTCCCGCAGCGCCGGGTTTTCCACAAGCAGCCTGTAGGTGCGGATCAGCAGATCGGTGAAGTCCAGCAATCCGCGGCGGCGTTTCTCGGCGGCGTAGATGGTCTCGGTCTGCCTGGCCAGCCGCGTCAAGATGGCCAGCAGCTTCGCCGCCTGCGCGTCGAACTCGCCCATCTCCTCGGCGTACATCTTCATCTCAGCGATGCTCGCCACGAGCGCCTTGATGCGATCGCGTATGCCCTTGACCTGCTCGCCGCTAGCCCAGTTCTTCGATGACCCGATCGCGCCGGGCTTGTCGTTCAGGCGGGCCAGCGTATCGGCCGTTCGAGCGGCCGGCTCGCCGAGAACAGATCGGATGATTTCCAATTGCTCGTCGCGGTAGCGGGCAAGCTTGTCGGCCGGATCGTCGCAGTGGATCGCCGCCAGCGCCTCCAACTCACGCCGCAGCCTTTGATCGGCGGCGAGCTGTTTCCACGCGGCCTGGTGCTGGTCCCGCTGCAACTTCGACCATCGCTGAAGGATCTGTGCGGGATTCTCGTAGGCGTCGGCCTGGCGATACCAGGCGGCACGAAGCTCTACGAGGCGGTCGACCTGTTCGACGAGCCGCTCGTACGGCACGATCGCCAGTGCCTCGGCGACGTCCTGCCGGCGACCCTCGACGGCCTCGAGCACGGCCTGCTCGGCGGCTTGGTGGCGCATGCGGGCGGCCAGCAGTTCATCGCCGCAGACGGCAAAGTCAGGATCGATGCCGGCCTCGATGGCGTAGCTCCGCAGCAGCGACGCACAGAAGCCATGGATCGTCGAGATGCGGGCATCGGGCAGCTCCTGGAGCCAGCTCAGCAGCTTTTGTCGATCGGCGCCTTTGCTGCGCGCGGCCAAGTCGCCCAGCATCCTCCCGACGCGCTGCGACATCTCCAAGGCGGCCTTTTCGGTGAACGTCAGGGCCACGAAACGCACCAGCGGATTTTCCAGCCCGTGCGTGGCGAGCAGCAGCTCGGTGAAGCGCCGAGCCAACACGAGCGTTTTTCCGCAGCCGGCCCCGCTGAGAAGCGCGATGCTCTCGGCCGTCCGATCGACGGCGGCCGACCGCTGTGCTGGCGTCAGTTGCACTTCCCGCCTCATCCTTGGCCCTCCGAGCGGGTCCGGCCGGCGGGGGCCTTGAAGACGGCCCGTGCGGGCGAGTAGTGGCAGATCTGCCGAAACGGACAATAGCTCGGACAGTTATGCGTGGGCGTCACGTCGAAACGCCCGGCGGCCATGCCGCGAACAAACTCGCTGATCTTGGCCATGGCGGCCTGGCGGCGCTGCTCGAACGCTGCCGTCGAACCGCGCGGGGGCTTAAGTGCCGAGAAGTGCAGCTCGGCGTTGTCAGCGACATGGTGGAACACGCCCCCGAGGGACGGCTGGGAGAGAATCCGCTCGATAGCCTCGCTGTATATGGGCAACTGAAGGTTCCTGCCGGCGTTGATATCGGCATGTGCCGGCAGGCGGCCGGTCTTGTAATCGATGACCAGCAAGCCCTCGCCGCCGGCGACGCGATCCACGCGGTCGATCTTGCCGCGAATGCGGATTGCCCCGGCCGGCGTGTCCAGCTTCACCGGCTCTACCTGGCTTGACGGGTCGAGCGCCTCCGGCGCGATCTCCTCGACGCCAAAGCCTAATTCAAAGTGCAGATGTTCGACCTCCGCGGCGCCGCCGCGCTGGGCCAGGAGATAGCCGCGAAGCTCGCGATGCATCTGCCGTTTCTGGATCTCCCAGAGCGCCGGGTAGGGCGGGCGGCTGGCCTCGACTTTCGATGCTTCGCCCTCCACGGCCTCGTCGAGCACGTCCAGCAGATGCGCCTCTTCAACGTCGGTCAGGCGAAACGGACCGCCGGTTTCGTCCCGCAGGCGGCTCATGACGCGAAATAGAACGTCGTGGACGAACAGCCCGCGTGCAACGGCCTCCAGGCGGCGCTGCGGTTCGGTGAGCGGCTGGAGCTTCAGGATCTGCGCGCCGAAGAACTGCCATGGGCACTGGCCGTAGGCGTTGAGCTGGCTGGCCGAAAAAATGTTCTTCTTCGGGAAGCGATCGGCCAGGCGTTTGAGGAGCTGGGGCTCTGTAATCCGCCCGTCGAAGCGATCGCACTGATCCGGCAGATAGCGGCGGTGGCGTGCGAAGAGGCCCATTGCGCAGCGGTGGATCTTCTCGGGCGTTTGGCTGGCGGCCCAGGCCAGCGCGGCCGCCGAATCGGCGATCCGTGGGTCGAACAGACCGGCCATGGCGGCGTTGAAGGCATCCCGCGGTGAGGCGATCTCGTCGGCCGGCGGGGCGAAGCTGCCCGGTAGAATCCGCTGAATTTGCCCGCACCTGTCGGCCTCTGCCAGGCCGCCGAAGGCCTCGAGCATCGACAGCAGGAAGCTGCTCGGCCCGCGGGCGGCGCCCGAGGCGTCGGTTTCCAGGAAGCTGACGGTCAGAGTTCCGTTGGCGCGCGAGATGGCCAGGTAGAACAGCAGCATCTCGCGGGCCGTCAGGTCGCCGCGGCTGTAAAGCTCCACGCCCTTGCGGCGCCAGGCCTGGCGGTCGGCCTCGCCGATCAGCGAGGATTCGGCGAACTTCGGCGGAAACTCACGCTCGCTTAGACCCAGCAGGAAGACGTGATCGTATCGAAGGGCGCGGGCGTCCAGGACGTCGAGTGCGTCCACAACCGACTCGCCCCGCGCTGCCGGACAGCTCACAGCCGCCAGCGCCTCGCGGAGATAGGCCGCCGGAAGCTTGGAGTCTGCAACGTCTGCCAGTGCGGCCTCCAGCTCGGCCAGAGCGCGGAGGTCGCGGGCGATTTCCTTCACCGGGCGGGCCTCGCACGCAGCGGCGCGAAGCTCCAATGCATCGATCAACTTTCCGAAGCCCTCGGTGCCGGAGGCCGCCTCGGCCAGGTCGAATAGCTTTTGGAGCATTTCCGCGGCCGGGGCTAAACTCTCAGGCGATACGCCAATCGATCCCAGGGGTAGGTCCTCTTGGGCTTCTTCGCAGCGGCGCCTGGCCCGCTGCGCGAGGCGCCCGGCCGCCTCGCTGTAGGCCTCTCGGCCGGCCAGGACGTTGCCCTCGCGGATCAGCATTTGAGCCGCGGCCACCTCGGCTGGGCCGTACGGCCCCAGCGCCTGCGGCCGAAAATAGCTGCTGCCGATCACGCGCAGCACGTCGCGGAAGGCGAAATCAGGCGCCATCTCCGCAACGTCCAGCAGAAAGCGCACGAGGCTCATGTCGGTTAGCCGCTGCGGGGCTGCGACGACGGGGATATCACTTTCCGCGAAGGTTCGCTCGATCAGCGTGCGGTAGGCCGCCATCGAACGGGCCAGCACCGCAATACTGCCCGGCGCCGCGCCCTTCAGGAGCATTCGCTTGATGCGTCGCCCGACGGCGGCAACCTCTCCGTCGGCGCCTGCCGCGGCGATCAGCGTTAGCCGAGAGGGCAGCCGGCCGCTGCCGGCGTCGATGTCGAAGAGCTTTTCCCACAGTGGCCGAATCTGCGATTCGCAAGGAGACATCTCGATTTCTTCAAGTTCCTCGCCGAAGGCTTCGCCGAGCCGCTCGAGCGTCTTGTTCGTCCAGTGCCACATGCGGTCCCGTCCGTCGTGTGCAAAGGGCAGTGTGATGACCAGCCGCTCGAGCCGGTTGGAAAGCAGCCGCAGGATTTCCAGTTGTGTCGGCGTGAAGTCGATAAAGCCGTCGGCGGCCACCGCAGAAATGCCCTCCAGTCCGGGCGGCGGTTCGTCGCTTGCCGGCAAGTCGGCCAGGACCTGCCGGGCCTGCCACATCTTTCCTTCGATATCGTAGCTGCCGGATTCCAGCAGTGCCTGCTGGTAGCGGCGGTAGACTTCCAGCAGCTCGCGGGACTTACCGCCCGCTCGGCCGACCGCGCGTGCGAGGGCGTCCGGCTCGACGGCGGCGCGCTTGAGTTCCGCGATGGCTCGATCGAGCGAGACGATCAGACCGGCCGTATCTGCGACGCGGCCAAGGGTGTTCAGCGCCCCTGCGGCAACGAGTTCATCTACGATGCGGCGCAGCAGCAGGCGCCTCTGGAGGCTGTTTAGCGTCCGGCCTGCTTTGCCGGCGGCCGCCAGAATCCGCCCGCCCAGCGCGGCGAAGGTCGCCACCTGCGGCGAGATAAGGACGCCGCTGGCCGAAGCGGCCAACAGTCGGCGGCGAAGCGCAGCCGCAGCCGGCGCATTGGGAGTCAGCAACAGGCAACGCGCGCGGCCGGGAGAATCCTCGAAGCGCTCGTACATCTCCATCGCTGCGGCCGTCTTGCCCGAGGCGGCCGGGCCGCGAAGGACCACCACGCGGCGCCCGCATCTGAGAATCCGTTCGGTCACGGAGTTGTCATCGTTGGGGCGGTCCATCGGCCGCTATTGTGTCATCCGCCAAGCGCGATCACAACGGCAATCGCCGTCCTCGGCGGCATGGCGGAAGTATTGTAATCTCCTGAGGTGCCGGCGGTTTTGTCTGGACCGTTTTGCGAAGTTCATCGTAGTATCTCGCAGGCCGGGCCGGTAAGAGCGGCAATACCGGCCTTCGCGGCGGACGCAGGAGAGATGGATGGCATTTGCTTATTCCGTTGAAACGGGCCGCAAACTTACCGAGGCGTTTAATCGGGCTAAGCTGACCCGCCCGATGCGCCTCGAGCGGCATGATGCGGGAACGGAGTTGGTTTACGACGTAACCGGCGTGGCGCCCGCCCGGTCGGCTCGGCTGCGATTGAGGATCGAAGAATTTGTCGGCGGGGGCTTTGCAGGGCAGGTCTACCGCGTCAAGCTTCTTGAGATTCACGCGCCGCAAGGGAACATTGACGGCCTGGAGGTCGGCGGCGTTTACGCGGTAAAGATCCTCCTACCGCCGTCGCGGGCCAAGAAGTGTTTTCGCGATGTTCTTTACAGGGTCGGCTTTCAAGGGCCGTTTTCCCTCCAGGGGAATCCCTCGGCCGTCCGCGCCGGGGCGTTGTGGCAGCGATTCATCCGCCGGGCCGCGGCGGTGCGTTTCGGCGACGAACGGGCCGTGGTGAACGTCCTGGCGACGTTCGTCGATTCTTCACTTGGAAGTTGCGGGGAGATCAGCGAGTGGATCGACGGGCGGACGTGGCGCTTCGAGGTGGACGACCATCTCTTCGCGCGCTGGATGTGGAAGGTCGGCCAAACTGATCGTACGCCTCTTGAGGCACCGGCCGCCGGGCTTGGAGATACGGCCCTGGACTCGCCGGAGTACCGCGCCAAGAAGACCTTCATGGCCGAGTTCGTCAAGCTGCTCCACGAACTCGGCGCCGCCGAGCTGGCCAGGCAGTACGAATGGTGGACCTGCAAGAGTCAGCCGAACGTCCTGAAGCGGCTGGAGGGAGAGGATGAGCCGCGAAAAGGCCTGACGGCCGTCGACTTCCGATCCGGGTTAGCGCTGCTTCCGATCCTGCCGATGAGCCCCGGCGACGTAAAACTAATCTTGAAGGGCCTGGCGCGCGGCTCGCTGGTGCAGTTCGACCGGGGCGACGTGAGCAAACTGCGGGCCTTCATCGACGCCCACATCGCGGATTTCGCCGACCTGCAAGAGGCATTCGAGGAATTGAAAGCGGCGGAGCGGCAGTATCGCGACTCGCAGATCGACGTTACGCACAATCACGTTCGGCTGCTTTCCAGCAGGCGGCTTTGGGCGACCATCTTCGATTCGATGGTTACGAGTTGGCAGGTCCGCAACGTCACCGACGAGGGCACAACGAGGCGCCTGCGAGGCAGCAAGCTGCTTGTGCTGACATTCGCAGCCGTGGGGCTGCTTCCGCTTCTGGGCATCGTTTCGGCCGCGGCAGTGCTCATCGGCGCCCTGGCTGCGGGGCTATCGGCTGGGGCTGCGATCGGCGCCGCAGTTGCCATAGCTGTCGTTGTGCCGCTGTTCGGCAAACTTCTGCGGAGAATCTGGGGGCGTGGGGATTATCGCCGACACCTATGGGCGATGCTGACCGGGTGCAACTACTTTCTCCGCGCCGCCCGGGGGCGCATCGCCGAGACGCTCATTCGCTGGCACCGCGCCGGGCGCGTTGACGGCCCGCGCGCGATGAAAATCGCCGACCGGCCCTGGCGGTTCTTCGCCCATTGGCCCCTCTCGCTGCTGCCGTCCTTTCTGCACCGGCTGCTGACCGACAGGGCCTATGCGCTCCAGGTGGGGCGTTACGTCTTCGTCCGCCCGGTGAGGCTGTACTTCAACGCCGAGGCCCGCCGGCAGTGGCTGCGCGAGATGATGGCCGAGGGACAAAAACGCCACATGCTCACCGACGACGACGCCCGGCGCATCGGCTCGTGCATCCGGGAACCGTTCATTCAGAAGTATCTCAAGTCCCTGGCCGTGCACGTCTGCACTCTGCCGGTCACGCAGATAGTCTCTCTGAGCGTGGCGATCTGGTACGTGTCAGCCCATCCGGAGCTTGCCTGGGCCGACGCCTGGGGGCGGGCGGCGGCGATTCTGATCGCATTTCAGATCACGCCTATCTCCCCCGGCTCGCTGGTCCGCGGGTTTTACGTGCTGTACCTGGTGATCCGCGAGAGGGACTTCAAGAATTACAACATCGCCGTCTTTTTGGGGTTCTTCAAGTACGTGGGCTATTTGGCCTTTCCGATCCAGATGACGTATCACTATCCGGCGTTGGCCAGGTTCATGGCCGCTCACTGGGCGACCGGCGCGGTGCATATCGTGCCCGTCTTCGGCGAGCACGGGGCGCTGCTGGAGCACGGCGTCTTTGATCTGTTCTATAATTATCCGCTGACCGTCCGCCGGCGGATGGCGAAACGCGCCCAGCAGCGCAGCGGACTGGCCGCAAGAAGCTGGCACGTAGGGGTGATCGTCATCCTGGCCGTGGCCGGCTTTGCGATGACGAGCTTAATTTGCCGGTCGATCTGGGGTGCGCTTCCGACGCTAGGCGAGATCTGGCCGGTGGCGATTCTGCTGCCTCTACTGGCCGGCGCGGCAACGACCATCGGCGCCGGTGGGGCAAGCTTGGGCAAGAGATTCAGATTGGCCGTGATCTGCGGGGTGGCGATGGGCGTGGGCTACGCGGCCGTCCGCGCAGGCCTGGCAGCCGGGCAAACCCCTCGAGGTGCCGCGGCCGGCTACCTGGAGGGCCTCTGGCTGATCTTGAAGGCCGCGCCGTGGGGTGCGTTTCTCTTTACGCTGCTGACGGCCATCTCCGCGCTGCTGACGGAACTAAATCTGCCCGAGCCGAAGCCCGCTGGGGCCTCAGGTGGCCTTGAGCAGCCATAGGCGAAGCAGCAGTTGGCAGGCGAGGTTGGCGTAGACAGCGGCGACGAGGTCGTCGACCAGGACGCCCCAGCCAAGCGGCAGCCTCTCTAACCGCCGGGCCGGGGACGGCTTTATGATGTCCAGCAGGCGAAACGCTATGAAGCCCACCACCGCAACCATCAGCCAATGACGCCGGGCATCTCCCAGCGGCAGCAGCAGGTACGTCAGTGCCTGTCCGGACCACTCATCGATCGTGCAGCATTTGGGGTCCTTTTGGCCCCAGGCGTTTTCGCAGAATCGGCCCAGCGCCACGCAGGCCACCGCAGCCGCTGCGGCCAGGAGGAGCATCGTTCCGCTGGTGCAATACCAGCGGCCTGCGGAGGCCCACGCCACAGCCACGAAGACCACCGCAACTGCACCTGAGCCCCACGTGCCCGGGGCGATCGGCAAGTACCCCGTGCCCAGACCCGACAGAACGAATTTCTTAAGCTGCGTTCGAAACGTCTTCGACAACCGAAACACTCCCAGCCACTGAAGCTTTTAAGGTTTTTCCGGGGTCGGCTTAGTCTTTTTCATCGCTGATCAGCAGTTTCCTTGCCTTGCCGACGTAGCTAAGGCCGCTGATGACCGTAACAGCTACCGCCAGCCAGACCATCGCGACCTTGACGATGACCGCCCAGGGCCTCAGCGGCAGGTTCGCCAATTGGTAGAGCACCACGCAGATAGCTACCGACTGGACGAACATCTTGATCTTTCCCGCCGACGTGGCGGGAAGGATCTCGCCCTGTGACTCGCTGTAACCGCGCACGGCAGAGACGATAAACTCCCTGGCCAGTATCACCACTACCATCCACGCCTGGATCCCCGAGGCCATCCCGCCGGTCAGCCACGGCGGCAGGTCCCGCTCGAACGACGAACTCCGCGCCGCGTCGAGGACATAATTCGACCCGACCAGCATGGCGAAGGCCCCGACCACGAGCACCTTGTCGACGAACGGATCCGTAATTCGCCCGAACGCGCTGGTGAGGTTGTACCTTCGGGCGATCCAGCCGTCGAGGACGTCCGTAATGCCGGCAACGATGTATAGCACAAAGGCGGCCCGAAGCAGCCAGCACCCGCCGGCCGTGCCCGGCTGATAAAGCCCGATCAGGACGAAAAACCCCCCAGCCAAAGCGATCCGGCCGACCGTGAGTTGATTCGGTAATTTCCAGTTCATAGTGACTTCGGATTGCAGATCGCGGATTACGGATTACGAAGACTCAATTGAGATGTTACCCATTGATCCGCAATCCGCAATGCGAAATCCCTGCCTGCCGCTTGCCTGCCGGTAGGCAGGGCAGGCGGGCGCAATGTGCTAGTCGTCTTGCACGATCAGATCGTAGCCCTCGTATCCGGCGACCTTGCCCCGCACGAACGTTCCGGGCTTCTGCGGGCGTGTGAGGATGCAGAGGGAGTCGATTTCCGGGGCCTGTCCGTGGTATCGCCCGACGCATCGGCCGCCTGAGTCGGTGCCGTCAACGAGCACGGTGATGGGGGAGTCGATGACGCTTTCGTTGGCGGTCATCGCGATTCGTTGCTGGGCGAGCATAAGCCGGTGGGCGCGATCGGCCTTGACGTCATCCGGGATCTGATTCGGCATCCGCGCCGCGGCCGTACCTTCCTCGGGCGAGAATTTGAAAACGCCCAGCGCCTCAAAAGCGACCTCCTCCACGAACTCCAGCAACTCCTCGAACTGCTGGTCACTCTCGCCGGGAAACCCGACGATAAACGTCGTGCGAAGGACGATTCCCTCAACGCGCTTGCGGAGTTTTCCAAGGAGCGTCTCGACGGCCTTTCGCGTCACGCCGCGACGCATGCGCTTGAGGATCGGATCGCAGATGTGCTGGAGCGGAATGTCCACGTACGGCACGGCGTGCTCGCATTCGGCGATCGCGTCGATCAGCTCGTCGGTGAACCGGCGGGGATACGTGTACATCAGGCGAATCCACTCCGCTCCATTCAGTGCGTTCAGTTTTCGAAGCAGCAAAGCCAGCGTCGCACCGTCGTCGAAGTCTTGCCCGTAGGCGGTGGTGTTTTGGGCGATGAGGTTCAGCTCGACGGCGCCGTCTGCGATCAGCTCTCGGGCCTCGGCCAGTACGGTTTCAGGCGGCTTGGATCGGAACGGCCCGCGAATGGCCGGCACGGTGCAATAGCTGCAACGTTGCGAGCAGCCCTCCGCGATCCGCAGGAAGGCCGTGTGCCGCGGCGTCAGGCGAAATCGTCCTGCGTCGCTGCCGGCAAAGCCGCGACCCAACGAGCCGCGACCGGAAGGGAGCGGATAAGCATCGAGGCGAGTAAACCGCCTCTTGCCCATCACGGCTGCCAGGATGTCCTGCCGGTTGTTCACGCCGACAATCGCGTCGATGTCGGCAGCAAGCCCATAGACCCCCTTGCCGTCGCGTGTGGGCAGACAGCCCGCCACAACCACGCGCTGAACACGCCCGCTACGCTTGGCCTCCAGGGCCTCGGCGATCACCTCCAGCGATTCATCGCGTGCCGCGGCCAGGAACGCGCAGGTGTTGATGACGATAACGTCCGCCTCGTCCATCGGCGCCGCGACGATGCAACCGCCCCCGGCCAGCATCGCCAGCATCTTCTCGCTGTCGATGAGATTCTTCGGACAGCCCAGCGAGACCAGGCAGACGTTCAAAGGCTTTTTCGTTTTCGGCATAGCACGCAAGTTGGGTTTCGAATCCGAATTTCTGAGAAGGTTTTATGTTATACTCCGCCGGTGGCCGGAGAGTTGAAACCATTTTCCATCGGCGGGATTAAGATCGACCTTCCCTTCGTGCTTGCCGGCATGGCCGGCTATACCGACGCAGTCTACCGGATGATCTGCCGCCGGCATGGTGCGCCGTATTGCACCACGGAGATGATGCTGGATAAGTCCCTGCTGACCGGCGGCAAGGTTCCGCAGCGCATGGTGACGCTCGGCGGGGCGGACCATCCCGTGGCCGGGCAGATTATCGGCGGTCAGGCGGATACCATGGCCGCGGCGGCGCAGATGCTCTGCAAGACCGGCTTCGACGTGATCGACCTGAACTTCGCCTGCCCGGTCAATAAGGCCGTAAGGCGCCGGCGCGGCGGTTACCTCATGAGCCAGCCCGGCCGGGCCGTTGCGATTATCCGGGCGGTTATGGCTGCGACGGATCGGCCCGTTACGCTCAAGCTCCGGCGGAAATTTGGGCGAGACGATTCGGATGATGCGTTCTGGCGGATCGCCCAGGCGGCTTTCGAGGCGGGCGTCTCGGGCGTGGCCGTCCACGCCCGCAGCGTCGAGGCCAAGTTCACCGGCCAGGCCGACTGGGAGTTCCTCAGAGAAGTCAAGCGCCGCTTCCCGGACCGCGCGATCCTCGCCTCGGGCGATGTACACACGCCGCAGGCGGCCTTGGAGGCGCTCTCGCAAACCGGCGCCGACGCCGTCCTCGTAGCACGCGGCGCGCTGGGCAATCCGTGGTTCTTCAGGCAGGTCCGCGAGCTGGCTGCAGGCCGACAACCGCAGAAGCCGGCGCTGGCCGAGCAAAGAGAGCTCCTGCTGAGACATTTCGAGGACGCCTGCAAGCTGTACGGGGCGGATCGCGGCCCGCGGATCATGCGGAAGTTCGGCGCCAGGTACGCCCGCCTTCATCCACACCCGCGGACCGTCCGCAAGGCGTTCGTAGCCGTCGAACGCCCACAGGACTGGCTGGGTATCTTAGAGGCTTTCTACCCCAACTGATCGTGTCGGTTTGACGAGATGGTCTGGGAAGACCGCCGCGCGTGAGGTGCGTTCTTTCTCAGCGGCGCCCGCGTCCGCCGGAGCGCCTGCCGCCGCGAGAGCCCCTGCGTCCACCGAGCCGCATGCGGTCGCCCGTGCGCCCCGTCCGACGGGCAGGCTGAATCCGCGCGGGGCGATTCTGGAAGCTCCTGGCCGCCGGTCGGCGAACGGCGGGCCTCCGCACAGTCGGAGCCCGATCCGCCGAGGGCCTACGTGCGGGCGATCTCGAAACGCTCCTCGGGCGAGTCGGCCGGATTGGCCCGGCTTGCCCGCGCGGGGATGACATTCGCTGGCGGCGAGGCGCAGCGGTCGCCGCGGTTGCCGGTCGCCTCGATTCGACTCGCCAGCGCCGCGGCCGCGCCGTGGGCGTGCGCGGTCTGGCTGGGCGTCTGCTGACGGCCGAGCGGGCGCGACCACGCGCCGGGGCCGCCGAGGAACCGCCCCGGACGTTTGGTGACCTCATCGTTCTGGTTCGCCGCCGAGCCGCTGGCCTGCGCTGCAAGCCGCGGTCCGTGCGCCTCCGCGTGCGGCCGCGGCGCAGAGCTTCGGATCGACGACGGCCGCCCTTGTCGTCAGGACGTCCCACGCCGCGCCGGTTCCGCTGCGAACGCCAAATCGATGGAGCTGCGTAAAATCGGCCCGTGCGGCCGAAATCCGCCCTGCCGAGACTACTGCCGTCTCGGCGGATGTGCTGACGAGACTGCTGACGGCTCTGGTGATGGCGGTCAGGACGGCCGTGACGACGGCGATCGGGACGCCGACGGTATTGGAAGAACAGCCGCCTGTGCGGATGCTGCCGATGGCGCGGGTAATAGGAGTATCGCGGATAATAGTAGTGACGCGGGTAATCGTAATATCCCGGGTAATAGTAGTACCACGGGTAGGACAAGTAGCCTGCGCTCGGCAGATAGTATGGGTAATAGATGAACGACGTATATATATAGGTTTGGCCAGCGTCGTACGCGGATTCTTCTGCCGGGGGCGTCTCGGCCGGCTCGGATTCGCTCGGCTCGGCCTCGAAGGCTGCCTTTGCGTCCTCGTAGCCTTGTTTGAAGGCCTCCTTGTCGCCCAGTTTGCTGCGGAGTTCGGCTGCGCCTTGGCCGAGTTCTTCACCCAGTGCTGACTTATCGCTTTGTTTGTCATACCAGGCGGTCAGTTGGCCGGCCAGATGCCCCACGAACGGATCGTCGGCCAGGCCGTCGGCGGCAAGCACGGCGGCCGAGAAGGCATCGGTCATATGGCCCTTCTGGGCGCTGACGAAGGCGATGACGGCCCAGCCGAGCGCCTTGTCCGGATCCAGCGCCACCAAGCTCCACGCCTGCTCGTAGGCGAGTTCGGCCAGGCCGAAATCGACCATGCGGCGGACGTAGGCTTCGTGCAGCTCGACGCTATCGGGATTTATGGACACCCCGGCGGCGTAAGCGGTTACGGCTGTTGAGGGGTCGATTGCGCCGCGAATGGCTTGAATCTCTGCCGAGACGGCCCCCGCGGCCGCGACGGCAGGGCCGGCCAGGACCAAAACCGCGGTCAGGAATATCGCTCTGTATCTCATGGTCTAACCCTTTCAATCCTGTCGAAAAGTTAGACACCTCAAACTTTCATACGTTTGTCAGGAATATTTGTGCTGGACAAAATGTATCGTATGACCGGGAATGGAATGTCCTCGTTTAGGGCGGCGATATGTGGTCATCAAAAACGAGGAATTCTTCAGTTTTCTCCTTCCTTTTGCCGATCTACAGACTATACTATTTAATAGTATAACACAGGGCTCGATAATGAGGCGCGAATTTGTCTTTGACACGGATGTTGAGCGAGTCTTGGAGGAAAACGGAGTTTCCGACGAGCAAATTCGCGAAATGGAGTATGCGATTATGAACGGCCTGGGAAGCACCATCAGCGGCACGGGAGGGCTTAAGAAGATCCGCTGTGGTGCGCGTGGACGAGGAAAGAGCGGCGGCGTGAGAATTGTCTTCGCTGATTATCCTGGTGTGGGCAGGACTTATTTAGTCGCCGGTCTGGGAAAGACCGAGCGGACGAATTTCACGAAGCAACAGCGCAACAAGTTGAAGCAGTTTAAGCGGATGCTCGATCGAGCAGTGAGGAGCTAAGCGATGGCCGATAAAAGTTCTTTTGAGAAGGTTCGGGCTGGGTTAAGGCGAGCCATTGAGCATGCGGGCGGCGAGAGGGCGCTGACGACACGCGAAGTGGAATTGCCGGAGTCGCCCAAGCCTCTGAAGCCTAGCCAGATCATCCGCCTGCGCCGCCAGACGGTGGGCGTAAGCCAGGCGGTTTTTGCGAAGGCTCTCAATTCTTCGGTCCAAACGGTTCAGGCTTGGGAGCAGGGGCGGACGAAGCCGTCAGGACCGGCCTTGAGGTTTCTGAGGCTTATCGAAAGCGATCCACGGATAATCAAGGTTCTGCTAAAACCGTCTGGGGGTAGGAGAAAGGCAGCAAAGCGAGCGGGCAAGCGCCGTGTGGTCCAGGGCGCACAGGGATCTCGGCGGATAGCGGCTGCCAGCGTGTCCGTATCCGTTGAGGACCTTGCGGAAGCTACCTCTTAGGCGCAGAATTCGAGGATGTCAAAAAAGAAAGAAGTCGAAGAGACACTGATTAGGCAATTCTTGGGGGCTCTGGGCATCTCGATAATTGAGCTTCACATGACAGACGAGGCAGAGGTTCCTGGCCCGGATTCTAAGGTTATTTGCGAGATTGCTGGCCTAGAACGGTGCATTGGTCTTGAGCTTTGCGAGTACCAGGTTGACGCTGATCCGACACGTGGCTCCAAGGGTCGGCAGTTTGAAGCGTTCTTCTGGGGTATTTGGAAGCACCTTGGGCCAGCGCTTTCGGCGGAGACGGCACTGTCTCAGTGTGGTGGAATGTTGTTCTTCGATTGGGGGACATCACCGAACTCGCGAGACGCAAACCTTATCGGAGAGCAAATCATCGCATTCCTTCGAAGCAGGCTTGCCGAGCTTGAAGCGGAGAAAATGTGCGTCTTCCGGCGTAAGCTCGGGCCAAAGAAGGGAGGTGATTTTGATAGTTTTCCCGCACTGAAAAGGCACTTCAAAAGGATAGGGATAAGAAAACACACCGTTGCGAAGGGACCATTCTTGTGGTCGTACAATAGTGCGGCCTTCGTTGGGATCGTTGAATCCATTGTTCTTCAGCGACTTAGAGACAAAACCGGAAAAAGTAACTCATACGACTGGACAGGTGTTGACGAGAAGTGGCTGTTGATCTGTGCGGGCGTGGGCGTGCCGAGCGATGGTGCTGCGCTCGATTCGCCTGCCAATCTCGAGCGTCTCCGGTCAGCAGAAATTCGCCAAGCCGCAGCAAATTGCGGCTTCGATCGGGTGTACTTCTGGGAACGGAGAAGCAGACACTACGAAGTGCTGTTCTGCGGAGAATCATGAGCTTGTGCGCCAAAACTCTTTGAGCAGCTGCGCAACTCCGAAAGCGGCATCTCTAACCTCCGACCTCTCAGCTCTAACCTTGCCTTCCAGCCGGTGGATTCCCTACGCGTATTCTGACGGTATCCTACGGTGAAGCCAACTATCGGAGTAGCTCTGCGGCGCCTTTGGCGACCTTGCGGTAGGCGGCGGCGTACTGGGCGATGATCTTGGGTTTATCGCGCTTGAACCACGGCACGCCGAAGGCGATCTCGGCGATACGCTCCGTGACCGGCAGGCTGCCTTCGACCTGGCGGACGTCGCGCTGGCCGAAGGCGATCATCGTGGGCTTTCCGGTGTTGAAGATGTCGGCCGTGTGGAAGGCCGGATGGATATGAAGCGGAAAGTTCGCACCTGGCAGGCAGTCCTCGACGCCCTCGGCGCGGACGGCTGCGCAGAAGGCCTCGCACGGCAGGCCGCTAAGCTCCTCGCCGCGGTAGAGCCCGCGCGGAGAGTACCACCCGCCCATTGTCGAGGTAGAATCCTTGGCCGGCCGGTGTGGGCGAATGCCGGCTGTGCCTTCAAGTGAGTCCCAGAAGCGGTTCATGGCATTTTGAATTTCCTGCATCCGCTTGGGATAGTGCTTCAGTTGCACGCGCCCGAGTGCCGAGCACATCTGGTTCATGCGGTGCTTGGCCCCGCCGAGCGGCAAGCCGGCGTACTGCTTCAGGCCGGCGTCGGTGACCTGCGGGTCGGCGGGGCTGTAGCGTGTGGCCTTGCCGGTGCGCTCGTAATGGCCATAGGCGATGCAGCGCTCGTAGAGCGTGCGGTCATTGGTGACCATCATGCCGGCCTCGCCGATGGGAAAGCTCTTTTCGGCCATCATGCTCATGCAGGCGATGTCGCCAAACGTCCCGCACATTCGGCCCTTGTAAAGCCCGCCGTGGGCGTGGGAGACGTCTTCGATGACGCTAACGCCGCGCTTTTCGGCGATGGCCATGATCGCGTCCATCTCGCAGGGATGTCCGGCATAGTGGACCACGATGATCGCCTTGGTCCGCGGCCCGATGCGGTGGTCGATGTCGGCCGGGTCGATGCAGAGAGTATCGGCGTCGATATCGGCGAAGTTGACGGCCGCTGCCAGCGATAGCGCCTGTGTGCAACTCGCCCAGTAGGTCATGGAGGGGCAGATGACCTCGTCGCCGGCCCCCACGCCGCAGGCCCACATCGCCGCACGGATGCTCTCGGTGCCGCTGGGATAGCCCAGGGCGAATTTGACACCCATCCAGTCGGCGAATTCCCTCTCGAAGAGCTTGGTGATGTCCGTTCCGCTCATGGCCCCGCGGCGCAGCACCTCCAGCACGGCCTGTTCGTCTTCGTTGGTGACGATGGGCCAGGTGAAGATATCGCCGGGATCGGCGGTGACGGCCTTCGGGCCGCCATGAATGGCCAGCGTCTTCTTCTCGGCGGCGGGCATTTTGGCCTCCTCAGCCTTCTGCGGTGGTTCCCGGCTGCTGCTGCGCCCTGGCGAGTATCTTGCGTGCGTTGCCGCAAAGGATTTGCGCCTTCGCCTGTTCGGGAATGTCGGCCCCGACGACCTTGCCGAGCTGCTGGGCCTGGTTGAGGAAGTAACTGTCCGAGCCCCATACGACCTTTTCGGCGCCGACGGCCTCGACGAGCCGCTCGACCAATCCACGCGGCGCCATGCTCAGGGCCAGGTCCAGGTAGACGTTGGGGCAATCCTTTGCGAGTTCGATGTAAGCGGCTTCGTTTTCGCTGCCGGCGTGGGCTACCAGGAGCGAGGCTTGCCTGTACCGCTCGGAAACGGAGCGGATGTGGTCGAGCTCCTCCTGGCCTCCCCAGGTGTGAAAGAGCACCGGCAGGCGTCTGTCGTTGGCGATCACGTAGGCCGGCTCGAATGCGGCCTCGGTATAGGGCAGGCCGCTGACGTTGTGGAGCTTGAGCCCGGTAAAGCCGGCCGCCAGCCAGCGCTCGACGCTTTGGCGGACGCTTTGGGAATCGGCCGGAAAGACCGCAGCATAGCCGAGGATCCTGCCGCCAAAGGCCTGGATGTACTTGTGGATTTCCGTGTTGGCGTGTTCGACGTTGTGCGACATGCTCCGCATGTGGCTACAGACGATGGCACGGATGCCGAGTGCGTCCATCGAGGCGATCAGGCTCTCGGCCGTCAGGTTCGGGATGGTGAAGGCGTGGCGACCCAGATGGCCGTGCATGTCGATGATCTCGATATCCAGCGGTTCGCCGGCCCTGGCCTGCTGAAGCAGCGCGGTCATCGTTGAATCCCCCCGATGAGACGCTCGGCGTTTTGAGAACCGATCTGCTGCTTTGCCAGCTCGGGGATGTCGGCATAGAGCAGTTGCATGACGGCCGACATCGGCTCGCTGTCGGGAAAACCGGTGCCGAAGAGCAGCCGGCCCGCCCCGAGACGGTCCACGAACTGTTCGATCCCGCCGTGCACCGTGTAATTGCGGCCGATCGACAAGTATATGTTCTCGAACCTCTCCAGCAGCGGAAGCAGCATGCGCTGGTCTCGATAGCCGACCTCGGCGAGGATGATGCGAAGCTCGCCAAAGCGCTTGGCCAGCTCCGCAACGTCCGTCAGTGACAGCATCTCCAGGGAGACGCAGACCGGCAGGTGCTTCTCGCTAAGGACTTCAAAGAGCCGATCGCTGACCCACTCGGCGATGGACCAGTAATCTATCTTCGTCCGGATCCAGGCTGCACCGGCGCCGGAGCTGATGGCCTCGGCGACCTGATCGGCCTCGGAGGGCAGATCCCCTCCGGTGCTCGGTGCGACGGCGGGACACGGCACGAGCTGGTCATGTTGCGAGGTGGCCTGATAGAGCTTGGCATTGGCGAAAACGATGTCCGTTTCGAGTTCTGCCGGCGCGACTCGAACCAGGGCCCGGGCGATGTTGAGCCGCTCCATCGTCTCCAGCAGCTCCTGGCAGCTAGCCGGCCGGCGCTGGCCGACGTGCACGCCCAGAATGCCGGCCTGGATGTCGAACAGGTCGATCATCGTCCTAACTGGTTACCGCGGCGGCCTTTGCTTGAGTTTGGGTCCCTTGCCGTCGGTGCGTGAGTCTGGCGGCAGGCCGCTAGGCTGTCAAGGATTTTCCCCGCAGCTAGGGGTTCCAGATGTCTGCCCAGGTGCGGGCAACCCAGGAGCTGAAAGGCCCCCTTCGGTAGCGGCGCTCGCGGCCGACGCGCAGCAGCTCGCCGTCGCTGCTGAAGATCACAGTGAGCGGCCAGAAGCTCTCGACGCCCTCCAACGGCCAGCAGTACCGCATGTCGTGAAGCTCAACGACGTGCTGGCCGCCTTCGAGTGAGTAACTGGCCCGCGTGCGATGACCGGTGAACCAGTCATAGGTTCGCCCCTCCGGAAGCTGCCGCGCCCGGCGGACCCAGCGATTGTCCGCTTTGGCGACGGTCTGTCTGGCCCAGGTCTCGGGCGGCTGACGGCTGAAGCGATGGGCACGCATGGCGATCCATTCGTCGTCGGTCTCGACTACTGTTCGCCAGAGGAAGATGGTTCCGATGGCCGGATAGGCATCGACGGCGATGATCTTTTCTTGCGCGACGCCGGCGGCGTGGCAGGCCTGCCGTGCCGCCCAGTTGTGCATCACGCGCCCTCCCGCCAGGTAGGCGACGCTCAGCAGGAAGCCCACCCAGCCGATGATCAGCGTTGCGCGCACGGCCTGCCCGCGGGAAATCCTGCGGACCAGACGGCAGGCCAGCAGCGTCAGGATCAAAAGCGGCGTGTAGATTATGTCCACGATCGGAACGGCGTCGATGGCGTAACGCTTGTTCGTCAGCGGCGCCAGAAGCTGCGTGCCGTAGCTGGTGCACCAATCGAGCAGCGGGGCGGCCAGCAGCGCCACAAAGACGCAGGCGTATAGCAACCAAAATGGCGGCCTCCGGCGCGCCCGCTTAGGGTCGCTGAGATCGTCCGCTCCCTTGCGGTCGCGGCTAGTTTGGTTTGGCGCTGAAGGAGCGGCGAGTGCGTGGCGGCGGTTGCGCCCGCGGAACCACCACCAGATGAACGCCACCGGCAGCGAGAGGATCACGCTGGCCAGCAGCGAATGGCTCAGGCCGCGGTGGATCGCAAGTGAGGCAAGCTCGTCCAGCTCGGCGCCGGTAAGCGAGAGGAACGGCACCACCAGTATGTCCAGGTCGGGCAGGATAGCCGCCCCCGCGGCTACCCACGTTGCCTCCGGGCCGATCCGCTGGCGAAAGCCAAGCTGCGCCGTCACCGCTCCCAGCAGTATGTGCGTGGGTGTGTCCATTTCTGCTCCATTGTAAGCAACCAAGACTGCGAAGGTAAGTCCCGCCGCGTATGCCGGATGGAGGCGGACTCGGTCCATGATCGCCAAGCGCCCCAGCTAGGCCGGCGATGGGGAATTCATAGAAAAATGTTCCGTAGAAGCCGCGGTCAAGATAGGCAAGATGTTGGGCGTCCAGGGGGTGATACTGGGATCTGTCTCGCAGTACGACATGGACAAGACGACGGTGTACGTGCACGTCATTCCCATCGTCTCGAAGGATTACAAGATCGGCGCGACGCTCAGGCTCATTGATGTGAGCAACGGGGAGATCATCTACGCACACAGCGCCTGCGGAAGCTCCGGCAGCGACTTCACGCAGGCCGGGCGGCAAGCCGCCCAGAAACTCCTCGACCCGCTGTTGAGTTCGTAGAAAGAATTTCCAATTAGCGAAGCCGGGCGTCCAGAGTCATTCGCCGATCGAAAATCGGAAATCGAAAATCCCTTCACTCCCACTCTATGGTTGCAGGCGGCTTTGATGAAATGTCGTAGACCACGCGGTTGACGCCGCGGACCTCGTTGATGATCCGGTTGGAGATCGCGGCCAGGACGTCGTAGGGGATTCTCGAGAAGTCGGCCGTCATGAAGTCTGTCGTATCCACAGAGCGGATGGCCACCACGTTTTCGTACGTCCGCCCGTCGCCCATCACGCCCACCGACTGAACCGGCAGCAGCACGACGAACGTCTGTGCGGTCTTACGATACAGGCCATGTGCGGTGATTTCCTCCATGAGGATCTTGTCGGCCTTGCGGAGGATCTCCAGGCGGTCGGGCGTCACTTCGCCCACGCAGCGGACGGCCAGGCCGGGGCCGGGAAACGGATGCCGCCAGACGATCTGCTCAGGAAGGCCCAGCAGCTCGCCGATCTGGCGGACCTCGTCCTTGAAGAGGTCCCGCAGCGGCTCGATCAGCTCGAAGCCCAGCTCAGCCGGCAGGGCGCCGACGTTGTGGTGCAGCTTGATGCTGGCGGCCTGGCCGGCCAGCGACTGACCCGATTCGATCACGTCCGGATACAGCGTGCCCTGAGCGAGGTGCTTGGCGTTGGGGATTTTGCTCGCGGCCGACTTGAACGCCTCGATGAAGGCCTGGCCGATGATGCGGCGCTTCTCCTGCGGCTCTGTGACCCCGGCCAGGCGCGCCAGAAACGTCTCGGCCGCCGGGACGACGGTTAGGTCGATCTTGAAGTGCTTCCCGAACGTCCTGCGGACCAGCTCGGCCTCGTTCATTCGCATCAGGCCGTTGTCCACGAGGATGCAGGAGAGCCTCTCGCCGATGGCCTTGTGCAGCAGCGCGGCGGTGACGGCGGAGTCCACGCCGCCGGAAAGTCCGCAGATCACGCGCTCGTCGCCGCCGACTCGCCCGCGGATGTCCGCAACGGCCGCGTCGATGAACGAGCCCATCTTCCAGAGGCCCTTACAGCCGCAAATGTCGTACAGGAAATTGACGAAGATTTCGTTGCCGTGCGGCGTGTGCGTGACCTCCGGGTGGAACTGGACGCCGAAGAATTTCCTGTCTTTGTGCCGCACGGCCGCATACGGACAGGTGGCCGTGGTCGCCAGGGGAATAAAATCTTCACTTAGCGTCTGAAGTTGATCGCCGTGCGACATCCAGACGGTCGTCTCGGTCGGGACGTTCCGCAGCAGCTCATTCGGCTCGATGACGGTAAGCGCCGCCCGGCCGTATTCCCTGGCCGTTGCCGGTTTAATCTCGGCCCCGAGCATCTGGCAGGCTAGCTGCATGCCGTAACAGATACCGAGTATCGGAACGTCCAGCTCCAGCAGGGCTTCCTGGCAGCGCGGTGCGTTGGGCTCATAGACGCTGGCCGGCCCGCCGGTGAAGATCAGGCCCCTGGCGTTTAGCTTGCGCAGCTCATCCGGCGGGACGTCCGGTCGGGCCAGCAGGCTGTAGACGCCCTTTTCCCGCACGCGCCGGGCGATGAGCTGGGCGTACTGGCTGCCGAAGTCGATAACGACGATTGTTTCGGATTGTCGAGCAGATCCGGCCATGCGCTGCACCGACCTTTACTACGCCACCTAGACCACGCGGAAAACAGAAACCAGGAATCATACGCGCACAACCGGCGCTCAGCAACGCTTCTTACGAACGCCCGGAAGACATTTACCAGGAAGAATACCCACGGATGGCAATCCGTGGGCGCTGTCAGGAAGCTTCAGATTTTCCTTATATGTCTCGAAGACAGGTTGACCGGTTACTTGCTCGCCTCGGCGAGGCCGTGCTTTATCAGCGTGTCCATTTTCTCGGCGACCCAGTCTTCCATCAGTGCCCCCAGCGCGACCCACTCCGGACCGGGCGTAATAAGGATGAGTTTCTTGGGTCCGGCTGCGGCGGCGAAGATCGCGTCGCTGTGTTCCTTGGGGACCGAGAGGTCCAAAATGCCATGCACCAGCAGCAGGGGGACCTTGAGTTTCTCGGCGGCCGCGACGCTTGAGGCCTCGGCCGGGTTGAAGTTGGCCAGTTGCCCGGCCCTATCCAGAGCGGCCTGGAAATTTTCCTCACTGAGCAGCAGCAGGCGGCGGCGAGCGATGCTTTTGGCGTCCTTGTAAGGCGACATGGCCAAGACGGCCTTGCACTTCGGTTCGATGGCGGCGTACTGGATGGCCGTTGCCGCACCGAGCGTCTGGCCGAAGACATAGATCGGCTCGCCGACGGCCTGCTCGCGAAGGAGGCCATCGACGACGGCCTTGATGTCGTGCTTTTCCTTCGCGCCGTAGGTGATGTAGTTGCTGCCGCTGCGGCCGTGAGCGCGGAGGTCCGGCAGGATCACGTCGTAGCCCTTCCTGGCCAGCACCTGACCGGCCCCGAAATACGGAAACGACGCCTTGGATTCGGCCAGCCCGTGCAGCAGCACGACCGTTCCGGCCGGCTTGGCTGAGGCGCCTTCCGGCTGGGGCTTGGCCTTGATTACCCAGACGTCGATCTCCACGTCGTCGGGCATCTTGAAGCGACGGTGCATGTCGATCTGGCCCGTTTTGACAAGCCGCTCGCCCGTACCTCGTATGTCCTGCCGTATCCTGCCAGGGTTGGTGTCGTACTGGATAATCTGTAGAGCGTCATAGTCTGCCCCGCAGCCGGTGCAGAGCACGGCCGCCAGCAGAAATGCCGTCAGAACCTTTCCTGCGACTGGAAAGCGGGACCGTCTCATGATCTGTCTCCCACTACAAAGGATCGATCGTTCCATACGTAACCAGGACAGGCGAAAAGTGTACGGATAAACCGAACCGACTGCAATGCCGTGGTGAGAATTACCGCCGCGATTTTCAAGCAACGTAGCCGCCGGGCCGCCGAGAGCCTTTGGCGCGAAATCAGGGCTTTCGCACTAAGGTGGTTGTCGGTATTCTCATGTGGCGGCGGGCATGGTGTCGCGGGGGGGAGCTTATCGGCCGCTTTGGTTCATTCCGGGAGGTGCCTTTGTGATACTTCGACCGTACGAGGCGGACAAAGACGGACAGGCCGCACTTGGCATCTGGCATGAAATCGGCTGGACGGAGAAGGAAGCCGAAGGATACGTCCTGACGCTTCTGGAAGCCGGCCGGACCTGGGTTGCGGAGTTGGACGGCCAGGCCGAGTGCATTGTGGGCACGGCGCCTGGCACTATCCGCTATCTCGAAACGCAAATGCCGTTTTCGTGTGTGCGGACGGTGGCGACCAGCCGCATCGCCCGGAAGCGCGGACTGGCCTCGCGCCTGACGGCCAAGGCAGTCGCCGCCGACGCTGCCGCTGGCGCGCTGGTTTGCGGGCTGGGGATGTTCGAGCAGGGCTTCTACAACCAGCTCGGCTTCGGCGCCGGCGGCTACGAGGTCTGGATGACGTTCGATCCGGCCCAACTTAACCTGGAGGTCAAGGCGCGCCTGCCGCGGCGGATTACCGCCGGCGACTGGCAAGCCGCCCACGCGGCCAGGCTCACGCGCATGCTCGGGCACGGGGGCTGTAACCTAACGCCGGCCGGCATCACCAAGGCCGAAATGGCGTCGAAAGCCAAGGCGTTCGGCCTGGGCTATTTCGACGGACCGAAAGGCGAGCTGACGCACTACTTCTGGGCTGAATCCAGACATCCGGAAGGCGAACCGTGTCACATCGGGTGGATCTGCTATCAGACTCGCGGTCAGTTCCTTGAGCTTATGGCCTTGATCAAGACATTATCAGATCAGATTCGCTCGGTGCGGATGCGCGAACCTCCAGGGATTCAGTTGCAGGACATGCTGACGCGACCGTTCAGGCACAGGGACATAAGCAGCCGCTCCAAACACGCCGGAAAGGCGCGCGCTAGGGCGTACTGGCAGATGCGGATCTGCGACCTGGCCGGCTGTATGGCCCAGACACATCTGGCGAGCGGTCCGGTCCGATTCAATCTGGAGCTCACCGATCCCATCGCGCGGTTCCTTGATGAAGAGGCCGCCTGGCGAGGGATCGACGGTCAATACGTAATTACCGCCGGTCCGGAATCTCATGCTGCGGCAGGCGCGGACGCCAAGCTGCCGACGCTGTCGGCCTCGGTGGGGGCCTTTACGCGGCTGTGGCTTGGCGTTCGCCCGGCGACGGGCCTGGCCGTCACGGACGAGCTATCCGGCCCGCCCGAGCTGCTGGCCGAACTGGACAGGGCCTTTTGCCTGCCACAACCCAAGCCGGACTGGGATTTCTGAGAAACCGCGCGCGATTTGGCGGCACCGAAAAACCTGACGCGGGCGAATCCCGCGATAGAACTCACGTTCGTTTGAACTGCTTTTCGAGTTCGCGGAGCGTGAGCTTCAGCGAAGTGGGCCGGCCGTGAGGGCAGGCCGAAACCTTCTCCGCGCTCTGCCTGCGTGCCAGCAGCGAATCGATCTCTTCGCCCGACAGCTTCTCGCCGGCCTTGACGGCCGCCTTGCACGCCATGATCTCCAGCAGGTCCTCCAGCAGCTCCTCCGGATTGGCGCTCTCGTGCTCGGTGAGCTTGTCGAGCACCTCGCGGAGGAACTCACCGGCCGGCGCGCCTCGCTCGGCCAGCAGGCTGGGAAACTGCTGAATGGCCACCGCCGTCGGGCCGAAGCAGGCCACCTCGATGCCGAGCTTGGCCAGGCGCTCGGCGTTGCCTTCCAACGTGGCGGCCTCGGCGGCGGTGACCTCGAGAGTCTCGGGTATCAGTAGCCGCTGACCGGCCAGTCCCGACTTGTCGGGATCGGCCAGGCGGCGCTTGAGATCGTTGTAGATCAGCCGCTCGTGGAGTGCGTGCTGGTCGATGATGATGAGCCCCTCGGCGTCTGCGGCGATGATGTAGGAATTGTGAATCTGAATGGCCTCTTGCCGCGCCGCCGCCGGGGGCGGAGGCGCAGGGGCCGGCCTGGGCTGGCTCTCCGGGGCGAGCTCGGCGACCGATGAGTCCGGCCGAGCGATCTGCTGCTGCGTTTGCGCCCTGCCCAGAAGCGCAGATGAACGTTCGGTGTGGCTTGGTTTGACTGCCGCTTTGGCATGCTGCGGTTCCGGAAAGCTGAATCGCTGCTGCGGCCGCGGGGCTGCCTTGAAAAAATCGGCCAGCGCCTGGCGCAGTGACTGGCGACGCTGTTCGGCGGCCTGGTCGGCCTCTTTCGGCTCCGCTTGGCCCATAGCCTCCGTCGCGGCGGCCAGTGACGCATCGGGCGTAAGGTTGGCCTTGTTGAGCGTTTCCTTCAAGGCCGCCAGCAGCGCGCCGTGGACGAGTTGCGGTTCGTGGAAGCGGACCTCGATCTTCGTCGGGTGGACGTTGACGTCCACGTCGGCCGGGTCGATCTCGAGGAAGATAAACGCCACGGCAGAGCGGTTCGGCTCGATCAGCCCGCGGAATGCCTCGCGCAGTGCGTGGCCGAGCAGCCGGTCGCGGATGTAGCGGCCGTTCAGGAAGAAGTACTGCCATCTGCTGCCGGTGCGGGCGGCCGAGGGCAGGCCGATCAGACCGGCGATACCGATTCGGCCGCTTCGCCGTGTAAGCGGCAGCAGGGTGTCGGCCAGTTCGCCGCCGAACAGGTCGCCCAAGCGTTGGTGAGTGCTCTCGGCCGGCGGGAGGTTGTAGGTTTCCCGACCATTGTGCGTCAGCGTAAAGGCGACTTTCGCGTGCGGCAGTGCCAGGCGGGCGACGTGTTCACTTACGTGGCCCATCTCGGTGTTGGCCGTCCGCAGGAATTTCCGTCGGGCGGGCGTGTTGAAGAACAGATCGCGAACGGTCACTGTCGTTCCGGGCCCGGCCGCACACGGCCGGACCGGCTCGATCGTCTCGCCTGATGCGCTGAGTTCATGTCCGCCTTCGGCGTCTTTGCGGCGCGTGCGGATGTGGGCGTGCGAGACCGAAGCCACCGAGGCCAGCGCCTCGCCGCGGAAACCCATCGTAGAAATTGCCAAAAGGTCCTCCTCGCTGGCGAGCTTGCTGGTGGCGTGCGAGGCAAACGCCAGTGCCAGGTCCTCGGCCGACATGCCGGCCCCGTCGTCCCTGACGGAGATGAGCTTCTTGCCGCCGTCGGCGACCTCTACGTCAAGCCGCGTCGCGCCGGCGTCGATGGCATTTTCGATCAGCTCCTTGACGACGCTCCCCGGCCGCTCGATCACCTCGCCCGCGGCGATCTTGTTGACAAGCTGCCTGGGCAGTACGCGAATGGCCATGGCCGAAAGGATAACAAGATTGCTTTTCACGAGCTAACACCATTTGCCGGATCGTTCTTGGTGGGGATAAGGGGAAAAGTGGGTCGTCACGCGCCCGGCACGTGATCTTCCAGATGCCCGCTTGTTGCCGCTCGGAGAGAGCTTGTGGCTGACCGGAATGGCGATACAATCATCGATAAGTCCCACGACGGTCGTGGGCTGGAGTCTATCTGGGGAATCCCGGCTCAGGAAGGATACATGAGGTGAAACGCCGCGATTTTTTGAAAGCCGCCGGCGCAGGAGCCGCGATGGCAGTAATGCCGCGTTGGCTGTGGGCGGCCGGAACCGGCAGCGACAGGCCAAACATTATCATCATCATGGCCGACGACATGGGTTTCTCCGACATTGGCTGCTACGGGTCCGAGATCAGCACGCCCAATCTCGACAGGCTGGCTGGCGGGGGCATCCGCTTCACCCAGTTCTACAACACCGCCCGCTGCTGCCCGACGCGCGCCTCGCTGCTGACGGGGCTGCATCCTCATCAGGCCGGCGTGGGGCACATGAACAACGACCACGGCCGGCCGGGGTACATTGGCCACTTGGCCGACCGATGCGTCACGATCGCCGAGGCGCTTCGCCCGGCCGGATATTCCACGATGATGTCCGGCAAGTGGCACGTCGGGGCCAAGCGCCCGCACTGGCCGATCGATCGCGGCTTCGACGAAAGCTACACCTTCCTCTGGGGGGCCAGCGGTTACTGGAAGCACAAGAACGGGCCCACCATGGTCATCAACGACAAGAAGGTCCCCGTCGAGGACGAGAACTTCTACATGACCGATGCGATATCGAACCGCGCGGTCAAATTCATCGACGACCACGGAAAGCGAGACAATCCGTTCTTTCTCTACGTTTCATACACCGCCCCACACTGGCCGCTTCACGCCTGGCAGAAGGACATCGAGAAGTACAGAGGCAAGTACATGGCCGGGTGGGACGCCCTGCGAGCCGATCGCCATGCCCGCATGATCGAGATGGGCCTGGTGGACAAGGACTGGCCGCTCACCCCGCGCGATCCGGCCGCACCTCCCTGGGAGCAGGTCGACCGCGCAAAGCAGATCGATATGGATCTGAGGATGGCTATTTATGCCGCTCAGATCGAATGCATGGATCGTGGGATCGGCCGGATTATCGGCAAACTCGAGCAGCAAGGCATACTCGACAATACGCTTATATTATTCCTGTCCGATAACGGCGCATGCGCCGAGGTAACCCCTTGGGGCTTCGATAAGAAACTGGGCGTCAAGCTGGGAGCGCCCGGATCGTGGTCAAGCTACGGCATGTGCTGGGCCAACGCGAGCAACACACCTTTCCGCCTGTACAAACACTGGGTACACGAGGGCGGTATCGCCACCCCGCTTATTGCCCACTGGCCATCCGTTATCAGGCAGAAGGAGCAACTGACTCACCAGGTCGGTGGCGTTATCGATCTGATGGCCACCTGCTGTGACGTTGCCGGCGCGACCTATCCGCAGACCCACAACGGCAAACGAATAGTTCCGCTGGAGGGAAAGAGCCTGCTGCCGATTCTCCATGGCAAGCAGCGAAAAGGCCACGACGCGCTCTTCTGGGAGCATGAAGGCAACCGCGCCGTTCGAATGGACAAGTGGAAGCTTGTATCACGGCGCCCCCTGCGCTGGGAGCTGTACGACATGTCCGCCGACAGGACGGAGATGAACAACCTAGCCTCCGAGAATTCTGATCTCGTCAAGAAGATGACCGGCATGTACGACGATTGGGCCAAGCGCAGTTACGTTTTGCCTTGGGCTTCCTGGTGGGAGAAAGAAGGCGAAACCCAGCAGCGCGACGACTGGCCCCACGCCATGCCTATTTGAGCAATTGCCAGTCAGCTCCGCCACTGTTATCCCGCCGGGGCGTCGGCGGGGGCTTCGGCGACCCTCCGGCCAGGATGATCCCACCTACGCAGCACTTTCCCGGGCCACAAGATGAGTTTTCTCAACGAATTAAGATGTTCGCCCGATTGACAGAATCGATTTCCGTGGTATGATACTGTTATTGTGAGGGGTCGCCTTTGAGGGGCAAGCTCAGGTCGTCAGAGACACTCACTCAACTTGGACCAGTTTTCGGGGAGCAGGTCACTGCGCGGACGCAGCGTCACCGGAGTCGCGTTCGATCCGGTTGTTATGCTCTCACACCAGGCCCAGTGCTCTAGTAACACCATCACCGTACGCCTGATCCGCTTTGCTGAAGTGGGCGACCATCTTCTCCTGGAGATCCTTCGGCACTTTCTTCAGGCTGCCCGCGATGTTCTCGACCAGCCGTTTCTGCTCGTCAGCAGGCATCAACCTGTAAAGGTTGCCCGGCTGGATGTAGTCGTCATCCACCCCCCGCTTCTGCTCGTAGCGGTCCGCGTCACCCGATATCTTGAGCGGCGGCTCGCTATAGGCTGGATCTGCCTTTGGGCCCCCAAGGCTGTTTGGCTCGTAGTTCGGGTCTGGGCCTCCGTTGTCATCGAACCTCATGTAGCCATCGCGTTGGTACGTGTTCGCCACCTTGGTCGCACGAGGCGCGTTGATTGGCAAACGCTCGTAGTTGACGCCTAAGCGATATCGGTGTGCGTCCGCATAGGAGAAGATCCGCGCCTGCAGCATCTTGCAGGGCGAGAACGATATTCCCGGCACCACGTTCGCCGGCGAGAACGCGGACTGCTCGACCTCGGCAAAGTAGTTGGTCGGATTACGATTCAGCTCCATCACACCCACTTCGATCAGAGGGTAGTCTCCGTGAGGCCATACCTTGGTCAAATCGAACGGATTCCATCGGTAGTTCTCCGCTTCTGCCTCAGGCATGATCTGAACGCTGAAGGTCCACTTGGGATGATCCCCCCGCTCTATGGTCTCGAACAACTGGACGGTGTGGTAGTCGGGATTCTCCGCTGCAAGACGATCGGCCTCTTCAGGCGGCATGCATTGGATGCCCTGCTGTGTCTTGAAATGGAACTTGACCCAGAACCGCTCGTCTTTGGCGTTGATGAAACTGTATGTATGGCTCCCGTAGCCGTTCATGTAAGGGATGCCCCTGGGAATGCCGCGATCCGAGAACAGAATGGTCACCTGGTGAAGCGCCTCGGGCACCTGTGACCAAAAGTCCCACTGCGCGAAGTCCCGCTTGGCATTTGTCTGGGGGTCGCGCTTCTGGGTGTGGATGAAGTCCGGGAATTTGATGGCGTCCCGTATGAAGAACGTCGGCGTGTTGTTCCCCACCATGTCCCAGTTGCCTTCCTCCGTGTAGAACTTCAGAGCGAAACCCCGGACATCCCGAACCGTGTCGGCCGAGCCCTTTTCCCCTGCCACGGTCGAGAACCGACCGAACATCTCCGTCTCCTTGCCGATCTCGGAGAACAGCTTGGCCTTGGTGTACTTCGTGATATCCTGCGTCACGGTGAGAACACCGTGCGCGCCGGCCGCCTTCGCGTGCACCACACGCTCGGGAATACGCTCCCGATTGAAGTGGGCCAGTTTCTCAAGAAGGTAATGATCCTGCATCAAGGTCGGTCCGCGTTCTCCAGCGGTTAGGGAGGTTTGGTTGTCGGACACTGGAATGCCGGCCGCCGTGGTCAGTGTCTTTTTCTTACTCATTGGTCTTGCTCCTTTCTGGTCCAGGTGATTCTCTCATGAACTTGACCGGGATTTCCCAAATAAGCTCGTAGCCACGACCACCGTAAGCCTTGGTGATGATTCTATCTCATCCTGACCCTGATGACACCGCCTGTCGCTCCAAAAAAGAAAAACCGCTGGAGGTCAATTGGGTCACAATGACCTGCCCCGGATTCCTGTACCAACCTGAATGAGAGTCAGGCCAACAAAAGCTTAAGATTCCTTATAACCGCGCTGCGGGCTCGACCAACATGCCTGAAACTCCGCGACGGTGTCCATGCTAGCCATCGGCGCGCTGGTCCCGATGCTATCGGGATTGAAGAGCAAGCGGAGATCCCGAAGAATTCGCCGACGCATGGAACTTTGGTCGCCCTTCGTGGAGGGGCGAAACATGCGGGCGGGCCCTTTCAGTGGGGCTCGAGCAGGCTGGATGCTTGATATTTGTAGCCTAACGAAGCTGTCCTATTTCGCTCGGCATTGATTTGTTAAGGGTCGGCGCGTTGGCGGGGGGCTTCGGCGACCCTCCGGCCAGGATGATGCCGACTACGCAGCACTTTCCCGGGCCACAAGATGAGTTTTCTCAACGAACTAAGATGTTCACCTGATTGACAAAATCGCGATTCGTGGTATGATAGGGCCATGGTGAGGGGTCTCAGTTCCGGGCCACGCCTTCGGCAGGAGAAGTTCCGCTCAATTGTGCTCACGGCGAGAAGTGCAGGGACTCTTGGAAAAGGAGCAGAGCGATGATGAAACATTCTCTAATCGGATTGATGGTGGTCGCCCTTGCGGCGACCAGTGCGCTGGCGGCGTCGGACCCGAACCTCCCGCACGACCAGGTCTTCACCGGCGCCGCGAGTGACAACTGGAACGTGGCCAACAACTGGTACGAACTGGAGGTCCCGGACGGCAACCACCATGTCTACATCGGCTGCCCCGAATACCCGAACGTGTCGGTGACGGTCTACAGCGGCACGACCGCCCTTGGCGGACATGCCTATATCGGCGGCGGCCGGAGTGTGGGAAGCATGACTGTTCAGGCCGGCGCCACGATCAGTTCCGACAGCACCATTGAGGTCGGCAGCTACGATAACTTCTTCGACAACCGTTGGCTGCCGTTCGACATCACCGACGAGAACGAGTGGCTCGTCGGCGGGACGGGCACGCTGACAGTCAACGGAACGATAACGTCAGCCGGCTCCATTGAAATCGCCGGTCGCGGAGAGGGAACGCTGTACCTCAACTCCGGAGGCCTGATCGAAGTGACGAACGTCGGCGGCGACATTTAC